>JAEEGL014377394.1_pt1 | contig 11445 bp, 9 predicted proteins | sample 9134231 | NCBI WGS metagenome assembly JAEEGL01 (sample SAMN16246548, study PRJNA631951) | gut metagenome | biome: gut microbiome; feature: rumen; material: fiber-attached | host: Bos | place: Iran: Karaj | collected 2018-10
ATGTCAGATGATTCTGGCGCTGTAGCCACTACGCCGGGAAATGCCGCCGGGCGGCAACGCCAACTGGGACGGGCGTTTGCGCGATCACTCGGCGCGGGGTCGCCTCGCCAGCCGTTTTGCCGTTTGGGGATAGTCCAGCATCGATTAGACTGACAGGAGGGGGAAGATGTGGTAAAATAGCGTGACCGATGCTTGAGGTTCGAAACATCTCATTCGCGTGGGGCAAGACCCCGCTCCTGGACGACGTGACGTTTTCCGTCTCGCCGGGGGAGGTTGCGGCCCTTGTGGGCGCGAACGGCGCGGGCAAGACGACGCTGATGAAGATTCTCGCGGGCGTGATCATGCCGGCGTCCGGGGCGGTGCTGGCCGACGGAAACGACACGTTCGCGAACCCCTTGCGTTTCCATCGCCAGATGGGGTACTTGCCGGAAAACTGTCCGGCGGAGCCTGACATGACGGTCAAGAACTACCTCACCTACCGTGCGCGCCTGAAGGGAGAGATGGTGAAGAAGATCCGCCACCGCGTGCAGGAAGCGATGTCGATCTGCGGACTGGAAGCCCGGGCGGACAGCCGCATCGGGAAGCTATCCCTCGGGTTGCGCAAGCGCGTGGCGCTGGCGGACGCCTTGCTGCTGCGGCCTCGGTTCCTGCTGCTGGACGATCTCTTGGCGGGGCTGGATCCCGTCACGCGCGCGTCGCTTGGCCGCATCCTCTCGACGGTCGCGATGTTTGCGGCCGTCGTGGTGTCCGGCCATGAGCTGGACGAGATGGAGGCCTACACGAACAAGTTCCTTGTCCTGAAGGACGGCCGGATGCTCGGCGCGAAGACGGCGGCTGGCGTCAAGACGCTTCTTCTGCCGTCCGAGAAGCGAGGAGGGCGTGGCGCGAAATGAGGACGATTCGCGTGACGTTCGCTCGGACGTTCGGGCGGTTGAGGGGATCGCTGACGGCGCTGGTCGGCGTGCTGGCCTTTTTGCTTCTCTCCTGCGGGTTCTTTGTGCGTGCGCTCATGCGAGGCGACGGCGGATCGATGTCCGTGGCCGCGCTGTGGGCGCTTGCGGCGGTGCCGTTCCTCCCGGTGATGGCGGCGGTAGTGACGATGCGGCTCGTGGCGGACGAGCGGGCGGACGGACGGCTGGAGCTGATGCTGGCGTCGCCGGTGCGCGAACGGGATATCATCTTCGGGAAATTCCTTGGCTCGGTCGTCTTTGTCGCCATCGGGCTGGTCATGTACCTGCTCGTGCCGCTTCTCGTGTTGCCGCGCTGCGCGCCGGCGCTGTCCGGTCACCTGTCCTTCGTGGCGTTCCTGCCGGCGTTCGGCGCGCTGCTGCTCCAGTCGGTGACATGGTGCGCGTTCGGCCTTTGCGCGAGCGCGTGCTGCCGCCACGCCGCCATTGCCGCCGTCACGACGCTCGTGCTGGTGCTGGCCTTGCCGCATGCCGCGTTCCAGGCGGGCATCGCCTGGTTCCCCGCCATCCGCGCGCGCTTTGCGGAGATGCCGTTCGAGGCGCATGTCGTCGACCTCGCGACCGGACTGTTCAGCACGGCGACGGTCGCCATGTACCTCGTGCTGGCGTGCCTCGGGCTCTTTTCTGCCACGAAGGCCGTGGCGATGTGCCGGGTACGCGGTCGGGCCGCACGCCTGTTCAGGTTCTCGACAGTCTGCGTGGTTGTCCTGGCGGCGATCTTCTCGTGTGCCGTCATCGTGCTCGCCCTGCGGCTGGACGTGCCGTTCGAGGTGTCGTTCCGCTCGGCCGATTCCGAGATGTCAGCACGCACGCGGCAGATTCTCGCGGAGACGCAGGGGGATGTGGACGTCACATGCTTCCTGGGGGCGAAGGCGCCAGAGCGGCGCGCCGTCGCGCGGCTCATGCGGGGACTCGACGCGGCGTCGCGCATGGTGGGCGGCGCGCGCCTGAACGTGGACTGGGTCGATCCGCGCTGGAACGTCGCAAACGCGGCGCGCCTCGCGCGCGAGGGCACGGCGGAGGGCTCGATCGTGTTCCGGCGGGGACGTCGGCGGCAGGAGGTGCCGGTGGAGGCGCTCTTCTCGACGACGAACAGCGCGCTGCGCGTGACGGAGGAGGGCGTCTTCGTGGGCGAGGAGGTGTGCGCCGGCGCGCTCCAGAACCTGGCGCGGCCGATGCTGCACGAGACGGTCTACTGGACGGAGGGCCACGGCGAGACGCCGCTCGACTCCTACGACGCCGTCACGGGCATGAGCGACATCGTGCGCGAGCTGAAGCGCGACGGGTACCGGCTGAAGACGCTCAACCTGGCCGACTTGCCCTCCGTCCCGCCCGACTGCGCCGTCCTCGTGGTTGCGGCCGCGCGCGAGCCGTTCGCGCGCATCGAGCAGCTGCGGCTGCAGGGCTATCTCGAGAAGGGCGGGCGCCTCCTGGTGCTGGCGAACGAGGTCCCGAACGCGGGCGTCAACGCCCTGCTGGCGGACTGGGGCGTGAAGATGCTGCCGTTCGCCGTCGTCTCCACGCGCACGCTCTCGGGCACGGACGTGGTCGTGACCGACTTTGCGGACCATCGGATCACAGAGCCTCTGCAAGGCAGCACCGTGCTATTCGAGGGGGCTGTGCCCCTCGTGCCGGCGGGCGAGCACGACCAGGCTGCATTCACCGCCCTCGCGAAGACGGACGCGTCCGCCTGGGGCGAGACGGACGTCTCGGTGCGGCCGTGGGCGTTCGATCCGGCGTCCGAGCCGCGCGGGCCGCTGACGCTGGCGGCGGCGCTGGAGCGCGGCGGCATCGACGCGCCCGACCTCGTGCTGCGCCCCACCCGTCTCGTCGTCATCGGCGACGCCACGTTCGTGGCCAACGGGGCGCTCGCCACGCGCGGGAACGCCAACCGCGACTTCTTCCTCAACTCGGTCGCCTGGCTGGCCGGGCTCGACACGCTCAACGCCGTGCGCACGCCGGGGAACGTGGTCGTGACGGGGCTCGACCGCAACGGCTGGCTACGGTTCGGCAACTGGACGGGCATGCTGATCGCGGTCTTTGCGGGCCTGATGCTTCTGGTCGCTCGCCGCCGCCGCTGACGCGCCGGGGATTTGATATAATACTCCCCGCATGAGCGCAACAATCATAGATGGAAAGAAGCTCGCCGCCGAGACGCGCGCGGCGATCGCCGCCGGCGTGGCGGCGCTGAAGGCGGAACGCGGCGTCACGCCGGGGCTGGCCGTGATTCTCGTAGGCGAGAACCCAGCGAGCGTGAGCTACGTGACCGCCAAGGAGAAGGCTGCGCGCGAGGCCGGCATGTACTCGCGCGAGATCCGCCTGCCGGCGGACGCGTCCGATGAAGAGGTGGTCGCGCAGGTGCGGGCCCTGGGCGGCGATCCCGCCATCCACGGCATCCTCGTGCAGCTGCCGCTCCCGAAGGGCATTTCCGAGAAGAAGGTGATCGACGCGATCGTCCCGGAGAAGGACGTGGACGGCTTCACGCCCGTCAACGTGGGCAAGATGCTCATCGGCGACGACTGCTTCCTCCCCTGCACGCCGCATGGCATCCTCAAGCTGATCGAAACGGCGGGCATGGACGTCTCCGGCAAGCACGCCGTCGTGATCGGGCGCTCGAACATCGTCGGCAAGCCCGTGGCCGCGCTGCTCGCACGCAAGGGCGCGCACGCGAACGCCACCGTCACGCTCTGCCACACCGGCACGCCGGACATCGCCGCCTACACGCGGACCGCCGACGTGGTGGTGGTGGCCGCCGGTCGCCCGAACACGCTCACGGGCGACATGCTGAAGCCCGGCGCGGTGGTGATCGACGTGGGCGTGAACCGCGTGCCGGACGCGACGAAGCCGAAGGGTTACCGCCTGTGCGGGGACGCGGACTTCGCGTCCTGCGCTGAGGTGGCGTCCGCCATCACGCCCGTGCCCGGCGGCGTGGGACCGATGACGATCACGATGCTCCTCTGGAACACGCTCGAGGCTGCGCGCCGCGCCTAGCGTGCGGACTTCTGGATCGCGAATATCTTCTTGAGACCGCCGCGCGCGAGGGCGCGGAGAGCCGCGAGGGCTTCTTCCGTGAACGGCTTGCGCTCGGCGGTGCCCTGCAGCTCCACGTAGCGGCCGTCGTCCGTCATGACGACGTTGAGGTCCACGTCGGCGTGAGAATCAAGAATATAGTCGAGGTCGAGCGTGGGGATGCCGCCGCAGATGCCTACGGAGACGGCAGCGACCGTGTGGCGGATGGGGTTCTCGGCAAGGAGACCGTCCCGGACGAGCTTGCCGATGGCGTCGCGGAGGGCCACCATGCCGCCCGTGATGGAAGCGCAGCGCGTGCCGCCGTCCGCCTGGAGGACGTCGCAGTCGATCGTGATGAGGCGCTCGCCGAGCTTCTCCAGGTCCACGGCGGCGCGGAGGGAGCGTCCGACGAGGCGGGCGATCTCCGATCCGCGCGCGTCGGGCTTGAGCTTCTTGATGTCGCGCTCCTTGCGCTCGATGGTGCTGCCGGGAAGCATGGAGTATTCGGCCGTCACCCAGCCCTTGCCCGTGTCGCGCAGGAACGGCGGAACCTTGTCGCTCACGGAGGCGGTGCAGAGCACCCACGTGTCTCCCCACTTGATAAGCACCGACCCGGCGGCGTGCTTGGTGAAGTTGCGGATGATCTCGATCTTTCGAAGCTGGTTTCTCTTGCGTGCCATGATGTCTCCTTGCGTTGCTGAGATTATAGCACATTCTGCCGCGCGGCCTGTTAGCGGCATGTTAGGAATCGGCGAAATAGGTTGACTTGCCCCTTGCATGGCAGGGGCGTTTGCTGTATATTTATGCCGCAACAACCGAGAAAGGATCAAGACAGATATGGATTTGCAGAATGTGACAGGTCAGATCGCCGCGCAGGGCGAGCTGGTGACGAAGATCAAGGACGAGGTCGGCAAGGTCATCGTCGGACAGGAGAAGCTGATCGATCGCCTCGTGCTGGCGCTCGTGACGGACGGGCACATCCTCCTTGAGGGCGTGCCGGGCCTCGCGAAGACGCTCAGCGTCAACACGCTCGCAAAAGCGCTCGGCCTCGACTTCAAGCGCATCTCCTTCACGCCGGACCTGTTGCCGGCGGACGTGGTGGGCACGCTCATCTATTCGCCGAAGACGGGCGAGTTCTCGCCGAAGAAGGGACCCGTGTTCACGAACCTGCTCCTCGCGGACGAGATCAATCGCGCGCCCGCCAAGGTGCAGAGCGCGCTCCTGGAGTCCATGCAGGAGCGGCAGGTGACGATCGGCGAGACCACCTACCCGCTCCCGAAGCCGTTCCTCGTGCTGGCCACGCAGAACCCGATCGAGCAGGAAGGCACCTACCCGCTCCCCGAGGCGCAGGTGGACCGCTTCATGTTCAAGTGCCTCGTGGAGACGCCGAGCCGTAGCGACGAGCGCCGCATTATGGAGCGCTTCGCTCAGCAGGCGAAGGCGCCCGAGGTCGCCTCCGTCGCCACGATGGACGACATCCTCCTTCTCCGCAGGACGTTGCAGGAGGTCTACTGCGACGAGAAGGTGGGCGACTACATCCTTGATATCGTCTTCGCCACGCGCGAGCCTGACAAGGTGAAGGGGCTTGAGTCGCTCAAGGAGCAGATCCAGGTGGGCGCGTCGCCGCGCGCGACGCTCTGCCTCAACAAGGCCGCGCGCGCGAACGCGCTCCTGCACGGCCGCGCCTACGCGACGCCGCAGGACGTGAAGGAGATCGCCCACGACGTCCTCCGCCACCGCATCCTGCTCACCTACGAGGCCGAGGCGGAGAACGTGAACAGCGACATGGTGATTGACAAGATACTTTCGACAATCCCGGTGCCGTGAGAGCATAGAAATGGCAGCCTTCGGTTATATCCATATTCTGCTGGCGATTTGCTTGACGGCACATGCCGCCTCGATCGCCATGCAGAATATGGTGACGCCGTTGGATTCCGCGCGAAATGATATCGTGCTATTTTTTGGCGAATCGGATGCTTGGCAGCAGGCATATGGATTCTTTCATGACTTTGATGGCGTGTGGTATGATGTCAAGGACATTCCAGCAGAGCATTGTCTAGAAAGCTTGACAGGTATACGCCTGGACAGCATCCTTCCAGTCGATCTTGCCGAATGGGATGCGTTCGTCAAGAAGCACGAATCTATTCCGTTGTCATTTTCGTGTTCGGCACCTGATACTGGATGCCGTTACTTGTTCTCCTCGGGAACAAAGACGGACGCAAAGGATAGATATGTATATAAGGTCGACACGATTCGACCATGGCGTGATAGTCATGGACCTTTCGTTTGTCTGCGTCCGGCTCGAGAATGGAAGGGATTGCGTGCAGAATATGTGTTCGTTGAAAAGTGCTTCGTGATGTTGACGTTCGCTGAAGACGAAATGCAGGCAATGTGCGATGAACTTTTGTCCTATTGCCCGTCTTTGAAGGTTGAAAAGGTTTCGCGGAGGGAGTGGCGGGTGTCAGGTGCGCGATTTCGGGCGAGCTTCCGCATCATTTCTGAAAAGGGCATTAACAGTGTGAGCGTGGCGTTCTACAACCATGTGCCTCGAAAAGAACTCGTATGTTGGGATTTTGCTGCACAACGAATTTATACTGGGCTTGTGCGGATGGAGGTTCCGTGTACATGTTCATGCGCAAAGCGTAACCCCAAACGCTGGAATGCAAGGTGCAGAGCCGCGTTGAAGAATGCCTCGTTGGACGAACTGGAGGCAAGCCGAAGTCTTGAAGCGAACGAAAGAAATGCAAGCGTAGATAATTTTGAACTCTTGAAGAAAGAGTTGCCGCCGCCGTCACTTACATGGGGGGATCCCAATGGTGATGAGAAGATTATGTCGCGGCGGTATGACGAAATCATCAAGAAACGGCAAGAGGAAGACGCCGAACGATTGCGGCAGGAATGGCGCCGAAAGGACGCAGAAGAGCGCGTGCAGAGGAGAAAAAAGGATCAAGCCTTACGCGAACAGGCCCAATTAGCTTGGGTGGAGTCAAATAAAGTCGCATTTGCGAAAGGCGATGCGGAGGCGGGGCTTCGTGTTTCATATTATTACACCGCATATTCATTTAAACTGGCGAAGTACGGGAAGGGATATGAAGCCGCTCGCATGGCAAGGGAGAGTTTCGAATGGATGCGCAAGTCCGCCGACGCAGGATCGTCACGCGCACAGTCGATATTGGGACGGTGGTTGTTGGAAGGCGGGAATGGGCGACATATGCAAGGAGGAGGTTTCTGGAGCGGCTTCGAGCCTGATATCCCGGCTGAAGGGCCATATGTGAACCCTCGGCATTTCCAGGGACTGCTACAGGGACTGCCCTTGCCCCCAGATGTGTTGCTGTGCGAGACAAATGGCATTAAGACATATTATCGTGTCTACCGCCGCGATCCAGTACAGGGGGTACGGTATCTGGAACTTGCCGCAAAGGAGAACGAGTGGCTCGCCAAATCTTGGATTTTCCAACGTGTGTCGCGAAAACTTCCGCTCTGGATGCCTGAGTGGTGGTTGTGGAAAGATGGGTTTCAAATAAAGGGACGCTCGACCGTTTCTGAGGAGACGATAGTCACGCGTGTCGGTTTGGGGTACGGGGACATCGTCAAAAGAAAGATTGGGCGGGACTCCGAAGGGCATGTGACATTTGTAGGGGACGAGTATTTCGATGACCCTCAGCGGGCGCTTTGCCGCAAAAGTCCGTGGAATGAGTCGAACGATAAATGTGTCGTGCTGGAGGTGTTGCCATGAGCTTTCAGCAAAGATGCCGCACCTTTGTCCTGTTGGGCATTTTCCTCGCATTGCCGACCTATGGTTATCCGGTCACGAAGGTAGAGGGATTTGATCCGCGTAGCGTTGCCTTTAACGTGTCGGATTTGGTCGCACGTGCTAAGCAAGGGGATGGTTCGGCCTACTATCGACTTGGAATCATGTTCCTCTGTGGACATCAGGTGCAACAGAATCGTTTTATTGCGTATGATTATCTTCGAAAGTCCCATGAGCTTGGCTATGGGTATGCGTCTTTACTTCTCGGGATGGGACAGGAGTTCGGAGGCAGATTTGTCGAAGAAGGCGTGGCACCCTGCGAGACGCTTCCTTTTCGGAGTTTGATGATGGAGTATCAGCCTCTCTTGTTATACGGCCTTGATGACGGGAAACAGTCGGCACGGGGATATTATGGACAAGCTTTGACTAACGGCATCCGTTATGCACAAAATTGCCTGGATCGAATGGCGCGTATGGAATTGGAACGCGAACGCGAGGTAAAGGAGCGACAGGAAACGAGACGGCGAGTTCTTTCGGGCGACTGTAGAACTGTTACCGAACGGAAAACTTATGAAGAATACACGGTGCAGCAAAACAAGTTTCGGCGCGAGGAAGAAGAACGGCAGGCAAAGCTGAAGCGTGAATGGGAGACTCGCGAAAAGGAGAAGAGGCGAAAGCTTGAAGCTCAGATTGCCGACCTCAAGAAAACGCAGCAGATTCGACTTGCGGATGCCGATTCAGGAAATGATCCCGCCGAATACTACTGGGCCGCTTGTTTCCTACGGGCTTGGGCAGCGACGGCATCAAATGAGAGACCGGAACACCGCGTAGAACTTGCTCGTCGTTCGCTGTCTTTTCTTGAAAGAGCTGTCACAGGAGGCCTTGCCCAGGCTGAATATGACTTGGGTCGCATGTTGGTAGGCGGCGATACCGGTACAATTGGCCCAATACCTGCAAATCGTGGCGGCTTCTTGGAAGGGGATCATAGCAAGCCAGGGTCCCACGAATGGGTTCCTGAAAGCATTGAAGTCGTCAAACAGGGAGATGTCAAGGGACCTTGCTTCGCGCCATATGTCCTTGTTCAGAAGATATCGGGAGATGGAACCTTTACCAATCAGGAGCCAGTTCTTGTCTATCGGCAGGATGTGAAACGAGGCATGGAACTTCTTCATCGCGCGGCGGAACAGAAACATCAAGGTGCTATAAACTGGTTTGAGGAGCGACGCCGTGCGGGATTGCCCGAGGATGCCCCGCCCTGGGTTCTTGCAAAAGACACGTTTTGCAAAACAACTGCCAACCCCGTTTTGAAGTTTAGATGTTACGAACGGGCGACCGATTGCCTAGGTTGGGTTTATCGAGAGCTTTGCGTTGACCGCGTAACGGGTGAGACGGTTGCGAGGAGTGCGGAAATTTCCGAACGAACAGGAGGTTCGTCATGGAATGTAGAACCGGGAAAATGAATATCAGGGGACGACAACATGATTGACGTCAAAGAGCTGATGGCGAAGGTGGGGAAGATCAGGATCCTCACCAACCGGCTGATCGACGACCAGCTGAGCGGGGACTACCACTCCACGTTCAAGGGGCAGGGAGTCGAGTTCGACGAGGTGCGCCCCTACGTGGCCGGCGACGACGTGCGCTCCATCGACTGGAACGTCACCGCGCGCACCGGCACGCCGTTCATCAAGCGCTTCAGCGAGGAGCGCGAGCTGACGGTCCTCTTCCTCGTGGACATCTCGGGGTCGCAGTCCTACGGCAGCGTGACGCGCTCGAAGGCGGAGCTCGCCGCCGAGGTGGCGAGCCTCCTCGCCCTTACGGCGATCCGCAACCAGGACAAGATCGGCCTCATCCTCTTCTCCGACAAGATAGTGAAGTACATCCCGCCGCGCAAGGGGCGGCAGAGCGTCATGCGCCTCGTCCGCGAGGTGCTCGCCGCGGAGGACGACGCGACGGGCGGCACGGACATCGCGGGCGCGCTGAAGTTCCTCAACGGCGTGCAGAAGCGCCGCGCCGTGGTGTTCCTCGTGAGCGACTTCCAGGACTCCGGCTACGAGAAGGAGTTGCGCGTGACCGCGCGCCATCACGACATGATCGCCATCCCCGTGAGCGATCCCGCCGAAAGCGAGCTGCCGCAGGCCGGGCTTGCCGAACTCGAGGACCCGGAGTCGGGCGAGCTGCTGCTCGTCGATACGTCCGACGCCGCCGTGCGCCGCGCGTTCGCCGAGACGGCGGCAGAGCAGGTTGCCGCCCGCGACCGCTTCTTCGCGCGCAACGGCATCGACAACGTGCCCGTCGCCACCGACAGGCCCTACATCCAGTCCATCCGGGCATTGTTCAAGCGCCGAGCTTCCAAACGCTAGATCATCTCACACAGAGGCACAGAGACACGGAGATTATAGGAATAGAAATTGCCATGAGATTGCAATCTGGACAAACAGTCAAAGTATTTCACACGCTCTGTGCCTCCGTGCCGCTGTGTGAAAAGATCCCTGCTGCCCTGTTTCTTCTCGGCATCGGTTTGGGATGGCCGCTATTCGGTGCGCAGGTGGCAGACCTGAGCCGCGACGGCATCGGCATCACGGTCGAGGCGGAGCCGGAGACGGTCGATCCCGGGCGCGACTTCACGGTGACTGTGACCGTCAAGTCGCCGGCGGGCCAGACGGCTGCGCTGCCTGACTTGCGCACGCGTTTCCAGGGCTTCCAGGTTGCCGAGGACTTCACCGAGGAGCCGCTCGCCGACGCAGACGGCGGCACGACGCTCATCTCGCGCTGGCGGCTCGTCCCGGAGCCGATGGCGAAGAAGTATCGCCTCGCCCCGTTCGTGATAAACAACTTCTACACGGCGCCGGTGCTGTTCGCGCCGCCGCCCGCACGCGAGACGGTGACGGGCGACATGGAGATCGAGCCGAAGCGCGATTTGCCGCCGCTCAGCTGGAAGCTGGTAGGAATCTGCGGCGCTATACTGGCGGCGTTTGCGCTCGTCGTGGCGCTGGCGTATCTCGCAATACGCAAGATCCGCACGATGGTGCGCATCCATCGCATGAGCCCGATCGAGCGTGCGATGTACGAGCTGGAGCAGCTGCTGAAGAAGGGGTTGCCGGGGCGCGGGTTCTACAAGGATTTCTACGTGGAGCTGACGATGGTCGTGCGTCGCTACATCGAACGCCGCCATGAGGTGCGCGCGCCGAACCTCACCACCGACGAGTTCCTGCGGGCGGCACGCGAGAACCCGGCGTTCACGCGCGAGGCCATTGCCGAACTCAAGAACTTCCTCGAGTCGGCCGACATGGTGAAATTCGCCGGTGTGGAGGCGACGCCCGAAATGGCCGATGCCGCCACCGGCAAGGCCCGCGACTACTTGACGGCAGATTCGGCGCAGCCACAGGAAGGAGCCTCAAGATGAACTTCGCATGGCCGTTATGCTTTCTGTTGACAGTCCCGCTCGGCCTTGCCGCCTGGCGGATGCTGAGAAGGGGACGCCGCGCGGGCATCAAGTTCGCGCCGGTGTTCCGGCTCCCGGCCAAGACGGCGGGCTGGCGCGCGCGCGCGGCCAACCTCGCACCGTGGCTGTTCCTCGTCGGGGCGGCACTGCTCGTCGTGGCGGCGGCGCGTCCGCGCAAGGCGCTCTCGCAAGGGCAGCGCAACGTCGACGCCATCGCCATCGCAATGACGGTGGACGTATCGGGCTCGATGGAGGCGCTCGACCTCACGCCCAAG
>JAEEGL015187824.1_pt1 | contig 11445 bp, 7 predicted proteins | sample 9134231 | NCBI WGS metagenome assembly JAEEGL01 (sample SAMN16246548, study PRJNA631951) | gut metagenome | biome: gut microbiome; feature: rumen; material: fiber-attached | host: Bos | place: Iran: Karaj | collected 2018-10
GCACAGCTTAAGATATAACCTTCCCTTGCCATGCTCAGGAAATAGGCCTTATTGTAGGCCGCTCCTGCTGCCACATAGCTTACATAGGAATCACTGATCATTCTGTCAGCATTCTTAAAACCGCTGTCCGGATCCGAAAAGCTGAAGAAGTAATTATCCGCCGTCTTATGGTGCAGCCCTTTTTCCGCTGTATCAACCGTTTGTGCTCCCGCAATATAAATCCCGTCTTTTACCCCGAATCCGGTCCACTTGGAAATATCTATAGGGAATTCATAGCCTTCAGGAGTGGCTGCGTTCAGGTTCTCCGGCTTGAAATCATCCACCGTGAATCTTTCGGCTATGAAATCAGACTGTTTAATATCTTCTCCGCTCATTTCATAACCCATACCGATAATGTATATTCTGTTAGGCTGCCCCTCCCGCTCTTCATGGGCGATCACCACGCCTTCCGTATATATATTATTAAGGACTCCGATAACAGTTACATTTCCGGTCTTTGGGTCCAAACGGTAAACCCTGGAAATATAATCTTTTTCTTCATCTTTATCAGCACTGATCACTATGAGGTCTTTTCCGTCATAGTAAAGTTCTCCTTTTGCACTCAGATCCAGCCTGGTATCAAGCACTTCTTTTCCGCCATTTTCATCGTAAAAGACGAGCTTCTTAGCATCTTTCATGTCTGTATATACCAGTTTGCCGTCATAAACCGCCATATGCCCGGAAGCCTCCGGAGCAGAGTCCATTTTTGTCCACTGCCCGTCCTTAAAACGCCAGGCTACGGTTTCCATCTTGCCCACACCGTCATCAAAATCATTAACCCCTTTGAAGAAGAAAGAACCTTTCAGGGCGTATGCATCATAAAAAATGGTTTTTTTAATTGAATTCAGGACATCTTCCGGAATCGGTATCCTTTTGTATAAAGATCCGGATTCTTTCAGGACGCTGTCAGGATCATTTACTGTCAGGATCCTTGAGAAGGTCTGCCTGCCCTCCTTTTTACCACTGTCCTTAACAGTCACATTTACTTCCGTCATTCTTTCCAGCTTATCGGGAATAGAAAGAAGTATCTCCTCGCCCTTATCGTCAATCTTCTTTATGCTTAATGAACTGTCTGCTGTGGTGAAAACTTCCTTCCCCTGCTCCAGAATAACCTCAGTTTTTTCCTTACTTCCAAAGAAGAAGCCTCTGATATGGAGTCCGTCCTTATCGGCAGTTATATCATTAACTACAGGAGTATAACTGTCCTCATTAAGGGAATTACTGACATTTGCCATCCCGCCGGTAACGCAAAGGTCACTGAATTTAGCGTCTGTCCTTACTCCCGCCAGAACCCTGGCCGCCAATTTTTCCGCACTGTCATAAGGATAGGCCTTTGCAAGGATAGCCGCCTCCCCGGTAATGGCAGGTGCAGCCATAGAAGTTCCACTCTTATATGCATAAGGATATCCTGCAGTATCGGTGATCCAGAGCTCTCCTATAGCCACCTCCTGAAGGACAGGCTTTTCCTCCGCGGGATTACGAAGCACAAAGCGTATCTCCGGATCCTTAAGGTTAAAAGCATTCCCATTCATACTTTTATCAAGAAAATAACTGTCCGGCTCCATAGCTTGTCTTATTGAAGGAGTTGCAGCCGGCCTTTCCCAGTTTCCATTTACCGTCTTCAGATATACCATCAAATTCCATGTGCCTTCATCCTTCACCCGTCTCTTAAATACAAGCTGGTATTTTCCTCCCTCCGGAAGATCCTTCTTTGGCTTAATGGTAAAAGCCACCACCCGGTCTGTATCCTCTTCCGAAACTGTCTCTGTCGTGATTTCATCATCATTACTGCTGATATCAGTACCGCTTATCTTAAGCTCGTTGTCCTCTATACTGATCTTAGTGCCGTTCGCACTGTTTGGTGTATATGTAAAGTTTGTGCTCACTGAAGAAAAATCATCATAAAATCTATAACCATTAACCGAAACTGCTCCTGAAATATTGCTATCCGGGTACGCTTTCTTTTGTGTGTTCGGGATAGTTGACATGATCATTGATCCCGGAGAAAAGATATGAGTAGACCGCTTCCCATAATTTGAATAACTGCTTATCTCACCATCTATATCATTGGAATTCACAATAATCCTTGACGGGATATTAAAGGGTGTAGCTAAAGAGGGTACTATATCATTATCTTCCGTATCATTGCCGGAAGCATAACAGACAACGACACCATTTTCTCCGAGTTCCCGTGCAGCATACGCATCCACAAAATCTTCTAAGGGTCCTCCGTATGAAACATTCATTGCCCTGACATTTACGCCTGCCAATTTTGCGGTATTAATGTAGTGATATCCTTTAGCCATTGCAGAACTAAGGGTTGCACCACTATCATCGACTACGATCTTTACAGCCATGATCTCTGCTCCGTTTACAGCACCGCTGACTCCTTTGTCGTTCCAGGCAGCCGCTATGATACCGGAACAGTGAGTGCCATGTCCCTGAGTATCCTTGGGATTGCTCTTGTCCGTAAGATTTTCATAGCCTTCCTCTCCCTGCTCCTGAAACCGCTTATAGTCATCATATCCCGCGTTAAAACCGTATTCGCCCCCGCCAAGGTCTTTAAGTTCCTTATATTTAAGACCATCCTTCCACATAACCGGAGCAAGATCCTCATTATCGTAGTCCACGCCGGAGTCCAGCACTGCCACAATAATGCCTTCCGCGTTTTTATTCGATGATACATTCCAGTCCGGTACGTCTATTCCTCCTTTTCCGTTACCAAAAGCATACTGATCCTTTGTTACGTCAGGAGTATCTTCTTTATCGGGATCGCTTTTTCCCATTATGGGAGGATCTGTTTCAGCAGTCTGTCTTATATAGTTGGGCTCCGCAAAAACCACACCCGGCTTATTGGAATAAAGCTTTATCAGTTCTTCCGTTGTGAGATCATCGGAATGTATGAGCTTCAGTACGGTCTGCTCATTCCCATCCACCTGAAGCTTCGTATCTCCCGACTCCTCCGAGATCGACTCAGCGGCTTTGCTGACATCCATAAGGAATCCGGATTCTATTTCCGGAGGGGCGCTGAAAAGCCCGGCTGACTTCGCCGCAATTTCATGTTCATCGGCCCTCTCAGGCTGAATGCATATAATGACATCCCCGGGAACATATTCCCCCTGTATCTCAGGCTCTGCGGTCACATCTATATTTCCCTTTGCAAACACGGGATAAGAAACAACCCCGGAAACGGACAGGATAGCTGCAAGTCCCGATACGATAAAGGTCTTTATATGTCTCTTTAAGATGCTTATCTTTGCCATAAGATTCTCCTGTAAAAGAAGGAGAGTCCTCCGACTCTCCTCATCATTCTCTCCGGTTCTGTCCTGCCGAAAAACCTATAAAATTATACCATGTTGTTTAACCATAGTCAAAAAAAACGGGTTATGTATTGAGTATAAAAGGGGTGCCTCAATTGCCCTTGATTATTGCTCCCTTTATGATAAAATAGCCGTAACCGATTTAGCTCCCGCGGCATATGAAAGGAAAAAGCGGAATGACTATAGATGAACACAAAGAAGGCGATTCTCTTGTACTGGTCCTGAACGGAAAAGTAGATGTACTCTCAAGTGATGAACTGACAAATGTTATCCTCCGTTCCTTCCAGAAAACCAACTCCCTTGTCATCGACATGAAGGACGTCCCCTACGTATCCAGCGCAGGATTACGCGCTTTCATGCTGGGCCAGAAAACCGCTATGACCAAAGGTGCCGAGTTCTCGCTTATCAACGTTCAGGATGAATTGAAAAGCATCTTCCATATGACCGGATTTGATAAGCTCCTTAAATACTCCTGATCTTACAGGTGCTTTCCCTTATGAACCACCGAATTTGATCGCTCTTTTCCCGTGTTCTTCTTATTATTGCCCTGCTCTTTCCTCGCCTGATCCGACTTTTATGCCCTTTTCAGGACTTTTTCCCGCTCTTAGGCATAAAACTTCAACATTCAGGGCAGAGGGATCATTGCCCCCAGCATTTCATCAGTGCCTTCAGGGAGCCAGGTGCTCTGGCCGCTGCCGGGAGTGAAGGTCATCTCACCAAACTTTATGGAGCCATCATCTAAATGATACAAATCCACCCTGACAAAAGGAAATCCCTGACAAAGGATGGTAGCGATCTCTGTCATTTTATCATAATTTAAGGGTTTCTCCGGAAGGACTTCATAAGGAGGATAGGCGTCTGTCCTGTATGGTAGCGGTTTCCAATCCATATCGAAAAACGCGAGCCTGGTGTCTTCCCCTCTTCCCCCTATAAATTCACAGCTCACCGGCACTCCGTTAAAACAGTGATATTTATAATCATAAAGGACATGGCCGTTATTATCCATGAATTCCTCGGCAATGATCTTTCTCTTCATCCCGTAATACTGCATCTGAAATCCGAAACGAAAAGCAAAATCGTAACCCATCCATTCCCGGAGCTGCTTTTCAGCGGCTTTTTTATCAAAGGTCTTTTTATCCCGGACTATGATATTCGTATTGGAAGAATGATTGGTCTTCAATACAAAGCTGTCGGGGAACTTTTCAAAATCAATATCTGAAAACCTGTCATAGGCTCCGATAAGGGGAATAAGGTATTCTTCTCCTATCTTCTCCTTTATCCAGTCCCGCACCAGATATTTATCAGACAAGCGCTTCATCTCATCAGTAACGCCGTTCAGTTTGATCCAGTTCAGCTTATCGCACCAGGTGACCGGCGATTCAAGATTCAGTTTCCTGCCGGTACATCTTTCAAACCATTTTTTAAGAGCGTAAGCCCTCAGGGGCTTTGGAGTGAACAGCTCCAGATAGTATTGTTTCTTTCTCTTATAAGCTTTTTCCAGTGTCATTATAAAACCTCAGATCCGCAGGGTCTTTCTTACGGTATCATATCATCATCAAGGTACTGTTGCAAAATGTTGGGTATATCCCGTTCCGGGTGGTATAATGGAACAGTGTTTTGATATAAGACTTCGGAGGTTGTGTTTTGGCGAAAAAAGGAATCAAAAAACTTTTGATAAAAAAACTTTCATACTACAGGGAGGTTTTCACCCTGCCTTTCTGGCGTCCCATGGCGCTGAAACGGTGGTTCAGGAAATGTAACGGAAGGGAACTGCACCTCGATCCGCCTGTTACCTTCTGCGATAAGATAAACTGGATAAAGCTCTACGGCGTCACCGACGAAATGACCAGGCTTTCCGATAAGTATCTTGTCCGGGATTGGATCAAAGAGAAGATCGGGGAGGAATATCTGATACCCCTGATAGGAGTATACGATTCCTTTGATGAAATAGATTTTTCCGGCTTCCCGGAGTGCTTTGTATTAAAGACAAACCATGCCTGCAATAACACCATAGTCGTAAAGGATAAATCCCAATTCGACAAAAAAGATGCCGCAGAGAAATTCAAAGAGTGGCTGAGCTACGATTTTGCTTTCCGTTTTGGATATCAGATGCAGTACCATCCCATCAAAAGAAAGATAATTGCCGAAGAATTCATAGAAAACGGCGGGGATGATCTATTTGATTACAAGTTCTACTGTTTTGAGGGCAAGCCTCTTTTCTGCAAGCTTATTGGCGGAAGGGGGAAAGACACAAGGCTTGGAATGTTTGATATGGAATGGAAACCCCTTCCCTATCACGAAACTGTCCATCCTCTCTTTGACGAAATGCCGGAGAAACCCGAAAGATATGATAAGCTCGTGGAGATCGCCACAACCCTCTGTCAGGGCTTCCCCTTTGTCCGGGTGGATCTCTATCACCTTGATGACGGCTCCATAAAGTTCGGGGAGATGACATTCACGCCGGGAAGCGGCCAGAGCACCTGGCTCCCGGAAGGCACTGATGAAATGCTGGGAGCAATGATCCCTTTGCCCTGAATGTTGAAGTTTTATGCCTAAGAGCGGGAAAAAGTCCTGAAAAGGGCATAGAATCAGGCTCCGCGAAGTCAAGAAAAGCAATAGTTTATGCCTAACGGGAGAAAAAAGACTCAAAAAGGGCATAGAATCAAGCTCTGCGAAGACAAGAAAAGCGGGAATTTATGCCTAACAGCGATAAAAAGGCTTGAAAAGGGCATAAATATCAGACAGAGCGAGAAAATAAAAGCGAGAATTTATGCCTAACAGCGGTAAAAAAGCTTGAAAAGGGTATAAAACTCAAACAGAGCGAGAAAAAAAAGCGGGAATTTATGCCTAACAGCGATAAAAAGGCTTGAAAAGGGCATAAAACTCAGACAGACCCAGACAAGAAAAACGAAAGCATATGCCTAACAGCGGCAAAAGGCCCAAAAAAGGGCATAAACACCGGATTCGGGAAAAGAAATGCGAGCCGGATCCGAGAAAAGAACCGCGGACCGGATCCGCAGAATGATCTCACACTTCTAAATAATGCTCGCTCTTCGGTGGGAAGTCGTTGCAGTCAAGGCGGGGGAGCAGCATCCTGTCGTCGGTGTCCAGATCTGCGATCCTGGGCTCCACCGTAAACGAGGCTCTGCACCCGATCTTCCTTAAGTACTCGGCTGAAGCCTCGTTGTAGCTGCCATAGGGATAGTTCATCACAGGATTCTTAGGGTCGATCACATCCGACATGGCGGAAAAAGCCGCATCCATATCCTCTTTCAGCTTTTCCGGGGAAAGGGAATTGAGGCGGTAGTGGCCGTAGCCGTGGAGGCCTATGAACATGCCGCTTCTCTTCATAAACCTCACCTGATCCGGAGTCATATAGAGCTCTGCTGCAAAGATCCTCTCATCCACGCCCACGTACCTGTCAAAAAGCTCAGCAGTTATCCTGTGCCTGATATCTTCAGGAAGCACAGTCTGCAGCATCTGCTTTACAAAGACAGTCTCCTTTTTATCAAAACGCTTGTCAAAGGCGTACTTTTCAAGGAGCTCCTCCCTTGAGGGCAGCTCACACTCATGGTTTGAGATAAGGTCATCAATACGCCTTAAGACCTCATTATAGATGTCGATGACCGGGGCTTTCTCGATAATGAAATGAATCTTGTTCATGTCCGGCATTTTGCACTCGGCGTAAACCTGTCCCGGAATGAAAAAAGTCCCCTGCATGTGGTTTTCCTGCAATATGGGAAATACCACCGTATAGTGGTCGATAAAAGCGTCGTCAAAAGTAAGGAGCAGCGCCTTATCCGGAAGAGGAGTCCCCCGGTCATAATAGTCCAGCACATCCTCCATGGTGACCGCATTGAAATTCTCCTTAAAGAAAGCTATCTGCTCCTTGAAGAGCCTGACATCCAGTCCCTTGATATTCGGATATCTGCTGTATTTTAAGTCCCTTACGTAGTGGTAAACTACCACATAAAGCTTCTGCATACTTTACCCCTTCACTAAAAGTTCATTTCCGGAGCCGTCCTGTCCCGGCTCCCCAAAAAGCTTTTCCTTTAATTTCTTTATCTTTATCGCAGATATGAATACAACTATAAGGATATAGATCGTAGTCAGATCCACAAGGATCGAGGCGATGGTGGTGTCGATATTTTGAATATCCTTCAGGTCTTCCTTATAAGTTATAAGGGCTGCAATGGAGATAACCGTATATATTATGGTGACGATATGAAACCGTTTTTTGTACTTTAGTCCCCTGGCAGCCTTCATGGCGTTAAGACCTATATACAGATGTATATACATGACGATAACAGATACCGCTCCGATGAAGACAAGAATAACGATTATCGTCAGGGCCTTTTCAACGGGATCATCACTCTCAACATCAAAGAACTCCTTTGTGTTCGTAAAGATCTCAATAAGGACCTTTACTATGCTCCACACCCCCATAATGATAACGCCTATGCCACCCACATGGAGATCGTCTTCATATTTTCTGAGAAGAGCCTTCTCGCTTTTCACAGGACGCTCACCCCATTTCCTTAAGCTTCGCCCTTAAGATCTTACCGTTCTCGGCCCTGGGGATCTCCTGCACTATCTTTACCCTTTCAGGAAGTTTCTTCGAATCCAGATACTTTTTCAGGAAATCATTGAATTCTATCTCATTAAACCTGTCAGGCTTACCGTTTAAGGCGATATATAGAACCGGAACCTGTCCCTGAAGGGGATCCTCCTCCCTCATGCAGGCGCAATCCCTGATAATGGGGTTCTTCTTAGCCGCATCTTCTATCTCCTCCGGATCGATCTTAAGGCCGCCCCGGTTAATGATATAGTCGGCTCTTCCCAGGCAGAAAACATAGCCCTTATCATCCATGTATCCCAAGTCGCTGGTAAATATATATCCGTCTCTTGAAATACTCTTAGTAAGCTCTTCAGCGTTAAAATAGCCCCTCATGTTCTGGGCGCCGTAAGTGGCTATGAATCCCGGTTCTTCCTTTGTGGGCTTTATCTCATTCCTGTCCTTATCTACAAAGATATAGCGGGCATTTTTCGAGGGTTTTCCGATACAGTATTCACCCGGATCTATGTGGCCGAAATCATAGGTGCAGGTCCTTCCGGATTCCGTGGAACCGTAGAAATTATAGAGCCTGCTGTCAGGAAAAACAGACTTCAGGTTATCCTTGGGCTCTTCCTTAAGGGGAGCGCTTCCAAGCTGCACATAATCTATAACATCCTTATATTCCGCAAGCTTCTGTCCGGAAAGCTTGTAAATAACCTCAAAAATGGAAGGCGACATATCGATGGACGTCACCTTATATTCATCCATCAGCTTGTAGAAAAGGAGAAGGTTTGAAAAACCGTTTACCATCACCACGGTGCTGCCGTTAAAGAGATTGGCATATACGGTCCTTAAGCCGTGGCTGTGGGACAGGGGCATGGGAATAAGCTCCGTATTATCGGCTTTCATTTCCACGCCGTAAATAATGTTCTCCGCAATGGCCCTGTTATTATCATGGGTAATGATGATACCCTTGGATTTACCGGTGGTGCCGGTGGTAAAAAGGATTTCCGCCACCGAGTCCTTATCCGGAAGTTCAAACGCTGTATCCGCCGGAGCGTAGGAGCCGAGTATCTCCGCGGTATCAAAAAAATCCATACCCTCAATGGCTTTAGGTCCTATAAAGAAAACCGGTGAAAGGAGATCCTCCGCCATCATTGAGATATCCGCGGGAGATGCGCTCTTTTCCACGGGAACGGGTATTATCCCCGAGAGCTGGCAGCTTAAAATGCTCACTATATATTCCCTGTCCTGGGTGCAGCTTATAAGGGCATATTCCCTGCCCTCAAACCTGCTCTTAAACAGGGCCGCCAGAGCGTTTATCTGCTCCCAGAGCTCCTTATATGTGAGGCTGCCCTTTCCGTCCGCAAGGCAGACCCTGTCCGCCCTTTCGGAAGATGCATGCTCTTTTACCGCTTCAAGTATAGTTTCCATTATCTGACCTCTTTCATATCCGCTCTTAAAGTCTCCAGTAAATATAACCTTTGTCTTCGTATTCTTTCCTGTCAAGTATTCCCTTGACATCGGATAAGACTTTCTTTCCTCCGCTCTTAAAGAGAGCCGAGATATCCTTTTCCGTAAGTGCCTCGAAAGCCTTATGGCTTACGGCCAGTATCACCGCGTCACAGTCCTTTATTTCGGAAAAGTCCGTGAAATCCACGCCGTAAAGCGCCTTTGCTTCCGCGCTGTCCGCCTCGGGATCGCTGATAATGGGGTCGATGCCGTATTCCCGAAGTTCATTAACTATGTCAATGACCTTGGTATTCCTGGTGTCGGGGCAGTTTTCCTTAAAGGTAAAGCCAAGTATCGCCACCCGGGCGTTCCGTACGGAAACCTCCGCCCGGATAAGGTTTTTAACCAGACACTCCGCCACGTATTTCCCCATATCGTCATTGATACGCCGTCCTGAGAGTATGATCCTGCTGTGATATCCCAGTTCCTCTGCCTTGTAAGTGAGATAATAGGGATCTATGCCGATACAGTGACCTCCCACCAGACCTGGCCTGAAATTGAGGAAATTCCACTTTGTTCCCGCTGCCTTCAATACGGCAAGGGTATCAATGCCCATCTTATTAAAGATCATGGACAGCTCGTTCATAAAGGCGATGTTTATATCCCTCTGGCTGTTCTCTATGACCTTGGCAGCCTCCGCCACCTTTATGCTCTCAGCCCTGTAAACTCCGGCTTTCACCACCAGGCTGTACATTTCCGCTATCTCATTCAAGGACTCCTCATCCATACCGGACACGATCTTTGTGATGGTCTCCAGCCTGTGGACCTTATCTCCGGGATTTATCCTTTCAGGGGAATAGCCTATCTTAAAGTCCGTGCCGCACTTCAACCCCGATTCCTTCTCCAAAATGGGGACGCAGATGTCCTCTGTGACTCCGGGATAAACCGTGGATTCATATACCACTATGCTGCCCTTCTTAAGGTTCCTTCCCACTATATGGCTGGCACCTTCCACCGGTGAAAGATCCGGTGTGTGGTCGGGCTTTACGGGAGTCGGCACCGCAACGATTATGAAGGAAGCTTCCTTAAGCCTCTCCTCGTCAGAGGTAAACTCCACGCTGCAGTTCTTTATCTTTTCGTCCCCCACCTCATTTGTGGGGTCCTTTCCCTCTCTGTACTTTCCGATCTTTTCCTCATTGATATCGAAACCAATGGTGGGAACCTGCTCGGAAAACGCAACCGCTATGGGCATTCCCACATAACCTAAGCCCACTAATGCAAGATAAGATTTCTTTTCCCTTATATCCGAAAATACGCTCAATTTATCCTCCTCTTTTTGAGAGCCGTAAAAGCTGCAGCTCATCCCCGAAAACCAAATACTGCTTAAGGCTTCCTCCAGATCCATTTGTCACTGTATCCGTTAAATTTATAATTGCCTCCGAAGAGTTTGTTATGAAGGTTAAGTGAGGGCAGATTCCTTACGGACACCCACTCCGAGATCTGTTTTATACCCTCTTCTGCCATGGCTTTCAATGTGAATTCGTATAAGAATACGGCGATCCCCACGTTCTTTATCCCGCTTTTTACTGCGGAAAGATATATCCTGCCCTGTCCTTTTTCATCTCTCTTCCAGAGATTAAAGCCTGCGAGCTCCTCATCCCTGTAAAGCAGTGACGCGAAAGCCCCTTCTCTCTTCAGCTTTTCAATATAATACCTGATAAGCTCGCACTTCCTGTCCTTATCATCATCAAGGGCAAAGCGGAAGTCGTTGTCAAAATGCTCTTTTGCTATATCGAAGATATCCTCCGGATCCCAGTCCTTCCATAATGAAAACCGGTTCTTCGCACTGTCCCGCTTTTTGTCATCCTCCGCTTTTTCACTTTCCTCCGGAACAGCTATCCTGCAGAGCATGTTTACCGAACAGTCGGCATGGACAAAACCCATCTCCTCTAACCCGGATCCTTCCCCGGACAGAACGATAAAGTCGCTGATCTCCATTGCAGGCTTTACTTCGGACACATCGGTACAGTATGTCACTATTTTTCCGTCACCGGTGGTAACAGTATCCATATCAGTCAC
>JAEEGL016012672.1_pt1 | contig 11445 bp, 7 predicted proteins | sample 9134231 | NCBI WGS metagenome assembly JAEEGL01 (sample SAMN16246548, study PRJNA631951) | gut metagenome | biome: gut microbiome; feature: rumen; material: fiber-attached | host: Bos | place: Iran: Karaj | collected 2018-10
TGCGAGGACGGGACTGTAAAGGTTCCATTCGGTGAGGTCGGCGAGCGTCTTGGCATCGGCAATCTCGCCCTTGCGGCTGTGGCTCGTGGCACGGGTTCGAACGGGAACGGGTATGTGGGCCACCCACATATCCTCCTTATTGACGCTGTAGGTCACCCAAAGGTCGGAGTCGCAGGGCACGCCGTTGCCGGCCAGTGGATGGCTCAGCCAAGTCTTGCCGTCATTGGCACGATGTCCTGCAAAGGCGGGAAGGATGCCGCGCACATATTGTGGGCCGTTCGACTTATAGTTGCCACCATAGCGCATCATGGAGATGTCGCCATGCACGAGGTTCAAGGTCTGGTAGTCGAGTCCATCGGCAGAGAGGCTGATGGCGAGTGGCCAACGGAACTCCGAAGGATTATAGACGGTGGCATACATGCCGTCGGTGAGGCGTTGTCCCCAGATCTTGGCGTTCGAGTTGACGAAGCCGGGAGCACGGTGAACGAGGGTGTCCCACGTCACGCCGCCGTCCTCCGAGTGGCTTGTGAGCGCGTGCTTCCACAGCGAGACGATGGTCTTGCCATCAGGCAGCGTGTAATAGTTGAAAGCCTTGTATTCCTTGTCAATGGGAAGGTGGGGGTCCTGGCGATCGCACTCTTCGACAAACTGCATCCAGTAGAGTGGAGAAGAAAGGATTTCCTCGACAGCCTTGCGGAACTTCTTGTCCTTCGACTTGGAGTAGAAGGGGAAGTTGGTGTTCGAAGCATCCCAGCCGTGGTTGTAGTAGAAGAAATAGACGGGTCCCAGGGTGCCGTCGGGCAATACTTCGCGTACCACGCGGCCTATGCCGTCGCCATCGTTGGGATCGTCCTTCTTGTGCAGACAGATTCCGTAGTTTCCGATAGCGAGCAGACGCGAACCCGTTTCGGCCGACGATACATACCAGCCCACACGCTGATGCATCACAGCCTTGAGACCTTCTCGCTTGAAGATGTTGGGGAACTGCACCATGGTGCTCACCTTGTGGAGCGAGCCGTCGGGATTATAGACCTTGCGGGTGCCGTCGAGGATGTCGGCGGGCAAGGTGTATTCGGGGAAAAGAACTTCGGGAGCCGTCCAGTTGTAGCCGTCCTCGGAACTTTGCATCCAGGTGATGCTCGAAGGGATGTGTTCGCCCAACGGGTCGCTGAGGAAATGCATCCAGAACCTGCCCTGCCAATAGGCCAGCATGGGCTGGTGATTGTAGGTCCAGCCCTTTGACTCTTCGGCAGGATAGAGCACAGTTTCCTTCGCCGGGCAGATGGTGATGCCCATTGGCGCTTCGAGGCCACGGCTTCGCGAGGCGCGCATCGTCTGGATATTATGCACGCCAATGGCGAGCTGCAGGCCACCGTCGAGCAGATAGGGATTGCTGAGCGTCGTGCCGCTATAGTGTATCTCCTGGGCCGAAGCGGGGAGGAGCGCGGCGGGAATCAGAAACAGGGCTGACAGAAGGGTTGCTTTCATCGTGTGCGGATTGGTTAGAAATGTGTGTTGCAAAGTACGTAATAATTTTTCAATTATGCAAGAATTTGGCAAGAATTTCGCGCGAAAATTTGCACGATTCGCGGAAATGCCTTATATTTGCAGCGCATAAGATTCAATAAATACAAAGAAAACCAAAATATAACATAACATATAACGATTCCCAGCTGGGATGCCTGCCCGAGGGCAGTGCAGCGCGGTGAGGGAGCAAAAACATAAAAAGAACAATCACATAGCGTTCTTCAAATCGAACACTCTCGGAAAACTTGGCGGTTAAAGAGATGACTAAACGATTTGGTATTGAAGGCGCCTGCGCTTTGGCGTAGGTCGTCGTCTTTATCGTTTCGTCGTTTAGTAGGTTCCGCCAAGTACCTCCGAGAGTCGGGATGAGCGAGCAGCGATCTGCGCTTTTTCGCGTCCCGACTCTTGGTGTACTTGGATGGTGAGCCTGCCCGATTCGATGATGACGAGCGCCTAAGCCAAGCCATCATGAAATCCAAAATCGACCGTGCGGCACTGGCTGCCGCCGTAAGCAATCTCCAAGGTCTCACCTCGGAGCAGAGGTCTGCGCTCCTTGAGCTAATCAACGACCAGAAGAATTATGGCCTCGTATGGGAGAACAAGCCCGAGGACGTCGAGGAGCGTCTGCGCGACGAGCTTCCCATCCTGCGCGAAGTGAAAGAACGTGCCATCGTCAGCGATGCTCCCGACGCGCCCAATCATGTCCTCATCGAGGGCGACAATCTGGAGGCACTCACCGCCCTTAGCTATACGCACGAGGGGAGGATTGACGTCATCTACATTGACCCGCCGTACAATACGGGCAACAAGGATTTTGTCTATAACGACCAGTATGTGGATTCGGAGGACAGCTATCGTCACTCCAAATGGCTCTCATTTATGAAAAAGCGCCTGAAGATTGCCAAGCGCTTGCTCTCCGACCGTGGGGTAATCTTTATTTCGATTGATGATAATGAGCAGGCACAGCTGAAGTTGTTGTGTGATGAGGTGTTTGGTCAAAACTCTTTTGTGTCATCTGTTATATGGCAGAAAAAAACAGGAGCAGCAGATGCAAAAGGACTTGCGGTTATAACGGAATATATTTTAGTATATTGTAGAAAGATTGAAGAAGTAGATGGCATATTTGCAAAGAATAATGATGCGTTTGATATTAAAAGATATAAGTACAAGGACAATTATTATGCTGAAAGAGGGCCTTTCTATTTTGATTCATTAGATAGAGGAAGTGTTAGGTATAGCGATTCTCTTAATTATCCTATTTATGCTCCAGATGGAACCGCTTTGTATCCGAATGATAGGAATCACTTCGCGAATGATGGATGGACTTGGAAATGGAGTAAAGATAAAATAGATTGGGGGTTAAGGAATGGATTCATTGATATTGCTGTAAACCCTAAGAAGAAATGCGGATGGTCTGTAAGATATAAAATATATCTGAATGTTGACAATGAAGGTAACCTTATAAAAAAGTCTGCCCCATATAAAAATCTTATTCAAGATGTATTAAATGCAGATGCAGCCAATGATATTAAATTAATTTTCGATAACAAGATTTTTAATTTTCCAAAACCATTAAAGCTTATTCTTCAATTATTACAATATATCGAAAATAGAAATTCCACCATCCTCGACTTCTTCGCCGGTTCCGGCACAACCCTTCACGCCACCATGCAACTGAACGCCGAAGACGGCGGTCATCGCCAGTGCATCCTCGTGACGAACAACGAGAACGGCATCTGCGAGAACGTAACCTACGAACGCAACAAGCGCGTCATCCACGGTTACACTACGCCGAAAGGTCAGCAAGTGGAGGGGCTGAAAGAGAACAATCTGCGGTATTATAAGATTGACTCTGTGCCGCGCGAGCAAACAGCCGTGAACAAACGACAGCTGATGGAAGTTTCGACTGACCTGCTCTGTATCAAGCATAACCTATATGACGAAAAGAACTCATTCTTCGGATTAAAACTTCCGAAGCAAATGGCGCGCTATTTCGAAGAGCAGGGGCGCGGTATGCTTATCATCTATCGTCCTGATGCTATCCCCTACATCGTCAAGGCGCTGGCTAAAGCAAATGAGATTGCCGAACCTATCCAAACTTACGTGGCCTGCGATGGAGCCTATCCCTTTACCGACGATTTCCATGGAGTACTCGACCGTGTAGAACTCCATGCCATGCCATACAGCCTCTATCAGGCTTATCGGCAGGTATTGCCTCCCAAAAGCGAAAGGCAGGACTTCGCAGACCTGCCCGAAGTGAGTGAACATGAATTGAACGAAGCAGACGCAAACCTCTATACATCCGAAGACCATGATTGAGCTGAAAGACTACCAGCGTGAGGCTGTAAATGAACTGAAGAAGAAGGTCATCAAGAACCTTAATCGTGAAGATTATCGCAAGAAGATTGTGCTCAAAGCTCCTACAGGAGCAGGCAAGACCGTCATTGCATCGGCCATGCTCGACGAGCTTAAGGTCGAAGTGGAGCAGAGCGGCGAATGTCATTACGACCGTGTAGCCTTCATTTGGGTAGCTCCCAACAAGCTGCATATCCAGAGCTACAAGAGCTTGAAGAACTATTTCTCGGAGACGCACAACCTGCGCACGTTGATGTTCGACGAGATAGATGCCAGCGAGGGTTATCTGCGGTCGGGTGACATCCTCTTTCTCAACTGGGAGAGCATCAACAAGGAAAACGCCATTCTGCGTCGCGACAATGAGCAGAACCATAACCTTTCGACCTTGGTGCGTCATACGGTGGAGCGCGATACGCCCATAATCGTAATCATCGACGAGGAGCATTATTATACTGGCGCCAATGCCCGCAAGAGTGAGGAAATACTGAGACTCATCAATCCGAAAGTGGAGCTCCGCATTTCGGCAACACCTATCACCACTGAGGGAGATATGGTGCAAATCGATCGAGAAGACGTCATCGAGGAAGAGATGATCAAGAAACGTGTGGAACTGAATCCCAACGTGTCGGGCAGTGAGAAGTTCGACGATGACATGACCGTCAATCAGCGTCTGCTCGAAAAGGCTTTGCGCAAGCGCGATGAGCTGGCCAAGGCTTATAGGGCGATGGGGGTTAATATCAATCCGTTGCTGCTCATCCAACTGCCCAACGACACGAAGGAGCTGATGACGAGCGATGACAGGACCGTGCGCGAGGAAGTGACAACTTATCTTGACAATAAACGCAACATCAGTGAAGCAAATGGGAAACTGGCCGTATGGCTGAGCGACAACAAGGACAAGGTCAACTTGGAGGAAATCACCAAGATGGACAGCCTGGTGGATTGCCTGCTGTTCAAACAAGCTATTGCCAAAGGCTGGGATTGCCCCAGGGCCGCCGTGCTGGTGATCTACCGAACGCTGAGCGACGTGCGTTTCACCATTCAGACCATGGGGCGCATCCTGCGCATGCCCCAGCAGCGGTTCTATAGCGACGACCGCCTCAATGTGGGATATGTCTATACCAATCTTTCGGCCGACGCCATCATTGTGGCTCAGGAAGAGATGAACTACATCCGTACCATCAATGCGACTCTGCGCGAGGGCATCCAAAACATCGTGTTGACCAATAGTTATAAGAGCGCCAAACAGAAAAAGCACTTCCGTCTGGGCTATGACTTCAGAAAGCATCTGAAGGAGGTGTTTACGGAGATATTTTCGATTCAAGATGCCAGTATCGGATTGAAGTTTGATGACGAAACTGCTGAGGATGACGACCCTGATGCCCTGATAAAGTTGATGGACGGTGCCTGTGAATCTGTCGTAGGGGACGAAAATCAGTATGGTGCCAATCGAATGAAGGTGGGCAACCATGGCATACAGGTGGATGTGACTAAAATCTATCTGGTAGTGCCTCGCAACATACGGCTCTCAGATCCCGACCGACAGGGAAGAGTTGAAGTAGCTACAACAGCCAAATTGGCCCGCAATGCTTCGGAGTGCAGCCAGCTGTTCGACCTCTTTTGCCGTGCACATGTAGGCCCCTTCCAGAAGTTTGACTCTACGCCCGTGCTTCGTGGAGCACTTCTCGCCTTCGCTTCCGAATATCTGGGAATGATGGAAGGCGAAGCCATCCGAATGTATCTTGCCAAGGCGAATGTGCGTCAATGGGAAGATATCATCAAGCGCACGCTCATTCGATACGAAAAGAAATTGAGGGAGAAGCCCGTTGCATCCACCGATTCGGCATCGGTGAAAACAGATGGGCAGTGGACGTTGCCAGAAGCACGCAGTTACAATATTGACTTTTATATCAACAAAGATCGCGACATACATCGCCATGCCTTGCGTCCCTTCTTCGAAAGTATCGATGCATCGGTGCCCGAACAGCACTTTGCCCGCTTTGTTGATAGATGCGATGCCGTCGATTGGTGGTACAAGAATGGCGATATGGGATCAGAGCATTTCGCTGTTGCTTACAAGGATTCGGGTGAACGCGACAGCCTCTTCTACGTGGATTTCATCATCAGCCTGAAGAATGGCACCATACTGCTGCTTGACACCAAGACAAAAGACAGTGACCCCGAAGCGCCCAACAAGCACAATGCGCTGCGCAGCTACATGAAAGCGCAGAATGAAAAGGGCATTAGCATGAAGGGCGGTATTGTAATTGAAGAGGGTAATAACTGGTATTTTCCCGAACTTGATATTGCCAATACCACTGACCTCAGAGGGTGGACAACCTTGGATTTGAACAAACTATAAAACAACAGCAATATGGCAAAAGGATTGGATGGACACTTCCTCAATTACGGCATCCGCAAGGAAGACATCGACGTGATCAGGACCTTGGCACAACGTCATAAACTTGACGACGATTGGGTTGTTGAGGAGGTGTTGAAAGAATATCATGAGATAAAGAACAAAGAACTCGATGTGGACGATACTTCGGTTGAGAAAGTCATCGAGAAAGCACTCAAAAAAATCTGAAGCATATGCTCATCAAGAATATCAAGGTCAAGAACTACAAGACCTATCGCGAACTGGACCTGGACCTCTCGGTCGAACCCGAGCGGCCCATCATCCTCGTAGGCGGAAAGAATGGCGGCGGCAAGACCACTTTGTTCGAAGCTATCTATGGTGCTCTCTATGGGTTGGAAAAGATGGATCAGAAACGATTCCGCCAGCTGCTCAATATGGGCATGGAACAAGGACCGAAGCCTGAAATCATGTTGCAACTGACCTTCACAGGACGTGTGCTTGGACGCGAGCAGCAATATATCCTGACGCGAGCCTATCAAGTACTGCAGAATGGCACTGTTGGCGAGAGCGTACGGCTGAACATGAATGGCAATGTTTTCGTCTATGGCCCTGCTACGCCTGCCGCCGAACGTGCCAAGATGCGGGAGCAGGTTTCGAAAATCATCAAAGCCAATCTTCCTCAGGAGCTGAGCCGCTATTTCTTGTTCGATGCCATGGAGGCCGGCAACCTCCTGAAGGAGGACCAGCTGAATCACGTCATCAAAGAGAATATCGAGAACGTGATGGGCTTCAACAAGTACATTCAGCTAAGCCGCGTCAGCGAACATTTGCAGCAGGAGTATGCTGAGCGTCGCCTGAAGCAGGAAACCGAACAAAAGCAGTATCGTGAACTGGTCGATGACACCGAAGAAAAGAAACGGAAACTTGACCAGCTGAAGCAGGAACACGAGAAGTGCCTGCTGTATTCGGCCAATAACAGCCAGATGTATAATACGCTGAAAAACGGCAAGCAGGAGGAAGAGACTTTGAGGAACAAGATACGTGTGACCCAGCAGAAAATCAATGAGACTGAAGACCGAAGCCGCCAGTATCTGAAAGACCTCGAAATGCTTGTGGAGTCGATGGAGGTAAATATCTTCCTGCCCTATCTACTAAAGTTGAGACAAGCAGAGCTCAGCATGGTGCTTAAGACGAAGTCTGAGCTTGACCAGCAGCAGAAGCAGTTGGTCAGTGAACCTTTGGTGCGTGATTTGACACATCAAATTGTCTTGTCGCTTGTCGAAGAATGTCCCATGCTGATGAATGTGGATGAGGATACGATTGTGGCATCAATCATGACACAGCAGAATCTACAAGGACAGAAAGAGGACATTTATGCCTTTCTTGATAATGAAGAAGTCGATGCCTTGCGCTCATTGGTGGACAGGAAGAGTTTCAATAGTCTGCCACAGCAGCTTTTGACTCAGGCACAAATCAATCTGGAGATTGACAATCTGCCTGCACTCAGAAGCGATATCGAGGTGATGAAGCAGCAAATCAGCGGCAATGACTATGCGCTTCTGAAAGCATACGAAGACAACGAGACAGAAATCAAACGTCTGGCTGACGAAATCAAGGCCCTTGAAGAGGAAATAAGGAAGCAACAGCGCAAGATTAATCAGTACGACATACAGATACAACAGGAGCCCGACCCTAAATACGATACGCTTGTCAAAATGAAGCCCTTGTTCGACGATGTGGCCGATACTTTGCTGAAGTTGAAGAAAGAGCAGATTGAACGTAAGATGAAAGAATATCTCAACGAGAATCTGGCTGCCTATCGCGGAGTAATCGGACGTGTCGAGCTGTCAGAAAGGCTTCAAGACTTGACTTTTAAGATTTATCATAAGGCAGGCAACGAGATTGCTCTTAGTACACTGAATGCGGGTGCCAAGCAGGTGGTGATACAGGTGCTGCTCAAAGTGCTTCATGAACTGGGTGACTACGATCCGCCTGTGATGATTGATACCGTGATGGGTGTGCTCGACAAAGAGAGTCGTGAAACCATCATGGAACATTACTTCCCGACCTTGGCCGAACAGACTATCCTGCTTTCGACAGATACAGAGATTCGAACGGGTGAGGATTATGATAGGCTTGAGCCTTTCCTGGCTCGAACCTATACACTGGAACGTAATCGGGAAGAGCAGTGCACGACAGTTGAAGATGGATATTTTGGTGTAATTCTAAATTGACGACTATGCTGTTAGAATTGGAAAAATGTGTTCAGTCGGATACAATCCAAGAGGATTTGTCCCCACTAAGGTCTATGCTTGAGCAGCGAATTAACCTGAACGATTATCCGAAGTCGGTCAGGCCGTTAAGCTTAACGATGAACAAGGTGATGCGCCTTTGTCTGCTCGTCGGCCTTTCAAACGCCGAAGAACGCCATTTGGACGAACTGCCACAATTCACCTACAAGCGCGTCATCAGGTTTACGCCAAGTTTCTTCACCAAAGACAACATGAAACCCTTGTTCTCGGCTATTCTCAAACTGAGGTACAAGGATCTCGATTCGGAGTCTCCAGCCACGTTGAGCCGTGTCGTAAACGGCGAGATAATGCGTGGGTGCAAGATACTTATGACGGATGGCGCTTTGGACGAATGGCTGTATTCACAAGGTGTGGCAGCGAATAGTGGCACGGCCAACGGCGAAATACCGTCGCTTGATCTCATTATCGGTCATTATGAGGATGAGATTGAAGCTACGCTCAGCGTAAATAGCCGTTCTGTTCAGAACAGTCAGATACTGGTAGCTGGTTCGACGGGCAGTGGCAAATCAAATCTGCTTGCTGTGCTTATTCAGCAGTTCAGACACTTGTCTACCGATACCAGTTATCCTGTCAACTTCCTATTATTCGATTATAAGGGCGAATTTTCAGACCCGGCAAATGCCGGTTGGCTTACGTATTTCGATACCGATGTGAATTGTATCCTTCGGCCCATAGAAGAGCCTTTGCCTTTCACGCCCTTCAAGGACTTTTCGCAAAACCCGGTTCAAAATGAAATAAACCTTTATTCGACCGGATTAGCTACAGCCCTTTGTGCCATCGACCAGGCAAGAATCAGTGCCAACATGAACAATCGCTTGAGTGAAGCTATCATTGAAGCCTACAAGAAAACGGGTGGCGCACCAGTAACATTCGACCTTATCCTGAAGATGTATCAAGGTTCGATGTCGGAACGATTACAAGAGAAAGATGACAGTGTGACCTCTGTACTGAAACAGCTGATCAGAAGCAATTTGTTTGCCGAACAGGATAGCATTGATCTTGTGAAGAACTGCTATATCATCGACTTGGGCCGATTCCAGAAGGATGGTACAATAGCCAAGGCGATTGTCTATTTCGTAGTTTCGAAGTTGAATAACATCTACGAGAGGTTGCCAAAACAGGCGATGAATGACAACTGCGTTGAGATAAGGCACTTTACAATCATTGATGAGGCACATTATATGCTTTCGTTCGACAACAAGCCATTGCGTGACCTGATAGCCGTTGGACGTAACAAGGGCATGAGCATCATTCTCGCTACTCAGAATATGGACAGCTTCAAGTCGCCGTATTTCGACTTCTACGCTAATGCCCAATACCCGCTGCTGATGAAGCAACAGAGCATCAACGACCAGGTGCTGAAAGACCTGTTTGGTGTGAGCGGCAAGGAACTGCAGGAATTACGAAGCGATCTGATAGGTTTACAGAAGGGAGAGCTTCTTTTGAAGAACCCCGATGCTATAGCCTTGGGAATCGGGAAAAAGTGGAAGAAGATCAAGGTGACACATCTGATATAAGCAGATGTGTGCCTTTGATTTCAACTTGTCTCAATAACCAAACTTTCACTTGGCGGCAATCCAACACCCGACAGCCATGATGAGCGAAGCTGCCGTGAACATCAGTGTGACGGGTTCGCCAAGCAGCAGGATGGAGAGCAATGCTCCGATGAATGGAGCGAGGGCATAGTAGGTGCTGGTGCGGGCGGCTCCGATGGTGCGCTGGGCATAGGTATAGCAGTAGATGCTCAGGCCATAGGCCACATAGCCCAGCAGGAGGATGACGGCGAGATGCCGCCAGCTGGGCAGGGATTCGCCGATGGCAAGGGCGATGGCGAGCGCACCAAGGCCCGAGCCGAAGCCTTTGATGGTGACAAAAAATGGGAGTTTCGGTTGCACTCCAGAAGATGATTTCATCTGCTATCGTTGACGGACGCTGGCTAAAGTCGCGAAAACACTTAATAATGAAAGGCTGAATTGTCAAAATTCTGGCAAAAATGCCTCTTTTAGTTGTTTGGAAAGAAATAGTTGGTGTTTTTTTGGGGGGAAATAGGTTCTACATTATATTTGTATCGCAAAAGTCCCTCTCATTCTTTTCATTGGGCATTTTGTTTTATCAATTGACGTAATTCTTCATACCAAAATTATCTACTATGAAAACAATAATCATACTGTCGGTATTATTGTTCCTGGTTATAGTGGCAACTGAAATATACTATAACCGAAAGCCCTTTGTCTCATACCGTGTCACCATGCTGCGTAGCATTGAGATGGGATTTGTAATATTACTCGCCTTCTGTCTGCCTAGGGAAATGTCCCTGGGATTTATTGCTGCGCGAGTGCTTTTTATCGCCTTCTTTCTGTTTGTCCCCTACTTTTTGGTTCGGGTATTCTTTTGGGCTTGGCGAAGAAGAGAGATAGCCATCGCAGACTTTTTGGGAAAGGGCAAGCATGTCTATCGTTCGGAAATCGGGTTCAGGAAAGAAATGATTCGAGATGCTAGAAAGACAGGCATATATGACCTTTTCAAGTTCTATGTGGGGGAAAACTATTATGATATCGTCTTTTTTGATTCTGTGACTAATCTTTTTTATGGCATAGCTCGTGAAAAAGAGATATTGATAGCAAGATGTTGTGATCGAGAGTCTATAGTTTCTCCTTTTATAGGGAAGCCAGGATTAAGCCAGATTCAAAAAAGTGGCAGAATAATAGGCTCATACAATGATGCACAATCTATTTGGAATTCATTTTCGAGCAATGGAGAGTCATTGGAACAAGTTCTGTCCAGATCTTACATTACCTACTTGGATTAAGTAGGTGGAATCCTGATTGGTAAAGTGTCGGATTATAAATAAAGTCGTTTTAGCGTTTTTGACTAACAGAATCGGCGGTCAAA
>JAEEGL016925482.1_pt1 | contig 11445 bp, 6 predicted proteins | sample 9134231 | NCBI WGS metagenome assembly JAEEGL01 (sample SAMN16246548, study PRJNA631951) | gut metagenome | biome: gut microbiome; feature: rumen; material: fiber-attached | host: Bos | place: Iran: Karaj | collected 2018-10
CAGTTCGGGGTCTTGCGCCATGAGCAGCCCCAGTGCCACTTGCGAACGCTGGCCGTTGGACATCTGACTAAGGCGCTGATAATCTTGCACTTTCAGCAGTCGCATCAGTTCATAGTAAGCCTCTTTGTTCCACCGCGGAAAGAAGGACGAATAGAAACGCTCTATCTGCGCGATGGTCATAAACGGGTACTGGACATGCCCCTCGAGCAACAAACCGATTCGCGCCCGTTCGCGCGGCGGCATCGTACGCGTGTCGTAGCCCAACAGGCGGCACGAACCCGCATGAGGCCGGATGAAACCCGAGAGAATGTTGATAGTGGTGGTCTTGCCGGTACCGTTCTTGCCAAGCAAGCCTAAGATACGACCACGCGGCACGGAGAAAGACATATCCTTGTAAATCAGTCGCTTGCCGTAGTAATGAGTGACGTGGTCGAATTCGATTACCGAATCATTTGCCATTTGTTCATTTACCATTTGTTCGTTTAGTTGTAATTTATCGAATTATCGTTTTGATTTTTGCGAGTGCAAAGTTACTAAAAAACGCGGACTCACGCAAGCGCAGAAGCCAAAATCACCACTATTGGGGATTGCCCGAATGGGGAAAAAGCAGTACTTTTGCACCGTGAAAAGAAGCATTGTTACATTTGGGTTAGTTTTGAGTCAGGTGGCGGTTTTTGCATCGCGACCTGACTCTTTGTTATTAGACAGTGTTCAGCAGTCATTGCTGGACAGCATGGAACGTATGTTCACGCTGCAGGAAGTGGTGGTGACGGCCAAAGAGATAACCAACAGCAGTAGTGCGAGTGTGATAGGCAAAGAGGCGATGGAGCACCTGCAGCCCTCGTCATTCGCCGACCTGACCAACATGCTGCCGGGCGCACGCATCAAGGATCCGAACCTAACCAACTGCAATACGATCCATCTGCGCGAGGCGTGCGACGGAACGAGCAGCGACCAATACTCGACCGGCGCGCTGGGCACAGGATTTGTGATAGACGGCGCGCCCGTGAGCACGGACGCGAACATGCAATATATACAGGGAGCATCCAGCAATCAGGACGATGCGCGCCAGACGGTGAACAAGGGTGTGGACATGCGCACCATCCCGACCGATGACATCGAGAAAGTGGAAATCATCCGCGGCGTGGCCAATGCGGAGTACGGCGATATCACATCGGGCGTAGTCAAGATAGAGCGCAGCGCCAAGCCTACGCCGTGGCGTGCACGATTCAAGGCCGACGGGTTCAGCAAACTGTTCTTCGTAGGCAAAGGACTGGGTTGGAACGACAACACGACGGTTCTCAATTTCGCACTGGACTACCTGAATGCCAAGGCCGACCCGACCAACACACTGGAGAACTACCAGCGCATAACGGCCTCGGTGCGCGTGCAGCAACAGTGGAAAGCCGCAGCGTACCGTATCAAGTGGCAAAGCAATATGGATTACACGGGCAGCATAGATGCCGAGAAAGTGGATCCGGACATCCACTACAACCGCGAGGACAGTTACCGAAGCGAATACCACAAAGCGTCGTGGAGCAATACGCTGCACTACTCGTCTGCGTCCGAGGAATGGTGGAGTGCCTCGCTGCTGGCCAACGTATCGGTAGAGAAAGACTGCATAGCCCAGTCGCGGTTCGTACAACTGACCACTCCCGTGCAGCCGGCTATAGACAACATGCAGGAGGGCAACGCTACCGTCGGACTGCTGCCGTACAGATACGTAGCACACCATGCGGTGGAGGGCCTGCCGCTCAATATATTCATCCGCCCCAAGGCGCAGTTCTATTTCGACACATGGTGTCTCAACCACAAGGCTGCAGCGGGTATAGAATGGAAATACGACAAGAACTACGGTGCCGGCCAGGTGTATGATCTGCGTCGTCCGCTGAACTACCAGACCGCCTACCGTCCGCGTGCGTACCGGGATATACCCGCCGCCAACCAACTGGCGTGGTACATACAGGACGATATACATATACCGTTAGCCCATCGGCCGTCGGATGACAGCCGTCAGAGAGAATGGTCACTCGATATGTCTGTCGGACTGCGCGGAGCATCGCTGCTAGGGCTGGAACGCAGTTATGCCATACGCGGCAAGTGCTATGTGGACCCGCGCGCCAATCTGACGCTGAACATGCCCGTCCGCAACGGGCACATACATGTCGGAGCCTCGGTAGGCCGCCATACCAAGATGCCTACCCTGCTGATGCTCTATCCCAACACGCTCTACTACGATCTGAAAGCGCCGGACATAACGGTCAGTCAGACCGATACGGCAATGAATATATACACGCACATCATCCGGCCTGCCAACTGCGATTTACGCCCGGCGAGGAACATGAAATGGGAAGTGCGTGCCGGGTTGGAGATAGACCGGCACAACCTGAATATCACCTATTTTCGCGAGAAGATGGACGATGGATTCCGATCGTGGACACAATGCGAATCGTTGCACTACGGAATCACAGACAAGAACATACTGCACGACTATACACGACTGATCACCTACTCCATTCCCGTCAATGGAAGTACGATCCGCAAGCAGGGCATCGAGTGGCAGTATCAGAGTCCGCGTATCAAGGCTATTTGCACGCGGTTCACCGTTAACGGAGCATGGCTGCGCACCGAGTATCAGAACTCGGTATCCATGTTCTCGTCCGGCAGCTTGACGGCCGTGGTGAACGGTCGCGCCGTGAGCGACACCTACATAGGACTATACGACTGGAACGACGGCACCATACGCGAGAACATCAACACCAACATCATCGCGGATGTCCATATACCCAGGATAGGTCTGACCGTCAGCGCCACACTGGAACTATGCTGGATGACAGCCAGTCAAACGATGGTCAAGAACGGCGTACCGACAGCCTATATGGACGCCACCGACGGACAACTGCACCCCTACACAGAGGCAGACCGGACAGACCCTGTGCTGCAACATCTGGTCTTCACCTACAACGCCAACTCGTTCCGCCGACGCGTAGAGCCGTTTGCCGGCTACCTCAACCTGCGCGTGCAGAAGAGTATAACGCGCTATGCCAACATAGCGTTCTACGTCAACCGACTATTGGATTACCTGCCGGACTACGAGGTGGACGGAGTCACCGTGCACCGGAACGTCAGTTCGTATTTCGGCATGGAAATCAATCTGCATATATAAAAAAACAACTATTAAATTTACTAATTTATTACAAAAAACGTTATGAAGAATTATACATTTTTTGCAATTCTTTTGTCCTCTGTGCTCATGCTGGCGGCATGTGACCCGGAGAAGAACAATCCCAAACAAACAGTCAAGCACGATGTGTCGGTCACGGTAGTGCTGCCAGACACCGCCTTCAGCGGTCTGAGCGAGGCAGTGCTGACGGTCAGCAACATCAACCTAAGCACATCGCAGTCGTTCAGCAACGGCACCCGTATGGACGACACAACGCTGGTGTACAACATCAGTCTGGAAGAAGGATTCTACGATTTCAGTTTCGCACAAGACATTGTTCTGAACCGTCAAGAAGTCAAACTGAAGACCTACTGCCGCAATATAGGCGTGACCGAATCGTGCACCGTTCCGACCATGCGCGCGACAATCATCTATCCGACCAAGGATTTCGTCATCGCCGAGATATTCTTCTCCGGCACCGTCACGCCTGAAGGCAAGCAGTACAACGGCGACAAATACTTTGTGCTGTACAACAATTCGGACAGCGTGCTCTATGCCGACGGCATCGTGCTGGTGGAGTCGGAGTATCTGACCGTGCGTCAGGAGGAAGTCACTCCGGACATGATGGATAGCGCAATGACCATAGACGCCATCTACCGTGTGGGCGGCAACGGCAAGCAGCACCCCGTTGCGCCGGGTAAGACCTTCCTCATCGTGGACAACGCCATCGACCACCGCCAGATCAACAGCAACTCGTTCGACCTGAGCAAGGCAGATGTAGAGTGGTACGACGAATCCACGAATGCCAATGTGACGGACATAGACAATCCCGATGTGGAGAACATGGAGAAGATATACTGCTACACGCTCACCATCTGGGTTCCGCACAACCAGGGCCACAAGGCGTTCGCTATCGGCAGAATACCCGCCGGCCTCAGCGACGAGCAATATCTGCAGCAGTATTTCTTCCAGTATGACTACAAACTGGTGACCGATGTAGGTACATTCGACATGTCGAGCACAGCCTATCTGTTCCCCAACGACTGGATCATCGATGCAGTCAATACGGCACCGGCCACCACCTACCAATGGCAAGTGACAGCCGACTATATCGACGCAGGCTACACATATGTGGCAGACTACGGCAGCGACAAGACCCGCTACGGCAAATCTGTCAGACGCAAACAATATACGGACGAGAACGGCGTTTTGCGCATGCAGGACACCAACAATTCGACCGAAGATTTTCTGACAGCCCAAACGGCAGATTCGTATTTCTTCCATGATTAAGCTACTGCTAATACTGACAACTTTGTTGACCGACTCGGCATCTACCGAGGCGTACCTGAACGGCAGTTACGGCCAAAGCAGCATGACAGTGGACGGCCGTCAGCAAGCGGGATTCCGCATCGGAGCCGAGTCGGTGTATGATAAAGACTCAGTTCATCGTGTATTCGGCGAGGCATCCTACAGTTGGATGCACTCGTCGGACTGCCGGTGGGTGGAGAACAACGACCGCAGCATTCTCTATCCGTATCTGACCGTCGATACCGTAGGCGGCTCACTGCGCACCGAGTCCTATTGGTTCCGCGGCGGCTACCGCATGCTCCGTCGCCATGTGTTGTGGCACGCCGCCCTGCAATTCCGCGCCGAACAGAGCTACCGCACCGTTGATCCGCGTCCGCAGAACAAGGTGGCGGATATACGCATAGATGCATCGGCAGCATACGTGTGGCGCAACTACGCTTTGGGCCTCGCGCTGCAGGCCGGACGCTACAAGCAGAGCAACGTCATCCGGTTCTATTCTGAGCTGGGCGAAGCCATTATCTTCCACATGATCGCTCCCGGAGCCGACTACAGCCGCTTTGCCGGCAGTCAGAAATACAGTTACTATCACGGCTATACGGCCGGAGCACATTTCTACTGCCTGCCGCAAACAGAGGGATGGATAGCCGCACTGGACTACGACTGGCTGCGCATCAGCAAGGAACTGCACGACAATACCTATATTCCCCTGACACAACTGACCACGCACGAGTTGTCCGCCCGGCTGGGTTACGTCGCTCCGGAGTGGCGCGCAATGGCTACAGGCGGCATGGCCTATCGCCTGGGACAACAGCACCTATATGGCGAAGTGAACGGCAGTTACTATACGCCGCTGTCGATAGCGAGCAACTACTACGAGCAACAGTATTTCGTGGGCGCAAGCGGCAGTTATACGCGGCGATTGCCGGTCGGCACCATTACCGCCAAGGCCGATGCGCGCTATCTGTTCAAATCGGTCACGGCACCGGACGACAAGCCCGTGTTTGTTACGCTGGCAGACTATATGCGTTCGGACATCGCTTCCGCCCGTGTGGCGCTGCGCTACACATTTCCGCTCAAAGGCAGGTACTCGTGGCTGATGGAACCGGCGGCAGACATACGTTGCTATACAAAAACGACCTGCCTCAGTTGGCAGGTCGCACTCAAAACAGGAATCGTTTTCTGATTCCCCTTTATTCTTCCAAAATAGTGTAATCCAGGGCCTCCATGTAGAAGCGGCGAACGGCCGAGCAAACACCGCAAGCCCCTTCGCCCTCTGCATGTTGGTGCTCCTTCTCCGCTGCCTGCACTTCTGCCGGCACATCCAGTGCATGCAGCACTCCGCGGATACGCAGACTGTTATTGATACACTCGGGCGCAAACGACTCAAATCCCACAGCCTCGGCACGCAGGAACTGACCTTCCGTCGATCCGTTCAAGAAGGCCTTGCGGCCACCGTGTTTGCACAAATGCAGACAGTTGCCCGCTACCAAAATGGTGTCACCCACCAGCGAATCGCCCTGCGCATAGATTTGATCTACCGAGTAGATGGTCTCGCTTACTTGTGCCTGTTTCTGGCAGGCAGTCAGGGCAAAAAGCCCTGCTGCCAAAATAAAAAGAATCTTTTTCATATCACTTTACTTATCACAATAATTGTTTTGTTTGTCTGTTTTCACTTCACCCTCTGTCCGCTGACGGTATATACATTGCCGTTGCGACGGATATAGATAGCGCCGTTGCGGAGAATTTTGTCGGTAGTCTGGCTGTTGTCATCCGTTTGTTCCAGTCCGGTGGCCGTCTTGTTCTCCTCCACTCGGTAGGCAGCCAACACGCCGTACCATGACGCCATATCGCTCTTGTTGATAGTGGTGCCGCCTACTGTCATATTGCTGTTGTTACGATTGCGCAATCCCAACAGAATCTTGCCCTCGTAGTTATCGGCGGCAAAGATGGTTGCAGACATACTGCCGGTGGTAGCCACAGTATCGGCTGCCACAAAATCCAGATCTTTGGTCAACTTGTGCATCCACATGGTTCCCAGGCTCCATCCGGGAATATAGATCGAGTCGTTTATCTCCATCACTTTCCATCCGTAGTAGGTGGCTCCCAGTGCATTGGTGGTAGCCTCTTTTCGGATATACGAATCGGCGTATAGGCCCGTTGCGGCGTCAAACTTCAGTACTACGGCATTGTAGCAACCACTCTTGGTTCCTCCGGCCGAGATGGTATCGCCTGACGGAGTAATCAGTCCGCCCAACATACCTCCGGTGTAGTAGAAACTGTTGCCGTCGGCAGCCATAGTCATGCCGTAGTACATGAAGATATTGACATTGTTCACCTTGCACGTGTTGGTGACAGTCAGATAGTCTGCGCTCTCCAGATCGGTCGACACTTTGGCGGTGAAGAACGCGAGGGAATTGCTCACCTGTGCACTCTTGTCGGCCAGAGTGATGGTGCTGTTCTCTGTCTTGCCGGTTGTGCCGTAGAGATAGAGTGAACCGTTCGAATACTTCATCCCGCGAATGTATTCAAAGGTGTTGCTGCCGGATGTGGTGAGCGATTTGGTATAGTTCAGATCGGCGTCCAACTTGATGATGAATCCGTTGCAGTTGGCGCTGTATGCCTGGTCCTGCGAACCGCCGGTCCAGGTGGTCTTGGTTGTACGGATGGTGTCCGAACCGATAGCCATATCGGCGGCTTGCACACCGGCGATATAGATATTGCCGTCGGCATCGGTGGTCACTGCGCTCATGGCGAATCCCTCCGTTCCTTTGCTGTAGTCAACCCACAGATATCGGTATGCCGTCAATCGACCATTGCTATTAAATTTGACGATAATACCTTGATAGGGCCACTTTTTGCTCGCTATATCAATCTTGGTGGTATCACCGTTAGCATCTACGATCCATGCCAAAGCGTATTCGGTGGTGCCATCAGATGCGGCTGCCAACTCTTTGTCGCCCTGCGAGAAACGCACCTTCAGCAGCGCTACCACTCCGCCGTCGGTCGTTGGAGCCAAATCGGCGTCTGCGTTCGAGTTCTCAAAACAACCATTGATGCCGTACACGGTCCACAGCAGATTGTCATTTGCGTCAAACTTGGAGAGCAGATAGTTCTTGTTGTACGAATTGCCGGTGTAGTTGGCCTGAGATACGAACTCGTTGCCCATCCACGTAGCTGCATTGGAATTGTCTATGTTGCCGTACACTCCGCAGACAAAAGACTCGCCCTCAGCGTTGAATTGGATCTCGTTGAATGACTGTTGACTTTTCAGTTTCTCCTGATTGGAGAAAATCTCGTGCCACTGATAGTTCTGAGCCATCAGCGACGTGCTCGCAATGAGCAATGAAAATAGGAAAATTTTTTTCATACACTTAAAATATAATTAGGTCTAATACTATTTTGATGTTGCTTCAAAAAACAGTGCAAAATTACTGCTTTTCAAGCAAATACACAATACCGAAAGATGGGTATTTCCCGGCTCTCCGTTTCCCGATTTCTACTGCCATCAATCCCCATTATTAGGTATTTTGCAAACCGAAACTTATGGTAAACCTAGCAGAGAAAAAGTATCAATTTTTAAGATTTTGCGGAGAGAGGGCAGATCTGATTTGCGGGAAGAAACAAACGCAACGAAGCCTATACTGAAAAGCTGAGATACGGAAGAGAGAGAGCACTTGCGGAACATTTCGGAAAAGGTACGATTTTTTAAGAAATTTACGAATACATCGAAAAAAATATTGCGAAATGTTTTGCGTATATAAAAAAATAGTAGTAACTTTGCAATAAAGAATGCAGTTTCTGCGTTTTACCGAAATTACCAATTTCAATAATAAACTGCTTAAAATCTGTTTTTTATTGTGATTAAATTCTGCTAAGTGCAGTTCTCGGGTTTCTTCCCTGGAACTGCATTTGTTTTTCGCTGGCATGAATAGAAACGAAACATAGTAAAACATATAATTGGAGTAAAAAAAGCACTCAAAGAAACAAACCTATAAAAAACAATGAACAACCAGCAAGTTTTTGACCGAAATAAATCCTCTTTAAGTAAACTTAAATGCTTTTTTTCAGCAAAGACTTGCATAATCCAAAAAAATGTTGTACCTTTGCGCACTTTTTGCTATGACGTATGGCACGACGAGCCCTACGGGCTGCTCTATAAGGAACAAAAGAGGCAATTAACAAACATTAATATATGGAATCGAAATACAATCCTACAGACATTGAAGCGCGCTGGTACCAGTACTGGCTGGACAAGCGCCTTTTTCACAGCGAGCCGGACGGCCGCACTCCGTTTACAGTAGTTATACCGCCACCCAATGTAACGGGTGTGCTCCATATGGGTCACGTGCTGAACGAGACCATTCAAGATATTCTGGTTCGCCGTGCGCGTCTGGAAGGTAAGAATGCCTGCTGGGTGCCGGGAACAGACCACGCATCCATCGCCACCGAAGCCATGGTGATCAAGCGACTGAAAGAACAAGGCATCAACAAGAGCGACCTGACCCGCGAACAATTCCTCAAACACGCTTGGGATTGGACCGACGAACACGGAGGCATCATCCTCAAGCAGCTCCGCAAACTCGGTTGCTCATGCGACTGGGACCGCACATCGTTCACGATGGACGAGATGCGTAGCAAGGCCGTTATACATGTATTCTGCGACCTATATAAGAAAGGCCTGATCTACCGCGGACTCCGCATGGTGAACTGGGATCCGGAGCGCCAGACAGCGTTGAGCGACGAGGAGGTTATTTATCACGACGAGCATAACAAGTTCTACTATCTGCGCTATGAGGTAGCAGAGGAGCCGGGCAAATACGCCATTGTGGCTACCACTCGTCCGGAGACTATCTTCGGCGATATAGCAGTCTGCATCAACCCCAAGGAAGAGAAGAACCAGTGGCTAAAAGGCAAGCACGTGATTGTGCCTGGCGTGGGCCGCGTCATTCCTATTATTGAGGACCGCTATGTAGAGATAGGTTTCGGTACCGGATGTCTGAAAGTGACACCGGCGCACGACGTGAACGACTACATGTTGGGACAGAAATACAACCTCAAGACTATTGATATCTTCACACCGGACGCCCACCTGAACATGGACACGGTGGAGGAAGAGTTGCAACCGAACGTACGTAAGTACCACGGCATGGACCGTTTCGATTGCCGCAAAGCCATCATCGAAGATCTCAAGGCGCTTAACCTCGTCGAGAAGATCGAAGACTACGACAACAAAGTGGGTTACAGCGAGCGTACGAACGTGCCTATCGAGCCGCGCTTGAGTCTGCAGTGGTTCGTCAAGATGAAACACTTTGCCGACATCGCTCTGCCGCCGGTAATGAACGACGAGATCGTTTTCTATCCATCCAAATACAAAAACACATACCGCAACTGGCTGGAGAACATCAAAGACTGGTGTATCTCCCGTCAACTCTGGTGGGGTCACCGCATTCCTGCATATTACGACGCAGACTTGCTCGCACAGACCGGTCTGGAGAACTACCCGGACGACAAGATCATCGTCAGCGAGACCAAGCCGGAAGGCAACTACGTACAGGACGAAGGTGCGCTGGACACATGGTTCAGTTCGTGGCTGTGGCCTATCAGCTTGTTTGACGGAATAGAGAACCCGAAGAACAAAGAGATCAGCTATTACTACCCGACCGCAGACCTGGTAACCGGACCGGATATCATCTTCTTCTGGGTAGCCAGAATGATCATGGCGGGCTATGAATACCAAGGTAAGATGCCGTTCAAGCACGTTTACTTCACGGGTATCGTTCGCGACAAGTTGGGCCGTAAGATGAGCAAGTCGCTGGGCAACAGTCCTGACCCGCTGGATCTGATTGAGCGCTTCGGCGCCGATGGTGTCCGCATGGGTATTCTGCTGAGCGCGCCGGCCGGCAACGACATCCTCTACGATGATTCGCTCTGCGAGCAGGGACGTAACTTCTGCAACAAGATATGGAACTGCTTCCGCATGGTCAAGGGATTGGAGATAGCCGACATCGCACAACCGGAGACATCCAAATATGCAATTGAATGGTTTGAGGCTCAGCTAACCAAAACCAGCGAGGAGATAGCAGACCTCTTCAGCAAATACCGTCTGTCGGAGGCTCTGATGGCTATCTACAAACTCTACACCGATGAGTTCAGCAGCTGGTATCTAGAGATGATCAAACCGGCATACCAACAGCCTATTGACCGCACTACATACGAAGCGACGCTGGCGTTCTTCGATCGCCTACTCGTACTGCTCCACCCGTTCATGCCGTTCATCACAGAAGAGTTGTGGCAGAACCTCTACGAGCGCAAAGACGGCGAGTCAATCATGACTGCATCGCTCACCGAGCCTACATCGAAGGAGAATCGAGAGAATATCGAGACAATCCTAGACAATATAGCATATATTAAGCAGATCATTACGGAGATTCGTGCTGTGCGCGCCTCGAAGAACATCCCGCAAAAGGAGCGCCTGACGCTCATCAGCCCGGTTGAACTCAACGCACTGGTGGACAAACTCGCTAACATAGAGATCTGCAATCAGTTGTCAGCTATCAGCAGTAACTGCGCTAAGTTCATCGTCGGCACAACCGAGTTCGCCATTCCGATGGACAAGTTCATCAACGTGGACGAGGAGATCAAGAAACTGGAGGCAGACTTGGCTCACCAACAAGGCTTCCTGCGCGGCGTCATGGCCAAACTGAGCAACGAACGTTTTGTACAAAATGCCAAACCGGAAGTAGTGGCCCTGGAGCAGAAGAAGAAAGCCGATGCTGAAGCACGTATAGCAGCGCTGGAGGAATCACTCAAAGCGCTCAAAGGATAATGGAGTATAAGTATATCAATCATATTGATTCGCCCAAGGATCTGAAGAAACTGTCGGTAGAGGAATTGCCCGCCGTTTGCGCGGAATTGCGTCAATTCATCATCGAGGCATTGAGCAAGAACCCCGGTCACCTGGCTTCTTCATTGGG
>JAEEGL010029583.1_pt1 | contig 11444 bp, 9 predicted proteins | sample 9134231 | NCBI WGS metagenome assembly JAEEGL01 (sample SAMN16246548, study PRJNA631951) | gut metagenome | biome: gut microbiome; feature: rumen; material: fiber-attached | host: Bos | place: Iran: Karaj | collected 2018-10
TATATTTGCATCAGAATTTAAGATATTAAACATGGATAAGAAGAAATTAAATCGCCTAAAACTAGTGTTAGTTGAAAAAGACAAGACTGGTGTTTGGCTTGCTGAACAGTTGGGCGTAACTGCTGTGACGGTATCTAAGTGGTGTAGCAATATCACTCAACCTACCCTGCCAACATTGGATAGGATTGCCGAACTGTTAGAGTGTGAATTAAGAGATTTAATAATTGAATAACAAAGTAGATATGGCTTTAAAAAAATCAGAAATATATAGTACACTGACAAAATGCGCTAATAAACTCCGAAGTAATAGCGGCATAGGAGCTGAATCATTCAAGAACTATGTTTTGATAATTCTTTTCTTAAAGTATGTGTCCGACAAAGTAAAGTCTGGTGACAGTACTGTATTGGAAATACCTGAAGGATGTTATTTCGAAGATATTGTTAATCTGAAAGGAAAGAGAACAATAGGTGACTCCTTAAACAAAATAATAGAGAAAATTTCCGAGGCTAATGGATTGCAGGACATCATTAACCTTTCAGACCATGATTTTTGTGACAAAAAGCTTGGTAATGCAGAAGATAGCTCTAAATTAATTTCCGAACTGATTGCGGCTTTCCAAGATGACGGACTAGATTTCTCACACAACCGTGCCGCTGATGACGATCTTATTGGTGATGCTTACGAATACCTCATGCGTAACTTTGCTAGTCTTGCGGGAAAGGATAAAGGACAATTCTATACGCCAACTGAAATTAGTCGGCTAATGGCGCTACTTGTTGGAATTGATAAAGATGACCGTCCAATGGTGTCTGCATATGATCCGACATGCGGTTCTGGCTCATTGTTACTTCGTGTACGTGCAGCAGCAAAGCATAATGTAAGTCTTGACGGACAAGACATAGATCCTGCCAATATAGAGCTGTCGTACATGAATATGGTAATTCATGGCTGTGAAACTCCAAACATTCTCCAAGGAGATACACTAAATTCCCCCAAGCATGTAGTGAATGGCAAGCTGCAAACCTATGATTATGTAGTGAGCAACCCCAAATTCTCACTACATAATTGGATGCTAACAGCCAAGGACAACGACGAATGGGGTCGATGGAATCCAGACATGGGTGTTCCACCACAACAGTACGGTGATTTCGCTTTCTTACTACATTGTGTAAAGTCCATGAAACCAACTGGAAAGTGCGCCATTATTCTTCCAAATGGTGTGTTGACCCGTGGCGGTGATGAGGAAAAACTACGTAAATGGCTTATAGAGCAACGACTTCTTTCTGGCATTATTGCCTTTCCTGCAAATGCGTTCTATGGTACGTCTATAGCAGGCAACGTGCTTGTGCTTGATAACCATCGTGTACAGGACGGAGTATTCTTTATTGATGCAAGTGATCTTGGTTACAAGGATTCTGATTCTAAAACACGTCTACGTGAACAAGACATTAAGCGCGTGATAGACGTTTGGAACCGTAGAAAAGATGAGCCACATTTTGCCCATCTTTCTACCTTCGATACTACTCAATTGGAAAGTGAAAGTACCCCAATGTATGAGATACAGCGTAACGGATTCAACCTGAACATGTCACGCTATGTTATTCCAAAGGACAAAGATATTCATCAAAATATAGATGGACATTTACATGGTGGAATACCCTCCTCTGATATAGATCGTTTGCAACTATTTTGGGACAACTGTCCAACATTGAGGGATGCTTTGTTTTCCCCATTCCGAGAGGGTTTCTTCTCTTTGGCAGTAGCAAAGCAAGATATTTCAAATACCATCAGCAATGAAACTAGTTTCAAAAAACAAAAAGAATTGTTCAACAGCACTATCCAAAAATGGTGTCGTCAGACTAAACCTCTTATGCTGGCAGTTGGAAAAGACTGCAAACCGAAAGAGATTATTGCTTTATGGGGGCAGAGCATTCTCGATATATTCTTAAAAGATAATTCTCTTGTTGATGCCTATGATGTATATGATCAGTTGCTTGGCTATTATAATAGTACCTTGCAGGATGACCTGTTTATGATTTCTCGTGACGGATGGATGCCTAAACTCATAGTGCCAACAAAGAAAAATCCCAAATGGTCAGATCTTTATTGCGATTTGCTTCCCGTCCCTCTTGCAGTCAAAGTCTTTCTGGATGAATTGAAACAGCAGTTTGATGGAAAGACTGCCGCGCTTGCCGACGTACAGGAACAAATACAAACTATGATAGACGAGGACGAAGGTTATCTTGATGATGCCATTTTCTATGGCAAGCGAAATGAAAAAAATATCCGCACTAAATTAGAACGGTGTTCTGCACATCGTCTGACAGATGAGGAATTATTATTCCTTGACAGTCTTGCTCCATTTCTTGAAAAAAACAACAAGGAAAACAAGGGAAAAATTGCAGAACTGCGAACTCCTTTTAACTATCTTTTTGCTGGCGACCAATCCATCACCAAAAAGGTGATCCAAAAAATCAAAATCAATTCTGATAAATGGGAATATAGTACCCAAGAGCAACTTGCACTTTGGCAGCAGTTTCTCGACTTGCTCGAAAAGGAAAAAAGCATCAAATCTGATATTAAATTAATTGATGCACAACTGTATAAAGAAATAGTCCACGTATATGACGAACTAACAGAAGAAAAAGCCCGCACCACCATAGTTGAGGATAAATGGCTAGCCGATATTTCAGCTCGCGTAAGTGATGAGATGCAGGTTGCTTTGCGACACATAATGGCAGAGATTAACGATATGTACAGCCGCTATGAGTTTACTCTTAGCGAACTCTGCCAGTCGTATGCTGACAAGGAAACATTAGTGCTCAATCATCTTAAAGAAATGGGCTTTGAATTATGATAGAAACTAATTTCAAAAACAGCGAAGTTGGTATGATACCAGTGGAATGGGAAGCTGCTCCTTTGGCCTCGATTGGTGAAGTAAAAATGTGCAAACGCATTTTGAAGGAGCAAACCACCGTATCTGGTGATGTTCCCTTTTACAAGATTGGCACATTCGGTAAAGAACCTGATGCTTATATTCCACGTTGGCTATATGAGCAATTTAAAAGCATGTATCCATATCCAAAGAAAGGAACTATTCTTATTTCCGCTGCTGGTACTATTGGTAGAACAGTTGTATTTGATGGGGCTGATGCATATTTTCAAGACTCAAACATAGTATGGATTGAGCATAACGAAAAAGCAGTGGTCAATCAATATTTAGAACACTTTTTTAAAGTTATTAATTGGAAATCTGAAAATGGCGGAACTATAAGCAGACTTTACAATGACAATCTGAAATCCACGTATCTCTGTTACCCCCTCGACAAAGCAGAGCAAATCCGCATTGCCACTGCCCTTTCAGATATGGACAAACTCATTTCTACGCTTAAAAAGCTCATAGAGAAGAAACGTAATATTAAGCAGGGAGCCTTAGAAGAACTCCTTACGGGCAAACGGCGTATAATAGGATTTACCAAAAGTAAAAGCTTTATTAGCACATCTATAGGGATGATTCCAAAAGATTGGAGTGTCTCGCCCCTTAATAAACTATGTACATTAAAAGCAAGAATTGGATGGCAGGGATTAACAACTGGAGAGTATTTAGAGCAAGGAGACTATATCTTAATAACAGGTACAGATTTTAAAGATGGATATATTGATTGGAATACCTGCAATTATGTCAGTAAATGGAGATATGAGCAGGATCCCAATATTCAGATAAAAGAAGGTGACGTTCTAATATCAAAAGACGGTACAATTGGGAAGGTTGCATACCTAAATCATATTCCCATGGAAGGAACGTTAAATAGCGGCGTATTCGTAGTTAGACCAAAAAACGAAAATATAATAACAAAATCTTATTTGTCATGGCTATTTAAGTCTGTTTGGTTCAGAACTTTTATCGACCAATTATCAGGTGGGTCAACAATCAATCATTTATTCCAGAAAGATTTTGAAAAGTTCAATTTGGTTTATCCATCTGATATTATTGAACAATCTGCCATAGCCAATGTCCTTTCTGATATGGACTCTGAGATTTCTGCCTTAGAGTCTCGTCTAGACAAATATCAAAACCTAAAACAAGGAATGATGCAGCAGTTACTAACAGGAAAAATCCGTTTCATATGACATACGAGCGAATAATAAAACCAGAGCGTGACACGCAGAACCGTGCAATAGACCTTCTGCTGTCAGTTTTGCCGAAGTACCGCTATATCGGCAATCTAGAAGAAACTGAGAACAGCAACATTCGTGAAGATGAACTTCGACAGTTCCTCACTTCACAACAAGAATGTACAGCCCAGCAAGCAGACGAAGCAATCCGTTCGCTAAAACAAGCTGCTGCTTGTAGTACTTATGCCAATCTTTTTGACAAGAGTTTGGCTACCTACAAACTATTGCGTGATGGTGAGAAAGTGAGCCAAGGCTACGGCAAAACAAATAAGCAGGTGCAATATATTGATTGGAAGAATCCCCTGAATAATGACTTTGCTATTGCCGAGGAAGTAACAGTACGTCGAGTGACAGAGGATTTAAAACATCGACGTCCTGATATTGTAGTATATGTGAATGGCATAGCCCTTGTAGTACTGGAACTAAAGAAAATTTCTGTTAGTGTCGCCGATGCCATCCGCCAAAACCGTCGCAACCAAGAGGATGGCGAGATACTTCATTTTTTCACGACCACACAGCTACTACTTGCTGGTAATGAAAGTGAGGGAGTCAAATATGGTGTGATTAAGACCCCAGAAGAGTTTTGGCTAAAATGGAAAGAACCAACGGGTGAACCCTGTGAACCATCGGAGTTCTCGCAGGCCGACTACCCTAATGAAATGATGCGCTCATTACTACAGATGCTCGAACCTAACCGACTGTTGGAATTCATACATGATTGCATCATCTTTGATGGAGGCATAAAGAAAGCAGCCCGTCCTAATCAGTATTTTGCTCTTGCTGCTGCTAAGCGTAGATTTGAAAAGAAGGATAGTGGTATCATTTGGCACTCGCAGGGTTCGGGCAAGTCGCTCACTATGGTTTGGTTGGCACAATGGATAAAAGAGCAGGGTGATGATGCCCGCATTGTTATTGTGACTGACCGTGATGAACTGGATAAGCAAATTGAGAATGGATTTAAAGATACTGGTGAACAACCTTTCCGTGTCAAGAGTGGTGATCAACTTATCAAAACACTCAACAAATCGGAGCATAGCATTATCTGTACACTAATTCATAAATTCGGATTGGGGCTACACGATGAAGAGGACGATAAGGTTGTCATTGGTGATAGGAAATCTAAAATTAGTGTAGAGGAAGCTATGGAGAAAGTAGCCGAAGCACTTCCGTCGGATTTCTCGCCTAAAGGCAAGATAGTGGTATTCGTTGACGAATGTCACCGTACCCAGGGGGGCATCCTTCACAAGGCTATGCGTAAGATTATGGGTAATGATGTGATGATCATTGGCTTCACTGGCACACCGTTGTTGAAGAAGAACAAAATGACTTCAATGGAACAATTCGGTTCATTTATCCATACTTACAAATTTGACGAAGCGGTTGCTGACCATGTTATTCTCGACTTGCGTTATGAAGCACGAAATGTGGAGCAAAAGATTGATGACGATGATAAGGCAAGGATCGATCGCGTATTTGATGCCAAGACCACTAACATGACTCCAAGGGCAAAGGAAGCACTTCAAAAGAAGTGGGCTACTTTGCAAAATATCTATTCAAGTGACGAGCGTGTGAAGCGCATTGTTCGTGATATTTGCGAGGACATGATTTTGTTACCACCATTGTCACAGGGCTATGGAAACGCCATGCTTGTGGCAGGAGAGATATACCAAGCATATAAATATTGGCAATGTTTTGAGGGAACAGAATTGAAAGGTAAAACAGCAGTAGTGTCGAGTTATGATCCACAGAACGGTGTAAGTATCTCACAAGGACACAGCACCGATGCCGAAAACGATGAAGAAACATTCAAATGCAACATGGCTAAGAAAATGATGGGTGACAAGTCAGCCATCCAATTTGAGGAATGGGCAAAGACTGAGTTTGTTGACCATCCTGGCAGCATGAAACTTCTTATCGTCGTTGACAAACTTTTAACAGGCTTCGATGCTCCAAAAGCAACTTACCTCTACATTGATAAACATATGGAAGATCACAACCTCTTCCAGGCTATTTGTCGAGTGAATAGAGTAGAAAGCGATCGCAAGGAATTTGGTTATATCATTGACTATAAGGATTTGTTTGACGAAATTAAAGGTGCAGTAGAAGACTATACTAATGGTCAATATACTGGTGGTGCTTTCTCTGCTTATAGTACGGAAGATGTTGCTGGCCTGTTAAAGAATCGCCTGGAACAAGGAAAGAAAGACCTTGATGAAGCTCTTGAACTAATTGAGGGAATTTGTCAATATGTAAAACTGCCCCAAAAGTCTGACCAGTACTTCGACTACTTCGTTTTCGACCAAGCTACTACTCCTGTAGAGGAACAACAAGCTGTATCGCTCGAAAACGCCAATAAGCGTGAACGGTTCTACAATGCTGTTCTCACTTTAACAAATCGCTATTTGGCCATTGCCACACAGATGACAGAAGCAGGATATGCAGTGGACGAAGCAAAAACCATTCATCAGAAGGTTACAGACTATGATGAGCTAAGAAAAGCTATCATGTTAAGGTCTGGTGACATAACTGATCTAAAACAATATAATGCCATGATGCGACAACTGTTAGATCAGTATGTACAAGCCCCGAAATCTAGCGTGTTGGAAAAACTTGATGACTTTTCTTTCTTGGATGTTATCGATGCCAATAAGACGGAGGAAGATCCTGATGGCATTAATACGATATTAGATGCTGAAAATGAAATCGGAGGGCAACCCGCAGCAGCTGAAACCATAGCATCGAACGTGCGTAAATACATCATACGCAAACGCGATGCAAACCCTGACTATTACGACAAATTGAGCGATAAGTTAAATAAGCTTCTTGAAGAAATGAAGCAGCAGACTAAGGAGTATAGAGAACAGTTACGCAAAATCGTTGAAATCTTGCGTGAGCTGCGAGGGAACAAGAAAGAATACCCCACGAATATTAATACCGATGGAAAGAAAGCTCTTTATGATAACCTTGGTCAAGATGAACTTCTTGCTTTGCGTACATATATTGCAATTAAGGAAAATGCCGAAGTAGGGTTTCGTGAGAATCCTATGCGACAGCGTGCTTTGAAAAAAGCTATAGAAAAAATAGAGGGAATGCCTGCTGATAAGGTTGAACTTGTGTTTAACATAGCCAAAAATAACGAAGAATTCTAATGCAAGTAGCTGAGTTTGATGTTGAAGTTGAGCATAAGGGAATCAAGAATGTTCACCTTGCTGTTTACCCTCCAGATGGTAGGGTACATATATCCGTTCCCGAATATATGAAAGATGATGAAGTTAGTATGTTCCTTTTTACGAAACTCTCATGGATAAGAAAGCAGCGAGAAAAGGTTTTTGGGCAAGAAAGACAAGATAAACGCGAATTCGTATCAGGCGAAAGCCATTATTTATTTGGCAGACGCTATCTTTTGAAAGTAATCCCAAAGACAGGGCGAATACATATAGAGAAGAAAGTAAAATATCTCGAAATGTATATCCACAATGATACTTCCATTGAACGTCGAAAATCTCTTATGGAAGAGTTTTATCGTCAAGAACTGCGTCAAGTCTTGGAATCGCTTGTAAAAGAATGGGCGAAAGAGATGAGCGAACCGTCATCTTCCTTTGAGTGGTCAATCCTACTTATGCAGAAGAAATGGGGAAGTTGCATCACATCTGATAGAAAAATACAGTTCAATCTATTACTTTCACGAGTACCGCATAGGTGTATTGAATATATAGTTGTGCATGAGATAGCCCATTTGAAGGAACATAGGCACAATCGAAATTTTATTTCTATTCTTGATGAGTTTCTTCCGGATTGGCAGCTTCGGAAAAAGGAACTCGATGAATTTATAGCTTTGCCGATAATTGATTATTAATAATATGAAGAAAAGTTTGTTATTCGTAGTTGTATCTTCCTTTGTTGTCTTTATCGCTTCTTGCTCTTCTAACTCGAAGCAACAAGGAAAGTCTCTTAGTGAGCAGCGTGCTGAAACGGACACTGTTTTGGCTTTTCAAGGCATAAGAATATCTGACCCTTTAGATTCTGTAAAATATGCACAGCTAATCAGTAATGGTCCTATTACTCTTTATGATAAAGATAAGAATTCGTTTACTATGACCAATCTTGTCATCAATGACAATGTTGCTTATCCTGGTGACGTTGTGCATTCTCTTTGTCTTAAAGGAAATATTGAGAAGTATTATGATTTTCTCTCATTTATCTGTTTGTATGAAGAGAGCTACGGGTGTTTCTCCTTTTATCAACGCTTAAAACAAGATGGAGAGAAAATGGGTACTTTCCCAATTGGTAAGATCAGCTCTTTAAGCGGAGAACCATATACACGAATGGATGCAGTTTCTGACTTCATAAAGTATAATGAATCGAATACATACAAATATGACTTCATTTGGGAATGGAACAATCAAACTATCATTCTTTCTTTTAACCCCCAAATATCTCCCCTCAACAGCTCTGTGACATATCTTGACACTGGCTATTCTCAGCGTCAAGCCGAAGAGGAAGTCAATAAGATGCTGAAAGAAGCGGAAGAAAGAGAGATCAACGAAGCCAGAGAAAAACAACAAATATAGATTAAATAACTACATAAAAGTTTATAATTTGTAATAAAAGTCATCATAATACTTAATATATATGGCAGTTATAATCACAACAACAAATAAAATCTCCTATTATACTATAAAAGAGTACAGGGGTATGGTTTGTGCAAATCAAGTATTTGGTGCTGATTTCATTTCAGACTTCTTAGCAAGCTGGACAGACTTTTTAGGAGGTAAGTCTGGTGCATACCGCAATCAACTTGATGACCTTTTCTCAGACATAAAAAGCCAGATGGTTGTCAAAGCAGAAGAATTAGGAGCGAATGCAATACTTGGAATGCGGCTTAGTTTTAATGAAATCTCTGGCAAAAACAAAAGTATGTTTATGATGTCAGGATATGGCACAGCAGCACTTATTGAGCCTGACATTATAGAGCGTATGGAAAAGGTTCATAAACTAAATGTTTATCTGTCTGAGGGTTTACTTACCGAGGAAGAGTATAACAATGAAAAACAGAAAGTTTCTGAATTATATGACAATTTTATTTATGAAAGTGAATCTCAATTAAAAGCGGATTTAGCCTTCGAACTAGATACAGAGCAAGAAGAGGATTCGCAAGATTTTGATGGTTTTGGCAATATTTGGAAACTTTCTGTTGATGGAATAAAAGAGGCACAAGTACCCTTTAAATTGAAGGGGAACTCCAATGAAGAAGTGCTGAGAAACCTTTTGCAAGAAGAGCTTTATAATGAAGCTGGAAAGTTCTACATGCAATATTCTCATGCTAATGTAGAGGAAGCTTATGAGTACATTTTTTCAATAATAATGAAAGAAACGTAAAGACCATATAGATTCAAACGAAGTTGGGATGGCTTACCCAAATCCTTCAAAAGCATATTTCGGAAAACAAAAAAGATAATATATGCTCAAATTGTATATAGGACAATATAAGAGTGAAAAAACTCTCATTAAGTTTAACATGGTGAGATACACAACCATTTGCATGGTCTTGGACTATTTCTGCTATATGAATTCTCTAAGTGAGGATGTAGCCTGTACTTTTGATTATATAGTTGACTTCGTTTTCAAGAAAGCTTCATATAAAAAGACAGAAGACAATATTGCAATGGTGCATACAGCTATAACTAACATGAAGATGATGGGACTTCTATATGAGCCGCGGACAAACTATATGGCAATAACAGACCTAGGTAAACAGGCCTACATGAACCAGTCATATCATGCGACTACTGCCAGTCTCTATCAAGCCAATGCCTCCAGGAGATTGTCAATAATTGCAATTGGCGTTGCTATTGCCGGCATCTTGTTAACTCTAATTCTTCAACTGATATGATTCGGAACAACAAGCATATACAGGAACTGGCTGATAAGTGCGCACAGGAAAATGGTTATTTCTGTGCTTCATATCTTGGCAGAAAGGTTGATACGTTCATCTATGCTCCGACAGAGAAGTCCAGTGAGATTAGGTGTACCGATATACCCCCAGTAATAGCAATAAAGAGAAATATGGTCTCTTTTGTCACAGGTATGCAGTCAATTGAAATATTGGAAGGCATGAAGTTCCGTGATTATAAGAAGGGACGGCTGATCTTCAGGGATTTTGAACGGAAAGTTTTGAATGACGATTTTGTTTCAGAAGAAGAACGCGAGTATGTTAGTGAGATTGTATATAACCAACGCCCAGGATATGAGGTGCCAGTACCAAAGACAGAATTGTACAATTTCTTGGAGATTGCTGACCGTCTGGGAATGAAGTTGAAACTAATGCCCTACGAATGGTGCAAGACACGAAATGATGGATGGGCTTATTATGTAGAATTAGTAGAAAAATAGCAATGGGAAAGAAAAAGTATATAAAACAATTCTCCAACTTCGAGGACGAGAGCATTGAATGTGAGATACTATCAACAGATAATGGTTCCGAACTGTGCATGACCATCGACAACACTCATGTCACGTTAGAGTTTGCATCTACTGTTGACATTGTAAACTGGTGTAATGCCATCAAAGAACTTGCGATTGAGAAATTAAACGATGAATGTTAAGATTCACTATGTATGATTACAGATAATCAAACAAACAAGGTTTATTTCAGCAAAAGGCTTACATGGTATAAGTGCTGGAAAGAACTGAGAAGAATCCTTGATGAAACAGGGATAGACTATGACCTACTTGAAAATACCAACGACAAGTGGGCCAGAGACTATATGCCTATTCAATTGGAAAAAGACAAGTTCGTGTCTTATGTTTACAACCCTGATTATCTGCAAGAGGACAAGAAAAACATTACAATTTGGTCAGAGATAACGAATCTCCCATCAATAACAAAGGAAATTCCGACGAAGCTAATAATAGACGGGGGGAACGTGATAAAATGCTCTGACAAGGTTATAATGACCGATAAAGTATTCTTGGAGAATCGTAGGCTACAATACTCCAAACAAGAGGTCATGGAAGAATTGGAAAGGCTATTTGGCAACGTAGTTATCATCCCTTGGAACATACAAGATAAATGGGATTTCTGCGGGCATTCAGATGGTATGATTAGATACATAGACAATGACTATGTGCTGATAAATAACATTTGTAACCATCCTGAAAATGAATGGCAACTGAAGGAGATTAAAAGCATTCTCAAAGAAAATAATCTCAGATATGAACAATTAGACTATGGCGCAGGGTATCACGGTGTAAATGATTGGGCATA
>JAEEGL010620984.1_pt1 | contig 11444 bp, 10 predicted proteins | sample 9134231 | NCBI WGS metagenome assembly JAEEGL01 (sample SAMN16246548, study PRJNA631951) | gut metagenome | biome: gut microbiome; feature: rumen; material: fiber-attached | host: Bos | place: Iran: Karaj | collected 2018-10
GCGACGGCGGACCGGCTGGTCCGCGTGATGGTGAAGGAGGCGGGCGTGCCGCTCCACGAGGCGGTGAGGATGATAACGAAAAACCCCGCCCGTGAGATCGGCGAGGCGAAAAAGGGCGAGATCGCGCCGGGATTCGACGCGGACCTGGTGCTGTTCGATGGCGACGTCAACGTGAAGTCCGTCTTCATCTCCGGCAGGCGAGTCGTGTGATGAAAAACCGGATTTCCTTCACTTTTGAGACGGATCTGGGGCCGTTCACCGCCGTGTCTGACGGACGGTTCCTGAAGGAGCTGCGGTATGGCCGCGGCGGCGACACGGAGACGGAGGATGAAGTGCTCCTCGCGGTCGCCCGGCAGGTGAGAGAGTATATCTCCGGCGTGCGGCGGGAATTCGACGTGCCCGTCGCGCCCGAGGGAACGGAGTTCATGAAAAAGGTGTGGCGCGTTCTGCGCCGCATCCCCTACGGCGAGGTCCTGACCTACGGTGATGTGGCGGAGGAGGCGGGATCTCCCCGCGGCGCCCGGGCGGTCGGCGGCGCCGTTGGCAGGAATCCGCTTCTGCTGATAGTGCCATGCCACAGAGTCGTGGCGAGGGACGGCCTCGGCGGCTTCTCCGGCGAAGGCGGCCTTGAACTCAAACGGAAATTGCTGGCAATCGAAAATTATCGGGGAGCTTTTTGAAAAAAGCCCCCCAAACCCCGCAAAAACTTTTGAAAAAAGGCGCGAAGTACTTCGCGCCTTTGTTTTTTTTACACTATCATCATCCCGCCGAGGTCGGTCAGCGGCCCGTCCCCGAGGGAGACGCACTCCATCCCGCGTTCCGCGGCGAAATCCCGTATTTTTCCCCCGTCGGGGTGGGTGTCAACGTCCCCGAAAAAGAATATCTCGTTCTCCCACACCCCGGACGCGCCTCCGATGAAGCCTGAGTCGTATCCGGGCAGTGCGATGTGCCCCGGCCTGATGCGGAGCACCTCCGCACCGAGGGACTCCGCCGCCGCGGCGACGGACGGATCGGCGGTCATCGCCGAATTTCCGAACACTAGAGACGAGCAGGCGGCGTATCCCTGCCTGACGTTCACCACAGGCACGCCGCGCTCCTCGCAGAACATGAGGATCTCCGGTGCTGCGGAATCTTTTCTGCAAAGCACCGCGCCGCCTAGGACCGCGCAGTTCAGCCCCACGTCGAGGGGGTATTTTTCCCCCCGTGGGCCTCTCGCCCGTATCACCGTCAAGCCGCGCTTTTCGATTTCCCGCACGATCCCGCCGTTTGAGTCGGCGTATTTTTCGTGAACGAACACCGTTTTGCCGATGTGCGTTATGAGCATATCCGCATGAGACGCTACCGGCGGCGTGAGAAGCGGGTCCGCCGGCAGTTTTACCACCTCGAACAGGCCCGATAGCCCCCCCGCGATCCCGTCCGGGACCCGGCACGATATCAGGCAAAGCGGTTTTTCCATAACAGACCCTCCGTGAGATGATTAAAAAGGGCTGTCGAAATAAGATGCAGAATCGTCGTTCTTTGCCCCGTGAGGCGTACCTCAGTACGTCGAGGGGCAAAAACGGCGATAGAAAAAGCACATAAAAATGGAAAAATCCGTAGGATTTTCACCAAAAAGGAGAAAAACTACGGATTATCGTTTTCCCATTTAATAATTGCCGGTGATTTTTCGATCTGCGCTTATAGCGACAGCCCTTGTTCGGTCGTTTTTAATTATACTCTTGATACCTTGCCCGAACGAAGGCAACGGGAGCAAACGTAAACGGTCTTGTGCGTGCCGTTGACGACGACCTTGACCCGTCTGATGTTGGGCTTCCACATTCTGTTGGTCTTGCGCTCGGAGTGGGAGACGTTGTGACCGAAGGAAACTCCCTTTCCGCAGACAGAGCATTTTGCCATGACTTACACCTCCATCTATGTGATAAAATCAATCATTTGCAAACTCAGCAACCGATATTATATCACATCCAAAACCGATATGCAAGAGAAATTTTCATTTTTTTTCTTTTTTCTCAAAAACGGCGTATTCTTACATATACGTGGCCAGTCTGCGTCCCCTGTCCGGGGTGGGACGGGGTACTCTCTCCTCCGCAGGGGGCAGGGGATCGTAGCTCTCCGGGCAGTGGGGCTCGGACTGATACCAATACGCCGTCACGGCGATGTCGTCGGAGCGGTCGTTGGCGTGACCGTGCTCTATGGAAACGCGGATCTTTTCTCTGAAGGGGATCGGGTCGGCGACGTGGAAGCGGTATACGGCCACTTTCCCGTTGCAGTTGTGTGCGCGCAGGAAGAACTTGTCCTCGCACCAGGACTCGCCGGAGAACGGAGCCGTGGTGCTCTGCATTCCCCAGGCGTGGCAGAAGTAGTCCTCGCTTCCGGTACCGTGAAGATCCGGCGGCCAGTCGCCTCCTTTTTCCTTTGTACCCTCGGGCCGGTCGATGAAGATCATGTCGTCTCCCTCGCCCCACCATTCGCCTTCAAGATTGTCGATGGACATGTTGACTCCGAGATAGTTCCCGGCGCCCTCGGCGTAGAGGATGCGGAAATTGTACTCGTCGGTGAGGTTATGTTCCGTGTCGGCGCCCTCCGGCGTCACGGCGGGATTCTCACGCCTCCACGCGGCGTGGAAGGTGTAGGTGCCCTCCGGCAGAGAGTCGAACTCCCTCCAGTCCACGTAGAACCAAATCCTCACCATCTCGGCCTGATCGTTGAAGAATTCGATACGGGCGCTCTTTCTGAACGGCATGGGGACCCAGCAGTTCAGCGCCACGCCCTCGCCCTGGTGCTGCTCATCATTGACGCTGGTCGAAAAACACACGTTGCTCATGGTATAGGAACGCGCGTGGCCGAGACAGAAGAAGTCTCCCACGGGGCACTCCACGGACGGGGTGTCCTCGCCGTCCCACCACATGCGTATGAGACACTTCCGGAGATAGAACGGATCCTCCGTCCCCACCGCCATCCAGATGTGACGGATCTCGCCCGTCGCCTCCAGATCCATAAGAGTGAGCGACGATCCGGGCGCGACCTCCCGCCAGTCCATGTTGGCCCCGGTCCTGTCGTAGCTGCTTTCCCTTCTCGCTCTGAAGGGCAGGGCCCGCGTCAATTCGTTCAGATTGCTCATATCATACCTCCGGTAAGTTCTTTTTACCAATGATACAACAGCGCGGGGTGATTGTCAACACTATATTGATTTCCCGCTTCCGATGTGATAAAATATTGTCGTCGCGCGGGGGGATCTCTCCGCAAAGCGGCGGAAAGAGACGGTGCCGGACGATGAAGAAGGTTATGAGATCCGTTCTGGATTTTTTCAAAAAGAAGATAAAGATGCATTGGAGTCTGGCGATCCTCGCCGCGGCTCTCATGTGCTTCTTTATCGTTTTGACCACCGTCGCCATCCAGCCCGGTTCCTTCTCCGAGGTCATGAAAAACTTCAAAGCGGCGCCGGTGCTCTGGCTTCTCAACGCTGTTCCCGTCGTCGCTCTTTTCGGGGTGGCGTGGGCGCTGTGCGCCAACGTGTTCTGGGCGGGGGCGGCAACGTCTCTGGTATTCAACCTTCTCTCGATAATCAATCTTATCAAGATCGAAGGACGGAACGATCCCCTGACTGCCGCGGATTTCGGTCTCATCACCGAGGCGCTCCAGGCCACGGGCGAATATAAGCTCAACCTCCATATCGGGCTGATCGTCACTGTCTTGCTTACGTCTGTTTTGCTCATTCTTGCGGGCGTCAAGATCAAGTCCGGCAAATGGATCCCGGTCAGGGCGACGGCGGGCGTTCTTTCCGTGGTCCTTATGGCGGTCATGATGGTAAAGATCTACCCGTCCGATGATCTGATGAACCGGATCAACGTCAAGGTGGAAAAAAGGATCAAGAAGGACGGCGGAAATTATTCGATCTACAACATACCGGCGGTCTTCAACAACACGGGGTTCGTTTACGGTTTCTTCCGGACGTTCAACTCTTATAAAGTCGACCGCCCGAAGGGGTATGACAGATCCGAGGCGGCAAAGTGGGATAAGGAGAAAGCTTCCCCGGCGGACCCGTCGGAACGTATCGGCGCAGACGTGATCTTCATCCAGTGCGAGGCGTTCAGCGACTTCATGGCCGACGCGGATTGCATCGAATACGGGGAAAGCGGCGATCCGCTTGAGGCGTTCAGGGAAGTGGCATCTTCGCCCCGATCCCTGTCCGGGGAGATAGTCGTTCCGGACTTCGGCGCGGGCACCGCCAACACGGAGTTCGACGTTATCACGGGGATGCAGACGAAAATGCTTTCCGATATGCAGACCTCGGCTTTCCGGACCGTCCACAAGAACGTACCTTCCCTGGCGAGGATATTTACCGGCGAGGGGTATGAGGGTTACTTCATGCACCCAGGCAGCTACTATTTCTATAACAGAGAAAGCGTTTACGGCTATTTCGGCCTTGACAGGCAGGTGTTCTCCCGGGATTTTGTCGACCCGGACAAAAAGGGCGGAAGATTCATCACGGACGAGGCCTTCGGCGACAAGCTCATCGAGGATTACGAGAAGCACGTCGCCTCGTCTGACAAGCCGTGGTTTGCTTTCACCGTGACCATACAGAACCATCAGGCGTACGGCGGCGGCAAGTACGGGTTCAAAGTTGAAAAACTGAATTTCACGAAAGACGTCTCCGCCGCGACGGCGACGAGTCTGTCCGTTTACGCGGAGGGGATCCGCGACTCCTCTGCCCTGCTCAAGCGGATGACCGGGTATTTTGACGGAGTCGACAGACCGGTCATGGTCGTCTTCTGGGGGGATCATCTCCCCGCCATGGGCAGCGAATTCGGCGCGTACCGTGAGATAGGGCTGGACATCGGGAACGAGAACGATCCCGCCTCCGCCATCGACACATATTCCGTCCCGTACGTGATCTGGGTAAACAAAGCGTTCGGGGAAAAGTGCGATCTTGACGGGAAATACGCGTCTCTCGACCTTCCCGCGGGCGGAAGGATCAGCGCGATCTATCTCGGCGAGCTGGCTTACGAGCTGTGCGGAATGAGAGGGACGGACGCGTATTTCGATTATCTCGGCGACGCGAGGCGCGAGCTGCCGGTGATCTGCCGCGGACGGTACGTCCTGCCGGACGGCACGGTGACGGAGAAACCCACCGAAGCCCGGCAGACCATTGTCGATAAACTCGACAAGTGGGAATACTACCGGCTCATGGATCAAAAAGTGAAATGATCCTGTTCGGGCGGCAAAACGCCGCCCGGTTTTTTTCGGTTTTTGTATTGACACGGCCCGAATGGTGTGATAAAATAATAAAGTCCGCGCGGGGCGGACGTTTTTCCGGGGTGTGGCTCAGTTCGGTAGCTCGGAGGGCTGTCGCCGCCTGTGGCGGGAGGAGACAGACCGATCGAGGCGCAGAAACAGGGAGCGATGCGACCGGTAGGGAACAGCGCGACCATGTTTCAAGAGTAAGCTTGGTTCGGGACCGCGGGTCCCGGAGTAAATAGATTAGGTTTAGTTCGATCAACAATTAACGGGGTGTGGCTCAGTTCGGTAGAGCGCTTGGTTCGGGACCAAGAGGCCGCTGGTTCAAATCCAGTCACTCCGAGAAAAAAGAAGTCCGAGGTTTTATGCCTCGGACTTCTTTTTTCTCAAAGTAATGATGCGGGACTCGGGAGAATCGCCCCGCGATTCTCCGGCGTTTGCAGTTTAAACGAACGCACAAACCGTATTAGGGGCAAACGCATCACATACCAGTCACTCCGATATATACAAAAAACTCGGGGTTTTGCTCCGAGTTTTTTTATCCCGAATGAAACAATGAATATACCGAAATGATGATCCTCCCGTCGTTGACAACGGCGGGATTTCGTGTTATCATAAATATGTTTCGAGACGGAAATCGCAGATGGATCGTTGATAAAGACGCTTTTCCATGGTGAATCATCATAATTGTGTGTTCTTAGAATCGTTAATGAAAGATAATACTTGATGGAGGAGAAGATATGTACAATGATGTTGGAGGAACATTAAAAATTCTTGCAAAAATACTTGCGGTTATTGGAATAGCATCCAGCATACTTGTTGGCATTACTTTTATTGCTCAAGAAAGTGAAGGTATGGGATTTGCGATTCTCATCGGTGGTTCGTTGATAAGTTGGATTTCATCATTTTTCATCTACGGATTTGGACAACTGATCGAAAATAGCGACATAATAGCGAGTCAAAAAACCGCAGAAAATAAGAAATCAGAAGAAGGAGAAAAAAAGCAGACATCTTCGTTAAAAGTAGAAATCAACAACGAAAGCTTTGACGAAGAGGGATATATTGATATTGTTTGTCCTGAGTGTGGGGAAAATCTTTCTTTTCATAAAAGTGATTTCTTGAATAATAAGGAGCTTATTTGTCCCTTGTGCGATGCGGTTATTGGGACAAAATGATACAAATACCGGTGACTCTACAAAAGCGCTTTCAAAGCAGGGCATCCGCCCTGCCTTTTCGTCGTCCGGCGGGGTGTTGACATTCACTTGTGATTATGGTATCATTTCAAGGTAGAGAACCCCGGTTCCTCCGTTGAGGAGTCACGCGTTTTTTTGTGTGCGGCTTCTGCCGCGCAATTTTTATGATTCAGAAAGGAAAAACATCATGAAAAAGATCATCAGCATCATCCTTGCGCTGCTGTTCGTCACGTCCGTGCTCGCGGGCACCGCGACCGTCAGTGCGGAGATCTCAAGTTCCGACGTTTTCGAGGATGTAAAACCGGGTTCATGGTTCAAAAAATCCGTCGACTACGTTCTGAACAACGGGCTCATGAACGGCATGACGGAAACCACCTTTTCGCCAAACACCAACATGAGCCGCGGGATGCTCGTGACGGTGCTCTGGAGATACGAGGGCAGTCCCGCGGGGTTTGCCAACAACTTCAAGGACGTCCCGGTAAAAAAATACTACACGGACGCTGTCTGCTGGGCCGGTGAGAACGGCGTTGTCAACGGCGTGGCGGACCGGGTGTTCGATCCCAACGGCGACATCACGAGAGAACAGCTCGCCACGATTTTTTACCGTTATACCGAATATATGGGATGTGACGTGTCAAATACGACGAGCATCACATCGTTCTCGGACAACGCAAGCGTGAGCAAATGGGCGACCGCCGCCATGCAGTGGGCGGTGGCCGAGGGGATCATCAACGGGACGACGGACGGTCACGGCGGCACGATCCTCGACCCGAAGGGCAAGGCGACAAGAGCGCAGGTCGCCACCGTTCTCATGAGGTATTGCTCGAACGAGCATTACGTTCACGTCTGGGATGAGGGGACAAAAACCTCAGATCCGACGTGCACCGAAAAGGGTGAGATCGTTTACAAGTGCTCCGACTGTAATATTGAGAAGCACGTCGTTATCTCCGCACTCGGTCATATCGTGACTCAGGAGACAGTCACCAAATCCCCCACCTGCACGGAAAAGGGAAGCCGTCATTACTACTGCACCCGGTGCGGTCAGTGGGTCGACGAGCCCATCGACGAGCTGGGTCATTCGTGGAAGGACGCCACATGCACTGCGCCTAAGACCTGCACGCGGTGCGGCGTCACCTCCGGTAAGGCGCTGGGACATAAGTACGACTCGGGCAAGGTCACAAAGGAGCCCACCTGCACCGCCACCGGAGTAAAAACCTACATCTGCACCCGCTGCGGTCATCACCATGACGAAACGATCAAGGCGAAGGGTCACAAGACTGACGCGCCGAAGTGCTCACGCTGCGGCCACAACAACAGAGCGGACGCAATCAAGTACCTGCGCAAGATCGCGACCGATAATTCAAACGACGCCGTTATCTTGATGGATGAATCGTCAAGCGTAAGTCTTTGGATAGACAACGAATCGGTCCTGATCTGCGAGTTTTCGGTTTACAACGATGGATACACAATGGTATTCCAGCTTGAGGTAAACGACAAGGACACGATCTGGTACGGCACGTACATGATGTACAGCAAGGAAGGTTACGAGGGTATTGTCGGCAACAACAATATGCAGAGAAAATCGATCACTATGGATACGGAGAAACTCAGTTATACGGACGATTACGGGGTCGAAAAGGATAATCTGGATTCCGCGAGAATGGTCAGCGCGTTAATGCTTAAAACGTGTCTTGCCTGCCTTGATGGAACGCTCAAAGGAACAGGCTGGACGGTTCACACACTGGGGTACACCAACTTCAACTGGTAAGCTTAAAACGCAAAAGGCAGGGCGCACGCCCTGCCTTTCCTTTACGCAAAAACAGGGCTCTCGCCCTGTTTTTCATTTATTTACCGTTTTCGGATCCGCACAATCGGAGAAATCTCCGGGCTTTACCCGAATGTGATTCTCACCTGACGCGCGTTTTTCGTTTTTATACTTTCCTCTCCCGAGTCAATACCCCAGGGATTTTACGAATTTCCTGGCTTCGGCAACGTCATCCGCGGACTCCACGTATAAGATCGTATTATCGATCCTTCTTACGGAGGTATATGACATATGTTCGAGCAATTCTTTATCCAGTTCCGCGCAGTCATAGTTGCCTTTTGATTCGGTCGTTCGGATGCCGGTGCCGGTCGTCATCGACCGATAAAACTCTTTGGCCTTATTTGCGTTTTCAAACACTGCAAAGATGATTTCCATATCATCCGAGTAGGCCTCTGACACCGTAACACTTCCCGGAAAGTCGGAGTCTCCCTCTCCCTCGTCGACGGTCATGCCTGCCGAAACGGCTTTTTCTTTGAACGTCTCGGCAGAGATCGCTTTTTTGTCGGATGATTCGGCAGGTTCGGCTTTTTTGCCGCACGAGCAGATAACGAAGGCCAGCATGACGCAAATAAGTACGAAAGCGACGGTTTTTTTCATTTTTTTACCCCCCTGTTGTTGGCGTGGAAACCTCATGATTCTGCAAATGATTTGTTGTTTGATTATAACATATCCTTTGCCCGTTTTGCAACATTTACGCAAAAACAGGGCTTTCGCCCTGTTTTTCATTTATTTACCGTTTTCGGCTCTGCTCCTTCGGTGATGCAATCCTTCGTTATCACCACTTCGCTCACGTCGTCCCGGGAGGGGATGCGGAACATGACCTCCGTCATAGTCTCCTCGATGATGGACCTGAGCCCGCGGGCTCCGGTGCCGCGCTCGATGGCGCGCTTCGCTATGGCGCGGAGGGCGTCCTCCTCAAACGTCAGCTTCACGCCGTCCATCTGAAGGAGCTTTTCATACTGCTTCGTCAGGGCGTTCTTCGGCTCCCGCAGGATCCGCACCAGCGCGTCCTCGTCGAGATTCTCCAGCCCCACGATGACGGGCAGACGGCCCACCAACTCGGGAATGAGCCCGAATTTCACGATATCATGGGCGGTCACGTCCTCGAAGATCTTTCTGTTGAGCTTCTCCTTCTTCGTCTTCACGTCGCCGCCGAATCCGATGACGGCGGAGCCGCGCCGCGCCTCGATTATCTGATCCAGCGTGTCGAATGCGCCGCCGCAGATAAAGAGGATGTTCTCCGTGTTGATCTGAATGAAGTCCTGGTTCGGGTGCTTGCGCCCGCCCTGAGGCGGAACGTTCGCCACCGTGCCCTCGAGGATCTTCAGCAGCGCCTGCTGTACGCCCTCGCCGGACACGTCCCGGGTGATGGAGCGGTTCTCGCTGCGTCGGGAGATCTTGTCGATCTCGTCCACGTAGATGATGCCCCTCTCCGCCGCCTCGATGTCGAAGTCGGCGGCCTGGATCAGCTTGAGCAGGATGTTCTCCACGTCCTCGCCCACGTAGCCGGCCTCGGTGAGGGTGGTGGCGTCGGCGATGGCGAAGGGGACGTTCAGCGCCCTGGCCAGGGTCTGGGCCAGGTAGGTCTTTCCCACGCCGGAGGGGCCCAGAAGCAGCACGTTGCTCTTCTGCAGCTCCACCTCGGCGGAGCGGTCGCTGTTGTTTGCAAGCCGCTTGTAGTGGTTGTACACCGCTACCGATAGCACCACCTTGGCGGCGTCCTGTCCGATGACGTACTGGTCCAGGATCTCCTTGATCTCCCGGGGCGCCAGGTTTTTCTCGCTGTTCCTGTTCTTCGCAGCCGGGTCGTAGAACCGGTTCTCCTTCAGTCCGCGGTAGTCGTCATCGTCGTGAAGGATGGAATAGCACAGATCCACGCACTCGTTGCAGATGTAGACGTTGGGGCCTACCAGCATGCGTTCCACCTGGTCGTCGGATTTCCCGCAGAAGGCGCACCTCATGCTCTTCTTGTTTCCTGCCATCTGTCCCCCGTCAGCGCTTGTCGATGACCTTGTCGATGAGGCCGTAGGCGAGGGCCTCCTCGGGCGTCATGTAGTTGTCCCGGTCGGTGTCCTTCTCGATGACCTCGATGGGCTGACCGGTCATCTGGGCATAGAGCCGGTTCATCTTCTGCCGCACCGCGATGATGTGGTCGGTGTGGATCTTCATGTCGCTGGCCTGGCCCTCGACCCTGCCCAGGGGCTGGTGGATGAGGATCTCGCTGTTGGGCAGCGAATACCTCTTGCCCTTCGCGCCGGCGGCGAGAAGGAAGGAGCCCATGGAGGCGGCCATCCCCACGCAGATGGTGGAGACGTCGCACTTGATGTAGTTCATGGTGTCGTAGATGGCCATGCCGGCGGAGATGGATCCGCCGGGGCTGTTGATGTACAGGCTGATGTCCTTGGTGGGATCCTGTCCCTCCAGGAACAGCAGCTCCGCGACGATGACGCTGGCGGAGGCGTCGTTCACCTCGCCGTTGAGCATGACGATCCGGTCGTTGAGCAGCCGGGAATAGATGTCATACGCGCGCTCGCCCCTGCTGGTCTGTTCCACCACGGTGGGGACCAGGATGTCGTAACGTTCGTTCATTGGATACCTCGCTTTGGGTCAGGGTGCCGCTCACGCTTCCTCGTGGGATTCTTCCTCTTCGTGTTCGTGGCTGCAGGGCACGCCGTTCTCCCGGATCACGTCCAGGGCCTTCCGGCACTTGATGTCGTCGGCGACGTTATCGGCCTTGATGAACTTCTTCAGTTCGTCCACCGACATCTCGTACCTCTCGGAGAACTCCTTGTACTCCTTTTCCAGTTCCTCCTCGCTGGCCTCGATGCCCTCGGCCTTCGCGACGGCCTCCAGCACCAGGCGGCTCTTGGCCTGCCTCTCGGCGGAGGGGCGGAGCTGCTCCCTCATCTTGTCCAGATCCATCCCGGTGTACTTGAGGTACATGTCCAGACTGAGGCCCTGCTGGGCCAGGTTGTTCTGGAATCCCTGGAGACTGTCTTCCACGAAATCGTCGACCATGGCGGCGGGGATCTCCTCCTCCACGGTGTCGCAGATGGCGTCCAACAGGCTGTTCTCGAAGGCCTTGTCCGCGTCTTCCTTCGCGTCCTTGCTCAGGTGGTCGAAGATGTCCTTCTTCAGTTCCTCGAGGGTGTCGAACTCGCTGACGTCCTTGGCGAACTCGTCGTCGA
>JAEEGL011139725.1_pt1 | contig 11444 bp, 5 predicted proteins | sample 9134231 | NCBI WGS metagenome assembly JAEEGL01 (sample SAMN16246548, study PRJNA631951) | gut metagenome | biome: gut microbiome; feature: rumen; material: fiber-attached | host: Bos | place: Iran: Karaj | collected 2018-10
TCAAAGTTATTTGGTTTACATTTGCTCTTTATTGTAATTGTATGCGTAGTTTGATCATAGGCAGGTCGTTCAAAATATACATCTAAATTTGCTGGTCGTGTTGAACCTATTAAAATGTCTATGCCATTTTGTGTAAATGTATTTCCGTCTCTGATAAAATCGTTATATATGTCCCAGTTATATGTAAGAGTTATAGGAGTATCATAAGAAACTCCACTAGAAATATTTTTTGGAGAAAAATCTGTTACTACCAGCTTCTTTTTAACATAAAGGGTTATTTCTAATAAATCGTCCTTATCAAGTAATTTTATAAAAGTATTTTGTGCAGTTGTATCAAAAGAACTATATGTATTATGGTTAGTAATTGTCCATTCAACAAATTTAAAATTTTCATTTGCAATATAGTTTATTGCATTTGTTAAACCATCAACATTTAAAACTTCAGGAGTGTTTTCTGTTACAGGAACTGCTTTTTCATTTAACTGTATTACGCCAGCCTCATCGGCTTCATAGTATTCATCTGTTGAAGCATCCTTAATTCTAAATTGTATATTTGCTTTCTTAATAGTGGTTTCATTAATTACATATTCAAATGGTTCTCCAATATATGGAATGTTATATGAAGAACCATTTAAAGTGTATGTATAAGATGCTTTACCACCAATTGTGACCTGTACAGTTCTTGTAGTACCAGATGGAACACTGATTTTACCATTTGTAGATGGTTTAATTGTTAATGTATTTCCACTTATAGTTGCATTTTTTATATCAAAATATTTACTAGCATTTACACCATCACAAGTTATTGAAATCCAATTTTTAATTGTAGCAGGAGGCGCAACATTAAACGTAATAGTAATATCACTATCTCTTGCTACAGATGCAGGAGCGCCGGTGCCGGTAGTTACTGGTGTATAAGATTCTATGTTAAGCTTTGGAACACATACAGGTGTAATAATAATTGGATTGTCCGTTGAAGAACCAACACAATTCTCTGTTATATTATAAAGGCTTAAAGAATAGTTTTTACTACCCTGTAAAGTAGTTGTTTCTATATTTGCTACGGATTCATCAACAGCAACGTCTGCGTTATTCACTATACCCTTTATATTCCAGTCTATAAACTGGTGTGTGTCCTGCAAAGAATAAAGAAGATCAAAGCTGGAAGATTCATTTAATACATACAGTTTAGTGTCTGCCCAATCACTTGCCTTATAGCGACTTAGAGCAGAAGCATCGGCTGTAATTCCTTCTAATTCTTCAAACTTTACATAGAACTTTTGTTTTGTATCTTCTATAACATTAAAAGTTAGATTTGCTCCGTTATTTGCAATTTTAATCTGTTTTTTGTTGCCAAGATAATCCTCAATTACGCTATCATCACTATTATAATACAAGGTTCCGTCAATTCTTACAGAAACTGCCATAGGTGCATTTGTACCTGCAGGAACAGGAAGCTTGTTCTTTGATGCCAATTTGATATAAGTATCACCATTAGGTTTTTCAATAATTTGTGGAAGTTCATAATTGCTGAAAGTTACATTGTTGCCGTTAAAGGTTACTGTAATACAGTTGTAGCTGTTACCGTTTTGTGCGGCTAAATCAAAAGCCTGTGGTTTAATATTTGTTTTAATCCAGATATCTGAATTGCTGTAATAGCCGTGTTTTGTGTCTGAGTAATATTCGTCTGGTATTTCAAGAACTGCGGTTATTTTTGGCTCACATTTTGGATAAATGCTTACATCACCGGCACCATTTACTGTAATTGTTGTCTGTGTAGAAAATTTATCATCTATTTCTACATTATCATCTCCTTCAATATTCCAGTAAAGGAATTCATAATTTGAATCCGGTTCAAATTTTAAAGAAACTGTTTTATCAATATTATATTCTTCTTCTTTTTCTTCTGCAGTCATTTTTGCATTGTTATAAAACAGATTTCCTACAGAGTTTTGGCCATTCTTTCTGCTGAATGTTACATTTGCCTTATCATATGTTGTATTACCGATTGAATACGAAACATTTACAGATTTTCCAAGTGTAATCTTTACATCTTTGTCTGTTACATCATCATGGTAAAGATAGTATATAGAATCTGGAATTGTAATATTTACAGTTGTTCTTTCTGTTACCTGAATTCTTCTTGAATCCTTATAAGCAATAATATTAATCTTATTAGTATTATTTGAGTCAACTTCAGGCGCTTTAAAAGAAGTTATTACAGAGCCTTTACCAACACAATCAATAGCAAACACTGCATCATCCGGAATTACAAGAGAAGCACCAGCAGGAACATTATCAAAAACCAGGGTTATATTTGTATCTCGCGGTTGAACTGTAACATTCTCTACAGAATATATTGCCTCTTTGAAAACCGGCCTTGCAATATATACAGGTTCAATTTTTGCTAACTCACTTCTTGGCACTTCTTCGGATGAACTGAATAAAATAGGGTTATCAGAAACCTGGGATCTGAAATTTATTTTATCATTATTACATTCCCAATGAAGGAATTGATATCCGGTACTTTCATTAAATTTAAGAGTTTGAACTTTGTTTAAACCATATTCTAAAGGAGATGTATTTGGACTCATAGAACCACCTTCGTAAGTTCCACCTAAGTCTACAAAACAACTTACAGAAGAAATATCATTGATGTAATAAAACAAAGTCTGCGCTGTTAGAGCAACACCTTCTGCTGTTTTAATATTTGAAGAAAGCTCAATTGTAATTTTGGCAGTTCCACCATCAGGACAATCAAGAGAATCAATTGGAGAAATAATAATGATTGATTTTTTATTAGCTCCGTCTCCGGTATTTAATAAAACAGGTGCTGCAAAATTTGCTGTACAATCAATTCCATCGTCCTTTATAATTATGCTGTTTTTAATACTTTCCGGATCAAGGACTGAATCAAAGGTAATATTAATGTCATTATCCCTACTCTGACTTCTTGCAGCTGTTGGTGCATCCGGGAAAAGACTTTCTACCATAGGTTTTTTGCCACATTTTGGAGAAATAAGAAGATTATCTACGGCTTTGTTAAATTGAATCTGTAAGAAATATGTATAAACAATCTGGGAATCTTTAACAGATTCCTTTCTTTCTTCATTTACGATTGTAATATATTCTTTCCACCAGTCTTCATCTACTGCTGTGAGGGTTGGAGTATCGGCTGCCTGGGAAGTCTGTTTGTAAGAAAATTCCCAGTATAAAAATTCATAGTTACTGTTACAGGTAAATTCAATATTCTGATAATCGGTTGGTTTGTAGTTAACCTGACCGGAAGGAATGATGGTTCCGGCGCTGGAATCGGCACTTACGGTAAATACGGAAACAGGTGCATGTGCGTAGTCAATGGCAGCACGAATTTTCTCGTCAAGATCGTTATTTGTAAAAAAGCCTTCGCAGGCAGTAAGTAAAAGTGAAAAAGCAAAAACTAAAGCAGAAGAAAAAATAAATGAGCGTTTTGTCATAATAAACCTCTCCTTTATAATGTAGTGTTACAACAAAACTTTTTAAAATGTTAAATAATAAAAATTATAACATCATATATAGAAGAAATCTAGTATTTTTTTACAATTCCTGAATATCTACAAATTCAAAACCCGAATCAAGCAGAGCGCAGATAAGAAGGTCTAAGTAGTTGTAAAGAGGTTCAGTTCTGTTACCCTGGGCAAAGCCTACAGATACAGGAACAACCCCTCCTCCAAGCTTTGAAAGAGTGTTGCAGTAATCCTGAATAATCTGTTCCGGGCTTGTGTCCTTTGGAAGCAGCTCTGAATCGTTCAATTTGCTGTAAGAAACAATGGTTGTATAACCGGCGGTTGCACTGTATTTTATGATGTCGTTATTTACTGAATAATATGGTCCGTGCCAGTAAAGAGAAAGTTCTTTTCCGGTGCAGTTGTAAAATTCATCTTCGTTGCGGGCAAGTCCACGGCGGATAAATTCTTCATCCACAACAAAAGGATTGTTTACTAAATCTGTTTGAGAAAAGAACATGGAAGCAGTCTGGTATCCGTTCAAAACAATCTGTTTTGTTTCTGCAGGGTAACGGCGGATAAATTCACCATTTATAAAGAAGGTGCCCGAAACATTGTATTTACGCAAAACCGAAAGGATTTCTGAAAGTCCGTCGGCATTGTCGTAGGCATCAAAAACAAGGGCTACCTTTTTTGGAGCCGGAGTTTTTTCTACACTTTCTTTATACATTGGTTTTGTAACGGCTTTTTTGCTTAAGGTTCTGATATAAAGGGCATTTTCGTACTGTCCGTTGGCGGTTGTTCCTTCAAAAATTCTATAGCGGCCATTCTGACTCTGGGCATTTGCATTTGCAACAGAAGTTTTTTTCCAGGTTCGTTTTTCGGAATTGTATCTGTAGAAATTCTGCGAGCCGGTATCTGCAACAATAGTTCCGTCTGTGCCTTCCCAATAACCGCTTACGGCAGAAGAAAGCATTATAACTTCATTTGTATTTGAAAGAAGATTCCAGCGGCGAAGGGATTTTTCTCCACCAACATAAATTGTATTGCGGTTGAGCCAGATTGCAGAAACAATTTTTTCTCCCAAAAGCTCTGCGGTGCGCTGCCAGGTATTTATATCATAAACGTAGATTGCAGCCCCTGCATAGAATGCTACCTTGGTTTTATCTGGAGAAATAAACGGCTTTCCAGAATCTTCAATTTCGAGCACCTGAACGGTTTTGGAACCAAGTTTGTAAACAGCTCCTTTTTCGCGGCTGCCATTGTACGGAAGCTTTTCGAGCCACAAAACAGGCTGATCCGATGAATCCCAGAAAATAAAATAATCAACAAGGGATGCAGCAGAATCGGTATATGGGCGTGAATAAATTACATCCATATAATCACACGAATAATTCTGGTTTTGAAGCTTAAGATATGTAAAGAGGCGGTTATTCTGAACAATAACAAAGGAATTTGCCAGTGAGTTTACGCTGAATCTGTCTGTTGCAGAATTAAACTGAGAAGGGAGTCGGCCGATTGCTTTTCCCTGTCCTATTACGCCTGAATAAAGTCCAAGTGTATAAAGCTCTTTTGCGTTTATCTGATAAACAAGATAGTCATCAATATAGATAAGATATTTTTCTGAAGCCCAGTTTACGGCATTAATTGTTCCGCGTCCAATTTTGCGGTATTTTTCGTCCATCTCTACTTTGCGCAAAACTGCTTCTGGATTACAAAAATATAAGTCTCCGTCTTTTTCGTAAATTAAGATTGTTCCGTCTGGCGACCACTTTACCGGAAGGCTTTTGTAGCTCTGGCGTACTGATTCACATAATACGGCAGATTTTCCTGTCTGCACATTCTGAATTAAAAGGGTTCCTGTAGAAAGGGAATATTTTTCTATTTTAACCAGCCACTTTCCGTCGGAGCTGATTGAATAAGGAGAAACAGGAAGAGAGTTTACAGGAATGCCGCTTGCACGCTCTACCCATTCAAAGGAATCTGCTTTTGAATTGTATCTTGCTGTTCCATAACGGTTACGAAGCTGAAGGACATTGCCTTCTTCTAAAAGCTCCATCTGCTCGGGATAGCAGGTAAGCAAATCTGGAGTTCCGGAGCTTTCGCCGTTCTTGAGCTTTGAATAAAAAAGAGAACTGTAGGAGCTTGTTCCTGCCATATTCTGCTTAACGGCGAACAGGACCTCGTCGTTCTGGTTAAGGTCGAATGTTCCAAAGGAAATTTTTGCCGTAGCAGGCATTACAAGAAACAATGAAAACAAAATTCCCGACAGTATCTTTTTCATATTCATACTCCTGACGCTCTTTACTTATGCATCTGAGAGCTTAATACAAGGACAGAAAGTTCATCTTCCAGATCCTCAAGTTCTCTCTCCATTTCGTACAGCTGCCGGCGTCTCAACTCTTTGCGGTTCTCTTCATACTGATTAAACAGCACATCAAGAGATTCTTCATCGTGCGAAACCCTGGAATAGCCACACCATGGGCAATAAAGAAATTTCTTTTCTAGAGTGCGACCGCACCCTTTGCATACACAGATATCATACATCTTTTTCACCTATTTTTTAAGTACCGTCATAGGGTCTATTCTATTTCCATTTTTGTAAACCATAAAATGCAGATGCGGGCCTGTTGAATAGCCTGTAGAACCTACAAGACCAATCTTAGTTCCCTGACTAACCCACTGTCCTTTTTGGCAATTGTTTTTGACATATGCGCATAAACAGTCTGGTAGCCGTTACCGTGATTTATGATTATATAGTTTCCGTAAGTACGGTTGTTTCCAACTTCGGCAATCTTACCGCTCATTGCAGCAAGGATAGGAGTTCCTTCCGGACAAGCCATGTCGGTTCCTGTATGGAAAGACTGAACTCCTGTAAATGGATCTGCACGCCAGCCGTATGGACTGCTCCATCTGAAGCTTGCGCTGATTGGCAGAATAAAGAGTTCACCCATGCGCGACTGCAGGGTCTTTTGATCAAGTCCAACTCCAGGAAGGAAAAGCACCTGACCTGCAGTTAAGGTTTCGCTTGTAAGTTCGTTTATATCAAGCAGAGTTTCGAGCTTTACTTTATTTGCGGTGGCAATTGAACTTAGGCTGTCGCCGTTTTTTACGGTGTATACAATGCCGTCTACAGATGGAATCTTGAGCTTCTGGCCGGCAGCAAGTGTTCTTACATTGCCAATATCATTTACCGAAATGAGAGTCGAAATATTTTTGAGCCCGAACTTAATTGCAATTCCGCTTATTGTGTCTCCGCTTTTTACTGTATAGTTCTGATATTCAACAGGCTGCGAAAGTGCGCTTACACTAATAGAAGAATCTTCTCCAATAATGAGTCCGTTTTCATCAACCTCTGTAGTTGTTTCCAACGCAAAGGCCGACATAAACTTATCAAGATTTGCAATATCAAAGGCTTCTACATCATTTATGGTAATTGCTTTTGTGTGAGACAGTAAATAATTTGTTGTAAAGATTGCAGCAGCGGCAACACCAATGCAGCCAACAATAACAAAAATGGAAATAACAATTGTTTTAAGATTTTTGATGCAAAGCTCACCAAAATTTGTAAGGCCCTGCCCTATTGCTGCAAATATATCTTTTACTGTTAAACTGCTTTGAACCCTGCCGGCTTTAAAAATATGCTTTTCGGATGGGTAAGTATATGCGTAAGCAACAGATTTATAGCTTTTTTGCCTTATTGGAAAGGTAATTCTGCTCTTTTTTTTGGATTGTTGTACAAAACTGATTATTTCCATACTTGTCTATCGGTAAAAATAAAGGTATAGTTTAGATGTAAGGGTGGGATAATTTGAATTCTTTTTTTAAGCAGCGAAGACTAATCATTTTTTTCTCTTTTGCAGGTATTCTTGTCATTGCAATCCTTGTTGCTTATCTTAGACTTGCCATGCAGCCGGTTGCTCCTAAGGCACAGAATATACCCGATATTGAACGCGGTTCTATTGTAGACAGAGCGGGCTTTCCACTTGCAGTTCAGACTAACTTTTACAGAATTGGCGTTAGTTCAAAGGATATTAAAAATCCCGAGACGTTCAGCAAAAACATGGCGGCTGTATTCGGGCTTTCGGAAGAAGAGCTTTTTGAAAAGATTGAAAACAGACGCGATTATGTTATCTTAAAAAAGAAGGCTACTCAGGCAGAGTATGAAGATATTTCTGTTCGCGCCAAGGAATGCAGCTACAACTATATTAATTACGAAAAGCTTCCCGGACGAGTTTATCCTAACGGAGCGCTGGCTTCGCACCTGATTGGTTATATGGGTGATGAAGGCATTGGTCTTGCCGGAATTGAATTTTCGCAGCAAGGCATTTTGAGTCCCGAAATTGACAAAACTCTTGAAACTCCTGAACAGGGAAAAAACATTTATCTTACTATTGATTCTAACCTTCAGTATAAGCTTGAGCAGATTGCATATAAAACTATGGAAAACACTCAGGCCGAAAGCATGATGCTCCTTGCTGCAGACTCACGCACCGGAGAAATCCTTACATATATAAGTCTTCCTGCAGCAAACCTTAATGAATATGGAAGTGCTCCGCTTGTAGAAAAACAGAACAAACCTGCAAACGATGCTTATGAACCTGGTTCTGTATTTAAGATTTTTACGCTTGGTATTGTTTATGATGAAGGCGGAATTAATCCTAATGACAGCTTCCTTTGTGATGGAGTTTATGAGCACAAGATTAAAGGTGGAGAAACTATCAGAATTAAATGTCTTGAACACCATGGCTGGCTTACTCCACGCGAAGGATTAAAGTATTCCTGTAACGATGTTCTTGGACAGATTAGTGACAGAGTTAGTGAAGATACCTTTATTGCAAGAATACGTCAGCTTGGCTTTGGACGTAAAACCGGAATTGAGCTTTCCGGAGAAACAGCCGGAGTTGTAAAAGACCCGGATAATAAAACCTGGTCTGCACGTTCTAAGCCAACAATTGCAATTGGTCAGGAAATAAGTGTTAGTGCTTTACAGATGGTTCAGGCAGCTACGGCAATTGCAAACGGAGGAGTTCCTGTAAAGCTTTCTGTTATTCATAAAATTACTGATAAAGAAGGCTCTGTACTTTACGAGCATACTCCTGAATATAAGGACAGAGTTTTTAAAGAATCTACTGCTGAATATGTTTTGAGTTGTATGGAAACTACTGCTACAACTGGTACCGGTTCCCGCGCAAATATTGGTGACGTTGCTATTGGTGTAAAAACCGGTACTGCGCAGATGGCAGATAAGGTAAACGGCGGCTACAGTGAGACAGACTTTCTTTCCAGCTGTCTTGCAATCTTCCCTGTTGTTGATCCCGAGATTGTTCTTTACATAGTAGTAGAAAAAGCCAAGGGCGAAACTTACGGTGGACGAATTGTTGCTCCTGTAATTGCGGAGGCTGCAGATACAATCATTGACTATATGGGAATGAGCCGTGGAAAGGCTTCTTCTGTTGAACATAATGGTGTAATTACAATTCCAAATTCTAAGGATATTTCGATGAATAATTTTGTTCCAGACTTTACGGGCTGCTCTAAAAAAGAGCTCTTGCCGCTTATGGAACAGGCAAAGGGTAAGCTTATAATTCATGGAAGTGGCTGGGTAACAAGCCAGACTCCAGAAGCAGGCACTCCTTTGACGGAGAATACGGTAATTGAACTCTATCTGGAATAAAAATATTCAAGCTTTTAAAGAAAGGTTTCCCGCACTGGCAGATTTATATAAGAATATAATAGAAGAAATTTCTGCTGATGGTGATAAAAAGGGGATTTTTTCGTTCTGGAATGTAATGCCTGCAAAAAACGGGAGCCTTACTGCACAGATAGAAAACATGCTTTTGCATTCTTCATATAATCCTGAGCGGGAAGCTGTTTCGGCAGCCGGACAGCTTGCAGCAAAGAATAAGGAAACAGTTATTTTTATGGGAGCGGGGCTTGGCTGGCAGTTTTGTTCGCTTGCACAGCTTATGGTAAAATCTGTGGCTCCCTGCCCCGTAAAAAGGCTTGTGCTTGTTGAGCCGGATCCGTATCACTTTTTTGGAGCAATGTATTACATTGACTGGAGCGAGGTTTTTGCGGTGGAGCAGCTTGTAATTGCTGTGGGCTGTCCTGCAGATTCCCTGATGGGGCTTTTGGAAGGCGGCAGTGTTAATACCGGCAATTCCGGAGTTTCGGCAGCTTATGTTTATGTTGTGCCTTCTTTTATTCAGCATGCAAGAGGATATTTTGATTCTGTAATTGAGCTTATAGAACGAAACCGCAGTAAAAATGAAATAAATGCCGCAACCTATAAAAAGTTTGAAAAGCTTTGGATACGAAACTCGATGAAAAATCTGGTGCACATTGGGGAATGCGGGAAGGTTGCAGAGATTGCAGCTGGAGGCGGAGTTGCAGCTGGTGTGCCAGTTGCAGCTGGAGGGCCCGCGCCCGCCCCTTCCCCACGCAAATTTATTCTGGTTGCAGCAGGTCCAACTTTAGAAACGCTTCTACCCAAAATAAAAAGCTGGTCCGTCCACGCAGTCATTGTCTGTGTAGAAACGGCACTTCATGCCTTACTCAAAGCCGGAGTTCAACCGGATTTTATTGTAATAACCGACCCGCAGTATTATGCCTACCGCCACATTGCAGGACTCGAAGCGCCCCAAAGCATTCTTGTGTGCCCATTGAGTGTGCATCCTGCAGTTTTCCGTTTTAAGTGCCGTAAGATTTTATTATGCTCCGAGATGTTTCCTGTAAGTTCATATTTTGAATCTAAGCTTGGAGAGTTTGGAGACCTTGGAGCCGGTGGTTCTGTTGCAAGCAGTGCATGGAATCTTTGCAGACTTCTGGGTGCCACAGACATTTATCTTGCAGGTTTGGATTTGTCGTATCCGGAAGGCCAGACTCACATAAAAGGCAGCAGCGCAGAACAGACTTTTTTGGGAAGCTCCAACCGTCTTGGCACTATGCAAAATAAAAACAGTGGTTACCGCTTTGGTGCAAACCCAGAATACGCAAAAGATTACGATGGAAACATTGTCCTTACCGATTCGCGAATGAAAATGTTTGCCTGGTGGTTCGAAAGCCGAATTGCAGCCTGCCCCGAAGTAAAAACCTGGACACTAAGCCGTAAAAGCATGAAGATTCCGGGGGTGGAAGTGGCAGAGGCCCCTTCGACAGGCTCAGGGACCGCAGGGACCGCAGGAACCACGTGTATTAATTGGAAACGACTGGGGTCCCTGAGCTTGTCGAAGGGCGACGATAACATTCTTTCTTCCTTTTACACCGCCCTTCACGATTTGACTACTCTCATAAACCAGGCTGTAGAAAAATGTATAATCGGTGGACCGGAACTGGACACACAGCTTTCTAAACTTGAATCCCAGATTGCAGCTTCCCCGCTTGCAGAAATTGTAAGGCTTGCAAGACCTGCAACAGGAGACAAGCTGCAGCAATACCAGTCGCTTCAAAGAACAATGACACTTTATACTTCCAATATTTCATGCTAAAATAACTGCATGGCTAAAAACGAAAACAAAAAGACTATTTATATATTAGACAGCTACGGACTCATTTTCCGTTGCTATTTTGCATTTATAAGCCGCCCGCTTACTAATTCCAAGGGAGAAAATGTAAGCGCCCTTTTCGGCTTTTTCCGTAACCTTCACTGGATTTTTCAACACTACAAGCCGGATTATATTTTTGCGGCAATGGATTCCAAGACAAAGACCTTCCGCCACGAAATGTATCCCGAATATAAGGCAACCCGCAATAAAACTCCCGATGACCTTCATGCTCAGATTCCGTGGATCTGCGATATTCTTGAAGCGCTGGGTGTACCAGTCCTTCAGTGCGACGGCTACGAAGCAGACGATGTAATTGCAACGGTTGCAAAAAAATGCAGCGAACAGGGCTGGGAATGCCGTATCCTTTCGGGCGACAAGGACCTTATGCAGCTGGTAAATGATACAACCCTAA
>JAEEGL012258431.1_pt1 | contig 11444 bp, 7 predicted proteins | sample 9134231 | NCBI WGS metagenome assembly JAEEGL01 (sample SAMN16246548, study PRJNA631951) | gut metagenome | biome: gut microbiome; feature: rumen; material: fiber-attached | host: Bos | place: Iran: Karaj | collected 2018-10
GTGCTCAGGTACTTCTCCATGAGCGGGTGGTCGTAGACGATCGGCTCGCGCCCGTGCTTGCGGTTGATGAACTGCGGGATGTACTGCATCGGCCCCGGGCGGAAGAGGGCGTTCATGGCGACGAGATCCTCGAGGCAGGTCGGCTGCAACTCGCGGAGGTACTTCTTCATGCCCTCGGATTCGAACTGGAAGAGGCCGGTCGTCTCGCCGCGGGAGAAGAGGGCGTAGGTGGCCTTGTCGTCGAGCGGGAGGGCGTCGATGTCGAGATCGATGCCGTAGTCCTCCTTGATGTTGTCGAGGCACTCGCGGATGACCGTGAGGGTCTTGAGGCCGAGGAAGTCCATCTTGAGGAGGCCGATGGGCTCGACGAAGTGGCCGTCGTACTGCGTCGTGAGGAGCGACTCGCCGTCCGTCGGCATCACGGGCAGCGTCTCAATGAGCGGGTCGCGCGAGATGATGACGCCGCAGGCGTGGATTCCGGGCTGCCGGAGGGTGCCGTCGAGCTTGCGGGCGAGGGTGAGCGCCTTGTGGATCGTCGGGTTCGGGCTGTTCATCTCCTCCGCAAGGGCAGGGCTTTCCTCAATGGCCTTGTCGAAAGTGATTTTCGGAGCCTCCGGGACGAGGCCGGCGAGCCGGTTCGACTCGTCGAGCGGGATGTCCATGACGCGGCAGACATCCTTGATCGCGCTTTTCGGCGCCATCTGGCCAAAGGTCACGATGTGGGCGACGTGATCGACGCCGTATTTCTTCGTGACCCATTCGAGGACCTGCCCGCGGCGCGCGTCGTCGAAGTCCACGTCGAAGTCGGGCATCGAGATGCGGTCGGGGTTGAGGAATCGCTCGAAAAGAAGATCGTACTTGAGCGGGTCGATGTTCGTGATGCCGAGGCAGTAGGCGACGATGCTGCCCGCGCCGGAGCCGCGCCCCGGTCCCACGGAGACGCCCATCGACCGCGCGGCCGCGATGTAGTCCTGGACGATGAGAAAGTAGCCCGGGAAGCCCATCGTCTTGATCGTCCGGAGTTCGAAGGCGAGACGCTCTTCGGCCTCGGGGGTGAGACCTTCCGGGAAGCGGCGTTTGGCGCCCTGGCGGGTCAGGTGCTCCAGATAGTCGGCCTCGAGCTTGATGCGGACGACGCGGTCGGCGCCGTCCTCCGAGAGCCTCTTGTAGCTTTCGCCGAATTCTTCGCGGAGCGCCTCGTCCGTGTACTTCTTCCGGTATTCGGCCTCCGTGCCGAACTCATCGGGGATGGGGAAAACGGGCAGGATCGCGTTGTGGTCGAGGTTGTACTCGCCGACCTTGTCCGCGACTTCCACGGTGTTGTGGATCTCCGCGATGTTGTCGGGGAGGTTCGCGCACATCTCCTCGTAGGACTTGAACCACTCCTGCCGGGTGTAGCGGAGGCGTTTCTCGTCCGTGAGCTTCTTGCCCGTGCCGATGCAGAGCAGAATGTCGTGGGCCTCGGCGTCGTCCTCGCGGAGGAAGTGGACGTCGTTCGTCGCCACGACCTTGATGCCGAGTTTCGCGCCGATTTCGAGGAGGGCGGCGTTGGAGCGCGCCTCGCGCACGTGCACGGGGTCCTCCCCGGGCTTGATGTCGGCCGGGACGCCGGGGGCCGCCTTGTGGTACGCGATCTCGAGGTAGAAATCGTCGCCGAAGAGGTCCTTGTACCAGAGCGCCTCCTTTTCGGCGTCGCCGCGGCGCCCGTCGAGGATGAGGCGGGGGATGGGGCCCGCAATGCACGCGGAGGTGCAGATCAGCCCCTCGTGGTACTTTTCGAGAAGCGCCTTGTCGATGCGGGGATGGTAGTACATGCCCTCGACGTGGGCGATGGAGATGAGCTTGACGAGGTTCTTGTACCCGAGGAGATTCTTGGCGAGGAGGATGAGGTGGTGGTGGGTGTGGTTGTCCTTGTCCTTGACCGTGTGGTCCTCGTCGGAGATGTACGCCTCGCAGCCGAGGATGGGCTTGATCTTGTTCTTGCGGCAGAGGTCGTAGAAGGCCTTGAGTCCGAAGAGGGTCCCGTGGTCGGTGATGGCGCACGCGGTCATGCCAAGCTCCTTCACGCGCTTCACGAGCGGTTCGAGCTGCGTGGCGCCGTCAAGGAGGCTGTACGTGGTGTGCACGTGCAGATGGACAAAGGGGCAGGGAGATGCGTGAGTGTCTGGCATGTGCGCGGTTTTGGCTTGGTTTTGCTCCTGAGAATTAACTTTGATTATTATACCAAAACACGCTACGGGCGTGTGGCCCGGCCCTGCCGGAAAAGGGACCGCGGCGTGGGTGAAGCAGTCCGCCCGTTACTCTCGGACGGCGCGGCCGGAGCCGAGCAGTACGCCGACGGGCGAGAGCGGCCCGATGTTGTCGCAGACGATCTTGATCGCCGCCGTGAAGGGCACGGAGAGAAGCGCCCCCCCAGGTCCCCAGAGCCACGACCAGAAAAGCAGCGAGACGAGTACCGCCACAGGGCTCAGGTTGAGCTGGTCGCCCATGACGCGCGGGGAGATGACGTTGCCGATCGTCATTTGTATGGCAAGGAGAGCGAGCGCGGCCACGACGACCTGCCAGTACGAATCGGGCGCGAACTGGACGAGCGCGGTGAGAATCGGCGGAATCGACGCGATGATCGAGCCGATTGTCGGAATGAAGTTCAGCACGAAGGCCAGCACACCCCAAGTCAGCGCGAACTCGACGCCCAGCGCCCAAAGCGCGAGCCAGACGCAGATGCCCGTCGCGAGGCTGATCACCACCTGGAGCAAAAGGTAACTGCTCACCTGTCGCGTGATGCCGCCGAGCACGTCGTCGATCTTCTCGGCGATGCGGTCGGGAAATGCGCTCACGAGCTTCTTGCCGAAGTCGCGCTGCTCGACGAGCAGAAAGGCTGTCACGATCAGGATCATGACGACCTTTGACGAGAGCGAGATGAGCATTCCGGAAAGCGACATGACAATCTTGCCCGCGCGCGTCTGCCAATCGAAGGCCGTGAGGATTTCGACGGCCCTCGACGGGAGCTTCGCATAGAAGAACTTGAGAAGCGAAGTCATCTTCTGGGAATAGTCGCCGTACTTGCCGACAAAGGAGGCGACAAGGTCGTTCACCATCATCCCCGCGCGGAAGAAGACGAACACCGTCAGTACGATGGCCAACGCGACGGCAAGCCCGTGCGGCACGCGCCTCCGGGTGAGCGCCCGCACCAGCGGCGCGAGCATTGCGGAAAGGACCCATGCGAACGCGAGCGGCATCAGAACGGGCTTCATGTACCGCACGACCGTAAAGCACGCCACAAGCGCCAGAATTCCGAGGAAGAACGTCTGAGAACCTGGCAACAGCCAGTTGCGGGCCGTCATTGCCGGGACGGGGGAAACCGCGTCTTTTCCAATGTTATCGTCCATGAAACCAGTATAACGCATCGGCCCGCATTTGTGTTAGACTTGTTGGGTTGAATTATGGAGGAAGACATGGCCAGCGAATCGTTTGCCGCTAAACTCAAGGATGTGCGGTCCCGCATCGAAGCCGCCTGCAAAAGGGCGCGCAGGAATGTGGACGAGGTGGAGATCGTCGGGGTCACGAAGACCTTCGGGCCCGACGCCGTCCGCGACGCCTGGGAGTCGGGCATCCGCGTCATGGGGGAGAACCGCGTCCAAGAGGCCGCAGCCAAGATTCCCGAATGCGTCGCAGGCCCGGAATGGCACCTGATCGGGCATCTCCAGAAAAACAAGGTGCGCCACGCCCTCCCGCTCTTTTCCTGCATCCACTCCGTGGACTCCCTCGACCTCCTCGACCAGATCGCGCGCGTCGCGGACGAAACCGGAGCTCGGCCTCGCGTTCTCCTCGAAGTCAACGTCTCGGGCGAGTCGAGCAAGTTCGGCCTCCGCCCTGAAAACGCCCCCGCCGTCATCGAGCGCGCCCTGGCCGCCCCGTCCGTGACGCTTGAGGGCTTCATGACGATGGCGCCCATCGCGCCCGACAAGGAGCTGACGCGCCCTGTCTTCGCGCGGCTGCGGGAGTGCCGCGACCGCTGGGAGGCGCAGTTCGGCGCATCATTCCCGCGCCTCTCAATGGGCATGAGCGGCGACTTCGAGGTCGCGGTCGAGGAAGGGGCCACCTGGGTGCGAATTGGCACGGCGCTCTTCGGCGACCGCCCGAAGTGGGCGCCCCAGCGCCTCGCGGACAACGCCGACGAGCAGGTCTTTGTCCGTGACTGACGCCGGAAGTCCCCTCCCGTTTATTTTTCCACGACCGGCACCAGGCGCACGGACTTGAAGCGCCATTTGCCGTCGTCCTTGTCCTTGACGAGCAGCGTCTCGACCTCGCGCGCATCGCGGCCAGAGATGTCAAGGGCGTCAGAGAGCCCGCGAACGTACACGTCGGCCGTCACGGACGCGGTGGTCCCGTCCGTGAACGCGATGGCGATGTCCGCGAAGCCGACCTCGATCTTGTCGCACTGCCGTCGCACGAGAATGATGCTCTGCGCCAGTTGGCGGCCGTCCACCCCGTGCATGGTCCGTCCGTCCAAATCGATGCGCGCGCCAGGCGCCACAAGTTCGGCAAGGGCGCGTGCTTTCGCCGCCGAGACGACGACGCCCTCCGGCCCCTCCTTGCGGAGCTCCCTCGAAACGGTCGCGAAGACCTTGCGTATGCGCTTCGATTCCGACGGCTTCAGCCAAAGAAACAGGACGAGCGCCGCGATGGCGGCAAGCACGATCCGGATGGTTCCCCTCATCTCCATTTCGGCACTCCCCTTCCCTACCAGAGCGGACGCCCGACAACCCGTGCGGCGGCGATTTCGCCACCGACATGCGCCTCGGCCGGGACGGAGCGGTTGTCGCCCATCACATAGACGTGGCCGGGGCCGACTGTGCGCGGCGGGATGTTCCAGTCGCAGCCAAACCGGACATAGGGCTCGTCAAGGGGTGTGCCGTCAACAAGGCAGACGCCCTTTTCAAACGCGACTGTCTCCCCGGCAAAGGCTATGACGCGCTTCAGCAGCATATACCGAGTGCCGCCCCACCGGAGCATGACGACGTCGCCCCGCTTCGGCACCGTCCGGCGGTAGGCGAGCCTGTTGCAGAAGTTGAACCCGCGCGAGGAATAGGTCGGCAGCATGCTTTCCCCGTCGATTACGACGGGCATGAACGCGAACTTGAAGATTGCAGCCGACGCCGACGCGACCACCGCCAACCGCAAGAGGAGCCGGCGCGTAAACTTGGGAAAGATGAATTCGCGGAGGGTCATCGTCCGTTAGTTTTCAGCTGCGGATGCTCGTTGCGGTGGATGAAGCCCATGGACTTGATGTCGGCGGCAATGGCCGGGTCGATGTCGCCGCGCGGTGGAAAAATATGTGCCCAGCCGCGACGGTTGAAATCGTATTTTTCCTCCATGCCATGGTGGTAGCCGTGGAATTGGGGCAGTGGCGGAACGCCCGCCTCCATCTTCCGCCTGAGCTCTTCGAGATGTCGTTCGAAAACCCCGCGCGGCGTCTCGCCGTGCGCCGTGCAGACGGATGCCGCGAGGCCCACGACCTCGCCGAGCATCCCCAGCGTCCGCTGGACGCGCACCGCCGCAAAGGCGACGTGCGAGCAGGAGATGTCGCGTCCGGCGAGGAAGAGATTGCCGCAGTCGCGGGCGTAGAGACAACGGTAGGGCACGGGGTAGTCGTCGCCGAAGCCACGGTGGTAGGCGGCGCTGCGGAAGGGCTCGTTGACCTTGCGGACGTTCTCGGGGTCGGGGAAGTGCAGGTCGATGTCCCAGGTGATCGACGCCGTTGCGTCGGGGTGCCGGACATGGTTTTCCAAGTCGTTCTGCGAGAGGGCGAGGTCGCCCACCACGCGGTAGCTTTCGCGCTTGCCGCCGACGGGGGAGATCCACGAGAAGGCGGTTTTGGCGTAGTCGGCCCGTTTCGGAGAGAGGTTCTTGACCCAGTTCCAGTTGGAGAAGATGGCGAGAAGACCGTAGTCGCGGATCCGTTCGGCATCGTCAGCCATGTCGCGCAGGAAACCGGTCTCCTGTTCCCAGGAGCCGCATGTCTGGTAGTAGCCGGCGGCGTCATCGATGGGCAGCGCCCAGGCGGAAATGTCGGGGAAAGGCGCGGGGACGGGACGTTCCTCCGTGAGCCACTGGACGCTCATGCCCATGACCTGGCGATCGGCCTCGACCGGTGCGCTGATTTCGCCGAAGCGGTCGCGCGCCTCGCGCCCGTACATGATCTCGCAACCGGCGAGACGCGAAAGAACGGCGTCGCCCGTGGCGTCGCAGAAAAGGGCGGCGCGAACGCGTGTGACGGCACCCGTCCTGGTGTTTCGCGCGAGGACGGCGGCTAGGCGGCGCGGATGTGCCGGATCCAGCTCGATGCCAACGACGCGATGGCCGAGCAGAAGCTCTGGCGCCACGCCAGGGACGCCCCCGCCGTAGAGTTCGCGCACGTGGAAGGCCGCTTCCTTGCGGGCGTCCTCGTAGTAGGAGCCGGGAAGCGGCCGGCCGTAGCCGAAGAGGGGCTGGATTTCCCCGACGACGCGGCCTAGCGCCGGATAAGGCGCGGCGTGAATGCGCCCGCCCATGCCGACGCGCACTTCGGAGGAGTTGCAGCCTCCCAGCACTTCGCGGTCCTGAACGAGCAGCGTCTTCACCCCTGAGCGCGCGGCGGCGAGCGCCGCGCATACGCCGGCCACGCCGCCGCCAACCACGACGAAGTCGGCGGCGAGTTCGCCGCAACGGGTCGGGGCCTTTTCCCCCGCCTCCCCCGCTTCCCAATGTGCGGGGCCATTGCACTCCCGGGGAGGTGGGGTGTCGCGCCCCGCATCCAGCGGCACAATCCACAGCGCCGCGCAACGGCCGTTGAAGCCGGTGAGGTCGTGCAAGGCAATGCGCACGACTCCGGCGGGAAGGTCGATTTCACCGGCCTTCTCCCAATGCCAGGCGGCGTCGCCCGCGCCAAGTACGGAATCGAGGGGCACGTTGTCCAGGAGAATGCGGAAACGGCCGGCCGCTCCGGATGTCCACACGGCGTTCCAGTTGCGCGAATAGGCCCATACGGCCCAGCGGCCCGCCGTTGGGATTTCCATCTCCGTCACGGCGTCCGCCACCGGAACGCCCATGCCGTGCGCCATCAGGTAGCTGCAGCCAAGTTGGGGCGTCGATTGGGTGTCCAGCACCCATCCTCCAAGCTCGCGGAACGACTCGCAGTGTAAAAGAACGCCGTTCATTTTCAACCAGTGGCCTTTTGATTTTGAGATTCCAGCCCTACATCGGGCAGATGTCCTGCACCATCGGCTGGATGGTGATGTCCGGAACGGCGAGGTAGTCCGGTGTTTCGAGAATCTGCACGACAAGTCGCCCGAGGTCGGCGGGATCCGTGCACTTCTCAGCGAGGGCTGGGTCTTCGGAAGCCCCGGTTATGCCGGCGGCCTTGTTGAAGCCCGTGCGCCCCCAGGATGGGGTGAGGCAGGTGACGCGCACGCCGTGAGGCCGGAGTTCCGTGTAGAGACCGTGGCTGAACTTCGCCAGTCCAGCCTTGGCCGCAGTGTACACGCTCCATCCGGGCCAGGCGTAGAGGGCGCAGACGCTGGAGACGTTGATGATTGCGCCGGACTTGCGGGCCGCCATTAGGCGCGCGGCGCGGGAACAACCATAGATTACGCCCGTCAGGTTCGTGGCGATTGTGCACGCGACATCTTCGTCGCGTTGCTCCGCGACGGGACGGATGGGGCCGCCCGCCCCGGCGTTGTTGACCAGAATGTCCAGGTCGTCGCCGACGACGGCGAAGAGCTTGTCCCAGTCGGCCGGAACCGAAACGTCGGCGGCGAAGGGCGTCGCGCCGATTTCGCGCGCGGCGGCCTCGATTTTCGCCGCTTCGCGGCCAGTGATCCAAACCTTCGCGCCGGCGTGCGACAGCGCGGCCGCGATTCCCTTGCCGTAGCCGGAGCCACCTCCGGTGACAATGGCCTTCCTACCCGTGATGTTCACTGCTTTTCCTCCTTCTTCCAGAAAGTCGTTTGACATTCTTTTATCGCACAAATCCGGAGTAAAGGCAAGGAAAATGGCGGTTTTTGTCCTAGAAAGCTATTCCTAATCCTGCGCGGAAAGTATATTTCGCCAGTTCGACCGTCCCATCGACAATTCCTGCGGAATAGTCCTTCTTGTTGTTCCCAATGCGGAGGTCGGCGCCGACGAAGATCGAAAGCCAGTCGAGCGGAGAGACGACAGCGTCGATTCCGCAGAGACCCGTAACAATCCAGCCGTCGTCATCGCCCGTCATTACGCCCCATGTCCTGCCGTCGACCAAGAGCGTTGCGTCGACGTCGACCGAGACGCGCGTCGTGACTGCGCCTAAGGAGCCGTGCAGCTCAAGCCAGTCCGCGGCCTCCCACGCCGGCTGCAGCGCAAGGCGGATCTCCTGCGTCTCGACATCGCCCTCTGCGGCGATGTCGATTGTGCGCGAGCGCCTCGACACGGACGTCGACGCGCCGTCCTTGGCGAACCCCGTCCTGGTGGTGGTCGTCGTCTCCGTGCGGGTGGACGTGTCCGTTGTCCGCGTATAGCCCCCATCGCCAACCGTAAGGATGGGGGGATTGCCGCCATACTGGTTGTTTTGGCCATCATAGGTTCCTGCGCCTATCGATCCGTCGTCGTTCACCATGTCCGCAAGCGAACCGTCAAAGGCCAGGTTCTCGTCGGTGAACACGGTCGTGACCGTGGTGTCCTCGGTCACCGCCGTCGTCACATCCTTTGTCTCGACATGGCGCCCGCCCACTGTCTCCCTGCGCAACCTGGACGACGCAGAGTAGCAGCGCCCTGCGGCGCGGACGGCGTCTTCGCTTCGGTACAGCGTCGCCCCAAGGCCAACGCCGACGGAGAGGCGTTCGCCCACGTAGAAGTCATAGCCGACCTCGATGTCGCCACCCCAGACGTCGGCTTCGCGCGACGACGAGATGTCGGGATTCACGGTCTCCGAGAATGACGCGCGCTGCGACGAGAACGTCGCCACGCCAGTGGCGCCGCCTGAGCTCGAGGTTGACGTCGACGACTGCGACGATGATTCACGGACCGTGATCGACCCCGTGCCCTCATCGAAGACGGAAGCATCGCTGAAGTGCCAGTTCCATGTTTCATTGGGATCGATCGTTGAGTCGTTCATGTCGATGAAGCCGTTGGGGAACTCCAGGCGCTCGTCGTTGGAGACGGTCAATGTCTCCGTGGAACTTCTCGAAGAATGGTCAACGTCCACGGTCGTGGTTGAGGCCACGCCATCCTTCGGCGGTGCGGCCGAATGCGACGCCCCGGCGGGCCGCAGCCGACCGACGGCATTCACAGCCGCTTCGGATGAAATCCGCGAATCGACCTTTAGGCCGGGCGCAAGGCGCGCGCCGATGGAGAACCGCCAGCGGCTTGGCGCGGCGGACTCCTCGAGACTGGATGGATTCTCCTCCTCGGCGAGGACAGCCCCGGCCATTCCTGCGGCGACCGCAGCCGTTGTCAGAAACTTCACGATGTTCTTCATTTCGTTGCTCCTTTTGAAGGTAGGAAAGGGACGGGAGGGGCGGAGAAGACAAAAACTTGTCTTCTCCGCCCTTTGGTCATTCAAACACCTCGCGAGTCTCGATGAAGGCGCGGAAGAAGCTTCCCGTAGCCGCTCCCGCCGGCAGGGAGAACTCGCCCGTCGACATGTCGACATCAAGGTTCGCGACCTCGCGCCACGGACCTGCCGGCGCATTTGCCGCGAACACATGCACCGTCGCCGAGCTCCCAAACGAGGAAGACGCCTCGCCGCCGGCGACCGCTTCGACCCGCCCGCGCACCGAACCGTCGGCTCCTACCTCGAAGGCGGAAATCCGCGCCTTCGGGCTGTCATTTGCCACGGCGACGGCGTCCAGGCCAAGCGATGCCGAAAGGCCGAGCGTCGCCGGCGCGTAGGCGTGCGGCATGACGGCGAACGCGAATCCCGATGACGTCCTTCCCAACGAGGACCGTCTGGCCTGCGTCGAGACCTCTCCATTGGCGGCGCCTTCGACAACGGGCAGGAAGTAGCGGGTTCCGCCTGTTGTCCACGAAAGGTAGCCGATAAAGCTTTCAACTTCGCCAGCGGTCTCGTTTCCGCTGACCGGGTTGACCCGTTTGCGCACATACAGGCCGATCAGACGTTCTTTGGAGGGGACGATATTCCGGCTCTCGGCAAATGTGTCGTCCGAGACACCAAACACCACCGGCGTGCCGTCGGCTTTCCCCGCAAACGCGGAGGCGTCAAGCGCCACTCCCCTGTATTCGACGCCGTTGTCGGTGACAACAACCGGACACGGGCCTCTTGACGGCAGGTCCCAGAGCTGCGCGTATATGGTGCCGTCGGCGCTCTTCCTGTCGGCGAACAGGAATGCCAGATTTCCCAGTAATTCGGAATAGCCGGCTTGTGCCGGAATGGACACTTGCGCGTAATATCGCCCTACGCTCGCGGCGAACTTCCACATGAGTGTGGCCCCTGGCAATTGCGGAACGGCATCGGAAATCGTCAAAGACGCTCCCGTAAAGGCGATTTCGTAGTTGTCGCCCGCCGTCAGCGAGCCAATTGTGATGGCGTACACGCCGTTCGTCTCGCCCGGTTCTCGCTCCAGGTTCCCGCTGAACGAATCGCCGGCGATTAACGGCTCCGCCGTGTAGGTTAGCGGGGGATCGTTTTCTCCGCGACGCTTGGACTGCGGATCGGCGGCGACGCTGACGGGACGCGGCGTTATCGTGACCTTAGCCTTGTGGGTGAAGTCCTCGTAGTTCGTTGGTGTCACACGGTACCATAACGTATATTCGCCAACATTGGTGTAGGCAGGTGCCGATAGCGCCCACTGCCGGGCGTCCACTTGTACGTTCGGATCGTCGACGGCGTACGACACCTGGAAGTCTTCGCCCAGGAGGGCGTCGAAGGCTGCGACAAGCGCGTTCGTGTCGATGGTGTGCCCCTGTCCGTCATAGACCGAGGTGGTGTCGAACTTCGACTCACCGCCCTGCGGCACCGTGCCGTCACCTGGTTCCTCGCCATTGCCGGGGAATGGCGCGCGAGTGATTGTGAGGTCGGCACCGACGTAGGTAATCTCGTAGTTGTCGCCGGCCGTCAGCGACCCCTGGAGGATGGGGTACGCGCCGACGTTGTCGCCTGTTTCGCGGGTCAGCGAGCCGGCTATCTGGTCTGTCCCGAAGAGTGCCGAGTTGGTGTAGGTCAGCGGCGGGTCGTCTGCGCCGTACAGCTTCGACTTGGCCTCGGCCCCGATGACCAGCGGCGCCCTCTCGATTTCGAACTCCTCCTCGACCGTCCCCGTGTAGTTCCTCTTGCCGGTGAAAATGGCCTTCGCCGTCCCGGCGTTGACATTGTCCATGAAGACGACGTCGAAATCGTTCGAAGTGATGATCGAGGGGTTCCCGTCCGTGCATCCGTGTCCGGGCGTCTTCGCCGCGCCGTCGTACACGTA
>JAEEGL013177084.1_pt1 | contig 11444 bp, 9 predicted proteins | sample 9134231 | NCBI WGS metagenome assembly JAEEGL01 (sample SAMN16246548, study PRJNA631951) | gut metagenome | biome: gut microbiome; feature: rumen; material: fiber-attached | host: Bos | place: Iran: Karaj | collected 2018-10
AATGAATAAATTGCATAAAATTCTGATGCTGGTTATGCTCCTGCTTACCGTAGGGTTGACAGGGTGCATTTCGACTGTAGATATTGAAGACCAGCTTCACGAGACACAGAAGTTGGTGCTATACTGCCGTATCTTCCCGGGCATGGACACGGTGAAGGTTCACCTATCGCACACGCAACTGCTGTATGGCAGTGGCAGCCGCGAGGATATCCAAATCATTGGGGATGGCGTGGTGGAACTCTCCACCGACAAGCAAAACTGGCATGCTGCACAGTTCGATAGCATTCAGAAACTTTATCTGCTGCCCACCGCTGATTTTCCTGTCGTAGAGGGACAGACCTATTACATCCGAGCTATCGCACGCAATTATGATGAAGTGACTTCCACATGTACAGTTCCCTTTGCACATGACATCTATTTGCATTGGGAACATATTCTCAATCAGAACGATACGCACGATGGTGTCTTCTATAACAATCCGCATTACGACACTTATCTGACCTGGAATGACTATGCGGAAGAGAAAAACTACTATGCTTTTGGCACCCTTTGGGAGGTGGAATATGATGATGACTGGACTGAGGTGGAGATGAGTCGTTATTATACCACTTATTTCTCCCTGATGACTTTGTATGAGGGCAGCAAGGTTTACAATTGTTTCTCAGACGAGGGAAGGGATGGCAAGACCATACGCTATCTCTATGAATATGACACTGATTATGAGGAAGATGATGAGATGGATGAAGAGGTGGAGTGGATTCTCTTCCTCGACGAGCATTGTTATTTGTACGAAAGCACGTTGAATGATTTGGGGGCATTGAGCACCTTTTTGTTGGAGCCGATACAGACCTATAATAATATTGAAGGTGGCTTCGGGCTTTTTGGGGCTTTTGCGCTTCAGCATGTAGAACATGATAAAAAACAATAGATTATGAGAGTGGTAGTACAGCGTTGTAGTCGTGCGGCTGTGCGTGTGGACGGTCAAACGATAGGGGAGATTGGCAAGGGATTTATGCTGCTGGTGGGTTTCTGCCATGAAGACACACCCGCTGAAGTGGAATTCTTGGCGAAGAAAGTCGCTGGGATGCGTGTTTTTGAAGATGCGGAGGGGAAGATGAATCTCTCCTTGGCGGATGTGTCGGGTGAAATCCTGAGCATTTCGCAGTTTACCCTGTATGGCGATGCGCGCAAGGGCAACCGTCCCAGTTTCATCCGTGCCGCCCGGCCTGATGTCGCCGAACCGTTGTACGACCTTTTCAACAATATTCTTCGCGAACAGTACGGCCTGCACGTGGCAACCGGCATCTTTGGTGCTGACATGAAGGTTGATTTTGTCAACGACGGTCCAGTCACCATCCTGCTAGAGTGGCCGGAAAGATAGGGCAGGAGGCAAAAAAAAGAGGATGCTTTCGACATCCTCTCATCATTATTTCGATAATTGTTCTTTCAGTTCCGCTAACTCCTTCTTGAGTTGATGGAGCTCGTCGGCCATTTCCGGAAGTTGTCGTGTACAGGCCATCTCGCGCCACTTGCGACGCGGGTCGATGGCGGGAGTGCCGAAGAGCGTGGTGCCTTCTTCCGTCACATTCTTATCAACAGCCGAAAGGGCCAGGATGGTGGTGCGCTTGGCAATCGTCAAATCTTTGTTGATCACTGATTTGGCCCAAACAACACACTCGTCCTCGATGCGCGAACAACCGGCAACTGCTGAATGGGATCCGAACAGGCATCTCTTGCCGATATAGGTGTCATGGCCTACCTGTACGAAATTGTCGAACTTGCAACCGTCGCCGACGTAAGTGTCGCCCGACACGCCACGGTCGATGCAGACGCAGCAGCCGATCTCCACATCGTTGCCGATGAGGGTCTTGCCGCAGGAGTCGAATTTCACCCAGCCGTCAGGACGTTTCTGGAAATAGCAGGCATCTGCGCCGATGACACTGCCAGAATGGATGACTACATTGTCGCCGATTACCGTGTCGGCATAGATGCTGACATTCGAGTGGATGATGCAATTCTTGCCGATGGAGACATTCTCACCGATGAAAGTGCAGGGCTGCACCACCGTGCCTTCGCCAATCTGCGCCGACGGGTGGATGGCCTCCTGCTGGGGAGTGAAATGGATGTATTTCCGCACCACTGTCAAGTAGCTCATCAGCGGGTCTTTGACGAAGATCAGGGTCTTGCCTTCCGGACAGTCGTAATCCTTGTCAATCAGGATGACAGAGGCCTTGCTGCGCAACATTCGGTCGTAGTACTTCTCGTTGTCCACGAACGACAGGTCACCCTCTTCTACAGAGTGCAGCTCATTGATGCCGCACACGCGGTTGTCTGTCTTCCCCTTGACGATGGCTTCTGTTTGCAGGATGCCCAGAAGCTCGTCAATAGAGATGGGATTAGCTAATTTCATTATTCCTTGACTCGTTCTGAGTATTTGTTGGTGCGGGTGTCCACCATGATTTTCTCACCAGTTTCAATAAACAGCGGCACAAACACCTCTGCGCCAGTCTCAACGGTGGCTCTCTTCAGCGTGTTGGTGGCGGTATCGCCCTTCACGCCAGGTTCGGTATAAGTGACTTCCAGTGCCACGAAAGCGGGCATCTCACAGGTGAGGGGAGTCTCGGTCTTGGCATCGAACATCATCTCCACGGTCTGGCCTTCCTTCAGCAGGTCAGGGTTGCTCACGAGATCGTGAGGGATAGAGATTTGTTCGTAGGTCTCGGTGTGCATGAAGTTGTACATGTCGTCACCCTCTTTGTACAAAAATTGGTAGGGACGACGCTCAACGTTCGCCAATTCGATCTTCACGCCGGCGGTGAAAGTGTTCTCCAACACGCGGCCGGTCTTGAGATTTTTCAGTTTGGAAGTAACGAAAGCGGGACCTTTGCCGGGTTTAACATGTTGGAACTCAACAATTTTCCAAAGATCGCCGTTGAACTCTATGCATAAGCCGTTCTTGAAATCTGCAGTTGTTGCCATATCAATTCACTTTTATTGTTATTTAAATTTTTCGGAGTGCAAAATTACAATTTTTTGCCCAATCGGAAAACATCATTAACTTTTGTTAACAATTCAAATGGTGTCGAAGTAATATCAAAAGAATGCAGTCGCTTGAAATTTTCCAGCACAATTCTGTATTTTTCAGAATTTTTTGTAATTTTGCGCCTTTGAAAACAAGTTTATTAATTATGTATTAATTTTAATTATGAAGCATTTATCATTTCTTTTGGTCATCGCCCTGCTTTGCTCGGTGATGGTGTCATGTAACAAGGAGGGGCAATTCTCCCCCAAGAAACAAATCAGCAAAATCACCTGTTCTAATTCATCTAAGTCAGAGTACTATGGCGAATATGGATGGGAGACCCTTGACGAAAGTAGCAGCAATTATGTTTCCCAGATCTGGAACTGGAATGGCAAGCAGTTGGAAAGCATAGACCATTATTCTGACGGTACGCTTCAAAGCACTGAATATTTTGTTTATGAGGGTAAGAAACTCACGTCTATCAACTGGGGTGGCGCAGAACGCTATGAATTTATCTACGAGAAGGGGAAACTCTCCACCATCGAACTTTATGATGGTTCCACTCGAGAAGCCATCTACAATATTGAGCATAATGGGAAAAAACTCTCCAAGATTACTGTCACATACTTTGATTCGAAGGCCGCTAATGCACATCCTCTGCCGTCGTGGATACTCAATCTTCCCCAGCGTCCTCAAAGGCATAATAATATGAATGATCCGAAAGGAACTGACACATACGAAATGCTTTATGAATGGGATGGTGATAATGTGAAACATATTACCTACTTGGAAGATGGTGATAGAGAGGACATCTATTATACCTACGACAATAAGCTGAATCCTATGTGTGGATTGTGGGAAATGGAAGGTTCTGATGTGAGCACAATATTGTCGAAGAACAATGTTACTCGTGAAGAATATCGTTATGATGGAGAAAGTGAAGTTTACAACTATTCTTATACTTACAATGGCAATGTCCCTTCTACACAGACTCATTCTTATTATTATTCGTCAGATGATTATCGATACACATCTAACACGACCAATATTTATGACTATAAATAATTTAGTGTAAAGGCTCCTTTCGAGGAGCCTTTTTTTTATGGGCATTGGTCTTGGCGAAAAAGACTATGTGGGGGATGAGCATGAATGAATGGCGGTCTTTATGGAGAAAAAGTATAAATATGAGCAGAATTTGTGAGGGGGATATTGATTATTTGAGGATTTTAATTAACTTTGCCTTGTCAATATTATAGGTTGAAATTATTGTAAATATTTGAATGTTAATTGATTATTTATTTTAAATATTTTATTTTATGAAGAAAATTTTATCAATTGTTGCATCAGCATTTGTGATGATACTGATGCTGTCGGTGTCGCAGGTGATGGCCCAGCGCACTACTATCGCAGGGTGGACGTTTCCTTCCACCTCCAACCCTAATGCCATGCCGGCCGAATGCGGCGAGGGTACGCTATATGCCGATGGTACGCACGGTTCCTCCGAATGGACGGTGGTGACCTCTGGCACCAACGCCGGTATCTATTTCGGCAATACCGGTGTCGCCCCGGAGAGTCCCCTCTGCGAAGTGACCGCCAACACCAAGAGCATCACGTTCGTCGGTTCTGACCACAATGGCGACTGCGCCGTTTTCGTGGTTTCCACCCAGGACATGGTGGACATTCAGGTGAGCTTCAACCATCGTGGTTCCTCCACGGGTTTCACCACCCAGACTTGGTCGCACAGCTTCGATGGTGTGAATTTTGTGGATGATACGGTGATGACGGGCATGAACTCGGGTACCAACACCACCTTTGCCGTAGTTCGCAGCTTCCTGCTTCCCAGCGATGTCAACAACCAGTCGGAAGTCTATATCAAGGTGACCTTTGACGGAGCAAGCGGCACTGGTGGCAACAACCGTCTCGACAACATTTGCATCAGCGGTGTGAGCGACCTGCCCATCACCGCCCAGCCGCAGTTCTCGCAGCTGCCGGGCAACTATTGCAACGCCTTCACTGTGGAGATTACCTGCGCTACCGAAGGTGCATCCATCTATTACACCCTTGATGGCACTACTCCTAGTGATGTCAATGGTACGCTGTATACCGCCCCCGTCACCATCAATGCCACTTCCACCCTTTCCGCTATCGCATACGCTGACGGCCTGGATGTCAGCGCAGTACGCACCGCCGATTACGTGCTTCCTACCGAGGTGAGCACCATCTCTGAGTTCAAAAACGATGCTGAACACACCTACTTCAAGCTGACTGGCGACCTTACGGTAAGCCATCAGACGGGCAGCTATATCTTCATTACCGACGCCACTGCCGCCACCTGCATCTATGGTTCCGGCATGCCTACTTTCACCAATGGCGATGTCATCAGCGGCGGTGTATGCGGTGTGAAATCACCCTATTATGGATTGGTAGAAATCGCTAATGCTGAGTTCCTTAACCCCACGCCCACTCAGGGCACTGCAGTTGAGCCCATAGAGGTAACCATTGCCGAATTGAACGCCAACTTCGACAGCTACGATTGCAAACTCGTGACCGTCACCAACGCTACTTTCCAAAGCGGTACTTTCAGCACTTCCAGCAACAGCTATGTGACGCTAACGCAGGGCAGCGATGAGATTTTGGCCTGCAACCAGCTCCGTGTTCTCGATAACTATACTGTTCCTTCAGGAATGTGCACGGTGACGGGCTTCGCCATCCCTCACGATGACCAGCATCGTCTCGCTCCGCGCGGACAGTACGACATCGTCCCGATGATTGCTGATGTCTACATCACTTATCCTGCTTACGGTCAGGTGTATGAACAAAATGAGGTCCTGAATCCTGCATTTACCTATAACTATTTTAATTTTGAGAATGGCTCGATGATCCATGTGGAACTCACCCTCAATGGTGAGAATGTGCTCGACACCTATCTCCACGATGCAGACGAAGTGACTGCACATCAAAGTGCTGATTTGATGGGTTATCTGACTGAGGTTGGCGACTGCCAGTACATCGTCTCCTTGGTGACCAGCGACAATGAGGTTTTGGCCACCGACACGACCATTTTCTTGCTCACCACGACTTACGTGGCCATCGAGACCTCCGAGACTGCCCTCTTATTTGAGGCTACCAATGAAACACACACCTTCACGGTGACGGCCTTCAACCTCACGGAAACCATCGCCATCACGGTGGATAACGCTGCTTTCGAGGTGACTCCCGTCACGCTGCCTGCCAACGCTAACGCAGCCGAGGTGACCGTTACTTTCGTGGGTGAGGCTTCTGCTTCCGCTACCGTCACGCTGACCTCCGGCGATGTGGTGGCTACCGTTGCTCTGAATGCGGTGATTCCGATTGATGAAGTGATTTATACGGTTGGTTTTGAAGAAGATGAAGACTTTAACGCTACCAATACTTATAATAATGCCACCATCCGTTACGACGGTCCTGAAGACCAGCAGTGGGGTAGCTATTTTGGTACGGTTTCTACCAATTACGCGATTGATGGTGCTCAGTCGATGCAGATGCGCTGGTACACCAGCTCTCCCGACGTTATGGGCTATGCCTTCACCAACTTCAATCTGCACAATGTCACCAAGGTTGAGTTCACCGCCAAATGGCGTAACAAACATGTGAATCTCCGCGTGAGCCGCTCACTCGATGGCGGTGCCACCTATGGCGCTGACTCCGTATATGTGCTGACCACCAACCCGCAGGATTTCACCTATTTCGTTTCTGATTCGGGCCAGTATTATTCTGTGCGTCTGAAATTCCAGATTGAATTGGATGCCGAAGATATCCCGAACGGCACTGCTCATCTCACTTTCGACCGTGTGAGCGTTTATGGCGTTACCGGTTTGGAACCCAGCGTAGTGGACGATCCGGTCATCTCCGAGCCCAGCAACAGCTACATCAACCCGATTACGGTTACGCTGACCTGTGCCACTGAAGGTGCTACCATCTATTACACCACCGATGGCACCACCCCCGATGAAACCAGCATGCAGTACTACAATCCTTTCGTGATCGACAGCACCTGCACGCTGAAAGCCCGCGCTTTCAAGGGCGGTATGGATCCCAGCAATGTGGCATTCGCCGAATATACCTTCCCGACCGCTGTGGCTACCATCGCCGATTTCAAGGCAGCAGGAGCAGTTGCCGCTGGCACTTACCGCATTACGGGCAGCGTCACCTTCGTGTACCGCAACGGCCGTCGCATCTTCATCGAGGATGCCACCGGCGGACTTCTCGTTTATGACAATACCACACCGGTCGTTACCCGCACCTACAACGAGGGTGATGTCATCAGTGGTGGTATCGTGGGAACCTACAGTCTGTACAATGGTCTCAACGAGATGGTTCCGGTTGCCGACTGGGCCGCCGCTTTCGGTACGGCTACTGTTGCTCCGGTGCTCGTTGACATTCAGCAGCTTTCCACCAACTTCGCCGAATATGAGTCCCGCTTGGTGCGCGTGAACAATGTCACCTTCCCCGATGGCCTTGAGTTCACCACCGAAGAAGCCACCGAAGTTGTCGTGACCGACGAGACGGGCAGTGCAATGTTCCGCAACCAGTTCAAGACTTTGGATACCACCTTGGCCGCTGGCGCCAATGCGGATGTGATTGGTTTTGCCTCCATCTATATGCCCGCTGACGAACCCACCTACCAGATTCTGCCGCGCAGCAATGCCGACATTCTCGAAATCGTGGGTATTGATGAAGCAGAAATGTTGGGTGTGAGCCTCTATCCGAATCCTACCACCGGTCTGGTGAACGTCAGCTTTGAGGCTGCCAACGCCTGCGAGGTGCAGATTTGCGACATGTTCGGCCGCATCCTCTCTAACAGCCAGATGTCTGGCGAGCAGCAGCTTGATTTCAGCGCTTATGCTCCGGGCATGTACATCGTGCGTTTCACCACCACCGACGGTCGTACCGCCGTGGTGAAAGTTACCCGCCGATAGTTATCGTTCCCAATAGTTCAAAACGGGCAGCCATTATAATGGCTGCCCGTTTTTAGTTGGTGTAATCAAAAAAAGTAGGGGCGCAAAATTTTGCGCCCCTTCCACCTATATTGGAATATCAGTCCCATGTTAGTTCTCGTTGACTGCTGTCTCCGCGGCCTCGATGATGGCTACAAAATCGCCTGATTTGAGCGATGCACCGCCAATCAGTCCGCCGTCCACATCCTCTTGCGTAAAAAGGTCCATGGCGTTGCTCGGATTGCAGCTGCCACCATAAAGGATGTAGCTATTGTACGCTGTTTCGGTGCCATATTTCTTTTCCACCAAAGTGCGGATGAACTTATGCATTTCTTCAGCCTGTGCAGGTGTGGCGGTTTCTCCGGTGCCGATGGCCCATACGGGCTCGTAGGCGATGACCACATGCTCGAACTTCTCTTTGGGAAGATGGAAAAGCGCCTCTTTGATCTGGGCTTCCACCACTTCAAAATGGCGGCCTGCCTGACGCTCCTCCAGCACCTCGCCGCAACAAACTACCGGGATGATTTCCTGCTCGATGAGGCGGTCCACCTTCTCGGCAATCACCTCGGAGGTCTCGTGGAAATATTTGCGCCGCTCGGAGTGACCGACTATGCAGAAGGTGACGCCCATGCCAGCCAGCATCGCCGCCGATACCTCACCGGTGTAAGCTCCGTCGTTGAACTGGCTGCAGTTCTGCGCACCCGCGTTGAAATTAGACTCGTCGGCCATGTCGGTCACCAGCTCCAAGTAGGGGAATGGCGGACAAAGCACAACCTCGGTTTTAAGATTGATATTCTCGATGGCTTCTTGGATGGCCGTGGTAAGCTCTTCGGCGGCCTCGAAGTCCTTGTTCATTTTCCAGTTTCCGATAACTAACTTTGATTTCATAATAATGATTTGTTGAGGTTTGACTTATTGGGAATAAAGATATATTCAATACAGAGGATGAACAGTGATGTGATAGCAGTGTTGACCACAATGGAGATGAGGGTGATGCCGAAGCGGTTGAAACTCCATATTTCGAGCAGACTTGTGAAGGTCTGATGGATGAAAACCATGATGAGGGTGTAATAAAGAAGCCATGAAAAATCCTTGGTCTTGGGTGTGGGGACGGTCTCCTCTGTTTTTATCTTGTTGACACTTAGGATTTTGATAATCCATGGGCGAAGAGCAATGAAGATGAGGCATGCGACAGCATGAATGCCCAGTGTGAGGTCGAAAATATCCACAATAAGACCGGTGGTGAAGCCGATGGCATATTGGGCGGATTTCGGGAGGGTGATGGGGAGTAGCAGAAGAGCCAGCAAGTAGACGTTCGGGTTGATAAATCCGAACACATAGATGTGGTTGCACACCAATATTTGGAGAGCCAGCAGGAGGAAGAAGCTCAAAATCTGTTTGGTGATAATGTTATTCATCTTCCATGTTTTCTTTTAGTTGATCCATCTCATCCTTATATAGGTTGCGGACGATATAAACGTGATTGACGTGGTTGAAGTCTGTGGCGAGCTTGATTTTGAGGGTGAGGAAGCTGTCGGTGGGTGATTTGGTTTTCTCGCAGATGACACCAATAAGGAGGCCACTGGGGAAGATGTCGGAAAAACCGCTGGTGACCACGCTGTCTCCTACATTGATATTCATATGTTCTGGAATATCATGAAGATAGGCCGTGGTGGGATCTCCATATTTCCAAGCGACAGTGCCGAGCTGGTCGGCAGGGATGACCTTGGCGCTGATTTTGCTGTTGGGGTGAAGCAGGGATGTTACGGTGGCAAAATGGGCGGTGACATCGGTGACCACACCGGCGATACCGCTGGCAGACAGCACAGCCATGTCGGGGACCACGCCGTCCTCGGTGCCTTTGTCAATCATCATATAGTTGCATTTGCGATGGATGGTGTTGTACACCACGTTGGCGCTGGAGTAGTCGTACAATTTGGTGCGGATAGTTTTATGGGTGTTTGTATCTGTGACGATGCTTTCCGCAGTGGCGATAGAGTCGCTGCTGATGAGAAAGTTGGCATTTCTTTCTTGCAGAAGTTGTAGGTTTTGCTGTACAAGCGCATCATTCTCGGGCCTCAGGTTGAAATGCCTGATGATATTGTAACTCAATTTGTTGACTGGTGCCGTTAGGGTTGAGGTGGCATGGGCAATGGCAAAACGTGGGTAGGTCGTGGTTTGGTAGATGAAGTAGAAGCCCACGATAAACAATATCACAAAAATTATGATATGCAGATATTTTTTGATGAAGGCTATGAGTTTGCCCATGTCTGTGCACGATTAACGGCCAGCTGCGGTGAACTGCTGGATGAAACGGGCGTCGTTCTCGAAGTAGAGGCGGATGTCGTTGGTCTTGTATTTGAGCATCGTCATTCTTTCGATACCGAGGCCGAAGGCGAAGCCGGAATAGACCTTGCTGTCGATGCCGCAGTTCTCCAGCACGTTGGGGTCCACCATGCCGCAACCGAGGATTTCTACCCATCCGGTGTGTTTGCAGAGGGCGCATCCTTCGCCGCCGCAGATGTTGCACGACACATCCATCTCCGCCGACGGTTCGGTGAAGGGGAAGTAGGAGGGGCGCAGGCGGATTCGTGTGTTCTCACCGAAAAGCTGCTTGGCGAAATAGAGCAGTGTCTGTTTCATATCGGCGAAAGAGACGTCCTTGTCGATGTACAGGCCTTCCATCTGGTGGAAGATGCAGTGGGCGCGGGAGGTGATGACCTCGTTGCGGAACACGCGTCCGGGGCAGATCACGCGGATAGGCGGCTGCTGCTTCTCCATGGTGCGCACCTGCAGGGTGGAGGTATGGGTGCGCAGGGCGATGTCGGGCTTCTGGTCCACAAAGAAGGTGTCCTGCATGTCGCGGGCGGGATGCTCCTCCGGGAAGTTGAGTGCCGTGAAGATGTGCCAGTCGTCCTCGATGTCGGGACCCGTCACGGTGGTGAAGCCGATGCGCTCGAAGATGCTGCAAACCTCGTCCATCATCAGGGGGATGGGATGGCGCGAGCCAAGTTCTGCGGTGGCCGCAGTGCGGGTCACGTCAATGTCGCTCTGCTGGGTGGGGGCACTGGCTTCCAGACGGGCGCGGTGCTCCTCGAAAATGGCCTGCGCACGCTGCTTCAGCAGGTTGACCTGCTGCCCGAAGTTCTTGCGCTCTTCCACCGGCACGTTCTTGATCTCACTGAGCAGTCCCTGCAACTCGCTCTTCTTGCTTAAAAACTGCATCCGGAACTTCTCTAACGCATCTGCCGTGTTGACGTTGAAATTCTCTAATTCAGAACTTATTTTTTCAATGATTGACATGAATGAAAGATTTTGTGAGGTGAGTTGTATTTTGGCTTATTCTTCGTTTTCTACAATCGTAGTAGAGATGATTTTGATGTCGTTGAAAGGACGGTCGAAACGGTCTTTCTTCTGTGCGGCAATCTTATCTACCACATCCATAC
>JAEEGL013184641.1_pt1 | contig 11444 bp, 1 predicted proteins | sample 9134231 | NCBI WGS metagenome assembly JAEEGL01 (sample SAMN16246548, study PRJNA631951) | gut metagenome | biome: gut microbiome; feature: rumen; material: fiber-attached | host: Bos | place: Iran: Karaj | collected 2018-10
ATCTGGGAGTGGAATGACAAGGGCGAGCGCCAGCTCACCGACTTCGTGCTCCACAATCCCGACGGCCTCGGCACCGCGTGGGTCATGGTGCTCTACACCAACGACGGTCTGCGTCAGCCCTGCCTGAACATGCACAGAAGAAGCTATGCCTATCCCGGCGGCGAAGTCCTTCTGGAGATGTTCGACACCTGGGCCGTGCCCGATTACGGCGGAGAGTACGACCTGCCCACCGGCGTCACCTTCACCGACGACGAGCAGGACAGCATGAACGCTTACACCAACGACCTCGTGACCTACATCAGCGAGAACTTCCTGGGCTTCATCGACGGCTCCAAGCCCCTCAGCGAGTGGGACAGCTACGTGGAAGACCTGGGCGCCTTCGGCATCCATGACTGCGAGGCCATCTATCAGACGGCTTACGAGAGATTCATGGCCGAGTAAGCTGCGAGAGACCCTGTGCGCTCACACAGCGTAAAAAAACGACCCCGGCGGATCAGAAATGATCCCGCCGGGGTCTTTCTATATTAAAGCGTTTGCCGCCTTTACACCGCGCAGGCGGCGTCGAAGGCGGTGTGGACGGCGTGAGCCACGTTGGCGGGCTCCTTCGCGTCGCCCACCACCCAGACCTCGGTGGCCGGGGCGCAGCCCCGCAGGGCCTCCACGACGACGCGGCGCGGGCGCAGTCCCGTAGCCAGCAGCACCGTGTCGGCGGGCAGGAGCTTTTCTTCGCCCGTGGCCCCGTTCACGCAGCGGACGCCCTCTGCCGTGATCTCCGTGAGGGTGTGGTCCGTCAGAATCTCCGTGCCCGCCTCGCGCAGCGTGCCCACCACCTCGGCAAAGGCCCCGCCGAGGCCGCCGTTGAGCCCGCCGCGGGCCCCGTCCAGCGTCTTTTCCATGCCGATCACCATGCAGGGAACGCCCTTTTTCACCAGGCCGTAAGCCGTTTCGAGGCCCATGGAGCCCACACCCACGATGACGACGCGGCCCTTCACCTCCGCCTCGCCCGCATCGGCCAGAGCGGCCCAGTGGACGTGGGGCAGGTCCGTGCCCGGCACGGGCGGGAAGGCCGGGTCCGCCCCGCAGGCGAGGATCACGGCGTCGTAGGCTTCCTGTTCCAGCTCCTCGGCGGTGGGCGCGTGCTTCAGCAGGATGCGCACGCCCGAGACCTCCGCCCGCCGCAGGATGTAGCGCAGATAGGCCGCCAGGTCCTGCTTCAGAGGCTGGATGCCCACGGCGTATTGCAGAGAGCCGCCCAGCCGGTCCGTCGCCTCGTAAAGCGTCACCTCATGGCCGCGCAGCCGCAGGGTCTCCGCCGCCTCGAGCCCGGCGGGGCCGCCGCCCACCACGGCCACGCGCTTTTTCTCCGGCGCGGGGGTCAGTACGCAGCCGGGGAACTCCGCCTGCCGCCCCAAAAGCGGGTTCACGGCGCACTGGGTCGTGGCGTGAACGGCCAGGCGGGTGGCGCAGTAGTTGCAGCGCAGGCAGGGGCGCACCAGGTCCGCCTTTCCGGCGGCGGTCTTGCGGGGCATCTCCGGGTCAGCGTACAGGGGGCGGGTGAGGCAGACGATGTCCGCCGCGCCCTCCGCCAGAATCTTCTCGGCGTTTTCCAGGTTCATGATGGCGGAGACGACGCCCACCTTCACCGACTCCGGCAGCAGGCGGCGCAGCTCGGCGGCATAGGCCACGTTGCCCATGTGGGGATGACAGTAGGAGGTGAACCAGTAGCGCATATAGCTCATGAGGCCCCGGATGCCGGCGGAGACATTGACGATATCGATCTTGTCCGCGATTTGCAGCAGATACTTCTTCGTCTCCTCAAAATGCATCCCGTCCTCCACCATTTCGTCGGCCGAGACGCGGAATTCGATCACGAAATCCTCGCCGCAGGCGGCGCGGACCCCGTCTAAAATCTCCACGGCGAAGCGGATGCGGTTCTCGAAGCTGCCGCCGTATTCGTCGGTGCGGTGGTTGAAGTGGGGAGAAGAAAACTGCCCGATCAGATTGGCGTGGCCGCCGTGGATCATCACGCGCTTCACCCCGGCCTTTTTGCAGCGCAGGGCCCCGTCGATATACTTCTGAATGGTGGCCTTCACCTCGGCGGTGGTCATTTCCCGGGCGGGAATGGGCTCGCGCCCCGCGGCGGCGGCCCGCATCCGCTCAAAGTCCGACACGCAGGGCGAGGCGGAGACCATCTGATTGCCCGTAATGTCGAAATTCGCGTCCGCCCCCGTGTGGTTCACCTCGATGGAGGGCTCGCAGCCGTACTGGCGGCACATATCCACGAAGCGGGTGAGAGGCTGGATCGTATCGTCCGTATCCAGGCGGAGCTGCCGCTCCTCGTCATGGGAAACGGCCCAGTCCACGATGGCGTTGCCGATGGTGATCACGCCCGCGCCGCCCCGGGCGATGGGGCGGAAGAACTCGGCGCATTCCGCGGTCATGAACCCGTCGTAATCCATGAGGCCGGGGGAGGAGGGCGTCATTTCCAGGCGGTTCTTGAAGGTGACGCCCCGGATCGTCAGGGGGGAGAAAACGTGGGGATAAGCGTTTTTCATAATACCGTGCTCCTTTTTGCAGATCATGTTTCCTACATTATAATATAATCCGCCCCGCGGGTCAATCGGGAAATAGCCGGTAACAAAATGGTAAAAAAGATTGGAATTATTCACCGAAAGGCTATTGCCATTTTCCTGCCTTTGTTGTACAATTTACTTTGTTAAACTTTCCCTTGCCAAAGGGGAGGGGGCAGCCCCGGCCCCGGCGGCGCAAATCTAAATGGCAATTTGCCAAAAGAAAAGGAGAGACGAAGCATGAAACACACCTGGAAGCGCATGCTTTCCGTGCTGCTCGCTTTGGCGATGCTGTTCGCGCTGGCCGTTCCCGGCCTGGCCGTGAACGGTGACGCTGCGGGCAAGGACGTTTCCGCTGCGAGCAGATCGTTCGCGGCTGACGGCATGGAAGAGCTTGCCCTCTCCCCGATCAACCCCGATGCTCTCGATATCCTCCACGCCAATGACGTGGAAGAGGAAGAGCCCGAGGTCGAGCAGGAAGAGTACGGACTTGCGGACACCGTCCGCGCAACCATCGTGCTGGACAAGGCCTCGACTATCGACGCCGGGTTCGGCATTGCCAACATCGCGCAGAACGCCGCGGCAAAGTCTTACCGCAACGCTCTGAAGGCCGGGCAGCAGACGATGACCGCGAAGATCGAGTCTGCCATCGGCTCTGAGCTGGACGTGAAGTGGAACCTCACGCTGGCCATGAACGCGATCTCCGCCAACGTCCTTTACGGGGAAATCGAGGCCATCAAGGCCGTTGACGGCGTAAAGGAAGTCATCATCGAGAAGCGCTATGAGCCCGATTTGAGCGAGCCCGTCAAGACTGAGGGCGGCGACAAGCCGCAGATGGGCCCCTCCTCCGGGATGATCGGCTCCAGCCTCGCCTGGGCGCAGGGCTACACAGGCGTGGGCAGCAAGGTGGCCGTGATCGACACCGGCGCGGATGACGAGCATCAGTCCTTCTCCGGCGAGGGTCTGCTCCACGCCTATGAGGTGAACGGACTGGATACCTCCCTGCTGATGACCGCCGAGGATGTCGACGCGGTGGCCGATCAGCTCAACGCCCCCACCACCGGCGCGCTGTCCTGGTACAGCGAAAAGATCCCCTACGGCTACAACTACGTGGACCATACGCCCAGCTACATCGCCCACGTCGACGACAAGCAGGGTGAGCACGGCTCCCACGTGGCCGGCATCGCCACCGCCAACCGCTACGTCAAGGTGGACGGCGAGTGGAAGGATGCGCTGACCTCTGTGGGCACCCAGGGCGTGGCCCCGGATGCGCAGCTCATCGTCATGAAGGTCTTCGGCAAGAACGGCGGCGCCTATGATTCCGACTACATGGTCGCTATCGAAGACGCTATCATCCTCGGCTGCGACAGCGCCAACCTCTCCCTCGGCTCCGGCTCTCCCGGCTTCGCGTTCTCCGCCGAGTATGAGAACGTGATGAACAAGCTGGTGGAAGAGGGCATGGTCGCCTCCTTCTCCGCGGGCAACAGCGGCATGTGGTACGATACGCCCTACAACGAAAGCATGACTTCGTACCTCTATATGGACGACGTGAACTATGCCACGGGCGGCAGCCCCGGCTCCTTCCACAATTCGCTGACCGTGGCGAGCGCGGACAACGCGGGGCAGACGGGTATGCCGCTGTTCTTCGACTGCTATACGAATGAGGCGGGCGACCAGCTCCCCGTCTTCTACAGCGAGACCAGCGGCTACGGCAACAACCCCATTTCCACCCTTGCCGGCCCCACCTATGAGTTCGTCCTTCTGGACAACACCGGCGTGGGGATCGACCCGGAGCATCCCGATGTGGACGCCAATAACAACGTCGGCAAGGAGGGCGACTATTTCTGGGCCCTCGGCAGCGAGGTCCTCAGCGGCAAGATCGCCATGTGCTACCGCGGCACCTCCTCCTTCTACGTCAAGGCCAACGCGGCCATGGCGCAGGGCGCCATCGGCCTCATTGTCATCAACAACGTCTCCGGCGTCATCAACATGAACCTGGACGGCTATACCTACCACGCCCCCGCCGTCTCCATCCTGAAGGCGGACGGCGACGGTATCAAGGCCGCTGCCGAGCCCGTGAAGGACGGGGAGGGCAACGTGCTGTACTACACCGGCACCATGGACGTGGGCACCGAGATGGTGATCCAGACCGTCGATATTTCCGACGGGCACGTGACCATGAGCGCCTTCAGCTCCTTCGGCCCCAACGGCGCTCTGGAGCTGAAGCCGGAGATCACCGCCCCCGGCGGCTCCATCTACTCCGTCAACGGCCTGAACAACGCCGGCGGCGGCCATGACCAGTACGAGATCATGAGCGGTACCTCCATGGCGGCTCCCCAGGTGGCCGGTATGGCCGCTGTCCTCGGGCAGTATATCCGGGACAACGACCTGACGACCGTTACCGGGCTGAGCGCCCGTCAGCTCATCAACTCCCTGCTGACGAGTACCTCCGTTCCCGTCTTTGACGAATACAGCGAATACTGGCCCGTCATCCGTCAGGGCTCCGGCCTCGCCAACGTGAACGCGGCGACCCTGGCCAAGAGCTACATCCTGATGGACGAGGGCTCCACCCTCCTGCCCGATTCCGCGAGGGACGGCAAGGTGAAGGCTGAGCTGGGCGACGATCCGGACTATACGGGCGCCTACAGCTTTGGCTTCACCATCAATCCCATCGACGGGCAGGCCAAGGAGTACAACCTCCGCACCGACCTCTTCACCCAGGACTATGTCGGCAACGGCGGCTATGGCCCGCTGGCCTGGACCGGCACCACCGCCATGGGCAATATTCTCGGCTACTTCGGCATCGACGATGAGGGCTATGACGTGAGCTACACCGTGGACGGTGAGCCCTACGAGCCCTACTTCGCCGTGGAGGCCGACGTGAATCAGGACGGCGTGACCGATGAGGAAGACGCCCAGGCCATCCTGGACTGCGTCAGCGGCAAGGACGACGGCTCTGCCTTCGATCTCGACGCTGCCGATCTGGACGGCGACACCGAGGTCACCTCGGCCGACGCCCGCATCCTCCTCGAGGCGCTTGCCTCCGCCACCATCGTGGTGACGGATCAGCCCGTCCACGTGGAGGTCAGCATCCAGATCCACGAGATCATGCTGGAGGCCATGGATTCCCTCTCCGGCCGCGGCTTCTACGTCGAGGGCTACACCTTCCTCGAGCCCCTGAGCACCGGCGAGGGAGAGATCGAGGACGTGACGCACTCCATCCCGATCCTGGGCTTCTGCGGCTCCTGGACCGGCCCGAGCATGTTCGACCGTACCAGCGTCATCGACGAGGCCTATGGCACGGGCATGCGCCCCTATCTGAAGAACGGCAAGATCAACTATATGACCGTGAAGGACGCCAACGGCATCGAGAGCACCTACATGGGCAACCCCTACACCGTGGAGGACGTGTTCCCCGCGGAGAAGCTGGCCATGCGCAGCGACGCCACCATCAATAAGTTCTACTATCTGCCCATCCGCAACATCGGCACCCTCGGCTTTGCCGTGCAGGATGAGGAGGGCAAGGTGCTCTTCTCCCAGGCTACCGGGGAGCAGACCTACAGCGCCTACTACCACGTCAACGACGCGGTCTGGAAGAACTACTCGGTCCAGAACTACTACGTGGGCAAGAGCCTGAGCGGCCTCGGCCTTAAGGAGGGCGACGTGATCACCCTCGGCTTCTACGCCCTGCCCGAATACTACGGGCTGAGCAAGGAGGCGCAGGGCCACCTGGACGACGACGGCCTGTCCGAGGCCCTGGAGGCCGGCCTGATCGGCGACGGCGCCCGCATCGGCTACACCGTTACCGTCGACGATACGGCCCCCGAGGTGGACGGTCTGTTCTTTGACCTGATCAGCGGCAAGCTGCTGGTCAAGGCGCAGGACGACCAGTACATCGCCTACGTGGCGATCACCAACAAGAGCGGCTCCAAGGTCTATGCCGAAGCTGTCCCCGACCAGAGCGAGGCCGGCGAGGCCATCGAGCTTGAGCTTACGCCCGACAGCGCTCTCCCCGCCAACGCCGTCCTGGTCGTCGGCGACTACGCGGGCAACGTCTGCGCCGCCTCCTTCACCACCGGCTCCGAGCCGGGGGATCAGAGCGGCCTGATGATCGGCTTCGTCGGCAGCGCCACCACGGCGGCCCCCGGCGCCGGCAACCGCGCCTGGCAGATCGATCCCGACGCTCTGTGGTACGATCACAATGCCAAGACCTATGAGGGCCTGGAGGTCTATGCCGACCTCGGCATCAACGTGAAGGCCGCCGAGTATGTGAACGGTTACGTCTTCATGGCTGCGGACGACGGCTGGTTCTACGCCGCCGCTCTCGAGGATCTGTATGCCGCGCAGCGCGTCGGCAAATACAGCGCCGTGACCGCGAACGTCTATGACATGGCCTTCAACATGGCCGACAACACCCTCTACGTGCTGGGTGCGGACAACACCCTCTATAAGATGGATCTGCTCACCGGCGCGCTGACGGCTGTGGCCAACCTCACCCTTACGGGCGGCCTGACCGGCACTCCCGTTGCCAACGCCCTCGCCATTGACGACGCCGGCACCTTCTACGTTTCCAACTCCAACAGCCCGAGCAGCAACTTCCTCTTCAAGTTCACGCTCCAGGGTGCCGCTGCGCCCGATCCCGCCCCTGCGGAGATCACCGTCCCGCTCGTGGGTAAGATCGGCGTCTATAACCTCAGCAACGGCGGCGGCATGGCCTGGGACCACAACAAGGATATCCTGTACATGGTCTCGAACTTCGACTCCGACCAGGATTACGACCACTATCTGTGGATCGTTGACACCGAGACCGGCGAGGCCCGCCGTGCCAACGAGACCCAGGGCACCGAGCTCGGCTCCAGCAACCCCAGCGCCCGTCTCTACGGCGCGGTGAGCGGCCTGTTCATCGTGCCCGGCGGCGGCAGCCTGATCGGTCCCGCCGACAAGGCGACCGGGATCGAGATCATTCCCGATTCGCTGGATCTCATGCGCGGACAGACCGCGGCCGTTTCCGCCGCCGTCCTCCCCTGGACGCTGGAGGACAAGAGCGTGACCTGGACCGTGGAGGATGATTCCATCGTCACCGTTGACGCCAACGGCACCGTCACCGCTCTGGCCGTCGGCGCGACGACCATCACCGCCACCACCGCGGCAGCGCCCAACCTGACTGCCTCGATCCCCGTCACCGTGGCGGATGTCCCCGCGGCCGAGCTGCGCGGCATCATCTGGGACGCGGACGGCAAGGGCCAGGCCTCCGTCTTCAGCACCGACGCGACTGCCGATTGGCAGGCCCTCGCTGAGGTGGGCCAGCTCTGCTGGGCCGCGCTGGCGGGCAACACGGTCTACGGCTCGACCGAGGATACCTTGTACGCCTTTGACGCCGACACCTACGAGGTCACCGAGCTCGGCGCCATCGCCAGCGATTGGATCTTCTCCGACGCGGCCCTGCTGCCGCAGAACCTGCGGGATGCCTACGCCGCTATGGGCTTCGACGCCGGCCCCGTCGTCGGCCCCGACCAACACGGTACCTATCTGACCATACTGGATCCCGAGGCCAGCAAAGTGATCTACTTCGATCTGTCTTCTTCTTTCAGCGATGATCCCATGGCTTTGATCGCCTTCACCGGCTACGTGGATGAGGACGGCTACGCCTACTATTTCCTGATGACCGAGAGCGGCATGCTGTATCTGCTCACGATCAGCGAGTCAGGCACAGCCGCCTGGGATGAGATCGGCGATACCGGCATCAGCCTCGAGGGCGTGCCCGATCCCACCAACGAGATCTGGGCCTCCCTGTACTACGACGCCGACAACGACTTCCTCTATCTGACGAAGTACGACGGCAACGACGATTACGCTCACCTCTATGGCATCGACCCCGACAACGCTTCCGCCGTTGTCGAGCTGGGCAACTTCAACGAGAAGGTCTGGCCCGTGGTCGGCCTCTATGAGTATGATCCCCTTACCGATCTGACCCTGCAGGTCGCGGAGACCTCCGTCACCCTCGGCGAGGGCGAGAGCGTCGAGCTGACCATCAAGGTCAAGATGGGCGAGACCAACGCCGTCACCTGCACGTCCGACGATGAGGACGTCTGCACCGTGACGGACGAGGGCGTCATCACCGGCGTGGCCGCGGGCACCGCCAACGTCACCGTTACCACCGTGGATACGAATTCGCTCGGCGAGCACCTCAGCGTCACCATCCCCGTGACCGTGATTAAAGAAGCCACCGTCCTGGAAGGCTTCTACTTCGAGAACGATCCCGAGGCCGACGGCTGGACCTTCGTGGATGCCGATGGAGACGGCTTCAACTGGGCCTGGTGGATGTACGAAGAGGGCGTATCAAACTACAGTGCCTACGAGGGCGGGGGCCTCCTCTACTCCGGGTCCTACGATAACGACACACACAGCGTCCTGTTCCCCGACAACTGGGCCATTTCCCCGGCCATCGACCTGAGCGGCGTGACCGCAGAGGATACGACCCTCTCCCTCTTCGCCCGAGGCCAGGATACGACCTATTGGCATGAGCACTTCCAGCTCTACGCCGGCCTTTCGGCTGAACCGGCCGAAATGCAGGCGATCTCCGATGAGCTCGAGGCAACCGGCGCTTACAAGCGCTACACCGCAGACCTCTCCGCCTTCAACGGTGAGAGCGCGGTCTACGTGGCTGTCCGCCACTTCAACACCAGTGATGAGTTCGTTCTGGATGTGGACCAGCTTGAGATCATCTGCGACGTTCCCGAGGCGGAAGGGCCCGTAGTCGTCGGCCCTGAGCCCTCCGAGAACGCGGTGGAAAGCTGGAACCTGGAGACCGATCCCTTCGAGGCTGGCTGGACCAGCACCGACAGCGACGGAGACGGCTACGGCTGGGATTGGATGGACGGCACCAAAGCCGAAAACGCCGAAATTGCCGACGACGCTCTTGACGGCGTCAGCTTCGTCGGCTCCGCTTCCTACGTCAACTACGTCGGCGCGCTGGAACCTGACAACTGGCTCGTCTCCCCCGCAGTCGACCTGAGCGGTGTGGCGGAGCCCACCCTTTCCCTCTGGGCCAAGGGCCAGGATCCGAGCTACGCCGGAGAGGTCTTCAAGCTCTATGCCGGCACCTCCGACGATATCACTCAGATGCAGGCGATCTCCGGCGACTTCACCGCCACCGGCGAGTACGTGAACTACACCGGCTCTCTGGCCGCCTTCGCGGGCGCCACCGAGGTCTACGTGGCCGTCCGCCACTATAACGTGACGGATATGTTCCGCCTGGACGTGGACCGTATCGAGATCATCGACGGTACGAAGCCTACCGCCGTCTTCGGCGTGGCCAACCTGGACGGCAGCCCCGTCGCTGCTGCGCCGGTTACGCCCTGCACTTCCGTGGGCTGCGGCGCCAGAAGGATCGAGGTCGACAGCTGGGCGCGCAAGGATCTCACGGCCGCTGTGGAGACCTTCGAGGCTGAGACTGAGACCTTCGAGGCTGAGGCTGCCACCGCCGAGACCGAGGAGTTCACCTTCAGCACCGAGGCTCCCGAGAACGGCACCAACTACAAGCGCGCGCAGCTCCTCCGCATCAGCAGAGGCAGCGCCTTTGAGCTCAACGCCGTCGCGGCCGACGGCGGGGCCACCGGCGGCACCGTCACCGTCGAGCTGACGGAGGACGTGGCCGTGAAGAACGGCAAGATCAACGTGGCCTACGATCCCGAGGTCCTGACCTTCGAGAAGGCTGAGATGACCGACGATTCCTTCCGCTTCTCCGCGAATGACAACGGCGAGGGCACCGTGACCTTCGCTTACGCCGGCTCCGGCACGATCGCGGCGGGCGACGTTATCGCCACGCTGACCTTCAGCTACGAGGGCGACACCGTGGACACCACCGTGACCGTGGATACCACCGAGCGCAACGACGATCTGCTCGTTGAAGAAGACCCCGTGGAGCTCGAGCTGGCCGCCGAGGAGCACGTGTTCGGCGAGCCCGAGTACACCTGGGCCGAGGACTACAGCTCCGTCACCGCTACCCGCGTCTGCGTGAACGACGACGGCGCAGAGGAGACCGAGACGGTTTCCGCCACGGGCGAGACCACTCTTGAGCCCACCTGCGAGGAGCCCGGCGAGACCACCTACACCTCCGAGGAGTTCGAGAACCCGGCCTTCGAGATCCAGACCATCACGGTTGCCGACATCGATCCCATCGGCCACGATTGGGGCGAGCCCACCTACACCTGGGCGGAAGATTACAGCACCGTGACCGCCGAGCGCGTCTGCGCCAACGACGCCTCCCACGTGGAGACCGAGACGGCGGAGACCTCCTCCGTGGTCGATCCCGAGCCCACCTGCACCGAGGCCGGCGTCACCACCTACACCGCCGTTTTCGAGAACGAAGCCTTTGAGACCCAGACCACGACCGTCATCGGCGAGCCTGCGGCCAACGGCCACAGCTACGGTGAGCCCGTCTGGACCTGGAGCGACGACCGCACCCTCGTTACGGCGGACTTCACCTGCTCCGTCTGCGGCGACGTGCAGACCCGTTACGCCTCCGTGAAGGGCGATACCACCGCTGAGGCGGACTGCGAGAACGAAGGCGAGATCGTTTACACCGCTTCCGTTACCTTCGAAGCCGAGACCTACACCGACACCAAGACCGATCCGATCCCCGCTCTGGACCATGTCTGGGGCGAGCCCGTGATCGAGAACGAGGCTGCCGCTACCTGCACCGCCGAGGGCAGCTACGACGAGGTCGTGTACTGCGAGATCTGCGGTGAGGAGCTCAGCCGCGAGACCGTCACGATCGAGATGCTGGGTCACACCGAGAGCGAGCCCGTGATCGAGAACGAGGTTGCCGCTACCTGCACCGCCGAGGGCAGCTACGACGAGGTCGTGTACTGC
>JAEEGL013417856.1_pt1 | contig 11444 bp, 6 predicted proteins | sample 9134231 | NCBI WGS metagenome assembly JAEEGL01 (sample SAMN16246548, study PRJNA631951) | gut metagenome | biome: gut microbiome; feature: rumen; material: fiber-attached | host: Bos | place: Iran: Karaj | collected 2018-10
AAAAATAATAAAACATAATATTAATGGGGATTGGGGATCTGATATCGGTAATACTGCGGTTGAGCATGCGGTAAGTACAATGAAGGAAATTCAGGTAGTATCTGAGCAGGTTCGTGAGCTTTTGAAGGAAATTCCGGGTATTGCTTCTCAGACAAACCTTCTTTCTATGAACGCTGCTATTGAGGCGGCTCCTGCAGGTGAGTTCGGTGCGGGCTTTGCGGTTGTTGCCGATGAAGTTCGTTCTCTTGCTTCTTCTTCATCTTCAAGTGCACGTGATATTCAGGTTAAGATTAAAGAGATGATGGAAAAGACTACTGCCGGTGTAGAGGCTATTACTTCTGCCGGTGCTGCCTTCCAGGGAATCCGCGACAACGTAATTGAGAACGCTGCTCTGGTAAAAAATATTTATGATGCTATGATTGAACAAAATCAGGGCGCTTCTGAAACCAAGCAGGCTGCTGATGATCTTGTTGAAGCTATTCATGCTATCCGGGATCTGGCAGAGGAGGAAACAGAAGAAGCTGGCAAACTCCGCGAATCTATGGATGCAGTAGTTGTGGCTTCTAAGTCTACTATGGCTGCCGTTCAGGAAAGTCTTGAGGCTACGGCAAATATGAAGAACACAGTTCAGCTTGTAGATTCTTCTGCTACCGGCAATAAAGAATCAGTAGAAAAAATCCACAACCACGTAGAACAGTTTATCGTGTAATCGAAACAGATATATTCCCGGTGGTACAAAAAATTTGTAGTAAAACGGCGAAAAAGAAAAAAGGCTACAGAATACACTCTGGGATATATTGCAAGCAGCTTGACTGCTTGTCAATGTATGGCCAGCGCGTAGACCTTAGCCTTTTTTCTTTTTTGTTTGTATTTAACTAAAAGATTTTTTTGAACTCACCGAGCAAAATATCTGTTTCGATAGAGGCATCGAGGTCTGTAATCTTGCCCTTGTTCTTATAGTAGTTGATGAGCGGTTCTGTCTGCTCGCGGTAAACGTCCATGCGGTGAAGAATTGATTCCTGCTTGTCGTCGTCGCGCTGATAGAGCTCGCCGCCACACTTGTCGCAAACACCTTCTACCTTTGGTGGAAGTGTTAGTACATTGAAGTTAGCGCCACAAGCCTTACATACACGGCGTGTAGAAAGACGGCGGATAACGATTTCATCTGCAATATTAAAGTTTACAACCTTAAGGTCTGCAACAAGTCCATCCAGCATTTCTGCCTGTGGAATTGTGCGTGGGAAACCGTCAAGAATATATCCGTTCTTACAGTCGTCCTGAGCAAGGCGGTCTTTTACAAGTTCGAAGGTAAGCTCATCACTTACGAGAGAACCTGAATCAATAATTGCCTTAACCTTTACTCCAAGAGGAGTCTGTGCCTTGATGTTGGCGCGGAAAATATCACCAGTTGAAATGTGTGGGATTTTGTAGTCTTCTGCTACCTTTACTGCGAGAGAGCCTTTTCCTGCTCCCGGTGGTCCCAAAAATACGAAATTGTTCATTATATACCTCTTTAAAAATCTGATTTTTACTATTTTATTATGAAAAAGCCTTGAGGGCAAGGGAAAAAAGCATTGAGCAGAAAAATGCTTTGAGTAGATAAATGCTGAACTATATAACTTTAATAGTTGAATTAATTAACTTTATTATTTCTTGTAGACAAATAGAAATAAGGGTTTTATAATATTATTATATTATAATTTAGGGAAAAGTGATGAGAAAAGCTTTATTTACGGCCTTCCTTGCAGTGGTAAATCTCTGCGCTCTTTGTGCTCTTGATCTTGAATTTAAGCTTGAGCCAATCGTAATGATACCTCTCGAGGATTATATGGGAATCGCACCTGGAGTTGTTGCTCAGGGTGGTGTGGATTTATTTAATATTGTTACTGTTGGTGCTGAAGGCGGATATTTATATGAAAAGCCTGAAGGCTCAGAATCAATCAATACAGTATTCGGCGGCTTAAACATTGGTGCTTATTATTATCCTTTGTCACGTCTCTATGTAGGAGCTGGTGGAAGCATCGGTTTTGCCTCATATAATTCACAGGTAAAAAAAGCAGCCACCGATGAAACAAAAGACGATGTTTACGAAAAGAAATCCTTTTCAGATATTTATTACAGAGGCTTCGGAGAACTTGGCTTCCGTATTAACCCGTCTCTGGTTGTAAGTGCAATCGGAGGTTATGCAAGCTTTAATTCCGGCGGAAGTGAAAGCTTTATTTCAGGACCTTTTGCCGGTCTTTCTATGAGACTTAATACTCAGATTGGTAATAAGGCTCAGCGTTCCGGCTTGTCTGCAAGTGTTGTTCAGGACACTGTTGTTTATCCTGTTTATTCTTCTGTTTACAGTAATGAACCTTTCGGTACAATCACAATCAGAAATAATGAAGGCGCCGAGCTTAGAAATGTTCACGTAAGCTTCAGAGCAACTAAGTATACCAGCGGTGCAAAGCTTTGCGGTAATGTTTCAAGAATTTCCCGTCATGAAAAAATCAGTTTCCCTCTGTGTGCAGACTTTTCAGAAGACCTCCTGAACTATACAGAAAACGGAAAATTCAGCGGTGAGGTTGTGATTGAATATGACCTGCTCGGAAAGCATATGACTGTTGTTGAGCCGGTTATTATTTCGGTTTATAACAGAAATGCCTTTACCTGGGGCGACAGCGCATCTCTTGCTGCCTTTATCTCTCCAGACTCTCAGGAAATTGCCGAGTTTGCAAAGGGTGTTGCAGGTATTACCCGTAACAATCTTTACACTGGTATGAATGCAAATCTTCAGTATGCAGCAGGTATTATTGAAGGTCTCCGTCTTATTGGTATGGGTTATTCAGGAGATACTTCTTCTCCTTATCAGTACTATCATACTTCCAGCGAGCTGGATTCAATTCAGTTCCCAACTCAGACCTTAAGCTGGAAATATGGTGATTATGATGAGCTTGGTATTCTTGTCTGCTCATGTCTGCAGACTATAAATGTTCCTACCGGCTATGCTCCTCTTGAGAATGACTTTATTGTTCTTGTTAAGCTTGGAATCAGAGCAAATCAGGCTCTTGACCATTTTGCTTCTACAAGCGGTCTTTTGATTGATGAAGAGGGTGATGCAGTTTACCTTCCATTGTCTATGGCTGCTCTGGAAAAAGGCTTTACAGAAAGCTATAAGGCTGGTTTTGCTGCTCTTGAAAAGTGCTTTGCCGATGAAGAAGGGGATTACGAATTTATTGATACAACAGATGCCTGGTCAATTTACAAACCGGTTGCCTTTAATACAAACTCTGCAGTTCCTTCTGTAAAGCAGGATCTTCTTATTGTAAATACAAGCAAGGCTATTAAGGATTATATTGCTTCTGATATTGAAAAGGTAATTACCCGTGCCCGCAATGCCGGCGATACAAATAAGCTTGGTGTTGCTCTTGTTCGTGCTGGCCGTTATACAGAAGCAAAGCGTGAGTTCCAGAAATCTTCATCAATTTCTGCTATGAACAATACTGCAAATATTCTTATGATTGAAAAGAATTACACTGCAGCCGCTGCCCAGTATAGAGCAGTTCTCAGTAAGGATCCTGACAATGCAGTTGCAAAGAAGGGACTTGAGAATGCAAACGCAAAGATTGAATAGGAAATAAAAGTGAAATCAGCAATAAAAAAACATTTACTGCCATTTTTAATTATTCTTAGCCTGCAGCCGCTTCTTCCAGCTGTTGATTTAACTTTGCGCTTAATGCCTTCCTATGAGTTTCCTGTTGATAACTTCCTGAACGAAGCAGGTGGCGCGGCTGTTAATCTGGGACTAGAAATTGCTCCGATAACTGTTCGTGGCCGCGATAAGATTTATGCTGCCGGTCTTTTCAGCTATGGCATTTTTCCTGTAGAAAGCTTTGGTATTCAGTCACTTCTGGATGGTGACCTTGCTCTTGGTTATAATTTCAGAATTAATGACCGCTTTAGCGTATGGCCTGAAGCCACAGCCGGTTTCTGGTCTTTTATCAGTTCTGATACCTTCCAGGCAAAATCTTCCAGTGGTATTTCTTTTGGCGGAAAACTTGGTGCAGATTTCCATCTGAGTCCGGCTTTGAGCATTTCTGCTTTCGGCGGATATAAATGCTTCTATTCTAAGCCTGAGCCTTTTATGAATAATGTTCAGGCAGGCATTGGAATCAGATACAATCTTACCCGCGGTTTGTTTAAGCCTAATCAGATTGAAATGACCGAGAGTGAAGTTGATTCTCTCTTCCCGGTTTTCTATTCTCACTATACAGATAATTCCTTTGGTTCTTTGACCTTTGTTAATAACGAAGAAAATAAAATCACAGATGTAGAAGTTTCTGTTTACATTGATTCTTATATGGTTGCTCCATATACAGTTACTACAATTCCGGTTGTTGAAATGGGCGAGTCCTTTACAACTCCGGTTTTTGCCTTCCTGAATGAAAACATTCTTGGTCTTCTTCAGCCGAAGGGTAGTGATATGGAAGTAACAGTTTCTTACTTCTCGCTTGGTCAAAAGCAGGAAACTTCTTATTCAATTCCGGTTACTGCTTTGAGCCGAAACTCAATGACCTGGGAAGACGACAGACGTGCGGCTGCCTTTGTATCAGGAAAGGATGCTGCGGCACAAACCTTTGCCCGTCAGGTTCAGGCTGTTGTTAAGAGCCAGTTGAGAAGTGATATTCCGGAAAACCTTCAGTATGCGGCAGCTTTGTTCGGAGCTTTAAAAGCCTTCGGTATTAATTATGTAGTTGACCCTTCGAGCGCTTTTACCGATAATGTAGGTACAGCATCGGTAGACTTCCTGCAGTTCCCTTACCAGACCTTGATATATCATGGTGGAGACTGTGACGACCTTACTATTCTGAACTGTTCTTTACTGGAAGCAATTGGCATTGAAACTGCCTTTATTACCGTGCCGGGACATATCTATATGGCTTTTGATTCTGGACTTTCTCTGGAGCAGGGACGTCAGAAAACTTCAAAAGGCTACTATATAGAAGCTGATGGAAAAATCTGGGTACCTCTGGAAATTACCCTTTCACAGGATACCTTTAAGATTGCCTGGCTTTACGGAGCCAGAGAGTGGAAGAAGGCTGGCGAGAATGCAGTTCTGATTCCGCTCAAGGATGCCTGGTCAACTTATCTTCCGATTAGTGTTCCGGGCTCGGGTGCGTCTATAGATATACCATCTTCGGACGTAATAATAAAATATTTTAAAGAGGCAAATTATTATTGATTATTTTTCAATAATATGTAATAATTAAAAGTTAGAGAGGAGATTTTTTATGAAAAAGCTTTTTACTTTCTTTTTGGCTTTGTTCGTAGGAACAATGTTGTTTGCAGCTACAGGATCTTATGTAGTTGAGTCAGTAGTAGGTAATGTTACTTACGAGAAGGCTCCTGGCAAGTTTGAAAAGGTGAAGGTTGGACAGGAATTGTCAGCTTCAACTGTATTGAACACCGGACTTAATTCTAGTGTTGTTGTTGTTTTCGATGGAAAATCAATAACAATTAAGGCTAAACAGAAGGGAACTGTTGAATCTCTCTATGTTGCTGCTGCTCCTTCAAAGGGTGGCCTTCAGAAAAAGTCAATTGCTAAGGCAGATGCTGTAGATAGCGCAGATGGAAAACGAGAGGGCGTAGCTACCGCTTCTTCACGTGCCTCTGAAGCTAAAGAAGATTTTACTTGGGACGAGTAAAAATCTTTTAATCAAAGAGCCTGCAATCATATTTATGATTGCGGGCTTTTTTTCTTTTTACGGAATTACATAAAAGTTCACGCCGTGCCCATCTATTACGTCTAATAATTTTGAGAGTTGTTTTAATATGAAAAAATCAATTAGTTATATTATTATTCCTATTGCATCAGTATTAGTATGTGCTTTGCTGATGTTATCTCCGCTTGATTTGAAGGTTGCTGATATGTTCCAGCGTCCTTTGAAGTCTACTACAGAAAGTCCGGAAGTTCTTATGATTGCCATCGATGATGATGCTGTTGATCAGATTGGAACCTGGCCTTTTTCTAGAACTGTATATTCACAGATGCTTGCCAATCTTAAAGAGCTTGGTGCAAGCTCTGTTGTATTCGATTTATCCTTCCTTGACCATTCTCAGGCTTCTGTAGATGAAAGCTATGTAAAGGATTCTTTGCCGGGCTATGTTGACGATTACTTCAGCCTGCTTACATCAACAGCTTCTGAATATATGGAGGCTATTTCTGATGGCGATGCAAGCTATGACGAAGCAATGGATTATTACGATGCAGAATCCCGCCGCTATGCTCAGGAGCTTAATAATGCAATTTCTCACGTTATCAGCCCTGTAGACGAGATTCTTGCTGCTTCCATCAAAGATTTTGGAAATACCTTCCTTACTCTTACCTTTGAAGATGGAATTATTCCTTCTGATGAAGAAAACAATTTCATGAGAAATTACATTGCCCTTGAAAATGTTTCTGCAGAAAAGGATACAATTACAAAAGAGTATACTGGTGTTCAGCCTGCTCTTTATGATTTTATTACTCAGGCAAAATCTGCCGGCTTTGTAAATGCTGATCCTGATAAGGATGGATATCTTCGCCATGTACATCCGGTTGTAAAATATAATGGTAAGTATTACGCTCAGCTGGTTTTCCGCCCGATTCTCGAAAAGCTTGGAAATCCTGTCGTAGAAATCACAAATGATTACATTAAGGCTGGAGATCTCAAGATTCCACGTTCTGAAGATGGTTCTATCATCATCAAATATCCTAAGAAAAAGTTCCTGGATTATAATAAGATTTCCCTGGCAAATATCTACTTCCTTTCTACAATGGAAAATACTTATCTTACTAACCTTAGTATTATGAATGAGTCTGGCTTCTTTGAAGAACTCGAAGCAGAAGACAATCCATATGACCTTTGGGAAACTGCAGACTATATTAAGCAGGAGCTTTCTTACGGCGAGTCTGTGGAAGATGGTATTACTTATGATGAATATCTGAGCACCCGTGCTAAGTACTTTGAAGCTTCCAGAAACTTCCTTACAGATGAAACAGAAGAATACTTCTGTACTCTTTATGAAGAGGATGCCGACTATATTCACGAGCTCTTTACAGAAACAAAAACTGCTTTTGAAAAATATATGGCTTCTCATGATAAGTCTGCTGCAAAGGTTCAGAATGCCATGTGTATTATTGGAACTAATGCTTCGTCTACAACCGACTATGGTCTTAACCAGTACGAAGAGCATTATCCAAACCCTGGTGTTCACTATGCTTTTGCCAACATGATTCTTGCCAACGACTTTGTAGATGACAGCCCTGTATTCATTTCCATTATTATTGCCTTCCTTGTGTGTCTGGGCTACAGCTTTATTGCTAAGCAGATAAAGAGAACAGGTCCTCAGATTATTCTGGGAGTTGCAGCTGTTGCACTTACTGCAGGTCTTCTGCTTGTGTTCTTTATCATTACAAGAGTTTATGTAGGAACTGTAATTCCGGTTGTATCGGTTTTCACAACCTTCGTTGTAACTACTGTTGTAGGCTTTATCACAGCTAACCACGATAAGAAGTTCATTACAAATGCCTTCAGTCAGTGTCTTTCTAAGGAAGTAGTAAACGAAATCGTTGCAAACCCTGCTTCTTTCAAGCTTGGTGGTCAGCGTCTTGAAATGACTGCTATGTTTACTGATATTCAGAAGTTCTCTGGCTTTAGTGAGCTGCTTACTGCGGGTCAGCTGGTTGCTCTCTTAAACTACTATCTTACAAAGATGTCAGATATCATTATGGAAGAGCGTGGTACTGTAGATAAATACGAAGGAGACGCTATTATCGCTCTTGTAGGTGCTCCTGTTCAGATGGATGACCATGCAAAGCGTGCCTGTGCTGCGGCAATCAAAATGAAGGCTGCAGAGGCTGTAATGAATCAGGAAATTGTTAAAATTGCTGCCGAAGAAAAGCCTGCAGACATGGATGATGAGCTTTATCAGGCCTTCAAGATTATGGTTGAAAACAAGAGACAGCTCTTTACCCGTATTGGTATGAACTCTGGTGAAATGATTGCCGGATACATGGGTTCTGAAAATAAAAAGAACTACACTATGATGGGTAATAACGTAAACCTTGCAAGCCGTCTTGAGGGTGTAAACAAGCAGTATTGCACTGGTGGTATTATGATTAGTGCCGCTACCCGTGATCTTCTTGGTGACCGTTTTATTGTACGAAGCCTGGACCGCGTACGTGTAGTAAACGTAAATACTCCAATCCGTCTTTATGAGCTTATCTGTGAGCGCGAAGATGCTTCTGCGGAAACTATTGCTTACTATGAGCGCTGGGAAAAGGCTCTCGCTGACTTTGAAGGCAAGAATTATGCTGAAGCACTTGCTCAGTTCAAGACTCTTGCCGGTGAAAAGGCAGATGATAAGGTTGCTGCTTATTACATCAAGATTACTGAAGACTTCTTTATGAAGGGTAAGTATCCGACTGAGCAGGATGATGTAGGCGTTGCCTATAATCCTGAAGACGGTGTATTTAAGCTTATGCAGAAATAGGCTAATATAGAAGAAGCGTTAAAAAACGAGCTGCGACAGCGGCTCGTTTTAGCTTCAACGAAAGAACGCCTCAGAGGCGAGACTTGCGAGCCGACTCATTTGAGCCGGCTTTTTTTTACTAACGACAGCGTTCAAGTGCTTCTGTAATATTATCAAAAATGTTTTCGCGGCCAAGCTTATCTGCCATTCCTGATTTTTCCAGCAGGAGATAAGGCTGGGTGTGAATGCCGCTGATTACGATTGTGATTCCCTTACGGTCGCAGGCTGCCTTACACTGTTCCAGGGCACGGATTCCGCCTGCATCCAGATAGATTGTGTTTCTCATGCGGAGTACAAGATACTTGCAGTCTGTGCGGGCACGTTCTGTTGCAAGCTCAAACTTTCGTACTGTACCAAAGAAGAGGGGACCTTCAATTTCGTACACAAAGGTCTGTGGAGGAATATCCAGGTTTTCTGCAGGCTGATCTTTTTTTATACCGCCTGTGAGAGTTTCTCTCTGATTCTGAACTTCTGACAAATCTATCATCTTTTTGATGAAGAAGAAAGCAGCAAAGCCTAAGCCCACTTCAATTGCAACTGTAAGGTCAACAAAGACTGTGATAAGGAAGGTTACTGCAAAAACTGTGATATCTGATTTCTGGCCTTTGAGGAGGGAGCGGATTGCAGGGAAGCCTGCCATGTTCCAGGCAACGTTGATAAGAACTGCGGCCAGGGCTGCCATAGGAATGTAAGCGGCATATTTACCGGCAAAGAGCAGAATTATTAAAAGGGTGACAGCATGGATGATTCCGGCGATTGGAGTTTTACCACCGTTTTTAATGTTTGTTGCTGTGCGGGCAATTGCACCTGTAGCCGGGATTCCTCCAAAGAGCGGGCTTGCTATGTTTGCAATTCCCTGGGCAATAAGCTCGGTGTTTGAATCGTGTTTTGTACCAATCATACCGTCTGCAACAACAGCGGAAAGAAGTGACTCGATTGCAGCCAGAACTGCGATAGAAATTGCTGTAGGGAAGAGGGTAGTTATTGTTTTAATGCTGAGGGCCGGCAGCTGAGGCTTTGGAAGTGTATTTGGAATTACAAAGTGCTGAGAGCCGTCTGCGAAAGTACCGATTGTGTCTGTGTGAAGTCCTGCAGTTTTTTCAAGAATGATGCTTACTGCAGTTGCAAGAATGATTACAACAAAGCTTCCAGGAATCTTCTTTATAAACTTAGACCAGATGAAAATAAAGGCTAAGCAGACAGCAGCCATAATTGTTGAATAAAGATTAAAGCTGGCTGCCGAGCGGATGTAGACAATGATTTTTGGCAGGAAGTCGCCCGGCATTTTGCTGTATTCTTCGCCGAGGATCAGCATTGGCTGTGAAAAATCCGGGCGGAGACCGAAGAAATCACCAAGCTGTCCGGCTGCAATTGTTACTGCGATTCCGGCTGTAAAGCCTGTAACGATTGTATAAGGAATGAACTTTACAAGACCACCCATCTTAAAGGCGCCCAAAAGAATCAAAAGGATTCCGGCCATTACTGTGGCGGTTGCAAGACCCGAGAGTCCGTACTGGGCAACTACACCGTAAACGATAACTGCAAAGGCACCTGTAGGGCCTCCAATCTGAACACGGCTGCCGCCAAAGGCAGAAATACAAAAGCCTGCAATAATTGCGGTAAAAAGACCTGCTGCAGGATTTACGCCCGAAGCAATGGCAAAGGCAATTGCAAGAGGGAGGGCAACGATGCCGACAATTACACCGGCAATCAAATCGCTGATAAAAGTCTTAGAATTGTAAGTCTTAATTGAATTAATAAGTTCTGGTTTAAACATAGTGTTATGATTATAGTGATTTTACAAAGGTGTGTCATTGGTAAAAAATCTCTCAAAAGAAGTGAATTTTATCATATTATTAATTTAAAAGTATTGTATAATTAATATAGAAGGTTTATATGGATACTAAAGGATTTAAAGAAAGAGGAAGCGGCGTCCTTATGCACATTTCGTCGCTGCCGGGACCTTTTGGAATCGGAACTCTGGGAACAAACGCATACAAATTTATTGATTTTCTTAAGGAAGCAGAGCAGGCATACTGGCAGATTCTGCCGGTTTGTCCGACAAGCTATGGCGATTCGCCATATCAGAGCTTTTCAACCTTTGCAGGAAATCCTTATTTTATAGATTTTGAGCTGCTCGAAAAAGACGGCCTGCTTTCAAAAGCTGACTATGAAAAAATCAACTGGGGAGATAATAAATCCTATGTTGATTACGGACTGCTTTATGTAAAGCGCCACGAGCTTTTTGCAAAGCTTCAGGATAATTTTGAGAAAAAGACTCCTGCCGATTTTAAGACATTCTGCAAAAAGAATGCTTTCTGGCTGGATGATTATGCTCTTTTTATGGCAGTAAAGGATGCCCACAATGGAATTGCCTTCCTTGAGTGGGAAGAAGATATCAGAATGCGCCAGCCTGCTGCAGTAAAGAAATGGACAAAGCAGTGTCAGCGCCGCATCGAATATTACAAGATGCTGCAGTATCTTTTCTTTAAGCAGTGGAATGCACTTCGAGATTATGCTGCAAAAAATGATATTAGAATTATTGGTGATATTCCTATTTATGTTGCAGCAGACTCTGCCGATGTATGGACTCATCCTGAGCTCTTTAAGCTGAATAAAAAATGCGTACCTCTTGAGGTTGCAGGCTGCCCTCCGGATGCCTTTACAGAGCTTGGACAGCTTTGGGGAAATCCGGTTTATAACTGGAAGGAGCATAAGGCCAGCGGTTATGCCTGGTGGAAGCAGCGTCTTAAGGCAAGTCTTGAGATTTATGATATTCTGCGAATCGACCACTTCCGCGGCTTTGAATCCTTCTATACTATTAAATATGGTATGCCGGATGCAAAACTCGGCCTCTGGCGCAAGGGACCTGGAGCAGCTCTCTTTGC
>JAEEGL014078001.1_pt1 | contig 11444 bp, 8 predicted proteins | sample 9134231 | NCBI WGS metagenome assembly JAEEGL01 (sample SAMN16246548, study PRJNA631951) | gut metagenome | biome: gut microbiome; feature: rumen; material: fiber-attached | host: Bos | place: Iran: Karaj | collected 2018-10
TAAATAATTATTAAAAGGAATAAACTAATTTATCACTCCTTAATATAAGTTGGTGAAATAAGTGTTAATGGTACAAAATAGGTGGCTTGTGGGCCGCCTATTTTTTTGGGGCTCGCATAGCTCGCCCGTACGGCTCGCGCAAAGGGGCTCGCATAGCTCGCCCAAAAGGGCTCGCCAAAGGGTGTCACCAAATTTCAAATAATATACCCCGTCCCTAAATTCAAATGTCAAAGGGTGTCCCTAAATTTCAAATAATATACCCCGTCCCCAAATTTAAATTAAAAAAACTCAAGCCCGAAGGCCTGAGTTTTTTTTATACTTGATTGTAATTATTATTCTGCAGCGTCTGGATTTGCAAATAAAGTGTTTTTACTTAATCCATTCCAGTAGCAGTTAAGGAAGTAATCATCATTTGGTATTACATCATATCCGTGGTGTGCACCAGAATTATCAGTAATACCGTTTACCATATCAATTAAAACAGAATCAAATGTTACTGTCTTTCCAGCATTATCTTTAAGACCAAATGGTACCCACTTATTAGATCCATCTCTGTAATCTGTTTGGAATGCAGCGCCTTGATAAGAATTGATAAGTTGGAATGAAGAAGTATAGTAACCATTTCTCTCAGAAGCATTATAAAGCTTCCATTGTAAAGTATACTCTAAATCAGGAGTTGCAGCATATTCTTCTGCTAATCCAAGTTCTACTAAAGCACTATAATTGTATTTCCAAGTAGTTGGATCACTTGCGTCACCACCTTCATCTGCAGGTGGTACTTCATAATCAGCACCACCACCTTGTAAAGCAAATGGATCAAATGTAACTGCTTTTGTTATAAAGAAACCACAATTTCTATTAGCTGAAACATTTACTGACCAAATACCTTTAAGTTTATGAGTATCTTTATCAATTAACCAATAGTTGCCGTCAGCATCTTTCTTTGCATTGTTGTTTCCTTTTATTCTCGCACCACTAGTAGAAATAACTTCATAATCACCGTCTTCAAGGTTTATATTCCAGTGATTTGCTTCTCTACCATTTGAAGATTGAGCTTTTAATGCACCTTTATAATCTGCCTTACTTGGAGATGCTAAAGAAAATACACCATATCTGATATCTGCATTAGCTTTAACTTGGATACCTAATGAGTAATACTTCTTACTAAATACGCCAGACTCTTTGTTACCATTTGAGTTAGATTGGAAAGTCCAGCTATCATCAGAAAACTCAATATTATTAGTTCCTGTTCTTCTTGCACCATCCTCACCAAAGTAGTGGAGTTTTACATAATTTACATTGTTTCTATAATTATTGCTCATTCCACTCTTATCAGCATAATTCATATTGACAACTCTACCATCACTATTTACTTTAATGTATTGATCTGAATCTGTTTGTAAGAGACCTCTTTTAGCAACATCACCACCTTCAGCATAATCCATATCAAGTTTATCAACATAGTGATAGTTTTCAGCTGTACCAACAACACCAGCTGTTGACCAGATGATTACACCAGTCTTCATAACACCAGTATTGTTGAATACATAGAACTTACCATTAATCTTCTTAATAGTATCTTTTGTGATATCACCAGAAGATTGGAAATACATATAAACTTCTTCATCATCATTGTATTTCTTAGAATCAATATCTTCAGCTGGAACTGCATATACCCAACCCTTCTTTACTTGGTGACCATCATCTTCACCTGAGAAGTATGTTGTTTTATCTTTAATTGAATCAAAACTTGCTCTAGAATTGAATGGATCCCATCCTGATAACATAACACCTTCATCTGTGAAAGCATATGTTCTACCATTGATCTTCTTTGTTACATTTCCATCTGTAGTGTTACCATACTTCTTGTTGTTTGATGTATTGAAGTAGAAATAAAGTACTGCATACTCTGTCTCTGGCTCATCTGTTCCATCATAACCATCATAGTATGTTACCCAACCTGTACGAAGAACACCATCATTGTCTCCGCCAGCATAGTAAAGAGCATCTTTAAATGGATTTGGCTCGTCATCTGGATTTATTGTCTTTCCTTCTTCTCCGAACCATCCTGTACACATTTGACCGAACTCATTGAAGGCATATTTCTTACCATCAATAGTAGTCTTTTTACATTTTGTAGAATTTCCCTTCATAGCTTTTCCTGAAGCTTGGAAGTAATACCAGTAGTTATCTGGTACATAATCGTCTTGATTGTCAACTCTTAATGATTCAATAGCTACCCAAGTATTAGTAACCATTGCACCATTTGAGCCAAAGTAATAAGTGTTTTCATTGTAATCTTCAAGGAAGTAGTCTCTTTGCATTCTTCCGTCTTCTCCAAGATAGAATTTTGCATTTCCTGAAGATTGGATAGTATCAGTAACATACTCGTTATTGTTGTCTACGTAATACCAGTCAGCTCCGTTTTGTACCCAGCCTCTTGCTGATACAAGTGAAGCAACTGAAACAGAAATAACGGCTGCTGCAGCTAATACTAAGCCGAGTTTTGTTTGTTTCTTCATAAGATTTAAATCTCCTTTTTTTTATTCTAAGCTGTACACTTAGTTATGGTATTATGATATAAAAAAATGGGGGGAAAAGCAATATAATTTATTATAAACTTTTCTTAATAATTTCTTAATGAAATGGGGCTCGCATAGCTCGCCCGTACAAGCGTAGGCGCGAGCTCAGCGAGCGCAAAAAAAGGTGGCTTTTGCCACCTTTTTTTAGTCTGCAAAACGGAAGTTTGTGCAGTATGTTTCATCAATATATACACCATATTCCCCTGGATCCACCTTACTTGCCTTGCAAGTTTTGCCATATTCATCAATTGTGCCAAATGGCATCCAAGCCCTTTTAACTCTATCTTTTGATGGGAACTCACTTTGGAACTCCCAGTAGGATTCTCTCTTATTATATCTTACTGGAACCTCATATATATTCATAAGTGTTGCATCGTTGCCTATAGCCCAATATCTCTTAGATGAGTCCTTTTTTACAGTATATGATTTACTTATCCTATTACCTGATGTGCTGATGACAGCATATACAGGGGTAACACTATAGTCTGCCCATAACTTTGCAGTATCTCTAATAACTACATAATCTGTCAAGATATCACTATGATTTACATCAGGCTGTGCAAAAGGATGTGTTGAATTATAATATTCTGGCTTTATATTTACTATGCCTCCTTCTTCTTGATTTGAGAATCCGAGAAGAACTATACCAAGTCCAAGTCCAGAATCTACTTTTAATCTTATACCTGATTGATAATATTTTTTATTTTTAAGGCCTTCATACTCACCAGTATTTTTAGATACGAAGGTATAATCATCATCACCAAAGGCTACTTCATTTTCTGCTGCTTGTCTCTTACCATAGTTTGGGTCTGTTTCCTTGTCATTGAAATAATATATAGTTTGGGTATCATCTTTAAATATATTGAACTCTGTTGAACTTACAGCTGGATTACCAGCATTGTTTCTTGTATTATCCGCGCTTATATAATGTCTACTTATGATAAAATCTCTGCCATCTGTTCGTTCAGCATCTATACAATCTATATATTTTTTTGTATGCTTATCAACTATGATAAGACCTGTCTTCATAATACCGCTTTGATTAAATGCATAATATGAAGAATTGATTTTTTTCATTTCTCCCTTTACAACATCTCCGCCACCAAGAGAATAGAACCACCTCTGCACTTCTTGGTCATGGTCATCAAGGTTTTGTTTTTGAGAAGGAACTGCAAAATACCACTCTTTTTTTGCAAGTTTACCTACATCAGTACCTTCCTCATAGAAATAATTCTTAGACAAAATTGATGAATCACTATTATTTGAATCTAATATATCAGAATCCCAACCCATAGCCATGACACCTTTATCATCAAAGCCATAGGTTTTACCATTGATTGTTTTTTTCTTTAATTCATTTTCATTTTCAGACTGAACTTTTTTATTGTCATTTGTTCTAAAATAGAACCATAAAGTTTGTTTTAAGTAATATCTATCTTCTACTGATCCTTCTTCATATGCTGCCCATCCTTCACGAAGCACTCCATCAGTCTCATCTCCAGCATAATAGCAGTAACCATCAAAAGGATCTTTGTCGTCTTCATATTCATTAAATCTTTCGCCATCTTCATTTATCCATCCAAAAAGCATTTGCCCATTTTCATTGAATAAATATTTTTTACCATCTATAGTTTTTCTAATTATACCATTTTTTGCTTTATAGCCTTTACCATTTGTTCCAAAATAATATAAATAAATTGTAGGAGGATTGTCCATCTGATTATAAACTTGTGTAGGCTCTACTGCAACCCATGTATTGGTAACCATCTTTCCTGAGTCATCAAAATAATACACAGCATCATTATAGTCTTCAAGCAAATAGTCTCTAACCATTCTGCCTTCTGAATCAAGATAAAATTTGTCATTACCTGATGGTTTGATAACGTCTCTTGCATAGATACCATCATTATCTACATACATCCAATTTTCTCCGCCATCAGAAACCCAGCCTGCAGCAAAACATGCTACAGAACTAAAAACTGACAATATAAACATTATAAAAACTGTTTTCAATACTCTGTTCTTCATAATAATTCCTCTACAATTTTTTGTGCACCCCAATAAGCTAGGGACTAGCACGCATACACATCTATATTACACTATTTTTATATATTTTGCAAGTGTTTTCTAAAAATCCTTGGGGCTCGCATAGCTCGCTCGCCCGTAAGCGCGAGTTATACGAGCGCAAAAGGGGCTCGCTAATCATTTACCATCTCTGCCTTGCGGTCTTTAACTGGCAAAACGTCGATTTTTTCAACATTTATGAACAAAAAGTGCTGAATTTCGCCCTCCGTGTCGGTGTGGTCGTGCATAAATGGCTTCCCTTCAACCCTTATCCAGGTGTTTAAGGTGTAAAGCGGCTCGTTGATGTTCACAAGGCAAAAACCGCCATATTGGTCGTCGCCATGCTCGGCAGGACCGTTTCTATAGACCATAGGGCTTGTAAATGTGCCGTCCCAAGAGGTGTACTGACCATACATTCCTTCTATAATAATGGTTGATTCGAGGAACTGGTCGATATTGTTGTAAATGTAGTTGATTTTGGTCAAATATTGCTTTTCGCCGATTACGATTTCCTTCGCGGGATTTAGTTTAAAATTGCTTGGCCAGTTGCGGTGAGCCTTAGTCGGCTCGTTGGTCTCAACCTCGGTCTCCTTGTCCAGCGCAAATTGATTAGCAGCCTCAGGTATATAGGCAGCGCCTTGTGGCTTGTCATCATAAGGTGTAGAGCAAGCAAAAAGAAATGCCGTAAGGCATAGAAGGGCGAGTGAAATATTTAGTTTTTTTATAATTTGAATATTCATAACAATGGGGCTCGCATAGCTCGCCCGTACGTGGATGCTCGTACAACCGTAGGCGCGAGCTCAGCGAGCGCAAAGGGGCTCGCCACTAATTTTTTAAGTCAAAAAATTTTTGGATTCCGAGAAGCAGCCCATCCGCCAGGGCATCTGCTCTCGCTTCATCAACTATGCTTGCTCGGTCTCCAAGTTCTATGTCGACACTCGCATTGGTTGAAAATGCAATTTGCGTTAGGTCGCCTGGAAGGATGCCCTCATTTCTCCAAATTTTTTCGTTCTTCTCTCTAAATGCTGCAATTAGGCAATCTCCTAATTTTACTATATTATCATAATTTGATTTTAATGGTTCCATCTCAAGGAAACTTTTGTTGCTTACAGGTTTTACATAAAAAATTCCTTTATCTTTTGCCGTTGAATCAAAATGAATTGACAAGTGACAATCGGCATACTCATTTGCAATGACCGTGCGAGAAATGTTGTCAAGGTGACTATTTTCATCTTCCCGCATCATAAGCACTGTGTATCCTTCATTTATTAATTTGTCGCGAAGTTTAATAGCGACCAAAAGATTAACCACTGATTCCTGAATGCCATTTAAGAAAACCATACCATCTGATATTGCATAGGAATATATTGCACCCTCTTTGGTTGAGCCTCCAGAAACTTTTGGCGTGAAATCCGGATGTGAAAATGTTTTTTTTCTTGAGCCGCCCTTCACTCCATGACCAGCATTTACTGCGACAACCTTCCCTTTATAGTTAGGCACAATTTTTTTATTTATCATATAAAGAGTCGCATAACCAGAATTTATAACTGAAAATGTTGCATACTGATAATCTTTATTTAAATAAACTTTTTTTACAATCACTGGGTCTAAAGTATCATACTCATAATCTATAAATCTTTTTTTATGACGAGTTTTTTTTGTTTCGCTTGTAGTTGAAGCGGCATTTGAATCAACATAGGGCTCTATATCTAAAACTTCAAATGCATCTTGGTCATCAGCGATTTCTTCAAGTGCGATATTTTCATCCGTGCTATCGTCAGTTTTATCTTCAGTATCATTTATAATACTCGTGTTCTTTTGCTTTGTGCTGACAAATTCACTTGGGTAGTCTTTATCAACCTCATTGTAAGCTTCAATACCAATAGTTACTGCCTGCAAAGTTTCAGTTTCATGTGATTTTATATTCGAATCATTTGCATTCAAAAAGCTTGGTGGGTTTTTACACGCAAATAAACTTACAACAAGCGTGGCAATCAAAATAAAACAACATTTTCTTTTAAAAATATTTTTTATCTTATGCATTTTATGCTATTCGTCCTCCAAATAATACCCTATCTTCTTCATCATAAAAAACGGCTGACTGACCAGGGGTTATGGCTCGTGCGGGGCTTAGAAGTTTGGCCGAAACAAACAGTGTCCCCTTTTTGTCAATAATATACCCCGTCCCCAAATTTAAATGACATTCGGTAGGCTCGTGCCTATAGCGAAGCTTTGCAAATAATTTTTTATTGTATGTGTTGAGGTCTTCTTCTGAAAGTCCGCTATATACGATGTCATAAATTTTAAATTCTGTTGCCTGCAAGTCAGAATTATTTCCAAGCACGACTTGGTTTTTTTCTGCATTTATAGATACTACAAATTTTCTTTCGCCAAATGCGATGTTTAAACCTTTTCTTTGACCTATAGTATAATTAATTATACCATTATGAAATCCTAAAACTTTGCCACTGGTATCAACAAACTCACCTTTTTTAAAATATGGCTTTTTTATAATTTCATCTTCTCTTAGTTCGCCTCTTGCAATTTTTTCTTTATAGTCATCGCCAAATTCATATCTTTTTATAAATTCTTGATATGAAATGTCATTTATAAAGCATACATCTTGAGAATCTTTTTTATTTGCAACTGATAAATTAAGTTTCGATGCAATATGTCTCACCTCATTTTTATCCATATTGCCTATTGGGAAAATGACGTGAGCAAGTTGCTCTTGATTCAAGCGATAGAGCATATATGATTGATCTTTTTGTTCATTCTTACTTTTCTTGATACAATATCTATCATTTATTTTAGTGACATTTGCATAATGGCCTGTCGCAAACATGTCACAATTTTCTTCTTTCATCACATCAAGAAGTTTTGCAAACTTCATCACATTGTTGCAAAGGGCACAGGGATTTGGTGTGATGCCGGATTCATAATCTCGGACAAAAGAAGTGATGACTTTATCATAAAATTCTTTTCTGTAATCGCGGTAAATAATTTTAATATTAAGCTTTTTTGCAATTTCATCAAGTGCGGGCGAGCTATGCGAGCCATCGTACGGGCGAGCTATGCGAGCCCCTATAGTGTCAGCATTTGTCCCAGTAAAATTAAAATTCACTCCGACTACTTCATACCCTTGTTCTTTTAAGATATGGGCGGTAACTGTTGAGTCAACTCCACCCGACATAGCAACTAGTACTTTCATAATTATTTTGGTCCATCAGTTGCACCAGCTTCAAGTGGTGTTGAGTCAATTATTTGTTGTTCAAAACTACTAACTCCCATGCCCACTCCAAGGCTTGGTGAAATTCCAAGATTTATTCCGTAATTAGTTATAGCATTGTCACCGTAGTAAACTCCCATATATACACCTTGCTCTTTACCGACGCATCTGCCAAGCGAATCAAAGACATATGTTCTTCCACCAAGTTGCACAGTTGTATTTACAACTAAACTTCCATCAATATCAGATAAATAATATTCATTGCCACTTTGGTCTTGAACCCAACCTTTCATCATACCACCAGTCTGAGAATTAAAATAATACATTTTGTTATTTGCAGAAACCCAGCCTGTGTCCATAGCACCGTTGACACCGAAGTGATACCAGACACCATTTACCTCTGCAAATGTATTTACAAGACATTTGCCATTTAAAAAATAAAACCATCTGTCACCAATTTTATTCCATCCCTCATACATCGTTCCATCTTCTGCAAAATGATAATAGTCCAAGACTCCGTTGTTGTTGACTTGCATCCAACCTGTAACCATTTGGCCAGAGTTTGGATCGAGGTAATATGTTTTTCCATTGTAAGTTGCAAAACCTATTTGCATCGCGCAGTTATCATCAAACAAATAATATTTTCCATTGATTAAATACCAGCCAGTAACAGCGCATCCATTATTGTCGAAAAAATAATAATTAGAACCAATCTGAAGCCAGTTGTTTGTCACATACTGGTTGCTCGCTGGTTCTAAATATTTATATTTACCATTTGCATCTCTCTCCCAGCCTGCAAATGTAGATATATACATAGCACTGCAAAACATACATATTGCAAATAACAATCTTATCTTTTTCATATACACTCCTATCCTACAATGCTGCTTCAACATACTTCGCAGCTATATGTCTCACTTAACTCACACTACTTACCAAACTTTCCAAGGAGCATTGCCCTTCTCCCACAATTCATTTAAAAACTTCATCTCTCGCTGAGTATCCATACACTGCCAAAAACCTTTGTGTCTGAAACTCATAAGTTCTCTATCTTCTGACAATTTTGAAAATGGTTCTTTTTCAAGTGCTATAGTGTCACCTGCTATATAGTCTTTAATTTTTTTATTTAAAACCATATAGCCACCATTTATAATTGCCTCATCACTTCCATCCTTTTCTCTAAATGAAGTGACAACATCTTCATCATTTATCTCAAGAACTCCTTTCATACTTGAGATAGAAACTGTGGTAATCGTTGCAATTTTTTTATGACTCTTGTGAAATTCAAGTAATTTATTTAAGTCAACATTTGAAAGTCCATCACCATAAGTCAAAAAGAAATCATCCTCAGGAATATAGTCAAGAACTCTTTTCACACGACCGCCAGTCATTGTTTTCAGTCCAGTGTCGATGAGAGTTACTTTCCAGTCTTCACCATTTTTATTTAAAACTTTCATTTCATTGTTTTTGAGATCAAATGTCACATCGGAGGTATGCAAAAAATAGTCAGCAAAAAATTCTTTTATAACATATTGTTTGTAGCCGAGGCAAATGATGAAGTCATTGAAGCCATAGCTACTATAATATTTCATGATATGCCAAAGTATAGGCATATCGCCTATCTCTACCATTGGTTTTGGTTTTAAATGACTTTCCTCGCTGATTCTTGTTCCAAAGCCACCTGCTAAAATTACAACTTTCATAATCATCCTTTCTTGGCGAGCTATGCGAGCCCTTAGTTTTTAAAAATGTTTAATTTTTGTCTCTCGAGAATTTCAAACGCATGTCTAATTTGTTCTGGTCCTCTATGATATTCAAATGTATCTTCTAATTCTTGATCACTCAGGTTTTTATAATTCTTTGCTTTCTCTTCTACTATACTGTATATAATTTTTCTATAATCTGATTTAAAAATTTCATCAGTGTTGGTAGTTAGATGACCTAGAGTTATAAAACTGAGTGATAAAATACTTGCCGTAATTAAAAATATTCTTTTATTTAACATTAATTCATCAATTAGTTTTATCAGTAGCATCACTATGCCAATTGTCAAAAACATATATTGAAGCGAATATCTGCTTGTCATACCATAACTATCTACTACAAATTTATATCTCGCAAGGAAAATGAGTGCATAATTGGCGAGACCCGAGACGATGAACATACTTATAAAAATTAATAATGCCGTGCGCTCGCAGAGCTCGCGCGTATGGTATGGGCGAGCTATGCGAGCCCAATTTGCAATTTTAATTATTAGTAATACTATAACAAATATAATTATTATCAAATACAAGACGCCAATTAAAAAAATAAATTTCTCATTGATGGTCCCAAAATTAAGTGCATAGTCAAGTGTCTCAACTCCGATTATACTGCTCGCCAAACTTTTTAATATGAACTTTATTGGAAAGAGCGGTTCAGTTTTCAAAAGTTGCAATAAAGTAATATCTTTAAATCCAACTGGAAGTAAGGCTTCTCCAGTGTTGCTGCTTTTAAAATAAAGTAGTAGGCAGAGCACTGAAATTGCAATATACAACATTTCCCCATAACACTTTTCTCCTCTTCGTGATTTTATGATTACAAAAAGTGCTGAGAAAAAAATAATTGTGCAAAGATATGACACACAGTAGCTTCCTGCAAATAATAACGAAGTAACAATCACTAATGTGCAAATTAACAAATTGTATTTTAATTTTGCATTGGCAGTTTGGTCCGCATTTGCCGAAGTAGCATTTGCAAAAATTTTAAATGTCAAAGCAGTAAGTCCAATTGTTATGAAGTGAGCATAGCCAGTGCCATTTAAAATCATTTCCCACGCCATAAGCGAAAATGAAATGTAGCTTATCAAGATGCTCGCAAGAACTCTCATCGCTTTAGTTCGTAGATGGTCAAGGACGAAACTAAGAACTGCTGTGTTAAATAAGAAAAGTCCAAAGGTTCCGATAATTTTGTCAAAGTAAACTGAGTAACTAAAGAGTTTAACATTTACAAATCTCATAAGAAATGCAAATGGAATCCTCGCAATTCCCTCCCAGGATAGCAAGAAGTGGAGATCGCTCACATCCTCTAAGTAAAAATTAATTATGCGCATATAGTCGCTTGACACAACATCATTGCTCGCTCTTAAAATGTAGTAAATCAAAAACATCGTACCAAGTGCACTCATACACAAGCTAATTATTAAATTTTTGCTTTTTATTTCCACTTAAATTTGGAGCACTCTTCTAAGGCTTGTAAGTAAGTTTAGTGACATTTCCAACTTTGCCGCGTCTTAATTTTTGCAACTTGTAATAGCTATGTCCAGTAACCCGCGACAATTGATTGAGAGGAATTGACATATCGATTAACTTCACAATTGAATACATATGCTCAGCCTCGCTCTTTTGCAAATACTCTTTTTTGCTGCTGACTTTCATTAATTTGTATAAAATATTTGTCACTTCCTTGTCGCTCAATTTGTTGTTTGCAATGTCCATACATCTGTCATGGCTTTCTAAATCATTCCAATTGACAAATTCATTTGACTTAAAATTTTTATTTATATAATCTGTATCAACAAGATTTAAATA
>JAEEGL014836320.1_pt1 | contig 11444 bp, 3 predicted proteins | sample 9134231 | NCBI WGS metagenome assembly JAEEGL01 (sample SAMN16246548, study PRJNA631951) | gut metagenome | biome: gut microbiome; feature: rumen; material: fiber-attached | host: Bos | place: Iran: Karaj | collected 2018-10
CCGGACTGCACGACCGTGGACCAGTAGTGTTGAGAGTCGGCGTTGCCGCCCATGTTCGCCGTGTCGACGACGCAATCGACCATGCGCCCGCCGTTCCGCACGATGATGGCGGCGTCGCGGTAGGTGCTGACGCCGTTCGTAAGGATGCAGTGGGAGAGCGTTCCGCCCTCAACGCGGGCGAAGATGCTCTTCTGGTTTTCATTCCCCTTGCCGCGCACCAGCGAGAAGCCGTCGCAGACGGCATCCGCGCCGGTCATCCACAGGTTGCGGCAGACGCCCTTGGCGTCGAGGATCGTGACGTCGGGGCCGTTGACGCTGCGAAGCTCGATGTCCGTCGAGAGGACGATCGAGTCGGAGCCGACGGCGTAGGTGCCGTTTGTGACGAGGACGACTTTCGGGTTGAGGGCGACGGCGTCCGCGACGTTCGTCGCGGCGTCGGCCCAGGTCGCGAAGGGCGGGACATGGCCGCCGACGGTCGAGACGTAGCAGGTCTGCGGGACGACGACGACGGGTTCGAGTGCCGCGAGATTGGCCGTTTCGCCCCTCGCGTTGGAGGCCGTCACAACGACGGTGTACACGCCGGGGGCGGCGTAGGTGTGCGTAGCCATCTTGCCGCCGCTTTCGACGGTGCCGTCGCCGAAGTTCCAGACGAGGGAGAGGCCCGTCTCGTCGCCGACAACGCTCGCCTCGAAGGACGCGGCGAAGGGGACGCGCCCGGAGAAGGCGTCCGCGTCGACGGTGCCGTCGAGCGGTATGCTGAGCGATCCGGCAAACTCATAGCAGCCCATGTCAACGCCCTCGTTCGCGACGCGCGGCTGGCGGTCGAGGTCGAGCGCGCCGTCGCACCAGGAGAGGGCGGCGCCCTTGTCGATGCAGGCCGTCGAGAGCGCGGTGAGGTGGTAGGGGGCCTCGGCGTCGAAGTTGGGGTTGCGCGTCGTACAGCCCTCGCCCGCTCCGGCGACCCAGTTGGAGAAGTCGGAGGCGCAGGAGTTCAGGATCTTGGCCCCCGCGACGGTCGAGTAGAGGTCGGCGCCCGCCGCGGCGGCGGTGTTGCCGTAGATGATGGAGTTGACGATGGTGCCGCCCTTGGCCCAGACGCCGCCGCCGTAGCCGCCGCAGACGTTGTCCACGATGGTGCAGTTCTCGATGCGTCCGGCGAGGAGGGCGACGGGGCCGCGGTGCTTGGCGTTGGCGGCGACGCCGTTCGTGCAGTGGTGGACGAGCGAGTTGCGCAGGATGGCGTTCGCGGAGACGATGCGGACGGGGGACTCGCCGTCATAGCCGTCGGATGTCGAGTTGTTCTCTATCTTGTAGGCAAAGATCTCGCAGCGGTCGAGGATGGCCGAACCGTCGATGCTGACGCCGCTCTGGTCGGCGGAGTCGTTCGCCCAGGTCATCCCGTGGCCGTCGAAGACGCAGTCGATGGCCTTGGCCGTGCCGGAGAAGGCGCATGCGGTGTCGCGGGAGACGCGGCGGGTGCCCTTGACGACGCAGTTGGAGATCGTGCCGGACGACATGACGATCGCGGCGGTCCACTCGTAGCTGCTGGCGTAGCCATCGAGGAGCGTGAAGCCGGCGATGAGGATGTCGTCGCTGACGCTGATGGTGAAGTGGCGGTGGTTGGTCGTCGTCGTGCCGAGCGACTTGAAGATGGTCTTCTCCGGCCCCTCGACGCTTGTGATGGAGACGGGCCTCGTGATGCCGATGGCGGGCGCGGGGATGTCGTAGGTGCCATTGGTGGCGACGATGTGGCGGGAGCCGACGGCGAGCGCGTCGACGAGCGAGTCGGTCGCCTTCTCCCAAGTGTCATACGGGTAGGTCCCGGACGAGCCTTCGCGGAGGTAGCAGGTGAGCGGGACGACGACGAATGGCTCTTCAAAGGCGTAGGTCGCCGTGGCGCCAAGCGAGTCGGTGACGGACAGCGAAACCGTGTAGGTGCCAATGGCGGCGTAGGTGTGCGTCGCGACCGGCCAGTCGGTCGAGGTCGCACCGTCGCCGAAGTTCCAGAGGGCGGAGACGATCTCGCGCCCCTCCGTCGCGAAACCCGTGAAGGTCGCGGCAAGGGGCTCGCCGCTGACGGAGGTGAAGGAGCTGGCCTCCGCGACGCATTCGAGCGCCGCCGAGGTCCCGACGGGGCGAAGCCACTCGGCGCCCATCCCGGCGGCGGGGGAGAGGCTGCGCAGGTGCCAGTCTCCATGCGCGGCGGCGACGAACTGCGGGTCGCGGTCGATGTTGCCGGTGCTGCCTCCGAGCGGGATGTTGACCGAGCAGGACTGCGTGACGCGCGAGATGTTGGCGCCGGAATGGATGTCAGGGTTCGCCGCCGGGGATTCGTTGCCCCAGAGGATGACGCGGGTCGCCGATGCCCCGGCGTTGTTGAGGTGGAGGACGCCGTTGTCCGACAGTATCCGGTTGTTGGCGATGGTCGAGTCCTCCAACTTGGTGCCGGTGGTCTCCATGAAGATCATGGGCTTCAGAGTCAAGCCCTCTATGCTTCCCATCTGGCAGTTGGCGATGAGGGCGTTGCGCAGCGTGGCGGTGTTCCCCAGCCAAACGAGATAGCCGATGATCCCGCCCTGCGCGCAGCCGTAGGTGAAGTTGGTGATGACGAGGCCGTCAAGGACGGCCGTGTCCGCCAAGCGGACGACGGACGAGTTTTCGGCGGACCCCCAGGTGGCCGGGGCGACCTGCAGGTTGTATCCCCTTGCCGTCCCGGAGAGACGGAAGGCGGCGCCCTGGTGCGACCAGTGGCCGCGGATGGAGACGACGCAGTTCGAGACCGTACCGGCGGTGACTTCGACGCCGACGGCGCGGTCCTTGCCGTTGTTCTTGCCGTTCTTGAAGGTGAAGCCGGCGAGGAGGGCCCCTTCCGCGCAGACCTTCGCCTCCGCGCGGTTCGCGTCGGTTCCGGCATCGACGATGGTGTTCTCCGGTCCCTCCGAGGCGATGACGTAGATGGCCTTGTTGAGGTAGAGGGCGTGGATCACGCTGTCGGCCGTGTTCGCGGTCGCGGTGGACGTGTAGGTGCCGGGCCCGACGAAGACCGTGCCGCCGACGGGGCAGGCCGTAATGCCCGCCTTGATCGTGCGGAGGGCCGTGGCCCAGCTGCGTCCGTCGTTGGCGTCGTCGCCGTTGACGGAGACGAAGTAGGCGTCGCCAAAGGCGGCGGCGACGGTCGTGGGGCCGTTGACCGTGAACGAAATCGCGTCGTTCGGCGTGGACGAGGGGAAGTCGCCCGTCCAGCCTTGGACGGCGTGCGTGGCGTCGGGCGTCGCCGTCACGGTCGCCGTCGAACCGACCTCGACCCACTGCGAGGCGGGATCGACGGCGCCGCCGGCCCCGGCCGTGGCCGTGACGAGATACTCGACTTGCCACTGCCATTCAAGCTCACGCCAACCGCCGGTGCCCGTGACGGCGCATGTCGTGCCGGCGCCGCTGTCCGCGAGGGTGCGGGCAAGCGTGGCGACATCGACGTCGTAGAGCTTCCAGCCCGTGCACACGGCGCGCTTGTCCGTCGAAACCTGGACATACCCCGCAGGGGCCGTGCAGGTCCGGACGTCGTTCGCCGCGAGGGAGACGTAGCCGTAGGCGGGAGAGACGTCAGCCGACGGGATGGCCTCCGGCGCGCCCGAAATCTGGAGCTGTCCGGCATGGGAGGCGCCGGTGATCGTCACGGACAGCGTCTTCGGGTAGGAAGTGTCGTCGCCCCAGACGAAGGCGTCGTCCGTCGCCGCGCCGTAGGCGGGGAGGTGGCCTTCGAGAACCATTGTCTTGCTGATGCCCTTGGGCCAGGAGATGAGCGGCGAGGAGATGGTGGCGTCCGCGTAGTTCGCGGGCGACTCGTCCAGGACGTTGACCGTCAGGGCGCAGGAGCCGGCGTTGCCGGCGTTGTTGCCCATGTAGTAGGAGGGCGTCGCCTTCGCCTGGAGCGGGGCCGCCCTGTAGCCGTCGACGGGGACGAGGAAGTCGAGCTGGACGTTCGCGCTCGCGAGGGAGGAGTAGAAGGAGGCGCCGGTGTTGTCGTGGCGGAAGATGGGGCGTTCGCCCTGGAAGACGATGTGTCCGCCGACAACGTTGCGGCCAATCTGATTGTTCGATCGCGTCCAGAAGGTCGCGTTGGAGATTGTGAGCGTCCCGCCGCCGAAGTAGGTCCCGTTGCAGGAGAGGAACGAGCCATCTGCGACGAGGACGTCGTTCCTGGCCTGCTGACCAAAATAGCCGGCGAAGTGGAGGTTCGCGCCGTTGACGAGACGGAGCGCGCGGGAATTATCGATAAGGGTGTCGCCCGAGGTCGAGGCGATGGCGACGCCGTCGAGGGTGATGGAGCCGCCCCGGCTGGCGTTGTTGTGCCAGGTCATGGTGGTGGCGGTGAGCTTCGTGGCGTTCGTCGAGGCGCCGCCCTGCGAGAAGGTCACAATGGGGCCGGCGGCGCAGTTGAGCGTCCCAATCGAAAGCGCCTGGGTGAAGACGACATTCGCCTCGACGGTGCCGGGGAAAACGGCCGTCGCGGCCGTTGACTGCGGATAGCCGAGACAGTCGCCGGAACGATTGTCCGACCAGTTGGCGGCGTCGGACCAGTTGCCGGAGTGGACGGAGGACTTCCACGTGTAGGTGGTGGTGTCGAGCGTCATGCAGGTCGCGACGGTCGTGCGGGCCTCGGCCGTCGCCGTGCCGCCTGCCGACGTCGCAACAGCACGGAGCTGCCACTTGTACGTCGTCTCGAAGGCGGGGAAGGTGTGCGTAAAGGTGAAGGACGAGCTGTCCGTGACGGTGAGCGGCGTCTCGACGGCCACGAAGTCGTTCTCGGCGTCAGTCGCGGCGCCGACGTAAAGGGTCACGACGGCGGTGCCGTTCATGCCGGTGTGGTAGAGGCGCCCCGTGAAGGTGACTGTGCGCCGCGAAACCGAGGATGACGATGATTCGAATGACGGGGCTGCCTTCATCGTCACGTTCAACGGCGCTGTGCGCACGATCTGTCCGCCGGAGACAGCCTCGACGCTGACGTAGTATGTCGCGCCGGGCATCAGGTATCGCGCGGCGTTGGTGTCGGGCTCGTGGAGGGTGAGCGAGAAGGCTCCGGCGGCGTTGCGGACGGAGCCCGCGGCGCCGGTCCAGACATGTTCGGGTTCGCCGTCGGTCGTGCCGACGAGGACGTTCAACGAGCAGTCGGCGCCCGGGAAGGCGTCGAGATTGCCGGAGACGACGAGCGTGTCGCCGCCCGAACCGTCGAGGGAGACACCCGTCACGGACGGCGCGGAGTAGTCACGCCACAGAATGGTGTTCGACCACTTCACCGGGGTGCCGTCAAAGTAGAAGCGGACGGCGAGGTTGGTGTCGCTGCCCCAATTGGCTGGAACGGTCCAGACGCATCCGGTGTCGTTGGCGGCCACGGTGGCTACGGTGTCCGTGTGGTCCCACGAGGCGGGACTGTCGCCACCACGCGCGCTCCCCCATGCGGCAAAAAGCGTGCGCGATGTGGTTGCGGGGTCGAAAGAGAGCGAAACGGAGGCGAGGGCGCCGTTCGCCACGTTTTCGGTCGCCGTGAAGAAGGAAACGTCCACCGGCGCCGTGCGGAGGAGTGAGCCGTCGCCCGGGTCGGCGAGGATCGTCCAAGACGTGCCGCCGTTTTGCGAGAAACCGAAGTTGTTCGAGTTCTTGTAGCTTGAGCCAGTGTCGTAGCCGCCCGCGTTGCCCGAGCTGTCGAAAAGGCGAATCTCGATTGCGTGCCAGCCCGTCACCGACGGCGTGTAGGCCGCCGAGGTCTTCACTGCGTTGCCGCCGTCATACAGGAGAACCTTCTTCGTTCCCGTGCCGGCGTCGGTGATGGCCACGTAGCCGTAGTCGTCGATCTTGAAGCGGAACTTGTAGGACTTTGTACCGTCGAGGAAAATGTAACCCGCATAGACCCACTGTCCGCCGTTGACGGGCCAATAGACCTGGTCGCCCCAGACCTCGGATGTATATTTCGTTGCGGCGATTTTCCCGCCGACATACGCGGCGATGGGCGAGAGTTCGCGGCGGCGGATGCGGTTCGAGTCGGAGTAGTTGAGCCAGTCGGTTCCCTCGGGCACGGACCAGATGTCCTTCGTCAGGTTTTGGTACGCCGAGGTGAAGAACGTCTGCCAGAGGCCGGGCATGGCGGACTCTTCGAGCGCCTCGGTCCGGAAGCAGACGAGCGCCGACTCGGCGGTCTCGCCTCCTCCGCCGTTCGCCTCGACGATGGCCTTGACGTAGTAGTTGACGCCCGGCGAGAGGCGCGTGAGCGCCGCCTGAACATTGCCGTTCGCCGCCACGGACGAGGAGATGACATTGGTATGGGTGAGGACGTCCGGTGTGACGCCGTAGGCGAATTTCAGCGTCGCGGAGGAGATGGGGTCGCCGAGGCCGAAGACTTCCGTCAGGATCGAAAGGGTGTTGGCGCCCTTCTGAACGGCGACGGGCGGCGCGACGCCGAACGCGCCTTCATCGTCGAAGAGCGTAGCGGCCGCGCCGCAGGAAAGGAAGGAGGTGTCGGAAACGGCCTTGTATTCGGCGTCGATCCAGTTCACGTCGCTGACGTTGCCGCGGATGCGGAATTCATCGGCATAGCCCACCGTCGGCATCAGATTCAGCGGAACGCCGGCGGCTTTCAGCGCGTGGTTTTGGTTGATGCCCGGCGTGGTGCTTCCGTTGAGGTAGAGTTTGACGTTCGACCCGCTGCTGACGAGGTGGAAGTAGTTCCACCCTTGCGTGATGTTGGGGATGTTGCAGGTGTACTTGGTGCTGTTGCAGCCAATCAGGCCGATTTGCGTGAGGCTGTTGTTCATCTCGAGGTACCAGCCGGAGGCCGAGTTCCACGCGGCGCCGGCCGACGTCTTCTTGTTCATGATGGAGCGGTAGGAGGCCGAGACGCCGGGGCAGTAGAACCAGCCGGAGGCGGAAAAGACGGTTGCGCCGCCGTAGGTCGATTCGTAGTCCGGGACCTGGAGCGCGCCGGAGGCGACGGCTCTCGCGCCGCCAACCTTGCTTTGCGGCGCCAGCGAACTGGTCCCCGTCTCGGCGCCGTCGAGGCCGTGCCCCGTCGAATCGACAGCGGCGCCCCCGTCCTCGCCGAAGTGCCAGACGCCGATGTAGCCGGCTCCGGTCCAGACGGCGCCATTCGCCTGGCAGGCGGGTTGCGTCGCCACGGTCGGATCGCCGTAGGTCATCCGGAAGGTGGTGTTCGCCTGCATCAGGGGGAGGCGCACCCAGACGACCGACTCGCCGTTCGAATCCCACGTTTCGATTTCGCGGTCGAGGGGATTGCCCTGCAAATCCTCGAAGGCGACGTCGCGCCCGTCCGCCGCGCAGTCGGCGTAGGAGAAGCCGGAGATGCGCGCAGTAGAAATCCTCACGGGGACGGGGAAGTCCTTGAGCGACGACGCCCCCGTGTATCCCGACACGGTGATTTCAACCGACTTGCGCGGCAATGCGGAAACAATCTGGGCCATCAGCGCGATTGCCGTGGCGAAAAGCACGATGCTTTTTCTCATGTCAAAACTCCTTGTTTCCCATAATTATTGCAAAGCTCTGTTCCCCGTGTCAAGCGCTTTGCGCAACGGGTTGTCGGGGGATCTTTCCCGTTTCCCGAAGGCGACGCGGATCGGCCTTTAGCGTGACGCGTCGCAACTTAACCGTGGCATTGTCGGCGATGGCATGCGCGTTTGCCGGGGCCTGTATGACAAGACGACAGAATCCGGGTCGCCCGTTGCCCCCTCGGCGTGAGATTCCCTATGCGGACGCGGGGCCAGGACGATTCCAGGCGCGGACCAGTAGCGCCGCGAAGGCAAGCGCCAGGACGACGAAGACGCCGCCGGCAATCCAGTCCCTGCAGACGAGGCGGCCCGTGGCGAACATCGCCATGTAGATCGCGAGGCACCCGAGCAGCGAGGCGAACAGCCCTCGCGGGATGTTCTGGGGAGGGGCCTCCGGCACGATTGGCTCGCCCGCGCTCGCGGCTTCGTCGAAGACCTTCTTCCAAGCGCCGCCCGGGTTGATTCGGCGGCAGAAGGCGCGCAACACGCGCGGGTCGGTTTGCGGGCCGATCCAGGCGAAGGGCAGCCAGCAGGCGGTCGTGAGCGCCACCGCGACAGCCATTTGCTGCCACTGGCTCAGCGGGCATGATGTCCAGAAGAAGAACACGGCCGCCCACAGGAAGCTCGCCGCCATCGCGGCGATTTCGCAGGCGGCGTTGATCCGCCACCAGAACCAGCGCAGAAGGAAGAGCAGGCCGGTTCCCGCGCCGATCGAGAGCAGCAGCTGGAACGCCTGCATCGCGTTCTGGAGGCGGAGCGCCAGGAGCGCGCTGAGAACCATCAGGAGAAGCGTCACCGCGCGGCCGCACCACACGAGTTCCCGTTCGCCTGCGCCGGGGCGGACGAAGCGCTTCCACATGTCGTTCACGCAGTAGCTTGAGCCCCAGTTGAGGAGCGTCGAGAGGGTGGACATGTAGGCCGCGAGCAGACTCGCCACCATTAGTCCGAGCCAGCCCGTCGGCATTCGGGAGAGCATCAGCGAATAGGCCACGTCATTGCCGCATTGGCTCTCGGGCAGCACATGCCCGACCGCGCCGCGGATCGCCGCGAGGTCGGGGTAGACAACAAGCGAGGCGAGTGCCACGAGGATCCACGGCCACGGACGGAGCGCGTAGTGGGCGACGTTGAAGAACATCACGGACGCCATTGCGTGCCGTTCGTTTTTCGCCGCCATCATCCGTTGCACGAGGAAGCCGCCGCCGCCCGGCTCGGAGCCGGGATACCAGATGCTCCACCAGGTGATCGCGAACGGCACGATGACAAACGCGATGAGGTCGTCCACGCTGCCCCAGCCGACGGGGGAGATCCGCCATTTGAGGTCCGGCGAGGCGGTGAAGTTGTCGAGGAGTCCGCCCAGGCCGCCGACCTCCGGGAGGTTCACGGCGAAAAAAGCCGCGGCCACCGCGCCGACCATCGCCAGGATGAAGAGCAGGAAGTCGGTGACGACCACGCCGCGGAAGCCGCCGACGGAGGTGAAGAGCACTGTCGCCGCCATCGCGAAGCAGACGCTCTGCAGCGGCGTCAGCCCGAGCATCGCCGCGCCGATCTTTATTGCCGCCAGGGAGACCGCCGCCATGTTCACCACGTTGAAGAACAGCCCGAGGTAAACCGCCCGGAAGCCGCGGAGGAACGACGCCGCCCGGCCGCTGTAGCGCAGCTCATAGAACTCCAAGTCCGTCACGACGCCGAGCCGGCGCCACAGTTTGGCGTAGAGGAAGACCGTCGTCATGCCGGTCGGCAGGAAGCACCACCACGCCCAGTTGCCGAAGACCCCGTGTCCGCGCACGAGGTCGGTAACAAGGTTCGGCGTGTCGGTGGAGAAGGTCGTCGCCACCATCGACATTCCCAGCAGCCACCACGGGAGATTGCGGCCGCCGAGGAAGAACGTTTCGCGATTCTTGCCGAAGCGCAGGCCGACAAGGATGCCCAGCAGCATCGTCGTCGCGACGACGGCGGCGACGATGCTCCAGTCAAGTGTGGTCATGGTAGGCATAGGGGAGTCCTTTATGTGGCGGGCATTATAACAAAGGCGCGTATGCGCGCGCAATCAGATTTTGAGAATCTTTGAACCTTGGTATGGACAACGGCCGGAATCTTCGCTATTATTATATTGTGATGAGATTTTCACGCCTAGTCTTCCTTGCCGTGGGCGCGGGCGCGCTGGTTTGCTTTGGCGCGTCCGGGCCGACCGCGTCCGTGACCGACATCGCCGCCATGGCGCGGCTCGGCGTGGGCGGCGGCCGCGAAGGCGACACAAACGCCATAGCCCGCGCCGCGACGCAGCGCGCGCTTGTCGAGGCCTGGTCCGAGGTTGAGAACACCGAGGGCGCCATCCCGCTTGAAACCGTCTCCTTCCCCCTCACCACGTACCCCGACGGGAGCGTCCGCATCCAGTTCAAGGCCGACCACGCCCTTCTCCCGCAAGACGAAAAGGCCTTCGTCCGCGGCAAGGGCATCCTCATGGAATTGTACGAGCCTGGCGGCATGATGAGCGGGATATTCATGTCCACCAACTGCATTTTCGACCGCGTCACCCGAACGGGGTACTGCGAAGGGTGGATACGCGTGCAGTACCAGAACATCAAAATAACCGGAACCAACATGGTATGGGACATGGAGGCGCAAAACGTCAAGGTGCTTTCCGGTGCCCGGGTGGTGGTCAACCGGTTCCTAACCGACTTGGGAAGGGCATTCAGAAAATGAAAAGGCTTTTCAATCGCATGGCGCTGCCGCTTCTCGCATGCGCAATCGTAGCCGTCTCCGCCGCCACGGCCGAGGCGGCCAAACCCGCAAAGGGCGGCAAGAAGAAGGAAACCACCATAACCGCCGTCCGCATGGAGTACGACTATGCGGAAAGCGCGATCCTCTTCGAGGAAAACGTCCGCGTCGCGGACGAGGAGTACACGCTCACGGCCGACCGCGTCATCGTGATGCTCGACGGGACTAACGAGGTCCGCCAGATCCGCGCGCTCGGCCACGTCGTGCTCGTGAACGGCGAGCGCACCGCGCGCTGCCCGGAGGCCGTTTACACGAAGGCGACGGGTCAGATCGTCATGAGCGGGCCCAACGACACCGCCGTCATGCTCACAAACAAGGATGACAAGCTTTGGGGCCGCAAGATAACGATCTGGCTGAACGACCAGCGCATGGAATGCCTGCCGCCGCGTCTGACGCTCGTTGACTCCCCTTCCGTCCGTCCGCCCGGCAAAGACAGGAACGGGGATGAAAAGAGGATACTCCCCTAGGGGGCCGAATGGAAGAGCAGGGGAAAACACCAGCCCAGCCGGCGTCCGGCGCCCCCGATCTCGTGGCCGAGGGTCTTGTGAAGCGCTACAGGGGGCGCACCGTCGTCAAAGGCGTCTCCATCCAGGCCCGCTGCGGCGAGATCGTCGGCATCCTCGGACCGAACGGCGCCGGCAAGACGACTTCGTTCTACATGATCGTGGGTCTCGTCCACCCGAACGAGGGAAAGGTCGTCTTCCAGGGCGAGGACATCACGCGCCTTCCGGTGTACAAGCGCGCGCGAAAAGGGCTTGGATACCTCGCGCAGGAGGCCTCGGTCTTCCGCAAGCTCAGCGTCGAGGACAACGTCCTGGCGATTCTCGAATCGATGCGCCTCGGGCGCGCGGAGCGCCACGCGCGCTGCGCCGAGCTTCTCGAGGGGCTGCGCCTCACGCACGTCGCGAAACAGAAGGCCTACACGCTCAGCGGCGGCGAGCGGCGCAAGCTTGAAATCGCCCGCGCCCTGGTGCGGCGACCGACAATCCTCATGCTGGACGAACCCTTCAGCGGCGTGGACCCCCTCGCCGTGCACGACATCCAGCAGATCGTGATCGGGCTCCGCTCCCAGGGGCTCGGCATCATCATCACCGACCACAACGTCCGCGAGAC
>JAEEGL016141995.1_pt1 | contig 11444 bp, 9 predicted proteins | sample 9134231 | NCBI WGS metagenome assembly JAEEGL01 (sample SAMN16246548, study PRJNA631951) | gut metagenome | biome: gut microbiome; feature: rumen; material: fiber-attached | host: Bos | place: Iran: Karaj | collected 2018-10
CCCGATGTTTATCCCCATCAGTTAGCCTCCGAAGATGTGGTACAGGTTTCTATGATAAAGAGTGTTCCTATTCTCAGTCGGAATTCTTACGTATTATCGCTGTTAATTCGAGTGTTTTATCCTTCAATCCAGATTATAGAATGGACGTAGCGTCCAATGCTATTTATCGTTCGGTAATGATTCCTGTTTCGATGCCGATGTATCAGCTCGCATTGTACGGAAAGGGCGGTATTGGGAAATCGACCATGGCCGCCAACATATCGGTCGCCTTGGCAAAGAAAGGAAAGAAGGTCATGCAGGTCGGATGCGATCCCAAGCATGATTCCACGAGGCTCCTGTTGGAAGGAAAGGCGCAGCCTACAGTATTGGAGTATGTCAGGAACACTCCTATCGGCAAGAGGAAACTAGAAGACCTGATCATGACCGGGACCGAAGGTGTCCTGTGCACCGAGGCAGGAGGGCCAGAGCCCGGTATAGGATGTGCAGGCCGCGGTATACTGACGACGTTTGACACCCTGAAGAAGCTTGGAGCTGACGATTTGGATGTGGATGTGAAGATATATGATGTCCTTGGTGACGTCGTATGCGGAGGTTTTGCTGTCCCCCTGAGAGGAGAGTACGCGGATGGTATAATATTGGTCACATCAGGAGAATTCATGGCGATGTATGCCGCCAACAACATCATGAAGGGTCTTGGGAACTTTGATACGGGTTCTCCACGTCTCATAGGCATCCTGTTGAACTCACGTGGTGTGGAGGGTGAGGACGAGCTCGTAAAGAGATTTGCTAAGGCGACCGGGACAGAGGTCATAGCTATCATGCCCAGGGACAATCTTTTTGCAGAGGCAGAAGGCAACGGCCATACTGTGAGGGAGATGTTTCCCGATTCTGTCATCTCGAAATCCATAGATTCTGTGGCCCAGCGTATCATCGATGTGTCCGAGGGAAGGGTGCAATGCACATATCCGACACCTCTGAACGATGAGCAGTTGTCTGACCTGGCAGCCGGAAGGGACATACGTCCCGGTAACCCCCCGTCCCCTACGCGAGATCCTTGCGGCGGATGCAGCAGATGCAAAAGGTCCATCAAGGACTCCCGCATCATGATGTCATGTGCCGCATACGGCGCCCTTGCCGCTTACATGAAGGTAAGGGATTACGCTATAGTATTGCACGGCCCCGAGAGCTGCCTGTATTTTATGGATACCTCGAGGAGCAAGGCTCTGGTCGAGCTATACGACAGGAACATTTTCCCAGCCACTCCGACGCATAACATCAGATGCACGATGATGGACGATGCTGTCTCCATATTCGGAGGGGTGAAGTATCTGGAGAAGGCCATTATGGATACGATCGCCGATGGGCATAGGAGGATAGCCGTGATCACGACATGCATGCCCGGAATCATCGGTGATGACTGCATCAGCGTTATAGATCGGATCATGAAGCAGAATCCGGGAGTGGACATACATTATGTCCCTGCCGACGGAGATATCGTAGGCGAGTACACCGATGGTTTCATGATGGCAGTATCGAACATAGTACAGGATATCGATATCAGCGTTCAGCCCGAGAAGGGATACATCAATCTGGTTGGGACGTCGTTCTATGACCTCCACACCAAGAAGCACATGGAGGAATTGGACAGGATGCTCAGCGGTTTCGGACTCAAGGTGAACTGCAGATTCCTGGACGAGACCTGCTACAAGAACATCAAGAACTTCTGCAGGGCATCAATGGATATCATGCTCACGGACAATGCCGGTAACAGGGAGATTTATGATCACATCAGCCAACGTACTGGAAGGGAGATGCTTCCGATACCGCTCCCAGTGGGGCTGTATGATTATGAGGAATGGCTGGACAAGATCGGTTCTTTCACAGGAATGGAGACTGAGGCCAAGGAAGAGATACGCAGGGCAGAGGAGCAGTACGATTCCTTCGTTGAAGAGCACAGGCATAGATTCGAGGGAAAGAGGATAATCATAATCAACAAGTTGTCATTCAATGTTGATTGGCTGATAGATCTCCTCTTCGACCTTGGAGCGGAATTGCCTCTGATAGCCGTGCAGCCGAGTCCGAGGAAGAAGAAGGCAGAACTGGTATCCCGTCATATCGACATCGTAGTACAGGATTACGATGGCGACAACTTCATCGAGGACCTTAGGAGGATCAAACCAGATCTCATAATTTCAGATATCGCAAGGCCTAATGAAGGAACGCGTTTCGCCAGACTGAGAAAGATGGGGTTCGGAGTCACACCCACCTTGGAATACACTGAGTATCTGGAGAACATTATGCGCCTTCCCATAGATGAAGGATGGACCAAAGGAGGGTTGCAATGAAGAGGACACTACCGGATGGATTCGTAGGGGCAGTGATGGCCGTGGAGAGCATATCGGATGCGGTGGCCTTCCTTCATGGACCCGGAGGATGCAGGGTTAGATTCATGGTGTACTCGGGAGCGGTGTTCCCGAGGATCAGACTGGAGGAGAATGACCGTTATTTCGTTCCGTATTACTACGGCTTCCCGAGGGTGCCTGCCACATACCTGGACGAGTACGACTTCATCAATGGGGCGTATTACAAGCTGGAAGAGGGACTCCCGATTGTCGCCGACAAGGATCCCGGACTAATTGTCATCATCAACTCTCCTGGTGCTGGGCTTATCGGGGATAATCACGAACGCGCCATCAGGGAAGCAGGCCTGGAGGACAGGGCGATATTTATGGATGAGTCGCTGGTATCCATTCCTGTAACTCAAGGATATGACCATACCCTGTTGGAGATCATGAAGCATCTTAATCCTAAGAAGGAGAGGACTGACAAGGATACGGTCAACTTGATAGGTCTGACCGTGATGGACAAGGATTTCAAGGCAGCACTGGAGGAGTTGACTGAGGGCATCGAGTCCATGGGGCTCAAGGTAAGGTGTTCCCCGGGCGCAGGTGCTGATTTGAGCGATCTCAAAGATTCGGTCAATTCAGAGTATTGTGTGGTAGTATGTCCTGAAGCCTGTCAGAAGCTGTCTGAATACTACAGTTCGATGGGATTGAAGATCATCCGTTCGGAGGCAGGAGCCCCAGTAGGGTTCGATGCTGTCGAAAAGTTCTACAGAACAATAGCTGAAGCTACCGGCAAGGATGCATCCGCACCCATATCCAAAGTTGCACTGGCCAGAGATAAGATCTATCAGAAATTCGTCGGTATGAGATACAATGCTCTCAGAATCAAAGGATTGAGGTTTTCTGCAGCAGGCATCGCATCGATAATCCGGCCCCTCACGGAATGGATGTATTCTTACCTGGCCACGGCACCAATTGCGGTCGATGTTGATCCCGGTTCTGATTCGTTGGAGACGGAGAGGCTGAAGACATTTCTGGAATCCGTGGATTACGGTCAATCCTTCGGATTGGAACCGAAAAAGGATTCGGACATAGTCTTCAGCGAAGGAATAACGGCCATGACGATGAGGCTCAGAGGCGAGTGCGAGATAGGCATCCCAATAGGTCATTCTAGTATGGGTATCGATGATGTGATCCCACGTCCGATTTACGGCATCCAGGGTGCGCTGTATATTCTCGATGAGATACTCCACGGTGTCCGCAGTTCCTGATCATACCTTTCTGGTCTTCAGCAGATAGTAGTCCAAAGCGAAGAACAGTATGGCGAATACCACTAGGACGATCAGTGAGATCCAGGGGAAGTCCAGCACGTCCGGGAGACAGGCGGCCCTTATGGTGAGGCTGGCGTGAGTCAGAGGAAGGCAGTACAGTATAGCCTGGAAGACTATGTTGAGAGAATCCACCGAGAAGAAGGTGCCGCACAGGAAGGTCATTGGAAGGATGACGAGGCTGTTGAATGTTGCCATGCTCGCATGTGATTTTGCTATCAGCGCTGCTGCCATCCCGAGCATGCAGAATGCACCGCAGCTCAGAATCACACAGACGAACGCCATGGGGGTAAGCTGAAGATCGGGGGCTAGGAAAAGTCCTAGAGCATACATGACGAAGCATCCGAGCAATCCTCTTACAAACCCGAGCATGGATTTTCCGAAGATGATCGTAGCGTTGCTCAGAGGGCACATCATCATCTCGTCGAAGCTCCTGTAATAGAGCCTCTGGACATTGATCCTCGCTGATGTCGAGGAGAACGATGAGGACAGAGAGCTGAGGGCCATGATTCCGGGGATGACGAATGCTATGTATGAAACGCCTATGTCCGTCTCTCCTCCCCTGAGTCCGTATCCGAATGCGATCAGATACAGCAGAGGTGTCATGATAGTCATTATCGTCGTATTCCAGAACGTGTGCTTCAGATACATCAGGTCGGCCCATGCGACGTGGTAGACCTGATGGAAGAAACCGGTGTTCCTCTTGTACTCGGTCATCTCTGATCACCTACCGATTTGCCGGTGAGCTCTACGAAGACGTCCTCTAAGGAGGTCCTTCTCATGACCGCATCCTCCAGTTTGTTGTCGGTGACATACTGCTGCGCTTCCGCCATCGATGTAAAGTAGCGGTAGACTGTCTTCTCTCCTTCCAGGTTCTCTACGCACATCTTGCCTGTCCTGTCGATCAGTGCCTTGGGGGTATCCAATGCGATGATCTTTCCGCGATCGATGATACCGACCCTGTCGCATAGGACCTGAGCCTCTTCGATGTAGTGGGTGGTGAGGACAATGGTGGTTCCCGTGGCATTAAGTCTCTTCACGACATCCCAGAGCAGACGTCTTGCATTGATGTCAAGACCTGTAGTGGGTTCGTCCAGGAAAAGCACCTTGGGCTGATGGAGCATCGCGCAAACTATGGCTGCTCTCTTCTTCCATCCTCCGGATAGCGAATCGACAGGCTTGTCAAGATATTCTCCCAATCCGAAGTATTCCGTCAGTTCAGAGATCCTCTCTTCCCTCTCTTTCTTTCCCATGCCGTGATACATCGCATGGGAGATCATGTTCTCGCGGATCGTGAGGTCCTTATCGAGGGAGATCTGCTGCTGGATGACACCTATGTACTTCTTAGCATGTGTCTGGTCCCTGACGATATCAACGCCATTCACCAGGACCTTTCCGGATGTGATATTCGTGAGCGTGGAGATGCATCTTACAGTGGTGGTCTTCCCGGCTCCGTTGGGGCCCAGGAAACCGAAGAGTTCACCGTCATGCACGGAGAATGATATCCCGTCCACGGCCGTCTTTTCTCCGTATTTCTTCACGAGATTGTTTATCTCTATCACATCGCCCATTATGCTCACTTCAGATGAATGGTAGGATATAACCTCCAGAACTCTATTTGAGCATATCGTTGTTAGGGAGACCTAATTCTCTTAGAGGATTCTGCCATCCCTTCCGATGACAGTCTCTACGAGCGGTATGCTCTTTCCAGAAGCTTCGATAGAGGTTTGCACGATTCTGGTCAGTTGACTGCAGCAAGGGACTTCCATCCTTATGACCTTGATCTTTTCTATCGGATTCTCCTTTAGGATCTCTGTCAATTTGTCAAATCTTGTTCTGTCATCGAGTTTGGGGCATCCTATGATCAAAGGATCGTTCCCGATGAATTGCTGTTTGAAGTTGTCGACCTTGAAGGCGGTGCAGTCTGCGCCTATGACCAATGTACCTTTGAGGAAGTCAGACCTGTGTGACACTAGCGCAAGTTGGATCGGCCATTGAACGCCGGGGGCGGGCATCATGTTCAGACCATTCATCACGATTGGTTGGATTGAGGTATTGACCATCGGAGCAGATGAAGCATCCACGAAAGAAATCGCATCCTGCGGACAAGCGGGAAGACAATCTCCCATTCCGTCACAGTAATTGGGTCTGACAAGCTTGGCCTTGCCGTTTACAAGGGCAAGTGCGCCTTCATGGCATGCTTCTACGCAAAGCCCGCATCCATCGCATTTGGACTCGTCGATCTGTATCGTCTTGGTCATGGTTGCGAATCTAGCTCGTAAATAATAATTGATAGCCCTCAAAGAGTACCATCCCTGAGAATGACATGCGGACGACCTTCATCCTCTATGACATGGCATTCCACGTCGTAGACTGCTTTGATGTTATCTTCGATAATTACTTCTTCTGGAGTACCGGCAGCGTAGACAGTACCATCTTTCATCATAAGGATGGAGTCGGCATACTTCGCAGCGATGTTAAGGTCGTGGCAGATCATTATCACAAGGACATTGTCCTCATGGGATATATCGCGGAGCAGTTTGGTGACACCAAGCTGATGTTTGACATCGAGATTAGCGGTTGGTTCGTCCAAAAGCAGGATTTCAGGCTGTTGTACAAGCCCTCTTGCTAGCATCACTTTCTGATGCTGTCCTGCACTCAGTTCGTTGAATTTGCGGTCTGCTAAATCATCGATTCCGAGACGCTTGAGCATGGTGAACACGAGCTTCACATCTTCTCTTGTGGATTTCCAATTGCTATGCGGATGGCGTCCCAGCAGAACAGCGTCCACGACGCTCATTGGGAACACATCTGATGAGGCATACGGAACGTAACCGACCTTTTGGGCCATCTCCTTCATGTGATATTCATAAGAATCCTTTCCGTCGATGATCACACATCCCTTTTGGGGTTTGAGTATGCGGTCTATGCAGTGGATGAGTGTGGATTTACCAACACCGTTCGGCCCCAGGATGGCTACCAGCTGTGCACCCTCATACTCGGCGGTGATGTCATCCAACACTTTCTTGCTAGGATACGAGAATCCCAGACCGTTTATCTTTAGCTCCATGTTATACCTCAATTGTGATTCTTAATTGCCCCATCCGCTGGTTCTCATCTTCACTAGGAAATATAGGAATACGGGGCTTCCTATTATGGCCGTGATGGCTCCCACTGGGAGTCCTGCACCGAATGATCTTGCTAATGTGTCCGCAGCAACAAGGAGTAAGGCCCCCATCACTGCAGAGCAGGGAATCAAAGCGTTTGTCCTCGATCCTACTAGAAGTCTGGAGACGTGTGGTACGACAAGCCCTACGAATCCTATTGATCCTGAGAAACTAACTGCGATTGATGTGCATGCTGAGACGACTATCATGCAGATTAGTCTTGTCTTTTTGGGATCCGTTCCCAAGGAAGTGGCGAGGTTGTCTCCCGTGGACATAACATCTAGTTTTTTGGAATATGCTACAGCCATTATCAGAAGGATGACTATGGAAAGTAACAGGAATGGGATGGCTCCCCAGTCAGCTCTCGAGACTGAACCAATGCTCCACTCGATAATCTGCTGCAACACCTCATGTTCTGCATTATATTTCAGAACCATCGTGAATGCTGTGAAGATATACATCATCGCTATTCCTATCAAGATGAGCATTGTGGGGGTTGTCTTCCTTTTTACAGATATTATTATCATTATCACGCAGGGGATCATCGAGAAAATGAAAGCATTGAACACGATGTCCATATCGCCAGGCAGAGGGAGGATTGCAAAACCGAGTGCTATGCATATGGTTACTCCGAATAGGGCAGCAGACGAGATTCCTGTGGTGTATGGGTCGGCTAGAGGGTTGCGGACGCAGTATTGCATCACCGCACCGCTGATTCCGAGGATGCCCCCGATGAGTGCAGCCCCTATCACCCTGGGAAGTGTGCCTTCAAATACCAAAGTGTCCCTTATGCGCTCGTAGTAGTCGGCAGGTTCTATCCCTTGAAGATGCCGAATGATGACTTCCCATGCTTCTGTGAATGATATGCTGAACGACATCACACAGACCGAGTAGATTCCAATGACCGCCGTCACAATAATGGTGGCGATGATTGCAATCCATCTTCTCCTGGATCTGGAGACGTAACGTTCGACTTCTTTACCATACATAGGAATTCTTCCTGATAATGAGATAGAGGAAGATCGGGGCACCTATCAGAGAGAGTGCCGCACCGATCGGAATGTTGTCATAAACCGAGATGGCTCTGCATCCCATATCGGCAAGCAACATGAGCAACATGGCAAGACAGGATGCTGCTGGAATTACGAAACGGTTGTCCGAGCCGATGAGCATACGCACGATGTGCGGTGTAACCAGCCCGACGAATCCAATGATCCCGGCGCACCCCACTATGGCTCCGACGATGACAGCAATGGCCACCAGACAGATGATGCGCAGATTATCCGGATCGACTCCGAGACTAGTTGCACTCGCATCTCCGAGGGCTAGAAGGTTCAATTGTTTGGAAAGATAAACGACTATGAGCGATCCAGCCGCGACGAAAAGGATGACGACTGGAAGGACATCCCAACTTGCAGAACTGAGTGTACCGGTTTGCCACATGTAGATCGTGCTAAGGGTCTCGGCGTCGACCGCGACCAAGATGAATGTGTTGAGTGAATTGAAGAGATATGATAGCGCTACTCCGGCCAGAATGAGTGTTGAAGGTGAAGAGCGGGTCTTGGGGGCTAGGAATACGACCGCTGCCATTGGAAGTAACGCGAAGAGGAAAGAAAGCATGATTATGGCCATGCTATCTCCGTAGTTTATGGACAGGCCGAATACTACTGCAATGGCCAGACCAAGACATGCCCCCGACGATACTCCTATCGTGTAAGGGTCTGCTAGTGGATTGTTCATCAGACTTTGCATAGATGCTCCGGCTATTGCTAAACCAATGGCCGCGACCAATGTGAAGAGCATTCTGGGAAGTGAGTTGCCCCAGATGAAAGTGTCGTCGAACCATTCTTTGGAATATACCTCGTAGGTTGCGCCTTGGAGGTGCTTGATGATCACGTCTATGACTTCAAAGAAGTTGAGGCCGCGTCCGTTGATGGTCATTGAGAATATGGCCATAAAAGCTGCGAGGATGACCAGTAAAACTAGGATAATGAGTTTGCGCCTGACGGAGGAGATGTACCCCTCCGCCAGGGCGTCGTCGGACCCTAGGTAATCGTTTACCGCCGATTCAATAGGGTCTTCAGACATATCAGGCGGTCATGTTTTCGATGTCGGTCTGACTCAACACGAACTTCAGATCATCTACTTTGTAGATTCCGCCTAGGAATTTGTCTACGAACTCCTGGTGGAGCTTGTTAGCATCCTCCATCGAGAACAGGTCAGGATAGAGTATGGCGGCAGAGTAGATGACACGAGCGACGATCGGCATGTCACCAGAGGTGTGCCATACTTCCTTGTCTTCGTAGGCTTTGAACTCCTTGAAGTATCCGAGGTGCTTCTGCATGGTCGCAACGTCCCATGTGTCGGGGTCAGAATACCAGGATGCCTTGAGGAATCCGGATCCGGTCCTGAAGACGATGATGACATCTCCCTGATATTGGTCCTCGTACACACGCGGGTCGAACTTAGCGTTGGAGCGGTCGAAGTAGATGGCAGAACTGGACTGTTCCCAGATGGGGACGATTGCTCCCGCCTGTACAAGGTTGTCGGAGTAATCAGAGTTCTTAGCAGACACATAGGTGTAGTAGGAAGAGGCGACTGCCCTGACCTTGTCCTTGTCTGCGACCTTGCTGGTCTTCTTTTCGATGTCCTTGTAGACCTGAGTGGTCCACTCAGCCACATCCTGTGCTGCGGAATCCTTCTGGAAGAGGAATCCGATCAGGAGGAGTGCTGAACAGTACTCATCAGGGTCGACAGCAGCATGCTGAAGCCTTACTACATCCAGGCCGTACTTCTCCTCGAGTTCTTGCTCTGAGAGTCCCTGCTGACCGTTAAGGTAGTTTTTGTTGTCAGCGGTCAGAACAGCTGTGGTTCCGGGGTTATCCTCAAGGCATGATACGAGAAGATCCTCAGAGATGTAGTTGGTACTGGTTCCCAGTGAGGGCATTGCAGCAAACTTGGGCCAAATGATGCTGTCAGGTGGTGAACTGGACGAGTAGTTGATTCCGACTATGTTGTCTGAAATACCGACGATTCCGTACATGATGAGAGCGTTTGCAGCTCCGTTTGCGACTGTCTTAGAAACAGGCCACTTTGTACTAACGACATAGGTTCCGTTGGGGTATTTTTCAGTATCAGTCGAGTGGTTAAGGTGGAATACCTTGGTACTCTTTCCCTTGATGATGGCGTTCACTTGCTCAAGATCGTCCTCATTGACTTTTCCATCAAAGTTGGCGTCTGCAAGAGGGTATTTCGCGAGTGTGTAGCCATCCTCGCCTTTGATAATCTTGTTGATGACTGTCTTATCAGCCTCATCGATCTTGTAATCGTTGTCTGCGTTTCCGTAGACTTCGAGTGCGGCATCGATGTTCGCGCCTTTACTAGATCCGTTGTTGAAGATCATGAAAGCCGCGATACCTGCCACGACAAGAACGAGGACGACAACGACAGCTACGATTTTTGTCGTGTTCTCATTCATAATATCACTTGGATAGATATTCCAGCCCCATATGAGATGTAGAAGTATATACGGTTGGCGCTTTTATCCAATTATTAGTAGGTTATAAATAGGAAAGTATTGCCGCTTTAGTTTTCATCACTGGACTTTCCAAAACGATGCACCAATAGCACATCCAGATTTCGAAAAACGTCATTCGAATATTTCGGTAAACAGTTTCCTAAGATGGACAGTTGGCTTATATCTCCTATGAAATATCTAGCGGCAGTAAGGTGTAATCATGGAGAAACTCCTATTCCCGTTCGTATCCATAGTTGGTCAGGAGGACATGAAAAAGGCCCTTCTTCTCAACATAGTCGATCCAAGTATCGGAGGCGCCCTTCTGAAAGGTGAGAAGGGTACAGCAAAATCCACGACGGTCCGTTCTCTAGCGCAGATACTTCCATTCAGAGAGACCGTAGAGGGATGTCCTTTCAATTGCGATCCAAACAAGCCCGATGCACTTTGTCCAGAATGTGCGGAGATATTTGCTCGCGGAGAGAAGCTGAAGTCGGCGAAGAACCGTATGAGGGTTGTGGAGCTGCCTTTGAGCGCTACCGAGGACCGTGTCGCAGGTACTTTGGACATCGAACACGTGCTCAAGACTGGCGAGAAGAAGTTCGAGCCCGGCGTATTGGCGCAGGCCAACGGGAACCTGTTGTACGTGGACGAGGTCAATCTCCTGGATGATCACATAGTAGATCTCCTCTTGGATTCCGCAGCTATGGGCGTTAATTATGTCGAGAGGGAGGGAGTATCCTTTGCACACGCCGCACGCTTCATACTCGTCGGGACCATGAACCCCGAAGAAGGCGAACTAAGACCTCAGCTTCTGGACAGATTCGGGTTGTCCGTCGATGTCAAAGGCGATAAGGACATGGAGGTCCGCATGGAAGTCGTGAAGAGGAGGGTCGCATTCGACATGGATCCTGCCCAGTACACCAAAGCCTGCAAGGACGAATCCGATAAGCTCATGGAGAGGCTCACGGAGGCACGCGAGAATGTCTTCAAGGTATCTGCCGATGATTCGATCATCAAGGCAATCGTAACGATCACCACTTCGTTCGGTATTGACGGCCACAGGGCAGACATCACGATGCTGAAGGCA
>JAEEGL016502547.1_pt1 | contig 11444 bp, 9 predicted proteins | sample 9134231 | NCBI WGS metagenome assembly JAEEGL01 (sample SAMN16246548, study PRJNA631951) | gut metagenome | biome: gut microbiome; feature: rumen; material: fiber-attached | host: Bos | place: Iran: Karaj | collected 2018-10
GGGTTGATGAGATTCAGGATCAGGGCCAGCTTCATCTGCTCCTGGCCCACGATGGCGGTGAAGGGATAGGTCTTATCCATCATGTCTTTCCTTTCCTGCTGATAGTCATTCTGACAGCTCCGAAACGGCGCGGAGCACGGGGATGCCCTCCCGGGCGGCAGCCTCCAGCAGCCTGCCGTTCAGGGCGTTCTGGGTGCCCACGGGAGTGCCCGCGTCCAGGACCCGCCCGCAGCGCCGGATCAGCGCCAAGGCGGCGTCGTACTGGGCTTCGGTCATGGGCTCGAAGGCCGGGGCCGTCACCAGGCAGTCGCAGAGCTCCCGGGCGATCTGCAGGTCCACGTCGTTTTCGTACAGGATGCCGGTGGCGAAGGGGATCTGCCGTTTCTGCAGGGTCCGGTAGACCGGGGCGCCCAGGCCGCCGCCTCCCACCACGAATACCCGGGGCTCCCCCTGGGGCTTTGTCAGCTCAACGCTGCCGAAAAGCAGATTATAGGAGCCGTGCTGAATGTCATAGAGCTTATCGATGGTGTCAGAGTCGAAAATCTCCTCCGGAGAGCCGAAGGCGGCGACGGTCTCCCCCTTCACGCAGAGGATATAATCGGAGATCTTCGTGGCCAGGTCGATCTCATGGAGGGACATGATCACGGTAATGCCCTTCTCATGGGCCATTTCCCGAAGGATATCCAGCAGCTCGATCTTATGGCGGATATCCAGATAGGCGGTGGGCTCGTCCAGCACGATGATGTTGGGGTCCTGGCAGATGGCCCGGGCCAGCATGATCCGCTGGCGCTGCCCGTCGGAAAGAGTGGTGAAGTCCTGGTCCACCAGCTCCAGGGCGTGGACCCGGCGGAGCGCCTCGTTCACCGCCTCCTCATCCTGGGGAGTGAGCTTGCCCAGGGCGTTGGTATAGGGATAGCGGCCCATGGCCACCACCTCGCCGCAGGTCATGAGCTCCGGCCGGATGCGGTCCGTGAGCACCACCGCCACCTGCTTCGCCATTTCCCGGGCAGGCCACTGGTATACGTCGTGGCCGTCCATCCAGACCTCGCCGCCGATCTTGGCCAGGTGCCGGGTGATGGACTTCAGGATGGTGGATTTTCCCGCCCCGTTGGGGCCGATGAGGGTGAGGATCTTTCCCCTTTCGATGCTTATGCTGATGTCGTGGATCAGGACGTTCCCGTCGTAGCCCACGGCAAGGTCTTTCGTGGTAAAGTAAGCCATCTCTCCGCCTCCTTACTGCGCGGCCTTGCGGCGCTTGAGCATCATGTAGATGACCACCGGGGCTCCGAACACGCTGGTGACGGTGCTGATGGCCATTTCCCTGGGGGAAAAGAGGGTGCGGGCGAGAAGGTCGCAGTAGACGCAGAACACGGACCCGCACAGGAAGGCCACCGGGGTGACCATGATGGGCTTGGAGGTCTTCAGGAGGGAGCGGGTGATATGGGGCACCGCGATGCCCACGAAGGAGATGGGCCCGGCAAAGGCGGTGACGCAGGCGGAGAGAAAGCTGCTCAGGGTGATGAGGATGATCCGGAACAGCCGGATGTTGATGCCCATGCTCTGGGCGTATCCCTCGCCCAGGGCGTAGGCCCCGATGGGCTTGCTCAGCAGCCAGGCCAGGATCATGCCCAGCAGGCAGATCCAGAATGCGGTCCCCACGTTGCTCCAGCTGGCCCCGGCGAAGCTGCCCTTGGACCAGTTGTGCAGGTTCACGATGTTGAGCTCATCGGAAAAGGTGACGGCGAAGTCCGTGATGGCGGTGCAGATGTACCCGATCATGATGCCGATGACCAGCAGCCAGGACATGTTGTTCACCTTCTGGGAAAACAGAAGGATCACCGCCACAATGAGCAGAGAGCCCACAAAGGCCGCCAGGATCATATGGAAGGAGGTGATCTTGAAGGAAAGACCTGCGCCGAAGATCATCACCAGACCCACCACCAGCTTGGCGCCGGAGGAGATGCCCAGCACGAAGGGACCGGCGATGGGGTTGCGGAAGAAGGTCTGGATCAGGAAACCGGCCACCGCCAGAGCCCCGCCCAGGATGGCGGCCAGGAGCATCCGGGGGATGCGGATGCTGAAAATGATCTTGCTGTTGCTGCTTGCGTTGATCACCGCGTCCAGGGCGTCGGCATATTTCCCACCGGTGAACAGGCCGGCGATCCGATAGCCGATGGCCTTGAAGACCATGGCGAACACCTCTCCCACCGGGATCTTCACGGAGCCGGAGTTCACGTTCAGCACCAGTCCCCAGCAGAGCAGCACCGCAAGGGCGGTCACCATGATGACGAACCGCCGGGCGATGCGGGCCTTGTGGGTCATTTCCGGGAGGATATAGTCTCCGTTCGGTTTCTTCTTCATTTCAGACACCTCACATAAAGATAACCCGGCAGGGCGGAGGGCCGCCCTGCCGGACCGGGATAGTTCGTCAGCTGATCTTGATCAGGTGGTCGGTGGTGACGTTCTGGGGATCGTCGCTCTTGAGGATGGTGTTCATATCCTGCAGGATCCCGGCAATGGCGGCGGTGGACTGGGTGAAGTCAGCGGAGGTGATCCACACCCGGCCCTCCTTCACGGCCTTGAAGTCCGCGAACAGAGGATTGAATTCCACCATCTCGTCGATGGAGTAGAACTTGGCGGCAAAATTCATGTAGAAGAGGTAGTCAGCGTCCTTGAACTTGTCGTACCACTCCTCGAAGGTCATGTTGCTGTTGCCGCCCTTATCGGGCTCCATGTCGGCGCAGACGTAATCGCCGCCCGCCATGCCCAGCATCTGGGCATAGTAGTCGCCGCCGTTCCGGGCATAGCACTTCTCGCCGTCAGAGGACACGTAGCCCATGGCCACGGTCTTGCCCAGGGATTCGCTGGTGGCGTCCTCCACCGTCTTGACCTGCTGCCGGAAGTAGGCGTCGGCCTCCGCTTCCTTGCCGAAGAGAACGCCGAAGAGCTTGACCCACTCCACGCGGGCCAGGGGATGGCCTTCCTTGGAGGAATCCTCCACCAGGGAGGGGATGCCCAGCTCCTCGAACTTCTCCAGGACCTCGGGCTTGGAGTCGATCATGGTGGTGTTGATGTGCAGCTGGATGTCCTGGTCCACCATCATCTCAAAGTCGGGCTCGGAATACTTGCCGCCGAAAACGATGCTGCCGGATTCCATGGCCGCGACCACGTTGGGCAGATACCAGCCGCTCTTGTCGGTGCCCACCAGGGGGATCCGGTCGTTGCAGCCGATGGCGTCCACCAGGCTCATCATGCCGGTGGAGGCCATGTAGACCCGGGTGATGGGCATCTGGAGCACGTAGGTGCCTTCCTCCAGACCCTCGGGCACCTGCATGCCCTCGGGCACCACCAGGTACTTGTAGCCGCCGGTGCCGGCGGAGATGAGACGGTAGCCGCCCTTGAACAGCTCCACGGAGAAGCGCTCGGCATACTCCAGGGGCATCATGCCCTCGCTCACCAGCCTGCCGTTGTAATCCTCGGGAGTGGGCTCCGGCGTGGGCTCGGGAGTCGGCTCAGGGGTGGGTTCGGGGGTGGGCTCAGCGGCGGGCTCAGCCGGCTTCTCGGTGGGCTTCTGGGTGGGCTGCGCCGTGGGCTGGACGGTGGATTGGGGAGCGGGCTGGGTCTTCGCGCAGGCGGTCAGCATGCCGAACAGGCACACCAGCACCAGCGCCAGCGCCAGGAAGCGGATCGCACGGGTCTTCATTGGGATTCCTCCTTCACAAATTCTGAAAAGTCCCAGGCATTCCGGTCCCCTGCAAAGAAACAGGCCGCGGCAGACACAGGTCTGCCGCGGCCGTTTTTCCGCAATCAAAGAATCCCCTTTCCCATGATCCGGGGAAAGAGAACGAGCCGAACTTCAAGCAGGTCTTCTGACTTCGCGCGTAGAACGGAAATGGATCCGTCTGCGGATCGGCTTGCCTTCCCGGTTTCCCAGTGACCGTTTTTCAACGTAAGGCCGATCCTCCGCGCATACAGCGGCGGTACCGTCCGGGATTCTCACCCGGTTCACTATTCTCCCGGACCGGCTGAACGCAGCCCGGGCACTTGAAGCGTCTGGAATTTTCGTGTGCATCATACCCGCTTTGCCGTTTGCTGTCAAGTATCCGGGTTATTTTCTGCGTTTTTGCCGAAAGCGGCCCGCGGCGCCCCGCAAATTTGGATGGTTTGAAGCGCCGGACGGGCATAGCCGCCCTCTGCCGCGCACCCCTTGCCGCAGCGGCGGGATGAAGGGCGGCGAAAAAACCGGGATCCCGCCGGTGTGCTCCGGCAGGGTCCCGGGTGCCGCTTGTCCTTATCCCTGCATACCCATTCTGCCCGGCGGGCGTATCCCCGTTACTCCAGATACCGCCGCCGGAGCTCCTCGCGCTCATCGTCGCTGACGCCCAGGCCTTCCCGGAGAAAGGCGTCGAAGCTCCCGTACCGCGCCTCCGCCGCTTCGTAAACGGTAAGGGGATACCTTTCGTGAGCGCCCATCAAAACGGTGAGGGCCTCCCTGGCCGCATCGTCCATACCGCCGCTCCGCTCCGCCGCCCGGTCGACGAACTCCCGGATCTCGTCCTTCAGGTACTCATTCGTCATCAGGTAGTCGGCAAGGATGTCCTCCCGGTCCACCCCCAGCAGCTCCAGGATGAACAGCGCGCCGGTGCCGGTCCTGTCCTTGCCGGCGGAGCAGTGCCAGAGGAGAGCCTTCTCCCGGGGCTCGAACAGCAGCCGGATGAACCGGCGGTACTGGTACAGGCAGAACTCATCGTTCACAAACCGGGCGTATACGGAGGACATGCTTTTGATTGCGGTCTCCATATCCAGCGGGGCGGCCCGCCGGTCGGACTCCCTGTCCCGGGAGACGCCCACGGCCTGCATCTCAAAGATCGGCAGATGCAGGTAATCCACACCCGGCACCTGGGGATCCGGGTTTTCGTTTATTTCCCTGGAAGAGCGCATATCCACCACCAGGGCTACGTTCCGGGTGAACCAGTCCCTGTCCTCCAGCTTGCTGAGCTTCGAGCTCCGGTAGAGCATGTTGGGACGGACCGTGCGCCCGTCCTTCGTGCGCATGCCCCCAAGATCGCGGGTGTTGTTCATCCCGGGGATGTGGATATATTTGCTGGTGATTCCGGCCATTCTCTTTCCTTTCTCCGCCGCGGCTGCATTTGCCCCCATGCATTTCCGCGTTGTGTCTCAGCTCACACGGCCGAACAGGCAAATGGGCGTACCGCCTGCCGCGGCCTTCCTTTTTCTTCATGATTATACCATCCCGCGCGGCGCAAAGAAAGCCCCTGCCGGTGATTTCCTCCGGCGGCATATCCTGCGGGGCGCTGCGGATTTCCCCACGGCGCCGCCCCGCATTCCCCGTCCCGGGCTCCCGCCCGGAGGGGTAATCCGGAAAATCCGCCGCGCCCCCTGTTCCTTTTCGCGAAAAGATGGTACAATACCCACAACGAAAGCACGGATAATGGAGGGACGGCAACATGCTGGAAGCGGACCGTTTGGTGATCTATGCGGCCTCGGAGAAGGAAATGAACGAAATTGCAGCCGCGGAGGAGGATGCGCACCTCCGGGCGGCCTATGGGGAAATGCTGCGGGGCAGCCTGGCCCATCCGGAGGATTGGGGCTGGTATTCCCTGTGGATGATCGTCCGGAAGGACGGCAGACACATCGGGAACCTGTCCTTCAAGGGCGTGCCGGAAAACGGCGTGGCGGAGCTGGGGTACGGGATCGCTGAGGAATTCCGGGGCTACGGCTATGCCACCGAGGCTGTGGAGACGATCCTGGCCTGGGCCTTCGACCAGCCCGGCGTGACCTCCGTGGCCGCGGAGACGGAGAAAGACAACGCCGCGTCCCGGCGCGTGCTGGAAAAGTGCGGCTTTGCCCCTGCCGGGGAGGGCAGGGAAGGGCTCCGCTTCGTGCGGAATATGGACAGCGCCGAGGAGCCCGATCCGTTCTTCTGAGCGGCATTGCGGGATCGTCGGAAAGGGAGGACAGGCATGGAAAAGGGTGATTGCCCCCAGGTCTCCCCGGAGGGGTTCTGCGGGCGCTTTGAGCGCTGCAGCAGCTCCCTGATCGAGGAGCCGGAATACTGCGAGGTCTGCCGGTTCTACCGGGACCGGGACTCCGTCTGCACGCAGCCGGAACCGTCCCAGGACTGAGACGCGGGAAAAGAGTGCCGGGGCGGAGCCGCAAAGCGGCTCCGCCCCGGCGCATACCCATGTCCTGCGCGCTTACTTTCCGGAGGGCGGTGCGGGCTGCACGTACATCTCCAGGATCATGTCGTCCGTGTACTCCTCCTTGAGGGCCGTCAGCTTCTGGATATAGGGCTGCGACGCATGGAATTTCACCGCGTCCATATCCGTATATTTCTCGATGAGAAACAGATCGTCCGGGGCGTCCGCGGGGAAATAGAACGCGTATCCGCGGTTGCCCGCCTCGGCCCGGGCGGCCTCGTCGATCCCCTCGGTCACGACCATTTCCAGGAATTCGTCCCGCATATCGGGCTTGCATTTGAACGTCACATGGAATACCAGCATGTCGTACCTCCTTATCCCTTTGCAAAAAGCTCCGCCGCCTGCTTCGCGCCGCCGGTCACGGGCATGGACGACTGCCGGCCTTGACCGGCCCGTCCCTTCACTGCAGGCCTTCGGCTGACCGCAGTATAGCACAGATCCGCCGGAAGGGAAAGGGACGCCGGAGCGCATCCGCTTGACTCCGCATCCCCATTCCGCTATGATGAAAACGCAGCCGGGAGGAGAGACCGGCATACGCGCCGGGAATGAGACCCGGGGAAGGAGAACTGCCATGAAAACACCCTTCGATCCGCTGCTGCAGCGGTATCCGTCCCAGCGGTACCCCGTCTATGCCCGGGGCGGCATGGTGAACTGCTCCAGCCCCCAGGCGTCGGCGGCGGGGCTGGAGATCCTGCGGCGGGGCGGCAATGCCATGGACGCCGCGGCCGCTGCCGCCGCGGCCCTCACGGTGACGGAGCCCACGGCCAACGGCATCGGCGCGGACGCCTTCGCCCTGGTCTGGTCGGAAAGGGACCGGCGGCTGTACGGCCTGAATTCCAGCGGCCCGGCCCCGGCCCTGGCGAGCATTTCCCGGGTGCTGGAGGAGGGGAAGGACGCCGGGGGCAAAATGCCCACCCTGGGCTGGACGCCGGTCACGGTCCCCGGCGCGCCGAAGGCCTGGGCGGAGCTCACCCGGCGCTTCGGCAGGCTGAGCCTGGGGGAAAACCTGGCCCCCGCGGTGAAGTATGCCCGGGAGGGATACCCCTGCGGGCCGAATCTGGCCCGGACCTGGCAGACCGCCCTTGACAGCTACAGGACCTCCATGCATGGCCCCGCCTTTGACGCGTGGTTCCGCACCTTCGCCCCGGAAGGCAAAGCGCCGGAGGCGGGGGATCTGGTGCGTCTGCCGGACCACGCGGATACCCTGGAGGCCATCGGGGAGACGGACGCGGAGGCCTTCTATACCGGCAGGCTGGCCCGGATCCTGGACGCGGAGAGCCGGAAATACGGCGGGTATCTGCGGTATGAGGACCTGGCCGCCTATTCCGCCCGGTGGGTGGAGCCGATCCGCCTGGCCTACCGGGGCTATGAGGTCTGCGAGATCCCGCCCAACGGACAGGGGATCGTGGCCCTGATGGCGCTGAATATCCTGAAGGAATTTTCCTTCGCCGAAAAGGAGAGCCCGGAAACCTGCCACCGGCAGCTTGAGGCCATCAAGATCGCCTTTGCCGACGCCTTCCGGTACGTGACGGACCCGGCGTATATGACCGTCACGCCGGAGCAGCTGCTGGACCCGGCCTACGGCGCCGCCCGGGCCCGGGAGATCACGGACCGGGCGCAGATATGGTCCCACGCCGTACCGCCGAAAAGCGGCACGGTATACCTGTGCTGCGCGGACGGGGAGGGGAACATGGTCTCCTATATCCAGTCCAATTACAATGGCTTCGGCTCCGGCGTCGTGGCGGAGGGGACCGGCATCGCCCTCCAGAACCGGGGCGCGGACTTCTCCCTGGACCCGGAAAGCGTGAACCGTCTGGAGCCGGGCAAGAGGACCTACCACACCATCATCCCCGGATTCCTGATGCGGGGCGGGGAGCCGGTGGGCCCCTTCGGCGTGATGGGAGGATACATGCAGCCCCAGGGCCACGTGCAGGTGGTCATGAACTATGCAGACTTCGGCCTGGATCCCCAGCAGGCCCTGGACGCTCCCCGCTGGCAGTGGATGCGGGACGGCAGCGTTACCGTGGAATCCCGCTTCCCCCCGGGGCTTGCCCTGGCTCTGCAGCGCAGGGGACACCAGGTGCGCACGGACCTCAGCACAGCCTCCTTCGGACGGGGGCAGATGATCGTCCGGCTGGCCAACGGCGTGCTGGTGGGAGGCACCGAATCCCGCACGGACAGCAATATCGCCTGCTTCTGAGCCCATAGAGAAAGCTCGGCCGCATCCCGGAATGGACCCGGGATGCGGCCGTAAACGATTTGGGAAGGGGGATCAATCGCTTTTCTTTTCGCCGCTGACGGCGTTCGCGGCGGCTTCGCCGTCTTCGCCGTCCTTCCCCTCGGACCAGGCGCTCTCCTCCGCGATGGTGCTGCTGCCCCGGAGATACTCCTGCAGGTAGATCTCGCAGCACTCCTCCAGCGTATAGCCGCTGCCGCTGTACCGCAGCATGAGGGCGATGACCCTGCTGGGGATGACCACGTCCATCACGGCGGCGGAGCTGTGGCTCGCGGCCATGGCCCTGATGGTGGTGCGGATATCCGTGTTCCGGAGCACCGCCGTAAAGTGGGCGGCCTCCTCCGCCTTCCGGCGGTCAAAGGAGCGGTTGTGCAGGACCCGGATCACCGTGGCGATCAGGAAGGTGAGGGGCATGATGACCGTGAGGGGGACCCAGGTGGGCAGTCGGGTGAGGAAGCCGTAAAAGTCGCTCCAGCCGCCGTTTTCCTCCCCGACGACCACCACCATGACATAATAGATCACGGCATAGATGAATACGGGGATCAGGGCCAGCAGGGAATCCTTCAGCTCCAGCCGCTTCTCGCTCATGAAAAAGCAGAAGGCGTCTATGGCCAGAATGGGGCATATCGCATGGAGGAAGAACCGGGAGCCGGTGAAGATGAGCAGGAAGCCCTTCACCGGGGCAAGGATGAACAGGGAGACGAGAAAGGTCAGGGTCACGGCGGTGACGCCCATGTACACCACGTTCACGATCCAGCGGGGCATGTGATAATTGCGGGTGCGCAGACCGTCCAGGGTATAGGGAATGACCATGGCCATGCCCGCGGCACAGAAGATATTGGATACCACCGTGAACATGCAGAAGGTCTGCAGCCCCATGTGGTCAAAGTTTTCGTCCTCCAGGGTGGTCAGGTTCATCGTCACGCCGATGCATACGCAGATCACCACCACCGCCGCGCTGACCAGAGCGAATTTGCACTGCCGCATGGTGGTTTTCATCGTCTCGTCCATAAAGCTCTCCTTTCCGGCGGATGCATATCCGGGACCCGCAGCGGGTATGTATCGGTCCCATAGGAAGGTTATTCAGATTATACTCAGTATCTCCCCCGATGGCAAGAGGCGTTTTCCCCGGAATACGGCAAAATATGCTAAGCGGCGCAACAAAAAAGGCGTCCCGGGACGGCCCGATGGGGGCTTTCCCGGGGCACCGTTCTGCATACTGCATGCATGCCCATCCGCTCAATAGAAGGCGCAGCCGGTGCCCTGCGCCTGTTTCAGACGCTCCAGCGCCGTCTCCGCATCCTGGAAAACGTCCCCCTCCGGCTTATCCCGGTCGGAAAAGGCGATGCCCACGCTGAGACGGATGGGCTCCAGGCCGTCCCGGCCCTCCTCCAGCTGCCGGGCCACCTCCTCCAGCTTGGCAAACACCAGGCTCTTTCCCGCGCTGTTCATGCGTGTCATGATGACCACGAATTCCTCCTCCCGGAGGCGGCAGACGTGGTCCACGCTGCGGAAGTTCCGGCGCAGCACCTCCGCCACAAGCCGGGCGGCCCTGTCCGCGTACTCGGGTCCCCGCTCCTGCCTGAGCTCCCCGAAGCCGTCCACATGGGCCAGCAGGATGCCGATATGGCTCCGGTCCGCGTCCTGAAAGAGCATTTCAAAGGCGGTGGCGTTGTACAGCCCGGTGACGGGATCGTGCATGGCCATATAGGTGAAGGCGTCAAAGCGGGTCTGGCCGTGCTTCCCTCTGGCGGCGACGGGCCGGTCGCGCCGGTCCGTCAGGAGCTTTTCAAATTCCGCCGGGGGCAGGGGACGGGAGTAAAAGTAGCCCTGGATGATGTCGCAGCCCAGGGCCTTCAGGGTGAAGGCCTGCTCGGCGTTTTCCACGCCCTCCGCAATGGTGGGGATCTCGAAGGAATCCGCCAGCCGGAGCATGGCCTCCAGAAGGCGGGTGTCCTTCCGCTCCCGGAAGGCGTCCCGGATGAACTGCTTGTCCAGCTTCAGCGCGTCGATGGGCAGGGAGGAGAACATGCCCAGGGAGGAGTACCCGGCGCCGAAATCGTCCATTTCGATGCAGAAGCCCAGCTTTCTGAGCTGCCGGATCTTCTCCGCGATCTGCCGGGTATCCTGGGAATAGGCGGACTCCGTGATCTCCAGCAGGAGGTCGGAATGGCTGAGCCCGTTCTCCTCCACGATGCTCTCCAGCCTGTCCGTGAGCAGGGGATCGTACAGATCCACCCGGGAGACGTTCACGGATACGGGCAGGGATACGCCCAGCCGCTCCTTCCAGTCCCGGATCTGCCCCGCGGCCTCCTGCCAGACGTACCGGTCCAGAAGCTGGATCATGCCGTTTTCCTCGAACAGCGGGATAAAGTCCCCGGGCTGCACCAGCCCCAGCTTCGGGTGCTGCCACCGCACCAGCGCCTCCGCGCTGTTCAGCGCCGGCATATCCGCGCGGACGGAGAACTTCGGCTGATAATGCACCACGAACTGCCGCTCCCGCAGGGCGGCGGGGAAATCCTCAATGAGCTGCTCGGAGAGCAGCTCCGCCTCGTGCATGGATCGGTCGTACCTGCCCACGGGATGCCGGAAGCTGCCCTTCACGGTGTCCGCCGCCAGCTTGGCCCGGTCAAAGCGCCGCTCGATATCCAGGCTCTTGTCCGTATTCTCATATACGCCCATCCGCAGCCGGATGCGGCCGTCCCCGTTCCCGGTGCCGTCCAGACCCCGGGCCAGGCCCTCCAGAATGGCCTCATGATCCCGGCAGTGGGGGCAGTAGATGAGGAAGGTGTCCGCGGAGCTGCGGCCGGCGATGCCCCCTCTGGTCCGGGCAAGCTCCAGGAGCATGCCGGCCAGGCGCTTCAGCATTTCGTCCCCGTAGCCCTTGCCGTACCGGTCGTTGATGGTGTGGAAATGGTTGATGTCCAGCACGATGGCGTCCGTGGCGCTGTCCCGGTGATAGGCGTCCGTCTGGGCGGCGTACCGGA
>JAEEGL016629571.1_pt1 | contig 11444 bp, 9 predicted proteins | sample 9134231 | NCBI WGS metagenome assembly JAEEGL01 (sample SAMN16246548, study PRJNA631951) | gut metagenome | biome: gut microbiome; feature: rumen; material: fiber-attached | host: Bos | place: Iran: Karaj | collected 2018-10
CGACGTATCCCGGAGGCGCCCCGACGAGACGCGATACGGAGTACTGCTCCATGTATTCGCTCATGTCGATACGCACCATGTTCCGCTCGCTGTCGAACAGCGCTTCGGCAAGCGCCTTGCAGAGCTCTGTCTTGCCGACGCCGGTGGGACCGAGGAACAGGAACGAGCCGATCGGGCGGTTCGGGTTCTGGATGCCCGCGCGGGAACGGAGGATCGCGTCGCACACGCGCTGCACGGCGTCGTCCTGACCGACGATGCGGCGGTGCAGGACCTCGTCGAGATGCAGGAGCTTCTTGCGCTCGCTTTCGAGAAGCTTCGCCACCGGGATGCCGGTCCAGCGGGAAACGATCTGGGCGATCTCCTCCTCGGTGACGTGATCCCGCAAAAGCGTGTTCTCGCGCGCGGCGTTTTTCGCCTCGGCCTCCTGCAGTTCCTTCTGGAGCTGCGGCAGCTTGCCGTACTTGAGCTCCGCGGCCTTGTTGAGGTCGTACGCGTTTTCCGCCGCGGTGATCTCGTTGCTGACGGACTCGATCTCGGAACGCAGCGCCTGCACCTTTCCGATCTCGACCTTTTCGGCCTCCCATTTCGCCTTCATCGCGTTGAATTCGTCGCGCTGTTCACTTAGCTGCTTTTCGATTTCCGCAAGGTGTGCCTTGGATTTCGGATCGTCGTCCTGCTTTAAGGACGTCTCCTCGATCTCAAGCTGCATGATGCGGCGCATCTTTTCGTCCATCTCGCTCGGCATCGAGTTCATCTCGGTCTTGATGAGCGCGCACGCCTCGTCCACGAGGTCGATGGCCTTGTCGGGCAGGAACCGATCGGAAATGTACCGATCGGAAAGCGTCGCCGCCGCGATCAGCGCCGCGTCGTGGATCTTGACGCCGTGGAACACCTCGTAGCGCTCTTCAAGTCCGCGGAGGATCGAGATCGTGTCCTCCACGCTCGGCTCCTCGACCATGACCGGCTGGAACCGGCGCTCCAGCGCCGCGTCCTTTTCGATGTACTTCCGGTACTCGTCGAGCGTCGTCGCGCCGATGCAGTGCAGCTCGCCGCGCGCGAGCATCGGCTTTAAGAGATTGCCCGCGTCCATCGCGCCCTCGGTCTTGCCCGCGCCGACGATCGTGTGCAGCTCGTCGATGAACAGGATGATCCGTCCGTCGCTCTTCTTGATCTCTTCAAGGACCGCCTTCAAACGCTCCTCGAATTCGCCGCGGTACTTCGCGCCTGCGACCAGCGCGCCCATGTCGAGCGAGAACAGGCTCCGGTCTTTGAGGTTATCCGGCACGTCGCCGCGCACGATCCGAAGCGCCAGTCCCTCGGCGATCGCCGTCTTGCCGACGCCCGGTTCGCCGATCAGGCACGGGTTGTTCTTCGTCTTGCGGGACAGGATGCGGATGATGCTGCGGATCTCGTTGTCGCGGCCGATGACCGGGTCGAGCTTATGGGCTTTCGCAAGCTCCACAAGGTCCTGTCCGTACTTTTTCAGCACGTCGTAGGTCCCCTCGGGGTTGTCGGTGTTGACCGAACGGTTCCCGCGCACCGTCTTCAGCGCCGAAAGATACGCGTCCTTCGTAACGTTAAACTGCCGGAAGAGCTTTTTTACCGCCTCGTCCGGCTTTTCGAGCAGGCCCAGCATCAGGTGCTCGACCGAAACGTACGCGTCGCCCATGCGCTTCGCCTGCGCGTCGGCCTCCGCGATCGCACGGGAAAGCCCCGGCGTGATACCGCTTTGCTGTCCGTCGCCGGAGTAGGTTAATAGCCCTCCGATCGCGCGGTCGACCGCGGCGCGGAGCCCCGGAACGTCGACCTGCATCGAGCTCAATAGCTGCGCGTTGAGATCGTCGTTTTCGTCGGTCAGCGCCTTCAGAAGATGCAGCTGTTCCACCTGCGTGTTGCGGTTCGCGTCCGCAAACTGCTGCGCGTTCTGGATCGCTTCTATGGATTTTTGTGTGAATCGGTTTGCATTCATATGCGTCGCCTCCCATCAAACGGCATTGCCGTAATTCATCGTTTTAGCACTCTCAACCTCCGAGTGCTAAACATATCATAGCACAGATCATGCAAAATGCAATACGTTCCGCAAGGAGTTTGCTTTCGTGTCACAATTCTTTCAAATTGCCGTGAAAATGTCGCCGTCCGTCTTGCGCCGGAAGGGCGCTCCGTGGTATCATAATACGAAAACACGGGGGGGGAACGCTATGACGATCGATCATCTCGTCGCATACTGCGGGGTCAACTGCGCCGGTTGCCCGGACTTTACGGGCGGGAAATGCCCCGGATGCCGCGCAACCGAATGGAATGACGATCCGTGCCCGCCGGTCAGATGCTGCCGGGAAAGAGAGATCTTTTTCTGCGGAGAGTGTTCCGGCTTCCCCTGTGACATGATGGCGGCATTCTATGAAGAATCCGAAAGCCACAAGGAGGCGTATGCGCGCATGAACGCCGTACGCGGAGAACAGCCATGAAGCAGATCCGTTCAAAAGAGGATATGGAGCGTCTGATCGAAGCGTTCGGGTTCCTGCCGTTTTTCGAAAACGGGATCCCGGGCTTTTCGCTCGAGGAGCATACGCCCAAAGAGCTCTGGTACAACGGCGCGAAGGACGGGCGGGACGACTGGCCGGTCTGGGACTGGAAGGGGCCCGTCGCGCGGACGGGGAGTTGTCTGTACGGCAAGTTCTTCCGGAAAAAGGCGGGCTTTGTGAGCCGCGAATGGGTCCCGGATTTTCTGAACGTGCGCCGGGACGGCATGACGTTCTCGGAACAGTACGACGAGGGACTGATCTTCTATAAGGACAAGGCGCTGTATGACGTCGTTTCGACCTACGGCGCGATCCTGACGCCGCATCTCAAGAGGATGTGCGGTTATGAAAAGGGCGGCGCAGGCTTCGAAACGGCCGTGACGCGTTTGCAGATGCAGACCTGGCTCTGCATCTCGGACTTCGTCTATCGCACGGATAAATTCGGCAGGGAATACGGCTGGGGCGTCGGGCTCTATACGACGCCGGAGGCGAAGCTTGGCGAGGCGGCCTGCCTTTGCCCGCGTACGCCGGACGAATCTCGCGCGCGCATTCTCGCGCACCTTTGCGCGCTCCTTCCGCACGCCTCGGAGCAGGCGCTTTTGAAGATGATCGGATAGATCGCGCATACGGCGCGATATGCCCTCGGGCGGAGCGGCTTGCAGGGAACGGGACTTACGCATGAACGAAAGGAGAACCTATGACGCAACGGGAATTGAATTTGATCCGCGCGCTTTCGGAGGCGAACGCGCCGAGCGGGTTTGAGGACGAAACGGTCAAGGCCGCAAGGGCGGCGATCGGGGACGTCTGCGACGTAAAAGAGGACCATCTTCGCAATTTGTACCTGTACCGACGGAAGAACACCGGCGGCAAGCCCGTGCTGATGCTCGACGCGCACAGCGACGAGGTCGGCTTCATGGTCCATTCGATCCGGCCTGCGGGCACGCTTCGCGTCGTGCCGCTCGGCGGCTGGAACCGCGCGACGCTGCCGGGCGCGTCCGTTTCGGTGCGGAACCGCGACGGCAAATGGCTGCCCGGCGTGATCGCCGCGAAGCCTCCGCATTTCATGAGCGCGACGGAGAAGGAGCATATGGGCACGCCCGAGATCCGCGATCTTGCGGTCGATATCGGCGCAAAAAGCGCGGAGGAAGCGGAAACGATCTTCGGCGTCCGCATCGGCGAGCCGGTCGTGCCGGCGGCGCCGTTCCGGTATGATGAAAAGAACGGTCTGTTCTTCGGCAAGGCGTTCGACTGCAGGATCGGCTGCGCGGCGCTTCTGGAAGTCATGCGGCGCATCGAAAACGAGGACCTCGCAATCGACGTGGTCGGCGCGCTGTCCGTGCAGGAGGAGGTCGGCGAGCGCGGCTGCAAGGTGACGGTAAACCGCATCCGGCCCGACGCGGCGCTCGTGTTCGAGGGCTGTCCCGCAGACGACACCTTCGGCGAGCCGTACGCCATGCAGACAAGGCTGAAACACGGACCGATGATCCGCTTCATGGACGTATCGGTCATCTGCAATCCGCGGTTCGTGCGGTATGCGCTGGATCTTGCGGAGCAAAGAGGCATTCCCGCGCAGGCGGCGGTGCGCGAGGGCGGCGGAAACGACGCCGCGATCATTCAATCCCAGCTTCATGGCGCGCCCGCGATCGTGCTCGGCGTGCCGGTACGCTACATCCACACGCCCGCCTGCATCGCGGCGGCGCAGGACTATGAGGCGACGGTGGAGCTCGCGCTTGCGCTGATCCGCTCGCTCAGTGAAACGGTCATCCAATCATTTTAATAAACAACAGGAGGCAGCTATGAACGGAGATTTTACCCTGTATACCCCCACGAAGGTCGTGTTCGGACACGGCGTGGAATCCAAGGCCGGCGCAATGGTCAAGGCGTTCGGCGGCAAGAAGGTCCTGATCCACTACGGCAGCAAGAGCGCCCAAAAATCCGGTCTTCTGAAGCGCGTGCAGGATTCGCTGACCGCGGAGGAGATCGACTTCGTATCGCTCGGCGGCGTGGTGCCGAACCCGCGTCTCGAAAAGGTCTATGAAGGCGTGAAGATGTGCAAGGCGTACGGCGTCGACTTCATTCTCGCGGTCGGCGGCGGCAGCGTCATAGACTCGGCAAAGGCGATCGCGTACGCGCTCGCGGAGCCGGAGCGCGACGTCAAAGAGCTCTTTGAGCACACCCGCACGCCGAAGGCATGCTTCCCGGTCGGCGTGGTGCTCACGCTCGCCGCGTCCGGCAGCGAGATGAGCGACAGCTGCGTCATCTCATATGAAGACAAAAAGCGCGGCGTGAACAGCGACCTGTGCCGTCCGAAGTTCGCGCTGATGGATCCGGCGCTCACCAAGACGCTGCCCGCGTATCAGACCGCGGCAGGCTGCTCGGATATCCTGATGCACACGATGGAACGCTACTTCGTCAACGGGCACCGCATGGAGATCACCGACGCGCTCGCAGAGGGACTTTTACGGACCGTCATGCGCTACGCGGCCGTGCTTCGGGACGATCCCGAAAACTACGAGGCCCGCGCGGAGATCATGTGGGCGGGCTCGCTCTCGCACAACGGTCTCACCGGCTGCGGCAACGACGCGGGCGACTGGTCGTGCCACCGCCTGGAGCATGAGCTCGGCGCGCTTTATGACGTCACGCACGGCGCGGGACTCACCGCGGTGTGGGGCAGCTGGGCGCGGTACGTCATGAAAAACTGCCTGACGCGCTTCGTCCGCTTTGCGATGTACGTCCACGGGATCAAGCCCTGCGCGACCGACGAGGAGACGGCTTTGAAGGGTATCGAGGCGATGGAGGACTTCTTCCGCAGCATCGGCATGCCGACGAACCTCAAGGAGCTCGGCGTCGCTCCCTCGGAGGACGACATCAAACTGCTTGCCAAAAACTGCGCGATCGCGACCGGCGGCAAGATCGGCAGCGCCATGGTCCTGCATGAGGAGGACATGGCGAACATCTATCGCATGGCAAAGGAATAAGCACGGAACGAACAAAGCGCCTTTCCGATCCGCGGGAAGGCGCTTTTGCTTTCGAGCATCGGGGGCAAAGAAAGCCCCGAAGGCAAATTTCTTTCAATTTTGATACGGGCGTGTTGCGCGCTTACCGACGTTCCAGCGCGCGAACGACGTCGTCGAGCGTTTCGGCGAAGGTGATGTCCTTCAGCTTTTCCGGCGTCGAAAGTCCCGAGCTGACCATGCGGTCCAGAAGGATGCGCATGCCGGTATAGTAGCCGTTCAGGTCGTAGAGGATGCACGGCGCGTCGAGATGCCGCAGCGCGACCTTGCTCATGATCTCGGAGATCTCCTCAAGCGTGCCGGTCCCGCCCGGAAACGCAACGAACGCGTCGCCGAGCTCGATCATCTTCGCCTTGCGCTCGGACATATCGTGCGTGACATGGAGCTTCGTGATCGCGTCGTAGACGAAGCCCGCGTCCACAAAGAACTGCGGTTCAACGCCGGTGACCTTCCCGCCGGAAGCGAGCACGCTCTCCGCGAGCATGCCCATCAGCCCGCAGCGCGAGCCGCCGTAAACGAGGTCGTGTCCGTGGCTGCCGATCCACGTGCCGAGCGCGCGGACGGCCTCCGTAAGCGCCGGATCATTGCCCGGATTCGAGCCGAGATAGACCGTGATGTTCATATTGCTTTCCTCATTTCGGAACGCCGGAGTCGGCGCTCCCTGCGGTTCTTCTGCCGCAGTATAACGAATGATAAGATATGATCCGTCAAATTCAGCGACATGCGCGGTGAATGTGACACCTTGCGGCTTTCGCCGCCCGGGAATACGAAGTATGACAGGTGTCAGCCCCTGCGTGCTTCTTTCAATGGCTTGTCCCAGTAGATCACCGCGTTCGCCTGTTTTGCGAGCGCGTCGATGTCCTCGCGCAGGGTCTCCAGAAGCATCGCTTCGCGCTTTTTCGAGCGTCTGCCCGGCGCGTCGTAGAGCACGTCGGAATAGTATGCATCGTAGGAGACCGCGAAGTCCGTCTCGTCGATATGCGGGAAGAACGTCACCGCCGCTTCGTAGCTGACGTTGCCGTTTTCCGACGTGGCGATCAGCATGACCAGCGCGCCGTGGCGGTGGATGCTGTTTGCGACGCAGTCCGCCGCGAAGTACTGTTCGTATACGTTGATTGTCATTTCGGTTTCCTCCTTTTATACCACCACTTCATAGGCGTCGTTTTTGCCGTAATCGGAGAGCCGGTACGGACTCAGAATGCCGCGGTCGGTCACCACGCCGGTCACAAGCTCCGGCGGCGTCACGTCGAATGCGGGATAATAGCCTTTCACGCCGTCGCGCGCGGTTTTCACGCCCATCGCTTCCAATACATAGCGCGGATCGCGAAACTCGATCTTCACGTCCTCTGCTTTGGGATGCACCGTGTCCGGCACGCCGGTGACGTAGTACGGCACGCCGAGGTGCCTTGCCGCGATCGCGATCTGAAACGTGCCGACCTTGTTGATCACGTGCCCGTCCATCGTGATCGCGTCCGCCGCCGAGGTGAATACGTCCACACCCTCGCGCTGCATCACGAACGCGGGCATGTTGTCCGTGATCACGGTCACGTCGAAGCCCATTTCGTAACAGACCGTCGCCGTGAGCCGCGCGCCTTGAAAATACGGCCGCGTCTCGGGGCAGAAAATGCGGAGCTTCTTGCCGCGCGCCTTCGCCTCCCGGAGCATCATGCCGACGATCGTCTCCGCAAAGCACTGCGTGAGGATCGTTCCGTCGTCCGGAAACTTGTCGCAAAGGTGCGTCGCGATCTTCGCGATCTTGCGGTAGCGGCTGTCGTTCGCCTCGATCGCGCGGCGGCGTATCGCAAGGTCGACCGGCTCGCCGGACTTCCACGCGGCCTCCGCCGCTTCAAGCATCGTTTCGCAGACCCGCGCCATGCGCTTTGCCGTGGTGGGCCGGGCGGAGCTGATGCGGTCCGCCGCAGCCTTCAGAAACGCGCGCTGTTCCGCTTCGCTTCGTTCGCGGCATTCGTACGCCGCAAGCGCCATGCCCATCGCCGAAGCGGGGTAGGGTCCGGCGCTCTGCGTCACCATGTCGGCGATCGCCTGCGCCACCTCGCCGTAATGCGTACAGGTCACGAACGCGACCGTGCGCGGATAGCAGCGCCGGTCGAGAATGCGCACCGCGCCGTCCTCGTACCAGGCGATATTCTCATACCGGAGCATAAATGCAAGATCGTGATCGGGTCGTTCCATAGCGTCCTCCGCTTCGATTATAAAGCCGATCCGCCTCCGTGTCCATGATTTTTTGGGAAAAACATTGCGCGATGCAACCTTTTTCCGTATAATACGGTATATAGAGTGCAAGGTCCCTGTGAGGACCGCATATGCGCACGGAAAACCTGCGCGCAACAGTTTATCTGAAAGAAAAAGGGAAGGAATATAAAACCATGAAAAAACTGATCACGATCCTTCTGTGCGGCACGCTGCTCCTTGCGGCGGCATGCACGGCAAACCCGAATAAACCCGAAGCGGCGCCCGAGGCGAACGCGCCGGAGTCCACGCCGGAGCCCGTGCCCGAACCGATCAGCGAACAGATCGCCGGCGGCTGGACGGTTGCTGAGGATTTCGCACTGTCCGACGGATCGAAGGCACGCTTTCATAATGCGTTCAAGGAGCTCGTCGGCGTGAATTACGAGCCGATCGCGCTGCTCGGCACGCAGGTCGTCGCGGGGATGAACTACTGCTATCTTGCAAAGTCGACCGTCGTCGTACCCGACGCGCCTTCGACCTATGTGTTCGTCTATATGTATGAGGATCTCGAGGGCGGCGTGCAGATCCTGAACATCACAGACGTTCCGATCGTTCCGAACGACGACGGCACGGCGTCCCTGCCCGCCAGACCCGGCACGCTGATGGGCGGCTGGGCTTACGATGCGGCCCACGCGATCACCGACGAGATCAAAGCAAAGCTCGAAAAGGCGCTGGACGGTCTTACCGGCGCAACGTACGAGCCGATCGCGAACCTCGGCGTGCAGGTCGTCGCGGGGATGAACCGCTGCCTGCTGTGCAAGGTGACGCCGGTCGTTCCGAATCCCGTTTCGCACTATGCGCTGGTTTACGTCTATGAGGACCTCGACGGCGGCGCGTCGCTGAAGACGGTCATCGACGTCAGCCTCGATATGCAGGCGTCTGCGCCGGTTGTCGACGAACCGACCGATCAGCCGTTCTCCGATGCGTCGACCGAGCCCGCGCCCGGCATGCTCGCCGGCGGCTGGCAGGTATCTTATGAACCGGAAATGACCGAAGAAACCAAGGCGGTCTTCGCAAAGGCGCTCGAAGAGCTCGACGGCGTGGATTACGTTCCGGTCGCGTGCCTCGGCACGCAGGTCGTCGCGGGGACCAACTACTGCTTCCTTACGCAGGCGACGGTCGTCTATCCGGATGCACAGCCGAAATTCGTACTGGTCTACATCTATGAGGATCTCGAGGGCAATGCGCAGATTCTGAACTTTGCCGATATGCCGGTCATTCCGAACGAGTACGGCACGGCGGAGCCCATCCCCGCGGAGGAGACGCTCGAAGGCGGCTGGGCGTACGCGGAATCGTATGAAATCACTGCGGAGATCCGGGATAAGTTCGGTATTGCGCTGAACAGCTACGGCTATCTCGCGGTCTACGATCCGGTCGCAAACCTCGGCACGCAGGTCGTCGCGGGGCTGAACCGCTGCCTGCTCGTTCGCTTCACCGAGCGCATTCCAGAAGCGCTTCCGCAGTACAAGCTGATGTACGTCTACGAAGCGCTCGACGGCAGCGCGGAGATCACGGGCGTTATCGACTTCGACCTCGGCGATCTCTGCACCTACGGCGCATAACGTTTTCCTTTATCCCCCTTTCGGGAGGACCCTTCGGAAAATCGAAGGGTCTTCTTTTTTTACTGGAAATTCGAGGCAAAACGCGGTATAATGCAAAAAACGGCATTCGGAGGAACAGTATGCGGATCGCAGTCGTGACGGGCGCGTCAAGCGGAATGGGCAGAGAATTCGTGAAGGCGATCGACAAGGCGTTCGACCTCGACGCGCTTTGGGTGATCGCGCGGCGGGAGGAGCGGCTTTCCGCGCTGCGGGAGGAATGCAGAACGCCGGTCCGCGCGATTCCGCTGGACCTCTCGGCGCCCGAAAGCATCGGGACATACCGCGCGCTGCTTGAAGAGATCAAGCCGCGCATCTGCCTGCTCGTCAACGCGGCGGGCTACGGACTGTTCGGCGAAGCAGACAAGCTCGACGCCGACGATCAGCTCGGCATCATAGATCTGAACGATCGGGCGCTTACGGCGATGTGCCTCGTTTCGCTGCCGTACATGGAGCGCGGCGACGCGATCGTGAATCTCGGCTCCAATTCGAGCTGGCAGCCCGTGCCGTATATGACCGTTTACGCCGCGTCGAAGGCGTACGTGCTGAGCTTCAGCCGCGCGCTCGGCCGCGAATTGAAGCCCCGCGGGATCCACGTCATGTGCGTCTGCCCGGGGTGGATCAAAACCGAGTTCTTCGACCGCGCGAAGCACGACGACACGATCCGCTATTTCGATCGCTGGTATACGGCGTCCGAGGTCGTCGAACGCGCGATGAAGGATCTGAAAAAGAAAAAAACCGTCTCGATCCTCGGGTTCCCGGTGCGCAGTCAGGTGCGGCTCGTGAAGCATCTTCCCACGGACCTCGTTATGAACACCTGGTGCCGCCAGCAGGGAAAATGACCCGATGTATTGCGCAGGGATCGCAGAGAGACAGGAAAAACGGAGGTATCCTATGCATATTCTGGTTCTGAACGGCTCGCCGAAGGGCGAAAACAGCATCACGCTGCAGACGGTGCGCTATCTGGAAAAGCGATTCAAAGACGAGACCTTTGAGGTGCTGCACGTCGGACAGCGCATCAAGGCGCTTGAAAAGGATTTTGCAAAGGCGGAGGAGGCGCTTGCGTCCGCCGATCTTCTGCTGTTCTGCTATCCGGTCTATACCTTCCTCGTGCCGAGCCAGCTTCACCGGTTCATTGAGCTGATCAAGGAGCACGGGATCGACCTGAAAGGCAAATGCACCGCGCAAATTACGACCTCGCTGCATTTTTACGACGTCACCGCGCATCGCTTCATCCGCGACAACTGCGACGATCTGGGGCTCAATTATCTCGGCGGGCTGTCCGCGGACATGGAGGACCTATTAAAGCCGCAGGGCAGAAAGGACGCGGAGGAATTCTTCCGTTTTATCCGGTGGCGCAAGGAACACGGGTACGCCGAAAGATCGCGCTGCGGGGAACCGAAGCCGTTCACGCCGGTCCCGCTGCAAGAATCCGCCGCGCCTGCCATGCAGGAGGGCGGCAGGGTCGCCGTCGTTGCGGATTTCGATCCGGAGGACGAGAGCCCGATCCGCACGCTGGTCTCGCGGTTTTTGCGCGTCGCGCCGTTTGAAACGACGCTTGTGAATCTTCGTGAATTCCCGTTTGCGGGCGGCTGCCTCGGCTGCTTCCATTGCGCGGCGAACGGCACATGCGTTTATAAGGACGGCTTCGACGCGTATCTTCGCGAAAAGATCCAGACCGCCGACGCGATCGTCTACGCGTTTGCGATCAAGGACCATTCGATGGGCTATCGCATGAAGCTCTACGATGATCGGCAGTTCTGCAACGGACATCGCACGGTCACGATGGGCAAGCCGGTGGGCTACCTCGTGAGCGGTCCGCTTTCCGAGGAGGAAAATCTTCGCACCGTGATCGAGGCGCGCGCCGAGGTCGGCGGAAACTTCCTCGCGGGCGTCGCGTGCGACGAATCCGATCCCGACGCGGGCATCGAAGCGCTTGCGGACACGCTCCGCTACGCGGTCGATCACGCCTATCAGCCGCCGAAGACGTTCTGGGGCGTCGGCGGGATGAAGATCTTCCGCGACCTGATCTATCAGATGCGCGGGCTGATGAAGGAGGACCA
>JAEEGL016961949.1_pt1 | contig 11444 bp, 12 predicted proteins | sample 9134231 | NCBI WGS metagenome assembly JAEEGL01 (sample SAMN16246548, study PRJNA631951) | gut metagenome | biome: gut microbiome; feature: rumen; material: fiber-attached | host: Bos | place: Iran: Karaj | collected 2018-10
AAGGCCAACGTCCTCGTGTTCCCGAACCTCGAAGTCGGCAACATCGGCTACAAGCTGATCCAGCGCCTCGGAGAGGCCGAAGCCATCGGCCCCATTCTCCAGGGTATCGCCCGGCCGGTCAACGACCTCAGCCGCGGCTGCTCCGTCGATGACGTTTACAAGATGATCGCCATCACGGCCTGCCAGGCCATGGATGCCCGATAGCATGAAGGATCCTTTCCTGATCTGCGGCATCCAGCAGGTGGGTGTCGGCACGGTAAACTTCCGGAAGACCTGGGACTGGTGCATCGACATGTTCGGTGCCGATGTCCGCATCCTGGAGGACGATACGGTGGCGGAGCGCATGCTCCCTTATACGGGCGGACGTCCGCAGAAGCGGCATGCCTGCATCGCCGTCAACCTCCAGGGCGGTTCCGGTTTTGAAATCTGGCAGTTCTCGGAGCGCGAGCCCGAACCCTGCTCCTTCGAGCCGGCCGTCGGAGACCTGGGCGTCCTGGCCGCCAAGTTGAAGTGCCGCGACGTGGCGGTGTTCCACCGCGAACTTTCCGCCAAATGGCCAAGCTGCAGTGAAATCTCCTCCCTGCCGGACGGGACCCCCTGCTTCTGGGTGATGGACCTGTACGGGAACTGGTTCCAGGTTGTCGAGTCCGGGGAGCTCTTCATCGATGAGAAGCGCCAGGCGGGAGGCATCGTCGGCGCCGTCATCGGGGTGAGCGACATGGATGCTTCCGTCGCGTTCTATGGCCGTCTGCTCGGCTATGACCGCGTCCTGAGCGATACGACCGGTCCGTACGAAGGAAGCGGCTTCCTGCCCGGCGGCGAGCGTCGCTGCCGGCGGGTCATCTTGGGCCACGGGCCCCGGTCCGGCGCCTTTGCGGAGCTTTTCGGGTCGAGTACGCTCGAGCTGGTCCAGACGCTGGAAGGGTCGCCCCGCAAGCTCTATGAAGGCCGCTACTGGGGGGATCCCGGATTCATCCAGGTGTGTTTCGACATCGTCGGCATGTCCGCCTTCAAGGAATTCTGCGCCGCCCAGGGCCACCCGTTCACGGTGGACAGCTGCCCGGAAGGAGAAGTGTTCGATATGGGCGACGCGTCCGGGCGTTTCTGCTATACGGAGGATCCGGACGGCACCCTGCTCGAATTCGTCGAAACCTACAAGATTCCCGTCGTGAAGAAGCTGGGATGGAACATCGACATGCGCAAGCGCGATCCGCGCAAACCGCTCCCCCGCTTCCTCTTCCGCATGATGGGCCTGGTCTCCCGCGAAAAAGCGCAGCTGCGTCCCTGACATGCAGCAGAGGGTCTGGATAACGGGCGCCTCTTCCGGCATCGGCCTGGCCTGCGCGGAGCGCTATGCCGTCAAGGGCACGCAGCTGGTGCTGACGGCGCTGCCCGGCGACGAGCTGGACGCGGCCGCGGAACGCTGCCGTGCCGTCGGTGCCGCCGGCGTCGTGACGCTGCCTTATGATTTCTCCCAATCTTCCGGCATTCCGGCTTTGTGCGAGGCCGCCTGGGAAGCCTTTGGCGGCCTGGACGTCGTCTATTGCAACGCCGGCATCAGCCAGCGCACGCTGATTGAAGACACCTCCGAGGAGATGATACGGACAATCATGGAGATCGATTTCTTCGCTCCGGAAGCCATCGCCCGCGGCGTCCTGCCCCGGATGCTGGCGCAGGGAGGCGGACACATCGCCGTGACCTCGTCCATTTCCGGGAAGTTCGGCTTCCCGCTCCGGAGTGCCTACAGCTCCGCCAAATTCGCCCTGTACGGCTTCTTCGAGACCTTGCAGGCGGAGTATTACCACCGGGGGATACGCGTGACGATCGTCTGCCCGGGACGGGTACAGACGGCCATTTCCATGCATGCCCTGGACAAGGGCGGCAAGCCTCACGGCCGTATGGATCCCGGCCAGGCCGGCGGCATTTCCCCTGAACGGGCGGCCAGGACCATCGTCCGCGCTATCGCCCGGGGCAAGCGTGAGGTGCTCGTCGGTGCCGGCGAACTCGTCATGGTGTATATCAAGCGTTTTTTCCCGGGCCTCTGCGCCCGGCTCTCCCGCCGTATCAAGCCGGAGTAGGCTTACTTCTCGAAGAAGCTGAAGTGCACCCGGCCGTAGCTCCTCTCCTTTTTAAATAAAGGATGGGCGGTGAAACCGTGTTCGTCACCGTGCTCGAGGATGAAGTAGGCGCCGGGGTGGAGCAGGTCCTGTGCGAAGACTTTGTCGGGCAGGGTTTCCAGGCCTTCGAGGGCGTAAGGAGGATCGGCGAAGATGATGTCGAATTTCTCCCGGCAGATCGGCAGGAAGTCGAAGACGTTGGCGTGGACGACCGTCACCTGGTCCAATCCGAGGCGGGCGGCCTCGCGCCGGATAAACGAGGCCCGGTCGCGGTTCATCTCGATACTGTACACGCGTCCGGCACCGCGGGAAGCGAACTCGAAAGCTACGGCGCCCGTCCCGCCGAAGAGGTCGAGGACATGGAGGTCGTCGAATTCGTATTCGTTGTCGAGGATATTGAAAAGCCCCTCCCGGGCGAAATCCGTGGTGGGACGTGCTCCGTAGCCCATGGGGGGTTGGATGGTCTTCCCTTTCAGCCGTCCTCCGATGATCTTCATAGGCGGACGACGGACTTGAAATAACGGTACAGGGCCATCTCCTCTTCGTCTTCCAGGGGAGAGAGCCAGCAGACCGTGGAGATTTCGGGATTGAGTTGGAGCGACTTCAGCGTCAGGAAGAGATAATACTCGGCCGTCGTGAAGTCCCGGGCGGGGAAGTTGTTGGCGATCAGCAGGCTCTTGCCCTGGGCGACGGCCAGGTAGAAGAGGTCTTCCCGGCGGCTGCACAGGATCTTGTTGTACTCGGGACAGTCGGGCAGCCGCGTGAGTATCCTGTAGATTTCGGGGGTGTCCGCAACGACACCGTCCCCGTCTGCAGAATAGACGAGGACGGCATCGTATTGCGGTATGTCAAGTTGCCTTACCTCATCCCCCTCTTTCAGTTCCGCAACCTCGGCCAGCGTATCACGTGCCGACCCGGGATTGAAGAAGGGAGCGGGGACCAGGGTAAACACTACTCCCAGTTACCGGCGTTGTTGTTCGGCGTGGTAACGGAACCGACCTGCAGGCCTTCGTAGCGGTTGAGATCGCGGCTCTCGGCATCCAGGTTGATGCGGAGCTGGTTGTTCATGCCCTTGAGGAGGGATCTCCAGGGGATGCGGGCCTCGAAGAGGGGAACGGGCACGCCGGAGACCATACGGGTGGTAGCCTCCATCTGGATGGGCTGCTTGCCGGAGAACGGGATGTACTTGAGGGAATCGATGTTGAAATCCGGGCGGTCGTTGAACAGGGTATCACGCACGGGGATCTTGTTCTCCACCGAGAAGACGAGGTTCTTGTCTCCCTTCAGGTACATGTCGTAAAGCTGCTCGTTGGTGATCTTGCCGCGGTTGGCCTTCTTGACAGCCTCGGTGTGTGCGACGGCGAGGGAGTCGTCCATGGAACCGACCTGCATCACGACGGCCATTTCGCCGCTCTCATAGAACTGCTTGAGGGAATCAAGGGAGGAATTGAACTTGCCGGTGACGGACTTGTAGGCGACCTGGAGGGTGCGGATGTCCTTGAGGCGCTGCACGGCAACCGCCTGGCGGTTGTTCTTTTCCTTGTTGAAGTGAACCGGCTGCATGATGTTGCTGTAGAGGAGGTAAGCCAGGGCAGCGATGGCAGCAAGCAGGATGACTTCGACGATGATCTTTGTTGCTTTGTTCATTTTATGGTTTGTTTTTATTCAAATTCCAAAGTCCCACAAAGTTAAGAAAACGATTTATCATATGCAATATTTGTGTTAAATTTGCCGAAGATTTTTTGGAAATGATTCTGGAACCGACATCCCCGCAAATCCGGCGGCTGGAGCAACTGCTTTCAGCGGCGTCCCGCGTGTGCATCGTGGTGCATACGCGCCCGGACGGCGACGCCGTGGGGAGCGGCGCCGCGCTGCTCGGCTATCTGCGTTCGGTGCGCGGCCTGTCCGCCTGCCTACTTGTTCCGGATCCCGTCCCCGATTCGCTGGATTTCCTCGTGCCGGCGGAGGGGATGCTCACGGCTTCGCGGGAAGCCGGGGCGGCCCGCGGGCAGATCGCGGCCTGCGACCTGCTGTGCTGCCTGGACATGAGCGGTTTCGGACGGGCGGAGGGACTGGAGGATGCGCTGCGCGCCTGCACGGCTCCCAAACTCCTGATCGACCATCATCTTCGCCCCGAGGCGGAAGCTTTCGACCTCGTCTTCAGCGAGACGCAGGTCTCTTCCACCTGCGAGCTGCTTTACCAGATCCTCCTGGCGCTGGAAGGGACGGACACGGCCGCAGGCCTGCCCCTGCCGGTGCTGGATTCCCTGATGGCCGGAATGACCACGGACACCAACAATTTCGCCAATTCCGTATTCCCGTCCACCTTGCGCATGGCTTCGGACCTGCTGGCCTCCGGCGTGGACCGGGACGCCCTGCTGGACGCGCTGTATTCCCGCTATCGCGAGAACCGCTTCCGCGCCATGGGCTGCTACCTTTCGGAACTCCTGCACATCACCCCGGACGGAGTGGCTTATGCCATCCTGGACCGCCGGACGGCGGCGCGTTTCGCGTTGCGGGAGGGGGATACCGAAGGCTTCGTGAATCTGCCCCTCGGCATCGGAGACGTGCGCATGAGCGTGTTCCTGCGCGAGGAGGAAGGCCGATTCCGGGTGTCGGTCCGTTCCAAGCCGGGCACTTCCGCCAACCGCCTTGCCGCGGCGTATTTCCACGGAGGCGGCCACGAGTGCGCCGCCGGCGGGAAACTCTTCTTCCCGCAGGACATCGCCGCCCCGGAAGATGCGGCGGCTTATATTGAAACCATGACGGCACGATTTATGCGGACTTCCACGCCGTCCCAAGACGAATAACATGAGAAGAAGTTTTCTGTTCCTGACCCTTGCCGCCGCCCTCCTGTGGGGCTGTGCCAAAGCGCCCCAATCCACGTCCAACGATGCCGCCAAGCATGCTTTCGATGCCTGGATCCAGGTGAACCATCCGACGGCCGTGGCAACGGAGCTCGGGTCTTATATCCTGGAGGACGTGCCCAGGACGGGTGCACTCGCCGGAGACGCCTCCACCAGTCCCTATGTCCGTGTCGATTACATCGTGCGCACCCTGGACGGCACCGTCCAGTCCACGACCGATGCCGACCTGGCCCACCATGTCGGCATCTATACCACCCCGTCGGCGTATTATCCCTACATCTGGTCCCGCGCCAACAACGGCTTGCCGGTGGGCATGGACGAGATGATTTCCACCATGCGCGTGGGCGGACGCCGGGTGGCCGTCGTTCCCGGCTGGCTGGCCGGCACCGACCGCTACAAGACAGTCCAGGAGTACCTGGACAAGGTCAACGGCAACGCGTACATCTACGACTTCACCCTGCTGGAAGTGTTCTCCGACATCAAGAAGTGGGAGACCGATTCCGTGGGACGCTACATCAGCGCCCACTTCCCGGGCAAGTCCGTGCAGGATTCGCTCAAATACGGTTTCTACTATTTCCGGACCGCTGAGCCGACGACGGAGGAGTCGTTCGCTCCCAACGAGAAATTCTACATCAACTACGTGGGCCGCCTGCTGGACGGAACCGTCTTCGACACCAATGTCCGGGACAGCGCCCGCTTCTATGATATTTACGACGCATACCGGACCTATACCCCCGCCACGGTGACCTGGTATTCTTCGGGAAGTGACTACACGACCATCAAGATGAATGACGGCAGCGTCAAGGATGGCTTCGCCTATGCCCTCTCCAAAATGCATCCCCATGAGAAGGGTACGGCGGTGTTCTACTCCGGGCTCGGGTATTCTTCCACGGGTGCCGGATCCTATATCCCCGCCTTCTCGCCGCTGCGTTTCGACATCGAAATCGTGGACCAACCGTAGGCGGCATGGCAATCTCTCCGGGTGCGGCCCCGACTGAACTGGGGACCCAGAAAATCGGCAGCCTGCTGCGGCAGTACGCTGTCCCGGGCATCATCGCCCAGACGGCGGCCTCGCTGTACAACATGGTGGACAGCATCTATATCGGCCACATTCCCGGGGTGGGTTCTGCGGCCATCAGCGGTCTGGCCGTCACCTTCCCGTTGATGAACCTGTCGGCGGCCATGGGAACGCTGGTGGGCGTAGGCGCCATGACGCTCATCTCCATCCTGCTGGGCCAGAAGAATTATGAGGCAGCCCGGAAAGTGCTTTCCAACGTGCTGACCCTCAATGTGATCATCAGTATCATCTTCTCGGCCATCACCCTGTCCTTCCTGGATCCCATCCTCCGCTTCTTCGGGGCCAGCGACGTGACCCTCCCGCATGCGCATGCCTACATGTTCATCATCCTGATCGGGAACGTGGTCACGCATCTGTACTTCGGCTTCAACGGCCTGATACGCTCGTCGGGTCATCCGCGGGTCGCCATGAACCTGACCCTCTTTACCGTGGCGTCCAACGCCATCCTGGACCCGATTTTCATCTTAGGACTGGGCATGGGCATACGCGGCGCGGCCCTGGCCACGGTGATCTGCCAGGTCATGGCCCTGCTCTATACCCTGTACTTCTTCTCCGACAAGGGGCGGCTGCTGCATTTCTCCCGTCCGCTCTTCCAGCTGGACTGGCGGATTGCACGGCAGTCCCTGGCCATCGGCGTCGGCCCTTTCATGATGAATGCGGCGGCTTCGATGGTGTCCCTGTTCATCAACCAGCAGCTGGGCAAGTACGGCGGCGACCTGGCGATCGGCGCCTACGGCATCGTGAACCGCCTGACCATGCTCTTCGTCATGATCAACATGGGCTTCAACCAGGGGCTCCAGCCCATTGCGGGCTATAATTACGGGGCCCGGCAGTACCACCGCGTCAAGGAGGTCTTCATCCTGACGGCCAAGTGGGAAGTGCTGGTGACGACCGTCTGTTTCCTGATGTCGGAACTGATCCCGCGTACGGTGGTCAGCCTCTTTACCAACGATCCGGTGCTGATCGGGATGGCCGCCCACGGCCTGCGCGTGATGAACGCCGGATTCGCGCTGGTCGGCTTCGGTATGGTGGCCGGCAATTTCTTCCAGTGCCTGGGCATGGTGCGCAAGTCCATCTTCCTTTCGCTCACCCGCCAGCTGCTCTTCCTCCTTCCGCTGATCTACACCCTCCCGCTTTTCTTCCAGGAGACGGGCGTCTGGGTCAGTTTCCCGATTTCCGACACGTTCAACGTGATCATCTCCGTCGTGCTGATCGTCCAGCTGTTCCGCAAATTCGACCGGCTCAAGGACGGGGAGAGTGCCGACATCCTCGGCAGCACCGTAAAATCCTAGTCCCATGGAAAGGAAAATCCTCATCAACATCGGGCGCCAGTTCGGCAGCGGCGGCAAGGAAATCGCAGCTGTGCTGGGCGGACGGCTGGGCATTCCCGTCTATGACAACGAGCTGATCCAGAAAGCGGCGGAGCAGAGCGGCCTCAGTCCGGCCTTCTTCCGCAAGAGCGACGAGCGCAAGCGCCTGTTCCGCCTGGGCGAGCTGTTCGGGGTCAACCGGGCCGCTTCGTTCGACTCGTCGGCCATCGACGGTCCGGAATTGTTCCAGATCCAGAGCGAGACGATACGCAGCATCGCGGAGCAGGGAAGCGCCGTTTTCGTGGGACGCGCTTCCGATTATGTGCTGCGCGACATGCAGTGCCTGGACGTGTTCATCTGGGCACCGATGGAGAACCGTGTGGCGCGGGTCTGCGAACGCACGGGAATGAATGCGGAAGAAGCGGAGAAATACATTGTCCGGCGCGACAAGTCCCGCAGCGAATACTACAATTTCTACACCCTGGGCAACTGGGGCGCCACCACCAACTACGATCTCTGCCTGGACTCTTCCATCCTCGGCATAGAGGGTTCCGCCGACCTGATCGTCGACTTCGGCCGGCGCGCCGGCAGGATTTGACAATTACACGCTGAAATTGTGATAATGGGGACCGAAGCGCTGGAAGGCGGCGCGGTCGAGCATTTCGCGGTCGTCGGGATGGGCGATGCCGATCAGCAGCTTGGCGCGCTCCTGGAGACTCTTGCCGTAGAGGTCCACCGCTCCGTACTCCGTAACGATCCAGTGTGCATCCGCCCGCGGCGTGACCACGCCGGCGCCCGGATTCAGTTCCGCCACGATCTTGTTCTTGCCCTTGAGGGTACGGGAAGCGAAAGCGGTGATGCTCTTGCCTCCTTCGGACATGGTGGCGCCCCGGACGAAATCGACCTGGCCGCCGGTGCCGCTGAAGATGCGCGTGCCGATGGAGTCGGCGCTGATCTGGCCGGTGATGTCCACCTCCGTAGCGGAGTTGATGGCCCGCATCCCCGGATTCCGGCTGATGACCCAGGGGTCGTTGACATATTTGATGTCCCGCATCAGCACGTCGGGATTGTGGTCGATGAAGGAATACACTTCCTGTGAACCGAGCAGGAAGGAGGCCACGACCTTGCCGGTGTCGATTTTCTTGTTGAGGCCGTCGATGACCCCGGCTTTGATGAGGCGGAGCAGGCCGTCGGCGAACATCTCGGTATGCAGGCCCAGATGCTTGTGCCCGCCCAACTGGGCGGCCAGGGCGTTGGGCAGGGCGCCGATTCCCATCTGGATGCAGTTGCCGTCATCCACGAGGGCGGCGCAGTTCTTGCCGATGAGCACCTCGGTGGGGGTGGGTTCGGCGAAGGCGGCGGTCACCAGCGGGGCGTCGTCCCTGACCAGATAGTCGAAACGCTCGATCGGGATGAGGTCGCCGTAGGAGAAGGGGACGTGGGGATTGACCACGCCGATCACGACCCGGGCGCTTTCGATGGCGGCGACGGAGCAGTCCACCGAAGTGCCGAGGCTGACGCGTCCCTGCTCGTCGGGGAGGGAAACGTTGACCAGGGCGGCTCCCAGGGGGATGTATCCCTCGCGGTAGAGTTTCTGGCTCTCGCCGAGATGGACGGGCAGGTAGTCGGCATAGCCGGCGTTGACGTTGGCGCGCACATTGGGGCCCACGAAGAAACCCTGCTCGAAGAAGATCCCTTCGTAGCGCGGCTCGCTGTAGGGGGCGGGCCCTTCCGTATGGAAGTGATGGAAATGCAGGTCGGTGACGTCCCCTGCGTCGGCACGTCGGCAAAGCGCCTGGATCAGGCAGTGGGGCACGCTGGCGACGCTGCTCAGATGGACGTGGCTGTGGGAGGGGATGTGGCTGACCGCCTCATCGGCGGATACGAAACGGATCGGCTTCATGTCGATATTTTTTTTACTTTTGCAGTCGCAAATGTAATAATTTTTTTGATGCATACCCAAGAAGAGAAACTTGCAGCCTTTGCCCGTCTGCTCGATACGATGGACGCCCTGCGGGAGAAGTGCCCCTGGAACGCCGCCCAGACCATGGAATCCATACGCCCGTTGACCGAGGAAGAGGTCTATGAACTCAGCGACGCCATCCTGAAAGGGGATTCCGAGGGGCTCAAAGGGGAGATCGGAGACCTGCTCTACCACCTGGTATTCTATGCGCGCATTGCCCAGGAGGAGGGCCGTTTCGACATCGCCGATTCGCTGGACAAGGTGGTGGACAAGATGGTTTTCCGCCATCCCCACGTGTTCGGCCCCGAAGCCGGACGGCCGACGACGGCCAAGGAGATTGCCGATACCTGGGAGCTGGTCAAGGCCAAGGAGAAGAATGGCAACAAGACCGTGCTTTCGGGCATCCCGGATGCGATGCCGGCCCTGCTCAAAGCCCTGTCGATGCAGGAGAAAGCCCGGGGCTGCGGCTTCGACTGGGCGAATCCGTCCGAGGTCTGGGACAAGGTCCGCGAGGAGGTGGTGGAAGCCAGGGAAGCCTGTAATCTGGACGATTCCGCCCGCATGCAGGAGGAATTCGGCGACCTGCTCTTCTCCGTCATCAATGCCGCCCGTCTCTACGGGGTCGATCCGGAAGCCGCGCTGGGCGCCAGCTGCAGCAAGTTCCGGCGCCGCTTCAACTATCTCGAAGAGCAGACCCTGAAGAAGGGACGCAAGTTCTCCGAACTGACCCTCGCCGAAATGGATGCCATCTGGGACGAAGCAAAAGCGAAAGGGATGTAAATTATTGTTATATTTGCAGTCCGAATTCAAGAGAACGATGCCCGATTACCAGATCAGCGAAGTACGAAACCACCGCGAACTCATGCAGTTCATCCGTTTCCCGGACGAACTCTACAAGGATTGTCCCCAATATGTCCCCGCCCTTCACAGCGACCAGGTCCGTTCGCTGACCAGGGTGGCCCCGCTCAAGTATTGCCTGCACAAGCTCTGGCTGGTACGGGACGGAAGCCGGGTGGTCGGGCGCATCAGCGCGATGGTCAATCCCCGCTACAATGAGCGCTACGGCAAGAAGCGCGCCCGTTTCGGCTGGTTCGACTGCATCGACGACATCGAGGTCGCACGTCTGCTGATCGGTACCGCGGAGGACTGGGCCCGTTCGCAGGGCATGGACGAAATCCACGGTCCGCTCTATTACAACACCTTCGGCAAACAGGGCATGCTGGTTGAGGGCTACGAGAACATCCCGCCCTTCAACTGCCTGTACAACTATCCGTACTACAACGATTTCGTCACGGCGCTCGGCTACGAGAAGGAGTGTGACTGGGTCCAGTACAAGATGGTGGCCAACCATGGTGTGCCCGACAAGGCCCGCCGGGTCTCCAAGCTGGTCAAGGAACGCTACAACCTTCATTTCGGCAGCCTGGAGAAGCTCAAGAAGGACAAGGACCTCGTCCGGAAATTCTTCAAGGTTTACAACGAAAGTTTCGCCGAGACCGTACTCAATTTCATCCCGCTCAACGACGAGGAAATCGACGAGGAAGCCGCTTCCGTGCTGGGCTTCGTCACGGACAAGGCCAGCTGCCTGCTGCTCGACGAGCACAACGAGATCGTGGCTTTCGGCATCTCCTTCCCGACCATCTCCCCGGCCCTCCAGAAGGCGAAGGGCAAGCTCTTCCCCCTGGGCTGGTGGTACCTCTGGCGGGCCATGCACGACTACGACACGACGGACCTGATGGTCAACGGCGCGGCTCCCGACTGGCAGAACAAGGGCGTGTCGGCCGTCTATTACGAAGAAATGGCGGACAAGGCCATCAAGATCGGCAACCGCTGGGCCATCTCCAATCCGCAGATAGAGTCCAACAGCGCCGTCAACATCTGGAACAGCTACGAGCATGAGCCCTTCATGCGCCGCCGCTGCTACCTCAAAAAGATCTGATCCCCATGGCAGACAACAATTCCCTGCTTGACAAGGTCCTCTCCCTCGAGGGGAAGTTCCAGGCGCTTCAGGAGCAGCTTTCCAGCCCCGAAGCGATGGCGGACATGAAGAAATACGTCCAGCTCAACAAGGACTACAAGGAGCTGGAGCCCATCATCCGGGCCGGAAAGGAG
>JAEEGL010003366.1_pt1 | contig 11443 bp, 10 predicted proteins | sample 9134231 | NCBI WGS metagenome assembly JAEEGL01 (sample SAMN16246548, study PRJNA631951) | gut metagenome | biome: gut microbiome; feature: rumen; material: fiber-attached | host: Bos | place: Iran: Karaj | collected 2018-10
CTGGGGAGGCGCCGACAACCAGCCCTTCAAGGAGGCCCCCGATTTCACGGAGTGCGGTGTGCCTGATATCAAGACTGCATGGGAGAAGGCTCTCGAGAATGCCAACAAGGTCATCACTTCCGGCGTCTATGAGCTCGCCCCGAAGTATACGGATCTCTTCCGCTGGACCGACCCTGAAGATTTCCAGCTCAAGGAGCGAATCTTCGTGCTGACGACCAGCAACATGTCCTCCGGAGCTACTTCCTACCCCCAGTACTCGCTTCCCCAGTTCCCTGACGGTTCTTCCAATACGTCCGCCAAGGCCAGCAACTGGGGCCGCTTCCGTCCAGAGAGATGGGTCTTCCAGCACTGGTGCAAGGACTTTGACGGCACGATCGACATCTCCGCCCGTGAGGACATGCTGACCGGTCTGTACATCGACTGCAACGACCCCCGCATGAAGGCGTCCTACTACTATGGCCGCTACAAGAGGCTCGACTCCAACAAGAACGTGAACATCTATCCCTCGGACAAATGTGTCGCAGGAGTCGACGGCGCCCACAACGCGGAGATTTTCGCCCCCTACTTCAAGAAGCACGTCAGCCCCGCCTACGACGCCAACAACGGTGAGGCCGACATGTACCTCCTGAGGTTTGCCGAGATGTACCTGGTTGCCGCCGAGGCCTCTGCAGAACTCAGCACCACAGTCGGCGACAAGTACTGGAACGATGCCCTTGATTTCATCGAGGTCATCCACGCCAGGGCCCGCGCCACCACTCCCGGTGCTACCCAGCCTGTCTGGGAAGACGGTCGCTTCACCACCAAGGAGGAGCTTACGACCGCTATCTTCTGGGAGAGGATATATGAGATGGGAGGAGAGCTCCACGAGTGGTTCGACATGCGCAGGAGAGGCGCGCAGTGGGTGATTGACCATATCACCACCCCGATGAACGCGTTCCTGCAGGAGCCTGCCCAGGGCAGGAGCCTCACCGATGCGCAGCCCGGCTACAGCTATTGGGAAGCCTCTTACTTCTCAAGGGTGTTCCCCACCACTGTCGAACCTGTCCTGAAAGGACTGCTCTGCGCCTTCCCCGAGCAGGAGATACTGAATAACTCCGCTATCGGCCCCGAAGACCAGAACAAGTATTATTTCAGATAGTATCGGTAAGGTGCCCGATGAAGAGCGCCTCCTGTCCGGAAGGGAAATTCCGGCGGGAGGCGTATTCTTTTGCCGCCTCGCCGGTCAGGTGCATGATTTCAGGGAAAGAAGCCTTCGAATGGGAGATCACGAGACCGCAGACGCTGGCCTCGGGAATCATCGCGCAGCTGTCGGTGAGAGTGATGCCGATGCCGAGCCGCTTCAGGATATCCCGTTTCAGGCTATGGTCCGGGCAGCATGGGTAGCCGATTGCGGGAAGGATCACCTTGAGGTCCGTCCGGGCTGAGAAGCGGGCCTGGAGCCACTGAGACCCGGCTTCTGCGAGGCACACGGATACGGCGTGTCCCAGCAGGTCGGTGCATCCGCACGGGCACCTCTGCCATTCCGTCTTCAGGGCGAAGAACCCTATGGGTGAGGACTCCGGCGCCTCAGGGAAGAAATCTGCCAGGCAGCGGCCCGATGGCCCGTTCTCGCGGAGCATGGGAAGCACCGTCCCGTCTTCGAGGCGTATGTCGTCTCCCTCCCTGTGGGCATTGAAAAAGCGCACTTCTGCCTGAACCGGGAACTGGCCGCTTCCTATCATCTCACGGGCCTGCCTCTCCAGCTCCGCGGAGCCGTTTCGCATCCCGCAGACAAGGCGGAACATTCCCCAGTCGAAGTGAGGCAGCAGCTCTTTCGCAGGAATCTCCTTCAAGACTACATCCTCGAAGCGCCCCGGCGTTTCAAACCCGCCTGAGAGGTCTTCAGAGGGTCTTTCCGGTTCCCCGTCTGCGGCCATGCGCTGCTGCGCGGCCTCGTGCAGCGTCCTCAGCCTTTCGTGCTCCGCATCTTCAGCCGCGCGGAAGGCCTCCGGGTCCTGAAGGTATTTCTGCGCCGCGACGGCAGTCGAAGAAGCGTCGCGGCAATAATGGACGTTGGAGTATATGGGAGCGAGACGCACTGCGGTATGAAGGGCCGATGCCGCCGCTCCGCCGACGAAGAGGGGAGTGTCGAGGCCCCGGGCCGCCATGAGTGCGCAAAGCTCCTCCATCCTGTGCAGGGACGGGGTGATGAGCCCGCTCACGCCTATTATCGCGGCGCCGGTTTCGGCAGCCTTCGCGAGTATGTCCTCCGAAGGGACCATGACTCCGAGATCGATCACCTCGAAACCGCTGCACTGCAGCACTATGGAGGTTATGTTCTTGCCTATGTCGTGTACGTCCCCGCGGACGGTGGCCATGACCACCTTCGGCCGCTTCCCTCCGCTCCCGCCGACCTTCATGTACGGTTCCAGCACGGCGACCGCCTCGCGCATGACCTGCGCCGACTTGACCACCTGCGGAAGGAACATGCGCCCTTCGGCGAAAAGTTTTCCGACGGTTTCCATCCCTTCCATGAGGGGCCCTTCGATGACTTTCAAGGCCGACCCGGACTCTTCGTACAGTGCCAGCACATCCTCCGCCAGGGTCGGGGAGCTGCCGTTCAGAAGGGCCTTGCGCACCCTTCCGGCGGGGTCCGAACTCTCAGCGGGGGCAGACTTCTCTTCGCGGGAAGGGGCCGCTGAAACCTGGTTCGCCGCCTGGATGAGCCTCGCGGTCGCGTCCGGGTCAGAGTCGAAGATGACGTCCTCGACCGCTTTCCGCAGCGCAGGGTCGATCTCGTCGTAAACCTGCAGCATTCCTGGGTTCACTATGGCCATGTCCAAGCCTGCCTGAATGGCATGGTAGAGGAACGCCGAGTGCATCGCCTCGCGCACCGGGTTGTTCCCGCGGAAGGCGAAGGAAAGGTTCGAAATTCCTCCGGAGGTCAGCGCCCCGGGCAGGTTCCCCTTTATCCAGCGGACCGCCTCGATGAAGTCCACGCCGAAGCGGGCGTGCTCGGGGATGCCGGTGCCTATCGTGAGCACGTTGACGTCGAAGATTATGTCCTCCGGCGGAATCCCAGCGGAGGTGAGAAGCTCGTAGGAGCGCTTGCAGACGGCGACTTTCCGCTCATAGGTCACGGCCTGCCCTTCCTCGTCGAAGGCCATTACGACCATCGCCGCCCCCATGTCCCTGATATAGCGTGCGCGGCGCAGGAACTCGGTCTCGCCGTCCTTAAGCGAGATGGAGTTCACGACCGGCCTGCCCTGGACATTCTTCAGTCCCTCTTCAATGGCCTCCCAGTGCGAGGAATCTATCATTATCGCCGCTTTCGCCACGTTCGGGTCGGAGGAGACGTACCTCAGGAAAGTGCGCATCTCCGCCGGGGCGTCCAGCATAGCGTCGTCCATGTTGACGTCTATCAGGAGTGCGCCGCCCCCGATCTGGCTCTCAGCGACCTGCAGGGCTTCGCCGTATTTCTTCTCCGCGATGAGGCGGGCGAATTTGCGCGAACCTGCGACGTTGGTCCTCTCGCCTATGTTGAGGAAGAGGCCCTCCGTACTGACAGGCTCGAGCCCGCTGACGGCGAATTTCCTTTCCGGCGTCGGCGCTTTGCGGGCTGGGATGCCCTTGAGGGCTTTGGCGATGGCGCGGATATGTTCGGGCGTAGTGCCGCAGCAGCCTCCGGTTATGTTCAGAAGCTCCCCTTCGGCCATTTTCCGGATTACGGCTGCCATAGCCTCCGGACTGTCGGGATAGCGGCCGAGCTCGTCGGGTATACCGGCGTTGGGGTAGAATATGAGGGGCAGGGGAGAGAATCGTGCTATTTCCGCCGCGAGCGGGACCATTTCCTCTGCCCCGAGGGCACAGTTGATACCGAACGCCAAAAGGCCCGGAGCATGCTTGATGCTGGTCCAGAAGGCTTCGAGCGTCTGTCCCGTGAGGGTGCGGCCGCTTCTGTCGCTGACGGTCGCGGAGATGATGACGGGGACCTTCCTTTCAAGCCTGGAGAGGGCGTAGACGGCGGCTTTTGCGTTGAGCGCATCGAACCATGTCTCCAGCAGCAGGAGGTCCGCTCCGCCGCGGATCAGGGCTTCCATCTGCTCTCCGTACACCGAGGCCATGGTGTCGAAGTCGCAGGCTCTCCAGGCCGGATCGGAGGAGGTGGCCAGGGACAGGGACTGCCCCGTCGGACCTATGCTTCCGGCGACCAGGACGTCCGTGCCTTCTGCGGCTTTCTTTGCTATTTTTGCGGCTTCGAAGGCCATCTCGGCTGCCCTGTCCTGCAGGCCGTATGCTCCCTGGGAGATGCGGTTAGCCCCGAAACTGTTGGTCGTGATTATGTCGGCGCCAGCCTCGATGTAGGCCCTGTGGATGCTTTCTATGACTTCGGGACGCGTCAGGTTGAGGCTCTCGTTGTCGCCTTCGCCGAGATAGTCCGTCGGTGGAAGCGAGAGCCTCTGGATCATGGAGCCCATGGCTCCGTCCAGGATCAGGATACGCCCGCTAGAAGCAATCTTTGAGGATGGAGATGACATTGTCCTGGCGGCCCATGGTATAGAAATGGATGGCTTTCACTCCGTGCGCGAGCAGGTCCCGGCACTGTGCGGTGCACCACTCGCGGCCGATCTCGTAGCTGTCGTCGGGATGGCCCGCGATTTCGCGGGAAAGGACCGGCGGAATGTCGATGGAGAAGCTCCTCGGCAGGAGTTCTACCTGCCGGGCGCTCGAAAGGGGCTTAATCCCCGGAATTATGGGGACGTCGATTCCGGCCTCGCGGCATTTGCGGCAGAAACGGTAGAATACTTCGTTGTCGAAGAACATCTGGGTGATGATGTACGACGCTCCGGCGTCCACCTTCTCTTTGAGGCGGGCGATGTCGTCGTCCAGGTTGGCCGCTTCGAAATGTTTCTCGGGATAGCCGCCTACGCCGGTGCAGAAGCCGCCGAATGCCCGTATGGCGGCGACGAGTTCCGATGCGTGCGCATATCCGCCGGGCTCCTTGGTGAAGCGTTTCTCTCCGGCAAGGCTGTCCCCGCGCAGGGCCATCACGTTGGAGATTCCCATGAAGCGGTAGTCCTCGAGCTGGCTTTCGATGTTCGCGGCCGTGGCCCCGGCGCAGATGACGTGCGGGACGACTTCTGCCTCGAAGGTCGCCATGATGGCCGCGCAGACCGCGGTCTCGCTTATGCGGCGGCTGACTGTCCTCCTGAGGAAACTCCCGTCGGGCTGGGGGACATATTCGATCTCGTCGCGGTGCCGTGTGACGTTGATATACGGAGGCCGGAATTCCATCAGCGGCCTAATGGAAGAGAGCAGTTCCGCCTTCGAAAGCCCCTTCAGCGGCGGGACTATCTCCAGCGACGGAAACGGCTTCGCGCTCGAAGCAAGTATCTCTGAAATCTTCATCAGGGCGCAATATAAGCAAAATAATGGATATTCCCTCTCTATTTCCCGCCCCTGGGTGTGGCTAGTCTGTCAATCTTTGGACCACTAGCTACGAAAAAGGGGGTAAAACGTAGCTACCGGTCCACAAAATAGCAGACTAGCCACATCCTGACGGTTCTTCAAGGACCCTGAGCGACGGGGTAAACTCAAAATAATGATACGATATCGGTTATATATAGGTTAAAATATCGTTATATTCGTAACCAAATACGATAGTAATGGCCCAGACTGCTTTCACAGTCCGTATGGATTCGGACACAAAGAAGAGATTTGACGAACTCTGTAAGGATTTCGGAATGAGTGCAAACACCGCATTCAATATTTTTGCGCGCACCGTTGTCAAGAGGGAACGTATCCCATTTGAGGTGGAATCAGAACAGGAGAACGAGCGTGTCTCCGCTGCCCGGCAATGGGGTCGCCTGATGTCAGAACTCAGAATCGAGGCTCAACAAAAAGGCCTTCCGGAGATGAGTTCAGAGGAGATCGATTCGTTCATCAAAGAAACCAGGCAGATAGTCAAAGATACAAGGAAGGTGAATGCTCCGATTCCGAAGATTCCAAAACTGGAAGTATCTGAAGAAATCAAATCGTTGGGAGGTTTCAAAGTGCCTGAGTTCACTCAGGAGGAACTGGATAACGATCCCAAGCTGGCATATTTGTACGAGAAGTACATTCTGCAGAAATAGTATTATGCAGTGGCCTGTCCTTCGGATGGAATATCAAGGAAAGTCTCTGTCAGATTCCTAATAATACGGCTGGTGCGATTCCAAGCGCGGAGCAGAGGAGACGGGCAATCTTGAGGGTAGGCTCCGCCCTGCCCGTAACATAATCGTTGATACGGGAGGGGCTGACGCCAATCTCTGCTGCCAACTGCTTCTGTGTAAGTCCTTTTTCTTCCAGGGAGGCCAGTATTAACTCGCCAGTCGTAGGCTTGCCGATAGGGAAGTATTTCTTTTCATACTCAATAACGATGTCGGACATAATCGCAAGTTCGGCAGCTTCCGGGCAGGATGCAGGACTTTCGTCCCCCACTACGGGAAGGAGTTCTTCTATGCGTTTGAGTGCATATTCATATTTGATTGTTTCCAGATCTTGTTTCATATTGTTCTCGCGTCTATTTTATCGTATTCTTCATGCGTCCCTACAAAACGTATGAATACAAATCCCATCACGAATTTTATCACTGCCACAATCCTGTATGTATTCCCTTTGATGTTGAACACATAATGCTGATTCCCAATCGAATCTACCGATCCGAAATCTTTCTTGACATCGGAGAAGGATTTCCAATCCGACTCTTCTGTAATTCTGTACCATCGTTCCATTGGAACTCTGGCATCTTCCCTGCCCGGCGATTCGAAACAAGCCTTCAGCATTCTATGCGAAACGACTCTCATTGCTGCAAATATAGTATTAAAATTTGAAAAACAATAATTTCGGGTGTGTAAAATTTGAAATCCGGGATAATGGTATGGTTTTTCGACAGTGATTACCCGGTAGTTCCAAAGATATCGCATAAAGAATGATAGTCCGAAGTCTACTTCGTGGTTCATGTCTTTTTTCTTTTTTTTTTATCCTGATTGATATTTTTATGCGTATTTTTGATGAAACAAGAAGAGTTTGTATTCTATCAGAATAAGAGATGAAAAGACTGATTAAATTTTCTGCAGCCGCCCTGGCCCTGGCCATTGTGCTGACGCTGCTGACGGCGGGGGCGCCGAAGGCAAGGAAGGTCCGCATCCTGTACTGGAATATCCAGAACGGGATGTGGTCCGACCAGCCCAACCACTACGACAATTTCGTGAAGTGGGTCAAGGGCAAGAAGCCCGACATCTGCATCTGGGCGGAGGCTAAGTCGCTCTATATCAACGGAACTGCCGAGAGGCTGGACCCGGACGAGCAGTACCTGCCCAAACACTGGCCCGAGCTCGCAGCCCGCTACGGCCACAAGTATGTCATGATGTGTATGCACCGTGACAACTATCCCCAGGTCATAACCTCCCGCTGGCCCATCGAAGAGATGATGCACATCGAAGGCGCCGCGCCCGATTCCGTCGTCGCCCACGGCGCGGGATGGGCCCGCTTCGACCTTGGGAACGGCAGGCAATTGAACGTCGTCAGCGTCCATACCTATCCCCAGAAGTACCGCTACGGCATTCCTGTCTCAGACCGTCCCCGCAGTTCCGCAGCCCGCGAGGGCGACGAGTACCGCAGGATGGAAACGAAGTACATCTGCGACCATACGATCCTGAAGGACCCGAAGGCGGAGGAGAATCTCTGGTTCATGTGCGGGGATTTCAACTCCATTTCCCGCGTGGATAACCACTATTACAAGCTACCGGAGGATGCACCCGACTTCAAGTGCCAGGATTATATCGCCAATGAGACCCCCTACATAGATATTATCCATAAACTTAACCCTGGGGTTTACCAATGCTCGAACAACGGGACCCGTCGTGGAGACTATGTTTTCTGCACGAAGGGGCTTTGGAAATACCTCAAAACTGCTTATATTGTGAACGAGAAATGGACGATCCCCGTGAAGGCCGATGCGGATATCTTCTACCACCCTTCAGACCATCGTCCCATATTGTCGGACTTCATAATTAAATAAGATGAGACGCTCCCTTTTGAGATTCCTCCTCCCGGCCCTGGTCCTGCTTCCCCTGCTCGCTTCGTGCGGGGGCTCCAGAAAGACTGCCGCCAAAGACCCGGGTTACGACGTTTACCTGCTGATCGGCCAGTCGAACATGGCCGGGCGCGGCAAGATGATCGCCCAAGACACCCTGAAACCCATCGAAGGCGTTTGGCTCCTCGGCCCCGAGGACAAACCCGTGCCTGCGAAGAACCCGCTGAACCGGTATTCGACCATACGCAAGCACATCGGAATGCAGCAGATATGCCCCGGAACGGGATTTTCCCAGACCATGCGTGCAAAGCGCAACCGCGACATCCTGCTCGTCGTGAACGCCCGCGGGGGAACCACGCTCGATCAGTGGGTGGAAGGTACGGAGTACTATTCCGAGGCGGTGAGGCGTACGCTCGAAGCCATGAAGTACGGCACCCTGCGCGGAATACTCTGGCACCAGGGCTGCGGCGACAGCGCTCCGGCCAAGGTGGCGGTCTATCTGGACAAGCTCTCCGGCATGGTGGCAGCGCTCCGGCGCGACCTCGGAGTGGGGGAGTCAGTTCCCTTCATCGCCGGGGAACTCGCGTACTGGAGGAAGTCTTCCGCCGGTTTCAATGAAATGATCCACGGCATCTCCTCGCGCATCCCGAACTCTTCGTGGGTGTCCGCCGAAGGCTGCACCTGGCTCAAGAATGAACGGGATCCGCACTTCGGCCGCGAGGGCCAGCTCCTGCTGGGCCGGCGTTACGCCGACGAGATGCTCAAATACCTCAAGAAGAAATGAAAAAGACACTTTTGCTGCTTGCGCTCGCTGCCACCCTCTGCATCCCCGCAGATGCGGCCAAGCCCAAGAAAACCAAGGATATAACCGCTACCGCCGCCGAGGTGAAGGGAGTATGGAAGGTCGGGGAGAAGATATCCTTCTTCAACTCCTACAGCGACGCCGGCTCCATCTATACGACCAAGAGCCTCGGGTTCACCACCGTCCTTCAGGGGAAGGGCTCGGTGACCAACGACGACGGCTTCCGCTGTGCGGTCTATCCCGCTTCCTGCATAAGGATGTGGACTCCCGCCAACGCCCATATCATAATCCCGCGCGAGCAGACGGCCCGCCTGAACGGCTACCCCGAGGACGGGGTGCTTATGTCGGCTTGCACGACGGGCCGCGAGATGGTCTTCGAGCCGGTGATGGGATATATCAAGTTCGTGATAGACAAGGACTCTCCCGCTACGATCGGCGTAATGGTGAAGGCTAATAAGTTCATAGCCGGAACCTACAAGATCCGCATGAACGATCCCCAGATGAAGGTGGAACTCGACTCGGGCACCCCGCGCTGGCATGAGGTACTGCTGAAGAGCGCTGACGGCTCGCAGCTCGCTCCCGGAACCTATTACGTGGGCCTTTTCGCACGCATTTTCCCGGACGGGCTCACCAGCGAGCGATTCGCCCCGGACGGCACTTCATCGGTGATTCCCCTTAACGGCAAGATAGTCGTGAACAAGGGACAGGCCTTCAGCGTCGGCGCACTCCGCACCGACTCCGTCGCAGTAGCGAAGTAAAGCTTAGAGCTTCTCTATCAGGGAAAAATAATATACACTCTTCGACGGATCCATCTCCGCCAGGCGGGTGTATATCCTGCGGGCTTCCTGAGGGTAGCCCTGCTCGGCGTAGATCTGCGCCAGCGTTTCAGTGCAGAGGTCGAACTCGGCATCTTCCGGGACCGCGTAATTCTCCGAACGTGCCTTCGAAGCGAAGGAAGAGAAGATATTATCCGTGCTGCGGCGCACCTTTTCGTACTGCGCCTGGGTGAAGTAGTCGCCTCCGACCACGTAAATACGCTTTTCTCCCTCGGTCCCGGCGGCAACCTCCGGGTTGCCGGCTTCAGCGCCGCCGCCTTCCCCGGAAGACTCTTCACGCCTTTCGAAATAGGCCTTCAGCAGCTCCTGGATGTCCTTGTCGGAATAGTCCGAGGCCTCGGAAGAATGAACCAGTTCGCTTACCTTTTCCCTTGACGGGATGTACAGGGCTGCGGCGGCGTAGTCGTCCTTGCCCCACGCGTTTCCCATCGCTGCCATGCGGCGGCAGAGTTCCTTCCTCGCGCCCCCGTACCAGGGGTAGAGGTTCACGACGCCGGACAGTTCTTCCAACGTAAGTGCCTTTATGTCAATGCTTCCTACCATTGGGCCACGGTTGCGTTAAAGACGTCCTCGATGAGTTTGTCGATGATTTCGGCGCAGAGCGTCGATTCCACTGACTCGAGTCCCTGGGTGGAGTCGAAATCGGAATAAGCCGAGAAACTCTTGTTCTCGAATCCGCTTTCAGGGTATTTCTTGTTGACGTAGGTCACCCTGATGGTGACGGTGAGGCGGTTCTGGGCTGCGACCTCATCGGCCGTGATGGCCTGGGCACGGACGTCGTATCCGCTCACTTCCCCTGAGATGGTAAGGTCAGCGTCGAGGTCCACCTGCTCGAGCCTCGTCATGCGGCGGAACTTGTTGCGCAGGGCTTCTGTGAGGTCGTTGCTCAGCGAAGGGTTCACCTTCAGGGCCTTGTACTCGAAGTAGTTTATGCATACGGTCTTCTCGTCGGGCTGGATGGAAGTGCCTGAAAAGGAATAGATTCCGCACGCGGAGAGCGTGAGGAGGGCAAGGATTATGAGCCCGGCACGTTTCATTTCCCTTTCTTTTCCGCAAGCTTGCGGTATATGGTCCTTTCCGAGATGCCGAGCTCGGCCGCGGCGGCCTTGACCTTGCCTCCGTGCCTTTCGAGCGCCCGTTCTATCATCTCGTCGTTGTTCTTCTTCAGCGACAGGGGCTCCTCCTGCCATCCTGGCTGCTCGTCCACGTCGTAGCGGTCCTCCTGGGGGGCGCGGGCGGGGGCGGCAGGATGGGACGGAGCTGCGATAGCAGCGGCGCCGGGGGTAGCAGGGTCCTTACCGGCATAAACGGTCCTCCGAAGGTCGTCAACCTCCTGCTTGAGGTCCAGCAACGCCTTCACTATCATTTGCTTGTCACTGTCGGACATGGCCCCTTCCTTTTCCTTGGGAACCGCCGGAAGGAGGCTGTCCTTTTCGTCGGGGAGGTAGCGGGAGAGGGCACGGGCGTCGAGTTCCACCCGCTCGGAGCCGGGCGTGAGCGGCCGCGACTCGAGGGCGGAGATGGTCTCAGTGAGATTCTTCAACTGGCGTATGTTCCCGGGCCAGCGGTAGTCGCGCAGCATCGTGATGGCGTCGTGCGTGAGGGCTATCTTGGTGCGGGAGTATTTCTCGGAGAAATCGGAGGTGAACTTCCTGAACAGCAGGTAGATGTCGTCCTTGCGCTCGCGCAGCGCCGGCATCGATATGGTGATGGCGTTGAGGCGGTAGTAAAGGTCCTCGCGGAACTTCC
>JAEEGL010390589.1_pt1 | contig 11443 bp, 5 predicted proteins | sample 9134231 | NCBI WGS metagenome assembly JAEEGL01 (sample SAMN16246548, study PRJNA631951) | gut metagenome | biome: gut microbiome; feature: rumen; material: fiber-attached | host: Bos | place: Iran: Karaj | collected 2018-10
CTGAATACTGTAGTTTTGTAAGTTTTATTTTTATCTTCATCATAAAACGCAGCAGGGATCTTAATCTTTCTTTTATTACCCTTATACGCAGTCAGCACGATGGTGTCGCTTCCACCGCCCCAATAGTCCGGTTCGTAATCCCATTCATCAAGCCCCGTAACTTCCGGATCCGCATTATCCGCAGCCAGCACTTCCTCCGGTCCCGCATTGAGCTGAACTGCGGCACCTCCGTCATCATTCTTTATGATCTCAATATCAGGCTGTGTGGAAAAAACAAGAATAAAGGTAAGAACGCTTGCAAGGATCCGCTTCATAACGGTCTTCATATAGAAATCCTCCCAATAATTAAAGTCTTTCGATTATACCCCGAAAATTGCATATACAAAGTTATTTTACTAAAAATAAAAGCCCATTACAACGGAAATCAGCGATTCTTCTACTGTATACAAAACGCACGTGTGCGTTCTTTTCCTGAATAAACACACACGTGCGCATATAAACCTATCTGTTTCCCTTTGTTACCCTATCCGTTCAGTTTGACAGTCTTGCTGCCGGTAAAGTTCTTTCCTACCCCTTCGATGGTGACGCTTCCCGCTGCAGGATCCGGATCCACCGCGCGGTACTGCTTTTTAGGCAGCTTTTTCGACTTGCCGTTTAGCTGTACAGTAACCTTTTTCAGCTTCAGCTTGCCATCCGGCGTAAAGCTTCCTTCCACGCTTTCAAGACACTTGGCGATATCCGCCGGATCGATGGTAAAGGTCAGCGGGTTCTTCTTGAACTGCTTATTGATGGCTCCAACAGCAGTCTTCAGGTCTTTAAGCGGCTGTCCGGTAATTCCGCAGGCTTTAGCCTTTGGAGTGATCAGCTTGATCTTTGGATAGAACTGTGCCGTCCCGGCATTCTTGGCATTCTTAGACTTCCAGGAAACCTTGAATAAGTTTGCCGGATCTTCGCTCTTATTGGTCATGGCAGCAGCTGCCACCGTCTCAAGGCTTGAGAGATCTACCTTTGCACCCAGCATCTTTTCCGGATCGATCTTACCGCCTGTATATTCGATGGTACTCTGATAATCCACCTTAGCTGATACGGGATAAGCTTTACCGTCAATGATTATGTCATCGCCAATGACCGTCACGGATTCCTGCTTTTCCTTCTGCTCATTTCCGGATGATCCGCCGTTATCATCATCAGGATCCTTCTCTCCGGGATCAAACCGGAAATCCAGCTCCCGTACGCCCTTGTAATGAGGTGCGAGACCGTAAACCATCACTTTTGTGTCTCCCGAAGCGGAATCTGTCATATAGACTATGGTATAATCCGTGCCGGCGGTAAGCAGCTGGCTGTTATCTCCGTGTTTATTGCTGTCATAAATGAAGATCCTGGGTTCGGAGTTATTACCGGTACCGGACGATACAGCAACATCCAGATCATTAACATCCCTGGCATCCGCATCCAGCATGCCGCTGGAGAGTACAATGCTTTCATCCTGATCCAGGGAAATGGATCCTATCCTGCTGGAAACGTCTGTCGTAATACTCTTAAGCTTTCCACCGCTGGAGACGAGACTTTCCACATCAGAACTATTGGAGATACTTATATCGCTGATATCGGAATTCTTAATCTCCATTTTTTCAAGACTGGTATGGGATATCTTCAGGTCTGTGGCATTGACCTCCTTAAGGGAGAGGCTCCCTTCTCCTGACTCATCCTCCTTAAGTACGGCTGTCTGTTTCTTGTCCTGACTTCCCGCACTTCCCGTTCCTTCCACTGTTATGGTCTGTTCGGGATCATCCCCGGTCTCACCTGTGCTCAGCTTAATGCTGTAGCTTTCATTGTTTCCGGCATAGACCGCTCCGGTGCAGATACCCTTCTCCGCATCAACATCGGCCGTCACTTTGTCCGCGGATGTGGCAACCGTTACTGTCTGGTCGCCGTCCACTGCGGAAACCGTCATGGTGCCGTTAGATCCGGTGTTCTCCACCACCTGTTCTCCGGCAGCCACCACTGTGACCTTGCCGGCGGCCTTCGGCGGGGAAGCGGCCTCCCATCCGCTGTCCGTGGGCCTCATACCCAGAGAGACAAGACCTATTAGCTCCGGATCATCTCCCTGGTCTTTTACATCGATCTTACCGCCTTCCACGCTGGCCAGGGTCTTACCCTCCGGATCAGTGATCTTATAGTTCTCCGAATCCACCCGCATGGTCTTTAAGCGGAACTTGAGCCTGAACTTAAGTCTGAATTTCAGGCGGAACTTTAAGCGGAATTTAAGTCTGAACTTCAGGCGGAACTTTAAGCGGAACTTAAGTCTGAACTTCAGGCGGAACTTAAGACGGAATTTCAGCCTGAATTTCAAGCGGAACTTAAGTCTGAACTTCAGACGGAACTTAAGCCTGAACTTCATATAACGCTTTATTCTGTACTTAAGACGGAACTTAAGACGGAACTTAAGACGGAACTTAAGCCTGAATTTAAGCCTGAACTTCAAGCGGAACTTAAGGCGGAAACCATACTGCTTTTTGATCTGTTCTATGGACGCTCCGCTGCTTATAAGCTCTGCGTAGCCCTTTTCATCCTCATTTGTCCAGGTGCCGTTTTCGTTATCACTGGCTATACCGTAGGTCTTGTACAGTTCTTCATCGAGATCGGTCCATACATAGGAATCGTCCGTTGCTATACCGTATTTCTTATACAGCTCTTCATCCTTTGATGTCCAGATATAGCTGTTGTCATCGGCAGCGGCACTGCCGTATTCCTGATACAGAGCCTCATCTTCGTCGGTCCATTGATAGCTGTTGTCATCATAGGCAGCGCAGCCATATTCCTGATAAAGGGTCTCATCCGAAACATGTCCCGAATTATCCTCCCCTTCAAAATCCGTCCAGCTGTAGCTGTTATCGGAATCGGAAGCGGCACCGTATTTATGGTACATCTCCTCATCGACGATGTTCCACTGATAATCCCCAAGCTTCGATCCCGGCAGGGCAGGTGATCCGCTTGCAACCCACTTGTCATACTCGGCTTCCTCTTGCTGAGTCCAGGGGAACTTAGCATATTCCTCGGAGGTGGCCATCTTGCTGAGATCCGTCTCTTCGCTTTCATCCCAGGGATCTTTCCTGTATTCCTCGTCGCTTACCGGCCCTCCAAGCTCATGGTAGAGCTCTTCTTCCTCATAGGTCCAGGCATCCGCGGGCTTCACAACCTCATACTGGGCCTCTTCGTACTTTTCAGTATTGTCCTGATAGTCCTTCTCTTCCTCTTCGGTCCAGGGGTACTTGTCGTACATCATCTGGTCCGCCTGGCTCCAAACCCAGTTGAGATAAGCTTCCTCGTCCTCCTCGGTCCACTCATCCTTATCTTCGTCGGAGATCACCCAGTCGGCGTCATCATAGTAACCCCGGTCCATATATACCGTGGAATATACGTCATAGGGGATAAAGGAGATATCGCAGGGCTCCTCACCGGCTCCTACAGCCCTGTCTGTTCCCCAGATCAGGTCTGCTACGCCGTCACCCCCAAGGTTATATTCCCACCAGTCGTATTCGGAAGAACCCTTCGTTTTCTTCGCAGTGATATAGCGGTCCTCATCCGGCCAGTTACTGTCATAGATATGGATCCTGGCAGACCCGTTGCCGGGGAACTCTTCCAGTTTGTAAGCCAGTACTGCGTGCCCCCCCTCCGGGCCGAAGAGACCCAGTATCATGGGATGGGGGTCTGACCTTATGGTTTCGATGGTATCCCTGATGCCCGTATTCATGACATAACAAAGCTGGACTCTCACGTCATACTGGGAGATCTGCATCTGCTCGATGAACATCTTCAGGTCATCTTTATTCTTTTCAGAAGGTGCGCCATCCACCTTGACATCGTAATCCTTAATGGCATCCAGACTACTGTCAAACTGTTTTATATCCACACCGTTTAAGGGAACTCCCATCAGCGCACTGGAAGAAGACAGGCCATAGCAGCTGCCGCCCCAGTCATCCGTATAGTAATCAAACATGAATTTTCCCTTATTCCCGAATATCTGCTTATAGCGTTCCTCCGGGATCTGATAAGGATCCTTGTATCTGAGTCCGGCAAAGGTGTTCTCAAAAGGATATGACAGATCCGTCACATCAAAGGAAGGGATAACAACAGGAATGCTGCCGGTATTCTTTGTGAAAAGCCCCGGCGCGCTGCTCCCCCCGTCAACCCTGGCAAGAAGCGGGTGATAAGCGGGATTCGCTGCATCTGACGAAGATCTGGATTTAAGCGAATTGTAGCTGCTTCCTTTTCCGCCTTTCAGACGGTCACAGCCTGTAAACATATTCTTACCGAAGGCAGCGCTGTTATTTCTGTCAAGCTCCGGCAGGGTGAAATACTTTGAAACGGAAATCGTCTGAAGGTGAGAGCATCCCCGGAACATTTCTGTCATATTTGTTATCTGTGCAGTATTAAAACCTCTTAGATCCAAGCCTGACAAGCTGCTGCAGTCATAGAACATACGGGACATATCCCGCATATCCGAGATGTCAAGCTCCAAAATGTCCAGCGACTTCAGTGCTTTGCAGCCTTCAAACATACCGGTATTCTGACCGGGATCATTGCACCCCTTAACACCCCTTGCAACAGTGATCTTTTTGATCTTATCCGCAGTTGTATTTACGCCGCCCACTCTTAAAAGCCTGGTCTTCATTTCTTTGAAGGCATTATCTATCACGGTAGCCGGCACCGTCACATCCGTGCTCTGCCCCTTGTAACCAAGAAGAGTTATATAATTTCCGTCTGTCTTGTAATTCCAGTCCCTGAGGGCAGTGAGCTTTGACGCATCCGTAAAGAATCCCGGGCTTCCCTTTTTATCCAGCTTTGCATAGGCAGAGCCCTTCATCCTGTTCATTTCGGCTGTACTTGTGATATCGCCGTAGAGCGTCCCGTTTCCGCCTTTAAGCTTAATACAGCCGTCAAACATATCATCCCCGGAGGTAAGAGACGCAGTGTTAAAACTGTCATCTGCATAGATGGTGGCAAGTTCTTCGCAGCCTTCAAACATGCCGTCCATTTTGGTGACTTTGGAAGTGTCCCATCCCTTCAGGCTGACTACTCTGAGTTTTGAGTCACCGGAAAACAGTCCGGACATATCCGTGGTCTCCGAGGTGTCCAGTCCGGAAAGATCCGCAGTCTCCAGCTTATCAAATCCGGCAAACATATTTTTCAGCGACGAGGTTGCTTTCACCCCGCTGTCGATCTTGATATATTCAAAGTCCTTGAAAATACCGTCTTCCGGACTGATACTCTCCAGGATAACTGTCATATCAAACCCGCCTAAACGCATCTTACCGGGGATACGGAGCCGCTTATTACTGCCCCCGTATTTTTTCAGTGTAATGGTACGTGCGTTGGCATCTATTTCATGAGAATTTGGGTAAATATTCCAATCACTAAAATCGCTGACATGGGCAGAACCCGAGAAATATCCGGGCTTTGTCACGCCTCCGTCAACCCTTCCGTATGTATTATCCACATGATCTTTATCATAGGATGTACCTTTTTCGCCGGTCAGCGAAGTGCAGCCACGGAACATGTTTTCCGCGCTTCCCAGAATGTTATAGGTAAAACTGTCTGGATCGACCCAGATAAGTATAAGGGAGCTGCAGCCCTCAAACATGGAGTCCATACTTAAAACATTATTGGTACTGAAATTTGCAAGATCCAGCTCTGTAAGGGATGAACAACCCTTGAACATGCTGCTCATATACGCAGCCGTTTTGGTCAAAAATCTTTCCAGTCCGGTTATCTTTGTAAGGCTTGTACAACCACTGAACATCCCGTTCATTTTTTGGGACCACTCCATGTTCACTCCGCTCAGATCCACTTCCGACAGGCTTGAACAGGATTTAAACATGCATTCCGTAGATATTACTTGATGATCACGGAACGAGTAATCCGTCTTTTCCGGCATCTCTACATCTGTCAGGCTCGTGCAGTCTGCAAACATATAGGAGAGATCAACCGGAGTCGTTACATATAGCCCCTTTAAGTCTACTCTTTCAAGCTGGGCGAAATCTTCAAACAGGTGGCTGGTACGCCTCGGGTCATCGATAAGATATACGCCTTCATTCACACTGACGCTCACCAGATGTTTGTTGGTGCTTTTTTCTGACAGGCTGCTTAATTTGACAGGGTAGGGCGTCCCTTCTACAACCATTTCATTAGGGATTGATATACTGTTTGCATTTCCCTGATATCCTGTAAGAATAACTCCTACCGTTACCGTCCCCCCCAGTCTCTTGTCCCATTCATAAATCCAGTCATCAATGGTGGTATTATGTACGAATGTTTCACGAGATGTGAAATATCCCGGTTTACTGTCCCTACCGTCGATCCAGGCATAGGACCTGCCGACCTTTTCGGGCGTGTATGTTGCTTCGTCAGGGTATGTTGTTCCGGCACCGCCTGTTAATGACGAACAGCCGTAAAACATCAGCTCCTCTCCGGTCTTTCCTGTATCATCATACTGTGCGGCCGTAAAGCCGGATCCGGCGAAGATCGTGGTAAGGGCCGGACAGTTTGCAAACATTCCGTCCATATCTGTAACCTTGCCGGTATTAAAAGAACTGAGATCTAAGTCCGTTAATAGGCGGCAATTATAGAACATCTGCTTCATGTTTTGAACATTGGATGTGTCAAAAGAAGTGAGATCCAGGGAAACAAGTGATGTGAAATAATCCACAGAATAAGGTTCCACCGGAGTTCCCATGGCAAACATTTCGGACATGTTCTCTACGTTGGCTGTTGTGAATTTCCCGCCAAACTGCACAGATTTTAACTTCTTACAGTGATAAAACATTTTTGACATATCTGTGGTGGAACCGGTATCCAGGCGGGAAATATCGATACGTTCCACAAAAATTTCAGCATAAATTCCAACAGTATTATTAAGCGTAAAGTCGAATAACCCGGAGATACTTTCTGCTGCTTTGACTCCGTCCAGAACCATGATATGTTTTACACCATAGATTCCCTCTCCATCCGAAAGGCTTTGAAGGATCACATTATAATCATTGCCATCGATTTGGATCTTGCCGGGAATAGCGAGATTTGTGATCCGGCAGTCTGTAGTACCAGTAACAGGATTCAGTCCCTTTAATACAACCGTATGATCTCCCTCATTTAGGTCATAATTCCATTCGCTAACCTTCGGCGGTGCACTGAAATAGCCGAGTCGCCCAAACTCGGGATAAACACTATTAGGATTATCAGTACGGCAATACTCATAACCTTTTTGTGTTCCGTCATATGCTGTACCCCTTCCTCCGCAGAGGCTTGTACACCCTTCAAACACACTATCGCCTGATGTAGGATCAATATCCCAGTCATATGAAACATATATTGCTTTCAGGCTGCTGTCACCATTAAAACAATTCTCTAGATTGGGAAGAACGGGGTTGCTGCCTTTCTTGAAGCTAAAACTGGTTAGATCAAGCTCCTCAAGCATGGTATCACCGGCAAAGGTCCTCTTCATATTTTTTACAAGATATGTGTTTATTCCCGAAAGATTGATATATTTCAGTCTGGGAAGATTCTCAAACATCCCTTCCATAGAAACCCCGAGTTTACCTTCGGCGGTATCCAGACCGCTCATATCGATATATTCAAGGTTCGAATTATCTCCCTTACATCCTTCAAACAGCTTGTCCGGGGCGTACCCATGATACAGAGCCAACTCTACGCCCTCTTCAATAGTCACACTCTTAAGAAAGGGCGCTTTGCTTTCGTTTCCTTTACCTCCAAGACTTACAAGCTGTGTACGGTATTCTATATCTTCAACTCTGAAGCTTGTAGGGATGCGGATCTTTTTTTTGTTCCCTCGATACTCTTTCAGATAAACATATCTAGTATCTTTATCGTAATCCCACTCATCAAGCTCCGTCTCTTCCGGATCCGTATTCTCCGCAGCCAGCACTTCCTCCGGTCCCGCATCAAGTTGAACTGCGACACCTCCGTCATCACTCTTTATAAGCTCAATATCAGGCTGCATGGAAAAAACAAGAATAAAGCTAAGAACACTTGCCAGAACCCGCTTCGTAACGGCCTTCATATAAAAATCCTCCCAATGTTTTTGAGAGCCACGGCATTAAAGTCCACTTCGTCCCTCGCCGGGAAGGCATCCTGCATCAAAGATGCAGGATAAGTCCCTCGCCGGGATGGCATCCTGCATCAAAGATGCAGGATAAATCCTCGCCGGGATGGCATCACACATCAAAGATGTGTGATAAATGGTGGCGTGGCCTTCGTACTGTACACAGTCTTCCGACTATACCCCAAAATTGCACATATACATTAATTTTATCAAAAACGCTTCCGTGAAGCAATCCGGGAATCCTTTATTACGAGAACACAGTTCAGTGTATATGAAACGAAGACCGTCGGTTTTGGACCGACCGGAGCGAAGCGGAGATCGAACCTCCGACCTGCCGCTTAGGAGAAAATAGAAAATTCAAAAACACAGAGATTATCTGTCTTTTCCCTGTCTGCTTTAATGAGCAGTTCGCTTTTTGGGTATAAATTCAATACTAAGAGTACTGTCCATAGCTTCTGCAAGTCTCTTTAAAAGATTAAGACTGGGATTTCTTGTACCGTTTTCCAAGCGACTGATATCAGCCTGACTAATGCCACTCTTTTGCGAAAGTTCCATCTGCGTCATGCCAGCATGGATTCTTGCATCCAGTATCGCTCTTGTAATATTTACTTCCGGTTGTATAGCGTTATATTCCTTAACAAATTCCGGATCTTGCATTAGTTCATTAGTAAGCTCCTGTAGATCACTCATAAGTTCCAGCCTCCTTCCTACGATAATAATCAGTTCTTCTATCCTTAGCCAACTTTATCTCACTTCGCGGTGTCTTTTGTTGTTTTTTAACAAATCCATTGGTTGCTATGATTATTCTATCCTTATCAAAGAAATATAAAACACGAACTATATCATTACCCTCGATGGTTCGTAACTCAAAGATTCCATCTCCTAAATCTTTTGACAGAGGTTCTCTCGCCATATTTCCATATTCTTCAAGAAGATGCATATTGGCAACAACTTTTGCTTTCATCTTTATGTCAAGGGATCGTATGAACTGCCATACAGGTTTAGTACCATCCTCTTTTTTGTAAAAATCGACCTTAAATTTCTCCAATGGTTTTCTCCGCTTCTTATGCTATATATAACATATTCTCATCTTATCGTCAATAAATAATGAAAAGCTCAAAAAGCTCAATATGCACCCTTTCAACCAGTGTTTTAGGACGTAAAGGCTCGTTTTCTCAGCAACAACGAAAAGTAAAATTGTCACCCACTCGGACAAAAAAATAGAGGGCCTCAAAACCCTCTATTTATCAGCGTCCATGAGGGGATTCGAACCTCCGACCTACCGCTTAGGAGGCGGTCGCTCTATCCTGCTGAGCTACATGGACATATCAATTCGTAACACTTCGTGTTCCGAATTGATATGTCGCATTCGACCATATAAAATCGTGCTCCGCACGATGGGGTCGAATGCCAAAACGCCCAATCTCTCATACGCCACTTGCGGTGAACGCAAGTGTCTGTCCCTTTTGCTTACATGGACATACCTTATCTAATGTGCTATATCAGATTGACATGGCCCTGAAGCCAGATGATGCCTTTGAAGCGCCGGCCCGGTGCGGGGTCTCCCACGAGATCCTTTTCATTGATGCACACGTCCAGATCCATGTCATTGCACCTCAAAGTTATAACATAAATCTGCTCTTTGGTCAAACTGTTGGTAAGGGCTCTGCTCTCAAGGATCTCTCCCAGTATGGAATAAAGATCGCACTCAATGCCCCAGGGCATGAAGTAGGTATCAACTAAGGACAGGATGTCATCCTTTCCAATCCGTTTTGAGATGGCAGTATAGATATCCATGTCTTCAATGGTCAGATTCTCGATGGCTTCTTCGTTGCCCTCTCTCGCTGCCGCCAGAAGTTCGTGGCGACTGTGTTCATTCTTCTTTCCTGCCAAAGTCTTGACCGGATCCTTCATAAGAGGCAGAACAATAGAGCCCTCCGTGCTTAATCCCGCAAGGCTTACGGAAGCAAAGACTCCCTGTCTGCTTCCCATGTTTACCTGTTTCAGATAATCCATTCTGTTCTGGAGATAAAAGATAAGGCTGACTCCCACCTTAAGGTCATCGCACATACCGGCATAGGATTCCTTCTCGATATGCCGCTCAATGCTCACGTCCTCAGTGGAACTTATGCTCTTCCCGATGATGTATGGAAAGTAATAGTCGTACTCGAATTCCAGCTCCTCGGAATAATTACCGCAGACAGTAACGCCTATCGAATCCGCGTATTCTTTCCGGAACTCCGCCAGAACCCTTTCATCCCCTGCAGAAACATACTGTCTCTCCACGGGACCCTTCAGCACGTCATTTAAGATCTTATTCAGTTCTTTCCTGTTCTTTATCTTACTGAAGCCGATGGCTCTCAGATATTTATGTATCATTTCACCGGTATCCCTTATTTACCGGACTGTTCTGCCCGGCGGGATGCCTCCTTTATTACTTTATCCTGATGGTCTTTGTTCTTGCTCATGGAAACCGCCTGATCCAAAGCTTCCTTTTCCTCAAGCCCTAAATCTATGGCAGACTTGCCCTCCACGATCTCCTTGGTGTATGTATAACACCCGTTATTAGAATGTACGGAGTTTATCAGATAGCCGTTATCGTCCTTATCCAGCATACAAAGGGCAAAGCTCAGCCTTCCTCCCATCTCATGGAAAGCATCATATTTCACCAGGCCCCTCTTCTGATAGCAAATATGGATATTCTTAAGCAGATTGTCTATATCCCTGCGGTCGCGTCTGGTTGCGGTCTTTAAGTCGGAAATGTCGGTAAACAGCGATTCAAACTGACTTTCTAAGCTCTTCCCGTCCTTTCCCTCCATGAAAAACTGATATTCCTCATACAGCTTATTGAACTTTGACATCTGTATAAAATGCAGTATAAAAAGGACTATCACAAGAACCAGCAGGAATATGATCAAATACATGGGATCCAGCCAGTTCAGTCCCATCATTCCAAGTAAACCACTCTCGTTCATTCTGTCTTACCCTTTACTAACCTTTTAACAAGCATTTCCAGTTCCTCGGCAGAATAGTATTCTATCTCTATCCTTCCCTTTTTCTGGTCCTTCGCCTTGATAGTTACCTTGGCGCCTAAACTCTCCCTTACTTCATCCTCATATTTCCTGAGGATAAGATCCAGGGCTTCCGTATTCTTTTTGGGTCCCTTCGGCTTCTGGGGTTTATCAAAGTCCCTGACCATTTTCTCGATCTCGCGGACAGTCATCTTTTCATCAAAGATCCTGCAGGCCATTTCGTACTGTTTATCCCCATCCGAAATACCGAGAAGCGATCTGGCATGGCCCTGGGTGAGCTTTCCTTCTATCA
>JAEEGL011328589.1_pt1 | contig 11443 bp, 5 predicted proteins | sample 9134231 | NCBI WGS metagenome assembly JAEEGL01 (sample SAMN16246548, study PRJNA631951) | gut metagenome | biome: gut microbiome; feature: rumen; material: fiber-attached | host: Bos | place: Iran: Karaj | collected 2018-10
AGCTGGGACGCCATCAACAAGGCCGGCAGCTATGACGTCACCTTCAACGGCAGCACCAACAATGTCACGGCCACCTCCTACGCCATTGCGACGAAGGCCCTTGCGGTTGGTGACTACACCGTGAGCGTGGTCGCCAAGCCCGCAGCGGACGATCTTATCCGTCAGCCTTCCACTGCCGGCGAAGTCTCCTTCACCGTCAAGGAAGTGCTCAAGAAAGTCAGCGCCTCCGCACCTACCGAGTGGGGCAACGAGTACATGACCGCAGGCATCGCCAAGTTCGGCAGCGGTACCGAGATTACGGCCGACATGGTCTACGGCAACCTGGGCTTCGTCGCAGGCGGCGGCAAGTTCAAGTTCGGCATCGACGATGCCGACACCGCGCCGAAAAACCGCCTGCAGCTCGCCAGCACCGGAACAGTCGGAACAAAGGGCAACCTTCAGTTCATGGCGGGAGGTCCGGGAACGCTCGTTCTGAAAGCCCGTTCTTCCGGTGACGATGCCCGTCCGCTCGTCGTGGCCATCGGCACAACGGAAGTCGGCCGGGAAAACACCCCTGCCAAGACGGCCGATCCAACCGAGTTCACCTTCACCGTGAACGCCGCCGCGGGAGACCTCGTCAACATCTACTCCGCCAACAAGGGCATCAACCTCTACGCCATCATCTGGACGCCGACCGAGGGCGGCGGCTCGCAGCCCATCGAGGACGAGGATGCCATCACGACAGAGTACAACGCCGATTTCTCTAACGCAACGACCTTCCCCAAGGGTGACTTCACCGATGTCAAAACCATCGAGAAGATGACCTACACCGCCACCAGCGACCATAAGATGACCTTCGACACCGATGCGGGCCGTATGAAGTTTAACGGCGCATCCTCCGTCGGTGAAGACGGGATCCCCACCGACCGGAGCATCTCCTTTAAGGTCGTCGGCCCCGGAACCATCACGCACAAGGTGATCTCCGGAAGCAGTAGCGACGCCAACCGTAAAGAAATCCTCATTCTTGTTACGACGACGTCCGAAGGCAAGAAGGTCACCAAGCTCTACGAAGGCGCCTGCCCGACCGTCTCGTCGGCTAACGCCGTCACGACCGCCATCACAGCCGAGCACCTGGAGGGAATCACCGAAGCGGCTGTCGTCTACCTCTACGTCGACAAGGCCGTCAACTGCTACAACATTGGTTTCAAGCCCGCGTCATAGCAGTAACGCTCTTTCTACCGAAAACCGGCCCCATATAGAGGCCGGTTTTTCGTTATAGCATGCCTAATCGTGCAGGGGGACGCATGAGTGGGCGCGGTTTGGGGCCATTTTCGCGCCCAATCGTGCAGTTCGATGCATGATTGGGCGCACAAGGCAGCCGCAGGGGACCAAAGCGCGGCGGAAGCGGAGGCTAGCGTGCGGCGAGCGTGGCGGCCTTGACCGCGCAGTTGATGCCGTCGAGGGCGGAGGAGACGATGCCGCCGGCGTAGCCCGCGCCTTCCCCGCAGGGATAGAGGCCGGGCAGTTGGGCGTGACAGAGCGTCTCCGGGTCGCGCGGGATGCGGATCGGGGACGAAGTGCGGGATTCGACTCCCAGAAGCAGGGCGTCGTTGGTGTAGTAGCCCTTGATGAGTTTGTTGCCGACAAACGGGAAAGCACGGCGAAGACGCCGTGAGACGCAGTCCGGCAGCAGTTCGTGCAGCGGTGCAGAGACGGCGCCGGGATGATAGGAGGTCTTCGGAAGATCCTTGGAGACGACGCCCCGGCAGAAATCCATCATCCGCTGGGCAGGTGCCCGGAGGAGATTGATTTTCTCCAGCGGACGGCCCTGGCTGTCACGCGGAACCAGCGAGCGGGAATACATATACATCTTCCGCTCTACATCCCGTTGGAAATACAGCACGGAGAACACGCCATACTGCGCGTATTCTTCCGGCACATCCTCCGGCTCCACCTGCACCACAACGCCGGCGTTGGCCCATTTGGAGTTACGGGCGCTGTTGGACATTCCGTTGAGGACTACCGACTTGTCGGTCGTCGCCGCCGGCACGAGGATGCCACCCGGGCACATACAGAAGGAAAACACGCCGCGCCCCTCGACCTGCGTCACGAACGAATATTCGGCCGTAGGCATAAAGGGCTGATACTTTCCGTGATAGCGGGCCTGGTTGATCATCCACTGCGGATGCTCCACCCGGACGCCAAGGGCGAATCCCTTCGGTTCGATGGCCCATTCATTCCGATGAAAGAGTTCATAAATATCCCGTGCCGAATGTCCCGTTGCCAGGATAATCCGGTCAAACCGGAATGTCCGCTCCCCCGCTATGACTTCGTAGCCTGACAAAGATTCCGGGTCAAGCCCGGAATGACGGGAAAGGTCAAGCCCGGAATGACGGATGATTTCCGTCACCCGGCACTCAAAGTGATACTCCCCGCCGTGCTCTTCGATGCAGTGGCGGATGTTTTCCACCACAACGGGAAGGCGGTCGGTACCGATATGGGGATGGGCATCGATGAGAATATCCTCGGAGGCCCCGAAACGGGCCAACTGATATAGTACCTCGCGGATGTCGCCCCGCTTGGAAGAGCGGGTGAAGAGTTTGCCGTCCGAGAATGCGCCTGCGCCGCCTTCGCCGAAGCAATAGTTGGAATCGGGATCCACGACGCCGGTCGTGGAGAGGGTTGCCATATCGACCTTGCGGCGGTGCACGTCTTTCCCCCGCTCCAAAATAACAGGCTTGAGTCCCAGTTGCAACAACTTCAGTGCGGCAAACATTCCGGCCGGGCCGGCCCCAATAATGCCCACCTCGGGCGCATCGTGCACGTCCTTATACTCCGGTATCGAATACTCCGGCTCCTCTTCTCCTTCCCGGAACGCCTCAATCCTATAGCGGTACAGCACATCCTGCCGCGCATCGATGCTGCGTCGTACAACCCTCGTCGCCCCCACTTTATCGGCCTTCACACCAAGCGCCTTCGCCGCCGCCGTCCGGATTTCTTCCTCTGACAGTTCCGCACCGATTTTTTTTACAAGTTCAAACTCTTTCATATCAGAAGTCTGCCATTCTACTCACCGGGGCGACGTCCAGCGGAGTGCATTCACCTGCCAGGTAGTGATAGTATCCGGCGATAGCGATCATCGCGGCGTTGTCGGTCGTGTATTTGAATTCCGGCAGGTAGGTATTCCAGTGACGTTTCTGCCCTTCCGAGACAATGCGGCTGCGAAGGCCGCTGTTGGCCGAGACGCCGCCGCCGATGGTGATCTCGCGGATGAGCGTCTGCTTCGAGGCTTTGATCAGTTTGTCGAGGAGGATGTCGATGAGGGTTTTCTGGAAACTCGCGCAAAGGTCCTCCTTGTTGTTTTCGAGGAAAGAAGGATCCTTCGCCATCTCGTCGCGGACAAAATACAGCAGCGACGTCTTGACCCCGCTGAAACTGTAATCCAGCCCGGGAATATGCGGCTTGGCGAAGGTGAAGCGGAGCGGATCGCCCTGGGCGGCGAGCCGGTCGATCACCGGGCCGCCGGGATAGCCGAGCCCCAGCATTTTGGAGCATTTGTCGAACGCCTCCCCCACCGCGTCATCGATCGTCTGGCCGATGATTTCATATTCCAGCGGAGAGGAGACCTTCACGATCTGCGAATTGCCCCCGCTCACCAGCAGGCACAGATACGGAAATGACGGCTCTCGGACCGGCTTCCCTTCCTCCCGGATGAAATTAGCGAGGACGTGCCCCTGCAGGTGGTTGACCATCACCAGGGGAATGTCGAGCGACAGGGAAAGCGACTTGGCGAAGGACGTCCCCACCAAGAGCGATCCCAGGAGCCCCGGGCCGCGGGTGAAGGCGATGGCCGTGAGGTCGGCAGGCTTTACGCCGGCCTTGGCAAGCGCCTGGCTTACCACCGGGACAATGTTGAGCTCGTGGGCGCGGGAGGCCAGTTCCGGGACCACACCGCCATAGTCTTTGTGGACCTGCTGCGAAGCGATGACGTTCGACAGCAGATACCCGTCCCGGATGACAGCCGCCGAGGTGTCGTCGCAGGAAGATTCTATGCCCAGTATGATGTCTGCCATAATTTCGACTGCAAATATAACGAAAAAAACGTTATATTTGTAGATTGTAGTATTATGCGCAAATTTCTGAAAATACTCGGGATCGTCGTTGCGACAATTCTGCTGCTGGTCTGCGGAGCCATGTTGGCCCTGCAGATTCCCGCCGTGCAGCAGAAACTTCTCGAGCGTTTTCTCCAGAAGACCGACGGCTATTTCGACGGGGACTTCAGCGTGGGAAGCATCCGCCTACTCCCCTTCAATACGCTGATTGTCAAGGATGTACTCATTCTGGACAATTCTCCGTACATCGACCCGTACGATCCCGATCCGCATCCGAGGGATACCTTTGCCTTTATCGGTTACGCCTCCGTGCGGCTCTCGCTCAAATCCCTCTTCAGCGGCGAGGGAGTCGAGATGAAAAAGGCCGTCGTGCGCAATGCCGAATTCAATCTCTGCATCCAGCCGGACTTCGAAATGGAGATCCGCGGCAAAGGCGTCACCAACCTGCAGCAGATCTTCCACCTCAAGCCGCCCGTGAAAAGAAAGCCGGAAAAGGGCAAAATTTTCGAAATCCAGAATGTCGAAGTGGAAAATTTCATCTTCCGGCTGATCAACTACCGGCAGAAAGAGATTCAACGCCGCCAAAACAAGGGGCGGCCGGATCAGGGCGGCATCAACTGGAACGACCTGGAACTGATCACCGACGTCAAGGGCCGCAATCTCGGAATGGTTGGAAGGGTGATGCACGGCACGGCCGACCACGTCGAAATCTTTGAAAAGAGCGGCTGCTTCATCGACCACGTCGAGGGCAGTACGGAAGTCGGTCACGGCAAATCTCTCTTCTACAATCTCCGGATCCAGGATGCCTGGTCGGATATCAGCATCCCGTCGATGCAATTCCTATATGGCGACCAGAAGCACTTCAACGACTTCATTCACGGCGTCCGCATCGTCGCGGACATTGCGCCCTCGAAGGTTGATATCGGACGGACCATCGGTTACTTTGCCCCGGCGCTGCTCGGCAATCCCATTGTGGCCGATGTGGAAAAAGGTGGCGTAGACGGTCCTGTCTGTGACCTCGGCATCAAGGACATCCATTTCACAGATCTCACGAGCGGGGTCAGCGGAGCCCTTGACGGAAGGATTACCGGCCTGCCCGAAAAGGATTTCACCCTCGACTTCAACCTCGACAAGTTTACGTTCAGCACCGCCTCGCTCGGCAAATTCATCCGAGGATGGGCGCCAGGGCTGAAACTCGACCTGTCGAAATTTGCCCCGAAGGAAACCTTCCGGCTGACAGCACAGGGCCACGGTCCCCTCAACCGGCTTATTCTGGACGGCAACCTGCAATCCACCGTCGGAAACGCCCGATTCAACGACCTCATTCTCGAGAACGTCACCGACAAAAACAAACCCATTGCCATCGGCGGCGGACTCTCCACCGAGCGGCTCAACATCGGCCGCATCATCGGGAACGACAAACTTGGCGAACTGACGATGTCCTCCTCGCTGGACGCCACCCTCGGCAAAACGCCGGAGGTCATCATCGATTCGCTCTCGATCCGGAAACTGCACGCCCTCGGCTACGACTACAGCAACATCCGCGCGCAGGGTGTCTACAAGGGCAATTCCTTCGACGGGCGCATCGTGAGCCACGACCTCAACCTCGACCTGATGGCGCAAGGGCTGTTCAACCTTTCGGAGGGAAGCGGCAATACTTCCTATGAGGGTTACATCAACCTCGGCTATGCCGACCTCGGGGCACTGGGATTCGACAAGAACGGAATGCGGATCGCCCTCAATTCGGACGTCAACTTCATCCGGACGAAGGATGGGGATCTCGTCGGCGACATCGACGTCACCGATATCAACCTGGCCAATGAGCGGGGCACCTTCAACATCGGCAACCTCTCGGTTCAGTCCCACTTCAACGACGAAGTCAACCGGATGAAGATCGCCTCCCGCTTCATCAACGGTACCTACGTCAGTTCCAGACCCATTAATGCTTTCATCAAGCAGCTCCTCAATGTCACGGCGCGACGGGAAATCCCGGCCCTGTTCACGAAAAAGAGCGATGGAGACTATCCGGCCGACTACGCCCTTGAACTCCGCTTCAACGATATGGGCAAACTGCTGGAATTCGCCCTTCCTTCCGCCTACATCGAAGATGATTCCCGGCTGGACCTGCATCTGGACGAAGCGGGGAACCTCAATGCCAGGGTCATTTCGGGACGGCTTGCCATCGGCGACAAATTCATCAAGGACGTCACCCTCGACATTGACAACAAAGACAATAGCCTGAATGGCATTCTCCGCAGCAGCGAACTCCGCATCGGCGGAATCCGCCTCCTCGGGGCCAACGCCAACCTCTATGCCGACGACAATGTCATCGGCGCCGATATCCGCTACGACAACAAGACGGAAAAAGAGAACAAGGGCGACCTCAGCCTCACCGCACAACTTCGCCGGGATGCCGACCAGCAGCTCGTCTGCTCCGCCCACGCCCTTCCGTCCAACATCTTCTACGACGGAGACCTATGGCGCATCTCTTCCGATGAAATTCTCGTGAAGGGGAAAGATATTAAGGTCCACCGTTTCCAGGGGGCCAGCACCGACCAGTCGATCCTCGTGGACGGTGGCTATTCCCCTACCCGGACGGATACCCTGTCGGTACGGCTCGAGAAATTCGATATTTCCCTGCTGGACGGCATCGTCAAGGGCGGATATTCCTTCAAAGGAAGGGTTACCGGCAATGCTTTCGTCACCTCACCGGCCCAGGGAATGCCCGGTCTTCTGGCCTCTCTCCAGTGCGAAGGGGCCGAGGTGGCGGGATACCCGCTCGGAACGCTGGATCTGGGCAGCCGCTGGGATGCAGGCGGCAAGCGCTTCCTTGTCGACGTAACCAACCATCTGGACGGAAAGAACAACATCAGCGCCCACGGATGGATTACGCCCAAGGGCGAACTCGACATTGCCGCCGACCTCGACCGCTTCAATCTGGGGGTCGCGCAACCCATCCTGTCGTCGGTCTTCAGCACCTTTGACGGCGGCGTATCCGGAAAGGTCCGGGCTTACGGCTCCGCCAAGCAACTTCGGCTCCAGAGCGAGGGTGCCCGGCTGGACGACGCCCATCTCGGTCTCGATTATACCAAGTGCGTCTATACGGTAAACGGTCCCGTCAACATTACCGAGAAAGGTATTGAATTCAGCGAGGTGGACATTACCGACAACCTCAAGGGAACCGGCAAGGTGACGGGCGGCGTCTACTTCAACACGCTGAAGAATATTACCCTCGGCGTGCATCTGGCCGTCCGCAATATGCTCGTACTGGATACGCACGAAGGCGACGATCCCACGTACTACGGCCACATCATCGCGGACGGAACGGTGGACGTGACCGGTCCCACCAGCAAGATCAATATTGGCATCAACGCGCGGACGACCGGGCCCGGCGACATCCACATTCCGCTCGGCAACGCTTCCGGCGAAAAACGCACCTTCCTCACCTATACCCAGGCTGAGGAGGATGAGACGACGGATCCGTATGAGCTGATGATGAAAAAGCGCGAGAAGAAGGTCGCGGGCAAGAGCGACCTCGACGTCGGCATCCGCATTCTCGCCACGCCGGACCTGACGGCCTACATCGAGGTCAACAAAGCGACCGGCAATATTCTCTCCGCGACCGGCAACGGCACGATCGACCTGGTCTACACGTCCCGGAACAATTATTTCGGCATCAACGGCCAGTACATCATCAACTCGGGGCAGTACCTGTTCAACGCGATCAACATCATCAACAAGGAGTTCACGGTACGGGAAGGCGGCTCAATCCGGTTCAACGGAGATGTAAAGGAGACCGATCTCGACATCGACGCCATCTATACGACGAAGGCGTCCCTCCAGACGCTGCTGGCCGAAACCGACGCCGTCGACACCCGCCGGACGGTGGAATGCGGCATCCACATCTCCGACAAACTCCGCAACCCGCAGATCGGCCTCAGCATCGACATCCCCGACCTCGACAGCGCGACGCAGGCCCAGGTCAACAGCGCGCTGAGCAGCGAAGACAAGGTGCAGCGGCAGTTCATTTACCTGCTGATCTCGGGGTCGTTTATGCCGTCGGACTTCAGCGGTATCGCCAACAACACGAGCAACCTGCTGTACTCCAACGTCACCAACATTATGACCAATCAGCTCAACAATATTTTTGCAAGGCTGAACATCCCGCTCGACCTCGGTCTGAACTACAAGTCCACCGAGGCGGGCAACAACCTCTTCGACGTCGCCGTCTCCACGCAGCTCTTCAAAAACCGCGTGATCATCAACGGCTCCATTGGTAACCGCGAGCAAAGCGCCACCTCCCGGAGCACCAACGTCGTAGGCGACATCGAGGTAGAAGTCAAGCTTGACCGACAGGGTGCGGTACGTCTCAAGGCATTCTCGCATTCCGCTGACCAGTACACCATTTCCCTCGACAACTCCCAGCGCAACGGCGTCGGCGTCTCCTACCAGCGGGAATTCAATTCCTTCCGCCAGTTCTTCCGGATGCTGTTCCGCTCCCGCAAGAAACGGCAGGAAGACTTCATCCTGGAGAACCAGAACATCAAGACCCGTACGCTGGAGATCGGCCGGGACGGCAATGTGGTGAATGAGGAAAAGCAGCGCAAAAACACGAAAAAAGATGGCAAACGGTAAACTGTACCTGATTCCTTCCCCGCTGGGGGAATACGATCCGGCGCTCGTAATCCCCGCTCCGGTGCTGGATCGCCTGCAGAGCATCCATATTTTCGTCGTGGAAGAAGTGCGGACTGCACGGAGATACCTTTCGGCCGCGGGGCTCAAGGGCCATATCGGGGAATTGGAATTCCATACGCTCAACGAGCATACGCCGCTCTCCGAAGTGGAAGCGCTCGGGGGACTTTTTGCGGACGGACAGGATGTCGGTCTGATTTCGGAAGCCGGGCTGCCCGCCGTGGCGGATCCGGGGGCGCAGCTCGTGGCCCTGTGCCACCGCCGGGGCATCGAGGTCGTCCCGCTGGTCGGGCCCTCCTCGCTGATGCTCGCGCTGATGGCTTCCGGCCTGGACGGACAGCGGTTTGCCTTCCGGGGCTATCTGCCCGCCAAGACGGATGAGCGCCGCTCTGCCATCCGCCTGCTGGAGAAAGATTCCGCCGTGCGGCACGAGACACAGATTATCATCGAGACACCCTACCGCAACGATGCGCTGCTAAGTGACCTCGTCTCGATCTGCCGGGGCACGACGCGGATTACCGTCGCCGCCGACATTACCCTTCCCTCCGCATTCATCCGCACCCGGACGGCCGCAGAGTGGAAAAGCAACCTGCCGGTCATCGGGAAACGGCCGTGCGTATTCCTTGTCCTTGCTTGATGAAGATTGCGTTTACAACCCTCGGCTGCAAGCTGAATTTTGCGGAAACGTCCACCTACCGGCGGGCGCTCGTGGAGGCCGGCGCCGAAGCGGTCGGCTGGAATTCACCGGCTGATGCCTATCTCATCAATACCTGTGCGGTAACGGAGCACGCCGAGAAGAAGTCCCGCAACCTGATCCAGCGGGCGCATCGGCTCGCACCGGCGGCATCCATCTATGTGACAGGATGTTACGCGGAGCTGCGAGGAGCTGACATAGAGCTTCTGCCGGGCGTCCGGCGCATTTTCGGAGCCGCGGAGAAAGGGCAGATTGTTTCCGTGCTATGCACCGACCTAGGGCTGGGGTCAGTTTTAGACTTCCCCGGCGACACGCTTCCCGCCTGGTCTTCCGGCGAACGAACACGATCGTTTTTGAAGGTACAGGACGGCTGCGACAACTTCTGCGCCTATTGCACCGTACCCTTCGCCCGCGGCCGGAGCCGGAATCTGCCGATCTGCTCACTGATCCGCGACGCCTCCGAAATTGCCGCAAAGGGCATCCGGGAAATTGTTCTAACGGGGGTGAATACGGGCGATTTTGGCCGCTCGACCGGAGAGAGCTTTTTATCGCTGCTGCAGGCACTTCAGGATGTCGAGGGCATCGACCGCTACCGGATTTCCTCCATCGAGCCGAATCTGTTGACAGATGAAATCATCGACTGGATTGCCTCAGGAACCAAGGTGCTGCCGCATTTCCACATTCCCCTGCAAACGGGAAGCGATACGCTGCTGAAACGGGTCGGGCGACGATACGACACGGCGCTGTTTGCCTCCCGCATTGACAAGGTCCGGGCCGCGATGGAGCATCCGGGCGGGCGGAAGGTGTTCTTCGGCATCGACGTCATCGTGGGTCTGCCGGGCGAGACGGACGCGCTGTTCGAGGAGACGTACCGATTCCTCTCCGAGCGCATCCGGCCGGCCTTCCTGCACGTATTTCCCTACTCCCGTCGTCCCGGAACACGGGCCGCGACTTGGCCCGATCAAGTGCAGGACCGCATCAAAACGGCTCGCGTCGCCCGTCTAGAGGCCCTTTCGGAGGAACTGCACGCTTCCTTTATCGCCGCCCACAAGGGGCTCCGCGCGCCCGTTCTGTGGGAATCCACCTCCCGGGACGGACAGATGAGCGGATTTACAGATAATTATATTAAGGTCACGAGACCCTACGACAAGGTGCTCGTCGGGACCATTACGGAGGCTACGCTATGACTGCACGGCTGACATTCCTCGGGACAGGGACTTCGCAGGGTATCCCCATTATCGGCTGCCGTTGCCCGGTATGCACTTCGCCGGATCCGCGTGACAAGCGTTTCCGGGCCAGCGCCCTGGTGGAATATGGCGGCCTCACGATCCTTATCGACGCCGGGCCGGATTTCCGCAGCCAGATGCTCCGCGCCGGTGTGGGCCATCTCGACGCGATTCTGTTAACGCACAATCACAAAGATCACACGGGCGGACTCGATGACGTGCGCTCGCTCAACTACATCGACCGCAAGGCCGTGGAAATTTACTGCGAACCCAAGGTCGAGGAAACGATCCGTCGCGAGTACGCCTACGCGTTCGCCTCACCCAAATATCCCGGCTCGCCGGAATGGAACATCCACCGGATTGGGGAAGAGCCTTTCGAAGTGGTCTCGAATGACGGGTATGAGCTGGAATGGGTGCACGACGTGGGGTATTTTTACCGTCCGGTGGAAGGTCCTGTCCCGCCGCCGCGCCGGGTAACGGTCATCCCGATCCGCGGCTACCACGACACGATGCCGGTCCTTGGCTTCCGCTTCGGCGACATTGCCTATCTGACGGATATGAGCCGCCTCCCGGAGGAGGAATTCGTGAAATTACAAGGGCTGAAACACCTGACCCTCAATACAGTAGGTTACAAGAAACACCATTCGCACTTCAGCCTGGACGAAGCGCTGGAGTTGGCGGGGCGTATCGGAGCCGCACACACCTGGCTCACCCATCTCTCTCACACCTTCCCCGCCCAC
>JAEEGL014062081.1_pt1 | contig 11443 bp, 15 predicted proteins | sample 9134231 | NCBI WGS metagenome assembly JAEEGL01 (sample SAMN16246548, study PRJNA631951) | gut metagenome | biome: gut microbiome; feature: rumen; material: fiber-attached | host: Bos | place: Iran: Karaj | collected 2018-10
AAATAATAAAAAATAGAGAAAAATATAAAATACTTGAAAAAATACTTAATTTTTAGACAAAATACGTTATATTTATCCTTTTAAAAGTTTAATGATTCAAAAAATGGTAATAGAGGGGGATATAGCAGAAAATACAGCCCCTCTCTAAATCACGGCGGTCTTGAAAAATTCCCCGGAGGGTAAATTTGAGGGGTCAAAATTTCTGAAAATGTCCTTTTGGGATATTTTTTATAGAGATTCTATACTTTTTCGTAGAGCTCTTAGGGTTGAAATGCTTTTACTGGACGCGAGCATGCGATATTCTCGGCTTTTCTGCGGGTCGAGACACCTCCTTTCAAGAGACAGATCTTACCCTGAAGATTTTGTAGTGCATAAAACTATCGTAAACTCTAAGAGTTCTACGAAGAAGTATAGAAAAACTACGCAGAAAGATATTTAAAGAGGAGAAAAGTCTATGGGAACAGCAAGAAAACAGGGTAAAACTTCCCAGCGAACTGCTCCACCAGCAAGAAATCCTGAGAATCGAGAGAATCAATTAATTGCAATGGCTTATGATTTGGCTGAAAAGAGACTGCGAGAGGAAACAGCCTCTGCTCAAGAGATAGTTCATTTTTTAAAGATGGGTACAGCTAGAGCTCAGCTTGAAAAGAAGAAACTAGAGGCTGAGACCATGTTATTAGAGTCTAAGAAAGATGCTGTCGATTCAGCAAAACAAAGTAGTATTGTCTATCAAGAAGCTATTGAAGCGTTTAGGGAATACAGTGGTCAAGTTGATGACTAAATCCTATCATGAATTAATACAAATACCAACGTTTGAAGAACGTTTCGAGTATCTTAGGCTGTACGGAGTAGTTGGTGAAGATATTTTTGGTTTTAACCGTTTTGTAAATCAAGCATTCTATACGAGTGATCCTTGGAAGTCTGCAAGAAACAAAGTAATTATTCGAGATGGTGGATGTGATCTAGCTTGTCCAGATAGAGAAATCTTCCATCGAATACAAATCCATCACATTAATCCAGTTACTATGGAACAGCTTGAGAATGAAGATCCGATTCTCTATGATTTAAACAATCTTATATGTACAAGTCCAACAACTCATCGAGCTATCCATTATGGAGATGCTTCATTACTTATACAAGATTATGTACCGAGGAGACCAGGCGATACTAAACTATGGTGAGAAAGGAGTATCATGGCTTATCGAGTAGTTACTATAGCAAATTGTCGTACAGCATCTATTCGTAGAGCTCCATGGATTCCTTTATACGATAAAGACATAGTTGGAATTCGTGATGGTCCGCAATGCGATAGCAATACAGTCAAAATGGGTCAGACTATCGAGATTGACACTGACGAAATTTGTTATGACTGGACTGGTCGTAAGTTCTATAAAACCAAACGACCTAGAGGTTGGATTTATGAAGGTTGTATAGACTTAGGAGATGACAGTCATGGATAGCCATAGTGTGATTATTAACGACGTTAAATGTTTACTAAGTATCGATAGTGATACATCAGAGTATGATCTCGATATAATCTCTCATGTTAATAGTGCATTTTTTACATTATTCTCTTTAGGCATTGGTCCTAGTACCCCTTTTTCAGTAGATAGTTCTACTACTTGGGATGAATTTTCAAGTAATGTTCCTAGTAATGTTCTTCTAGACTATATTCATTTGAAGGTTGCTTTGGTGTTTGATCCGCCATCGTCATCAGCTGTAATTGATGCTTATAAGAATCGAATTGCTGAACTAGAATTTCGAATGAATATTTTAGTGGATAATGGTGGTGGCTATGTTACAGGATAATGAATTAAGTCACCACGGTATTCTAGGACAGAAATGGGGAGTAAGAAGATTTCAAAATGCTGATGGTTCGTTGACTGAAGCTGGTCGTAAACATTACGATAAGTTAGATACCAAATGGGCTAAAAAGAATAGTGGTAAGATTGAAGCTAAAGTCAAGCGTAAAGTAGCTAAAGATATTAATGCGTATAATCGAGAACTTTCTAGACAACCAGGCTATTACAATGCTAATGGTAAAGTTAGTAAGAAAGCTATTAATGCGTATAATAGAAAACTTGCATCTTTAATGAATGAAAAGATGGATAACATTGAAACACCATCAGGTCGAGTTGTTCGATTTGTTGCTAAACGTGGTGAACTTGGCGTTCAAATGGCTTTAGCTGATCCTGGTTACGATATGTCTAAAATGAAAAATGGCATTTGGTCTAGTGGTCGAGTAGCTTATAAAAAGAATCAAATCAGTAAGATAAATATTTAGGAGGTGATAAAATGCCTTTTATTGATTCAAATAATGAACTTTATCACCATGGAATTCTTGGAATGAAGTGGGGTGTAAGGCGCTATCAGAATCCTGATGGTTCTCTTACTGATGCTGGTAAAAAGCATAATCGAGATCAAGAATTGTCAGACATTCGTGAAGATAGACGTAAAGCAGCTAAGAATGCTGCGTTTCTTAGCGATAAAGAACTTGATGCACGAATTCGTCGTCTTGAAAAAGAACGCCGACTTAAAGATCTTACAGCACAAGAACTTGGTACTGGTAAAAAGAAGACTAATAAACTTCTTGAGAATGTTGGAAATCAGGTTGTTAATAAAATAATAGTTGATGCTGTTGTTGGCAGTGCTGCGGCTGCTATTGGCGTGGCTGCTAAAACTTATCTTAACAGTAAGGGATTCCCAACTTCTATGGGTTAAAATCAAAATGAAATGAGGTCGGCATGAGCTTATCTAATACGGCCGTGCCGAAATATTACGGCCTATTTAGAGATGCTGTTATCAGAGGAGAAATACCAGTTTGTGAAGAAATTTCTATGGAGATGAATCGTATCGACGATCTTATAGCAAATCCTGGTATATTTTATGATGATAAAGCAGTTGAAGGTTGGATTAAATTTTGTAACAATGAATTAACATTGACCGACGGTGGCGATCTAAATTTGTTAGATACCTTCAAACTTTGGGGTGAACAAATTTTTGGTTGGTACTATTTTATAGAACGGTCTGTATATGAGCCTAATCCTGATGGACATGGCGGCCATTATGTTCGTAAGTCTATAAAGAAAAGACTCATTAATAAACAATACCTAATAGTATCCCGTGGTGCTGCGAAAACAATGTATGCTGCGTCAATTCAAGGATATTTTGTAGCTGTTGATTCTAGTACAACTGATCAAATAGTTACAGCTCCAACAATTCGACAAGCAGATGAAACACTTTCTCCAATTAGAACGGCTTTAGCAAGAGCTCGCGGACCTTTATTTCAGTTTTTAACTGAAGGATCTATTAATAATACTACTGGTTCTAGGGCGAATAGACCAAAACTTGCTTCGACTAAAAAAGGCATTGAAAACTTTCTTACTAATTCAATAATCGAAGCACGTCCTATGTCTATTGACAAGCTTCAGGGTGCTCGTTCTAGAATTGCTACTGTTGACGAATGGCTTTCTGGAGATATTAGAGAAGATGTTATAGGTGCTATTGAACAAGGTGCATCTAAAATGGATGATTACCTTATTGTGGCAACTTCTTCAGAAGGTACTGTTCGAAATAGTGCTGGCGATACAATCAAAATGGAATTAATGTCCATCCTTAAAGGAGAATACATTAATCCTCATGTATCTATCTGGTACTACAAATTAGATGATGTTAAAGAAGTAGGCCGTCCAGAAATGTGGATGAAGGCCCAACCTAATATTGGTAAGACTGTTAGCTATGAAACGTATCAGTTAGATGTCGAACGAGCTGAGAAGAATCCATCATCTCGTAATGATATTCTTGCAAAGCGTTTTGGTCTTCCGATGGAAGGTTACACTTACTTCTTTACATATGAAGAAACTTTACCACATAAAAGACATGACTTCTGGTCTCTTAGATGTGCAATGGGTGCAGACCTTTCTCAAGGTGATGACTTTTGCGCTTTTACGTTTTTGTTTCCATTACGTGATGGGTCTTTCGGAGTTAAGACACGATGCTACATTTCGGAACTCACACTAAAGAAACTTCCGTTGGCTATGAGACAAAAGTATGAAGATTTCATTAATGAAGGCAGTCTTATTGTTCTAGATGGAATTGTTCTAGACATGATGATTGTGTATGAAGATATAGATTCATATATTATTAATTCAGACTATGATGTCGTATGCTTTGGATACGATCCTTATAATGCTCGTGAGTTTGTTGATAGATGGCAAACTGAAAACGGGCCGTTTGGTATTGAAAAAGTAATACAAGGCGCTAAAACTGAATCGGTTCCTCTTGGTGAGTTGAAGAAACTTGCTGAGGCAAGATTACTTAACTTTGATCAAGAGTTAATGTCATTTTGTATGGGCAATTGTATTATACTTAAAGATACTAATGGCAATCGAAAGCTTTTTAAGAAACGTAATGATAAGAAGATCGATAGTGTTGCTGCTATGATGGATGCTTACGTAGCGTTTAAACTTAACAGAGAAGCTTTTGAATAATTCAAAATGGAATGGGAGGAGGTCATATGCCTTCTTATGTAGATCAGATGTATGCTGTTTATTCTTCGAATGATGCTCTATCTCACCATGGTATTTTAGGACAGAAATGGGGCGTAAGACGTTTTCAGAATGAAGATGGTACCAGGACTGCGGCTGGTAAGAAACGTGAAGCAGAACTTGGTAGTGGATCCGATTATGGACGTATGGCTGGATCAGCAAAACAAATAAAAAATGCTTATAAAAATGCTAAAAAAAATATACTTAATAAAACTCATGCTAGAGACGATAAATTAGATGCTAAAAATGCTTCTGATAAAGAATATGATGCTAGTCGTAAAAAGCATTTAGCTGATATGAATGCTGCTAAAGCTGATTACCATAATAATAGAGCTAAAATGCTTGAGAATAGAGCTAAGGCATCAACTAAAGCTACTAATGATAATATTTTGGTTAGAGGTTTAAATAATAATCGTTTAGCTAAAGCTCATACTGAACGTTTGAAAGCTGATTTGCATACTGCCAAACAATCTGGAGATAAAAAAGCTATCAAAAATGCTAGAACGGCATTAGCTAAATCAAAAGCTTTTGATGTTGTTATGGGTGGCGGAGATAATGCTGCTGCATATAGAAAACATAGAGCTAATGGAAAAAGTAAAACAGAATCTGTATTAAGAGCTATGACTATAGGATAGAATAATGTATCAGTATAGTTAGGAGGTGACGAATGTCGTTAAAAGATCGTTTTTCCAATGCTTGGAATGCTTTTCAGACAGAAGATAAGCGCCGAGTAGAAGAAGTAGAAAATACTCAATCGTTATTCGGTACTATCGAGTCTCCTAGCTATTTTCGACAAGATCGTTATCGAATGCGATGGAGTAACGAGCATTCTATACTAAATTCTATCTACAATAGAATAGCTAACGATGTTGCTTCCATTAAAATTCAGCATGTTCGGGTTGATGAGAATGAGCGATTTCTTGAGACTATTAAAAGTGGTCTTAACGAATGTATGACTCTTTCTGCTAATTTAGATCAAACATCTAGAGAATTCTGGATGGATTTAGTTGTATCAATGCTTGATGAAGGCGTTGTGGCAATTGTTCCAACAGATACGGATATTGATCTTGTTAAGAATAATTCAATAGATATACTTGCATTGCGAACAGGTCATATTGTTGAGTGGATGCCTGGTAAAATCAAAATGGAAGTGTATAATGAACGAAAGGGTGTTCAAGAAACTATTACTTTACCTAAGACTAAAGTTGGTATTATTGAAAATCCTTTTTATTCAGTTATGAATGAGCCTAATTCAACTCTTAAGCGATTAATCTATAAGATGAATCTTCTTGATCAGATAGATGGTCAGAAAGCTTCGCCAAAGATGAATTTAATTGTTCAGCTTCCTTATTCTATTAAATCACCAGCACGAATGGCTCAAGCAGAAGAACGTAGACAAGTTCTTGAGGATCAGCTTGAGAATTCTAAGTATGGTGTGGCATATATTGATTCTACTGAACATGTTACTCAGCTTAACCGAGCAATTGAGAACGATTTACCTCAACAAATTCAGAACCTTACTAATGAGCTCTATTCGCAAATTGGTATAAGTGCTGAAGTGTTTAATGGAACTGCTAATCCTCAGCAGATGCTAACTTATAATAAGAAAGTATTAAAGCCAATTCTTGATAGTATTGAACTTGAATTTACTAGAAAATTTCTTACCCCTACGGCTAGAACTCAGGGACAGAAGATAGCATATTACATTGATGCATTTGATTTAGTTACTATTGACGAGGTTGCTAATATGACTAATGCATTCAGTCGTAATGAGATTCTTTCGGCTAATGAAGTTCGTGGTATTATTGGCTTTAAAGCTAACAACGATCCTCGTTCTGATCAGCTTATTAATAAGAACATGCCTATTAATCAGGTTGATCCGAATTTTGCTGAAGGAAATCAAAATGGAACTGAAGAGTTAGATGCTAATGCAGAACTCGATGAACTTGAACGAATGCTTAATGAAGATAGTGATGATCTTAGTGAATCTGAGAAAATTCTTCACAGTATGTTAGAAGAGCTAGGTGGTGAGTAACCACATGGCATATGCTAGTAAATATTATGATCCAGAAAAAGCTCATGAATATTATATGCGAACTCGCGAATTAAAAGGTTATGAGAATCGTTATGGAGGATCTAGAGGAGATGGAACTAGTGCTGCTAGTAGCGGATATACTAGAGAGTCTAAAACAAACAATGCATCTTCTACTAAGAACTATAAGAATATAGTAAAAGAGCATAATAATACGATTAATAATCAAATACAAAATCTTCGCGATTCTTTAAATTCTATGAGCAAAGAAGATAAAAAAGCTAATCGAAGATCAATTCAAGATCAAATTCAATCTCTTAGAGAACAAATTAAAGGTGGTTCTACATCAGGCTTTAATCAAAAAGGTAAAGAAGCTGCTGCTTATATAAAAGAACAACTTCGGTTGGAAAAAGAACAAACAGCAGAAGAAGCTAATAAAGCTGCCGATAATGAATTACTTGATCGTGTAAAAAAACTTCGTGATGAAATGATATCAAGACAAAATAGTGATACTAATTTTAGTAATAAAGAATTTATTGCAAAAGTAAAAAGTTTACTTGGAGAAACTAAAAAAATAAAAACAAAAGCAACTCGTGAACGTAATTCTGAATATATACAAAAATACAAAGATGAAATTGATAATCTTCGTTCCGATCAATCAATGTATACATATTATGATCGTAGAGAAGAACAAATTCAAAAAGAAGCTGCTAAAAAAGAAAAAGAATCACGTAAAAAAGAGACAAAGAAAAAATCTAATACAAATAGTTCTAAGAATAAACTTAAAGAAACTTATGGTACTATATATCTTGGAAACTAATGTATGTTTTTTATAAAAGTAAGGAAAGGTATATATGAAAGATTACGATTTTAGTGGGTATGCCACTAAGAACGATCTTCTTTGTGCAGACGGTCGTGTAATCCGTCATGATGCCTTCAAGGATAACGATGGAAAAACTGTTCCACTTGTATGGCAGCATGTTCATGATAATCCCATGAATGTTCTTGGCCATGCACTCTTGGAGAATCGTGACGATGGTGTGTATGCCTATGGTACATTTAATAATACTGAGGCTGGACAGCATGCTAAAGAGATGGTAGAGAATGGAGATATCGTCTCCATGTCTATATTTGCGAACCATCTTAAACAAAATGGTAGTGATGTTATTCATGGTCTTATTCGGGAAGTAAGTCTTGTACTTGCTGGAGCAAATCCCGGAGCATTGATCGATAACGTCAGTCTTGCTCATGATGATGGCTCGTATTCTGAAGTTGATGATGCGGCTACGATTTATTCTGGTATTGAAGACATTCACTATCTTAATCATGCCGATCAAAATGATAAAAAGGAAGAGGAGGATAGTGTGGCTAAAAATGACGAAAAGGGTAGCGAAAAGACCGTAGCTGATATTTTCAATACTCTAAATGATGAACAGAAGGAAGCTGTATATTTTCTAATTGGTAAAGCCATGGAAGGCGATTTGGAAGATGATGATTCAGAAGAAATGCAGCAATCTGATGAAATCGATTACGATAATGATCTGATTCACGCAGATAATTCTGAAAAGACTGTTCAGGATGTATTTGATACTTTTAATGAAGATCAAAAGAATGTTGTATATTTCTTGATTGGTCAGGCGATTGAGCAGGCCACTGATGATGTTAAACACAGTTATGATGGAGGTAATTCCATGAAGCACAATGTTTTCGATGAGTCGTATAATAATGACGTTGATGTTCTAACTCATGACGAGTTTGCTGCTATTATGGCCGATGCTGGTAAGGCTAGCTCTCTGAAGGAAGTCTTTATTCAGCATGGTATTGAGAATCTTGATATTCTCTTCCCTGAGGCTCAGATGGTTCGTCCTCAGCCTGATATGATTTCTCGTCCTCAGGGCTGGGTCGATCGTCTGTGGAATGCTGTCCATCGTTCTCCGTTTGCTCGTATTAAGTCTGCAGCTGCTAACATTACTGCTGATGCTGCTCGTGCAAAGGGTTATGTTAAGGGTAATCAGAAGGTTGACGAGGTCATCACGATGCTCAGTCGTGAGACTAATCCTCAGACCATTTATAAGAAGCAGACCCTTGATCGTGATGATGTCATTGACATCACGAACATCGATGTTATTGCTTGGCTTAAGGCTGAGATGCGTCTGATGCTTAATGAGGAGCTTTGCCATGCTATTCTTGTTGGCGACGGTCGTGAGCCTAATACTCGTGATAAGATCAATGAGGAGCGTATTCGTCCTATTTATACTGATAGTGATGTTTATACTATTCATTATCAGGTTACTTACACTGATGGTATGACTGATGATCAGAAGGCTTCTGCTATCATTGACTCTGCTATCCGTTCGCGCAAGGACTACAAGGGTAGCGGTAATCCTATGATGTTCGCTACTAATGAGACCATCACGGATATGCTTCTTGCTAAGGATACCATTGGTCGTCGTCTGTATAAGGATGAGAATGAGCTTAAGGCGGCTCTCCGTGTTCAGGATATTATTGAGGTTCCTATCATGGAGGGTATCACTCGTACTAAGAACGATAAGACCTATAACCTGCTTGCGCTGATTGTCAATCCCAAGGATTATACTATTGGTGCTGATAAGGGTGGTGCTGTATCTCTGTTCGATGACTTCGATATCGACTACAACCAGATGAAGTATCTGATTGAGACTCGTTGCTCTGGTGCTCTTACCCTTCCTTACTCTGCTATTGCTCTTGAGGTTGATTCGGATCTCGTAAACCCTTAAGCGCTCTGACGGTTTCGCCCATATCGTCAGAGCATGAAGCTATCTGGGGGCATGAGATTTCAGATCTTCAGGAAAACATCTCGATCTATAACGGAGTCATTTCAGGTAAGCTGAAGTATGTTGACTCTGGAACTCTGGCTTCTGATTGGGGTCCTGGTTACTTCATAGCTCTTGATCTGTCTAGCAACAACTTTACTGGATTAACTAGTGTTAAGGTTGGTATGGATCCGTCACGTGGAAGCGGTCTTCAGGAACTCATAACCGATCCTGATAAGAATGGTATATTTAAGGTTAGCGATCGTATGCAGCAGAAGTTTGTTGTTGAACAGACTGATGGTACCGTCACTACTAGACAGGAATTCGATCTGTCTAATCTTAAACTCGTTAGAAATTAATCAAAATGGAAGTTTGATAGAGGGGATCGGCTATGCCCAAGTTTTTCGGTCCTATTGGTTTTGTAACTCCTATAGAAGACCCAGCAGGATCAGGCATATGGGTAGAAGATGCTACGGAAAAAAATTATCGTGGTGAAGTTATTAAGAATTCTCGCTCATGGGAATCTGCGCAACAACTTAATGATAATTTAAATATTCGTAACTCTATTTCTATAGTAGCCGATCCCTACATATCTAATAAAATTAATACTATTAGATATGTTAAATGGTTGGGGACTTATTGGAAAGTTACTGATGTAGAAGTTCAATATCCTCGACTTGTATTAACTTTAGGAGGTGTGTATAATGGACAGACGGCTGGAACTTCACGAGATTCTGAAGAACATCCTAGAATCGGATAATGTCTATTTTCAACCTCCTCCATCAGTTAATTTACACTATCCATGTATAGTATATGAACGGTCTACGATCCAAACAACTAAGGCTGATAATATTAAATATTTGAAGCGAGTTAGATATACTATAACGCTGATTGGACTTAGTCCTGAGTCTGAAATAGTTAATAAAATTTTGGATTTACCGTTATGTACTTACGATAGATTTTATACAACTGATGGTTTAAATCATGATGTATTTAGTCTCTATTATTAAGGAGTCACCATGCCTGATGTTCCTTCTTTTGCGATTAATTGGGACCAAAGCGGTGAGCGTCTTTATGAGACTGGTGTAGATCGTGGTGTTCTTTATGTTATGAAAGACACTATTAGTGATGCTACCAAGCCTTATGAAGATGGTGTTGCTTGGAATGGTCTTACTGCTGTTAATGAGTCTCCCTCTGGTGGTGAGCCTACTCCTCTTTGGGCAGATAATATTAAGTATCTTAATCTTATCTCTGCTGAGGAGTTTGGCGCAACTATTGAGGCTTATATGTATCCTGACGAGTTCTATGTTTGTGATGGAACTCGCAGTATTGCCACTGGTGCTTATATTGGTCAACAGCCTCGTAAGCAGTTTGGTTTTTCATACCGTACTCTTCTGGGTAATGATACTCAGTTTAATGACCATGGTTATAAACTCCATCTTGTATATGGTTGTTTCGCAACTCCTACAGAGAAGTCCTATTCGACTGTAAATGATTCTCCTGAGGCAGCTACATTTAGTTGGACTGTTAGTACTACTCCTGTTGCCGTTTCTGGATTTAAGCCTACAGCACATCTATTCTTTGATAGTACTACTGTTCCTGCTGCTAAACTTGCCTTACTTGAGGCATTGCTGTATGGTACTCCGGCTAGTGGTAATGATCCTGCTGTTCCTGGGCGTCTTCCACTTCCTGCCGAGGTTGTTTCTATCATTACTGGTTCATAAAAATATTAAAATTTTAAAGGAGATGTCGCATGCTAAAAAAGACCGTTACGTACGAGGATTGGAATGGAGTTACTCGTACTGAGGATTTCTATTTCAATCTTACCCGTACCGAGTGCGCAGAGCTTGAATATGGTCTTGGTCCGGGAAAATCTTTAACAGATTCTTTTCAAACGCTTATCGATAATAAAGATATGGGTACAATTATTGCTACCATTAAAGATATTCTTCTTAAGGCATATGGTGTTAAATCAGATGACGGTCGTCGTTTTATGAAAAATGATGAAATTCGTCAAGCATTTTTAGAGAATCCTGCTTTTGATGAGATTTATATGTCGTTGGCAACTGATG
>JAEEGL014512555.1_pt1 | contig 11443 bp, 10 predicted proteins | sample 9134231 | NCBI WGS metagenome assembly JAEEGL01 (sample SAMN16246548, study PRJNA631951) | gut metagenome | biome: gut microbiome; feature: rumen; material: fiber-attached | host: Bos | place: Iran: Karaj | collected 2018-10
CCCGTCCCGTGGTAGAAATCGTCAATGGCGACATCCTCAACGCCACCTCCTACCTCGAGACCTCCATCGGCGTCGCACAGCGCTTCGAGCCCATCAACCTCACCGTCGGTCTCCGAGCCAAAGTCCTCTATGGTATCGCCAACGTACAGACCGACAACACCAAGATTGTCCTCAACACCGACCCCGCCCTCGACTCCGTCTCCGCTTCCATCTACTACCAGATCCAGTCGGCAACCTTCGCCCCCTACGACACCACCCAGAAGAAATTCCTCTTCAATGTCGGCGACCTCTTCAACATCGGTCAGGCCAACACCGGCTTCTCCTTCGACATCGGTGCCCGCTACGACTTCGGCCCCTTCACCTTCTCCCTCGCCATCAACGACCTCTCCGCCGGTATCCACTGGAAGAACAACGTCACCACCTGGACCCCCTCCAACGGCCAGGGTGTCATCACCTTCAACGGTCTCAGCGTCAACTCCATGCTCGACAACGGTTCCTTCAATATCGACTCCCTTACCGCCTACCTCCAGAACCAGCTCAACGGTATGACCCCCCATCGTGTCGCTGACGGCGACTACTGGTTCTCCATCCCCACCAAGTTCAACCTCGGCGCCAGCTACAGCTTCGCCAAGATCTTCCGCGCGGGATTCCTCTTCCACGGTCAGCTCGACCGCGGCCTCTTCTGCAAGTCGAACTCCCTGAGCTTCGGCACGGAGGCTCCCAACACCTTCCGCTGGAACACCACGCTCTCCATCGGCGCCAACCTCTTCAACTGGGTCGAGGTCATCGCCGCCAACTCCTTCGTCAACGACGGCTCCTCCTTCGACGTCCTCAATCCCGGCGTCGGCATCGTCCTCACTCCCGGCACCGTCTTCCAGGTCTACCTCATGGCCGACTACCTCAGCTCCTTCTACCTCACCGACTCCAAAGCCCTCAACCTCAAATTCGGTCTCAACCTCCTCTTCGGCAAAGGCTCCCGATCCATCATCGAAGAAACTGCCGCCCTGTTTTAGTGAATTGTGATTAGTGATTAGACGGGATAGAGGCAGATTTCAATTTTCAATTTTCAATTTTCAACTTTCAATTTTCAACACTCACCCCACAAGAAAAATGAACATCATCGCCATTGTCGGACGCCCCAACGTCGGTAAGTCCACCCTCTTCAACCGTCTCACCGAGAGTCGCGACGCCATTGTCGACCCCACCTCCGGTGTTACGCGCGACCGCCAGTATGGCCACTCCGACTGGAACGGCAAACACTTCTCTGTCATCGACACCGGTGGCTATGTCATGGGCGGCGACGACGAGTTCGAGGCCGAAATCCGCAAGCAGGTCTCCTTGGCCATCGACGAAGCCGACGCCATCCTCTTCCTTGTCGACGCCCGCGAAGGGCTCACCCCCATGGACGAGGATGTGGCCGAGATGCTCCGCCGCCAACCCAAACCCGTTGTTCTTGCCGTCAACAAGGTCGACAACGCCGCCCAGATGGACGCCCTCGCCGAGTTCTACGCCCTCGGCCTCGGCGACCCCTACCCCATTGCAGGTATCACCGGCTCCGGCACCGGCGACCTCCTCGACGCCCTGGTGAAGGATTTCGACGAAGGCAACGACGACCCCACCGACGGCCTCCCCCGCATCGCCGTCGTCGGCCGCCCCAATGTGGGCAAGTCATCCTTCATCAACATGATCACCGGCGAACATCGCTCCGTGGTCACCCCCATCGCCGGCACCACCCGCGACGCCGTCTACTCGCACTACAACCTCTTCGGCTTCGACTTCAACTTCGTCGACACCGCCGGCCTCCGGCGCAAAGCCAAGGTCTCCGAGGACCTCGAGTTCTACTCCGTCATGCGTTCCGTCCGCGCCATTGAGGCCGCCGATGTCTGCATCCTCATGCTCGACGCCTCCCAAGGTCTCGAGCAGCAGGACCTCAACATCTTCTCCCTCATCCGGCGCAACAACAAAGGTGTCGTCATCGTCGTCAACAAGTGGGACCTCGTCCAGAAAGAGACCAACACCCACCGCGACTACGAAAACCTCATCCGCGAACGTATCGCCCCCTTCGACGATGTGCCCATCATCTTCACCTCCGTCATCAACAAGCAGCGCATCTTCAAGGTCCTAGAAACCGCACGTGCCGTCTACGAGGCCCGCTCGCGCCGCATCTCCACAGCCGAACTCAACGACACCCTCCTGCCCATCGTCAAAGAGCAGAACCCGCCGCCCTCGGTCAAAGGCAAATGGGTTAAAATCAAATACATCACCCAACTCCCAACACCCTATCCCCAGTTCGTCTTTTTCTGCAACCTCCCGCAGTATGTCCGCGACCCCTACAAGCGTTTCGTCGAAAACCGCATGCGCGAACTCTGGGACTTCCACGGTGTTCCCATCACCATCTACTTCCGTGCAAAATAGTTTAAGTTTTTAGTTTAAGTTTTTAGCATTCTCTTAACTCATAACTCATATTTCAATTTTCAATTCTCAATTAAATTTTGGCACGCAATTTGCAGTAACAAAAATTGAAAAACAATAAAAAAACAATAAAACATGAAAGTAACAGAAGAAAACTTCAACGAGATGATTGCCTCCGGCAAACCCGTTATGGTCGATTTTGGTGCCACTTGGTGTGGTCCCTGCAAAGCCCTTGCTCCCCGCATCGAAGAGCTTGAGAAAGAGTACGAAGGCCGCGTCATGATTGGCACCGCCGATGTCGACGAATGCTCCGACCTCGCCGCCAAGTTCCGTATCCGCAACGTCCCCACCGTCCTCTTCTTCAAAGCCGGAAGCGACGCCCCCGTCGACAAATCAGTCGGACTCGTCGCCAAAGAAACCCTCGCCGAAAAACTCAACGCGCTGCTCTGACATTTTGAGGAGTGAAAGGGAGTGAAAAGAAGAGAAAGAGCAAAACGTCGTGTTAGATCAATCCCATATCGATCGCTACAAAACGCTGGACTTTTATGCCCGTCAGGTGGTGGAAGGATTCATCACCGGAAGGCATAAAAGTCCTTTTCACGGCTTCTCCGTCGAGTTCTCCGACTACCGCCAGTACAACCCCGGCGAGTCTATCCGCAGCATCGACTACCGCCTCTATGGACGCACCGACCGACTCTACGTCAAGCAGTTCGAGGAGGAGACCAACCTCCGCTGCCAGATCTTCATCGACAAAACCGAATCCATGCTTTTCCCCCTTGAGGGACAGGGGGATATCGATCACCCCAACAAACTCACTTTCGCCGTCTACGCCGCCGCCGTGCTCATCGAACTTCTCCACCGCCAGCGCGACGCCTTCGGCCTCACGCTGCTTGGACGCGATGTCCCAACCTCCGAGATACACACTCCCGAATCCGACATCTTCTTCACCCCCTGCCGTTCCAACAGCGTCCACCAGCACCACCTCCTCGGCCTCCTCGACAGCCTTATCCAGCCCATAGAAATGAGCGCCGTCCGTCAGGACCCGCCTTTGTCGCTCGCGCGAGCCCTCCATCTCACCGCCGAGCAGCTCCACCGCCGCTCCCTCGTCGTCATCTTCACCGACGCCTTCGTGCGCCCCGACGAGCAGGAGCCCCTCCTCGATGCCCTACGCCACCTGCGCCACAACAAGCACGAGGTCATCCTTTTCCACACCTACGACCTCGCCCGCGAAGTTAATCTCCACTTCGACGCCCGTCCCCATCTATTCATCGACCTCGAAAGCCGGCGCCAGCTGCGCCTGCAACCCAACGAAGTTGCCGATGCCTACCGCCGCCAGATGGAGCAGCTCTTCTCTACGCTCCGCCAGCGTGCGATGCAATATCGCATCGACTATGTCCCTGTGGACATCGCCCAGGGCTTCCACCAGGTCCTCCTCCCCTTCCTTCTCAAACGCAGCAAAAACCACTAAAAGGGGCGCGTTTGGGTGCAAAGGATGGGTGGTGGAAAAGTTTTTTTGGAAGACAAGGGTGTAATTGAAGATTTTTTTGTATATTTGCATTTTGTATTTCCCGCTGTTGGCCGACGTGAAGCATTGGCAAACATGCGGCATATCAATGAATCAACAAAAAAAACATATATAAATTTATGAAACAATATATCGAGGAAAACAAAGATCGTTTTTTGGAGGAGCTTTTCAGCTTGATCCGTATTCCGAGTATCAGCAGCGAGCAGGAGCACAAGGGAGACATGGTGCGCTGCGCCGAGCGCTGGAAGGAGCTGCTGCTTGCGGCAGGAGCCGATAAAGCCGAGGTGATGCCCACCGAGGGCAACCCCGTGGTGTACGGCGAGAAGACCATAGACCCCTCGAAGCCCACGGTGCTTGTCTACGGCCACTACGATGTGATGCCCGTGGCGCCGCTCGAACTATGGCGCACCGAGCCCTTCGAGCCCGTGGTGAAAGACGGGAAAATCTGGGCACGCGGCGCCGACGACGACAAGGGTCAGAGTTTCATGCACGCCAAAGCCTTCGAATATATGGTGAAGACAGGTACCCTACCCTGCAATGTGAAGTTCATGCTCGAGGGCGAGGAGGAAATCGGCAGCGGAAGCCTCTACGGATTCTGTGAGAAGAACAAGGAGCTGCTGAAAGCCGACATCATCCTGGTGAGCGACACGTCGATGATAGCCCCCGATGTGCCCAGCATCACCAGCGGCCTGCGCGGCTTGTGCTACTGGGAGGTGGAGGTGACAGGTGCCAACCACGACCTTCACAGCGGCATCTTCGGCGGCGCGGTAGCCAATCCCATCAATGTGCTGTGCAAGATGATTGCCGACCTCCACGACGAGAACGGCCACATCACCATCCCCGGATTCTACGACGATGTGCTGGTGCTGAGCGACGAGGAGCGTGCGCTGATGGCGCAGGCCCCCTTCGACGAGGAGGCCTACAAGCGCGAGCTGGGCGTCAAGGCCCTGAAGGGCGAGAAAGGCTACAGCACCAAGGAACGCACCGGCATCCGTCCCTGCCTGGATGTGTGCGGCATCTGGGGCGGCCACACCGGCGAGGGCACCAAGACCGTGCTCCCCAGCAAGGCCTACGCCAAGATCAGCACCCGCCTGGTGGCAAATCAGGACTTCGAGAAAATCAGCAAACTGTTCCAGGAGTATTTCGAGAGTGTGGCACCCGACTATGTCACCGTGAAGGTGACCCCGTGTCACGGAGGCGCCGCCTATGTGGCCCCGCTGGAGCTGAAGGCCTACAAGGCTGCCGAGAAAGCAATGACCGAGACCTTCGGCAAACGTCCCATCCCCACCCGCAGCGGCGGCAGCATCCCCATCGTGGCAGGTTTCGAGAAGATTCTCGGCCTGAAGAGCATCCTGATGGGCTTCGGATTGGCCAGCGACGACATCCACGCCCCCAACGAGAACTATCCCCTACAGCAGTTCCTCAAGGGCATTGAGACCATTCCGCTGTTCTACAAATATTTCAGCTGCTAAACGAAGGGATGGATACATCGTTGACAGACAAGGCTGTGATATTCGCCACAAAGGCGCACTCGGGCACTCCTCGCAAAGGAACGCAGATGCCCTACATCACGCATCCCATGGAGGCGATGGCCATCGTGGCGACGATGACGGACCGCCAGGAGTTGCTGGCGGCAGCGGCGCTGCACGACGTGGTGGAGGACACGCCCGTCACCCTTGAAGAACTACGCCATGAGTTCGGCGACGAGGTGGCAGAATGGGTCTTCTACGAGACATCGCCGAGCGAAGAGGAAACCACGTGGCAGGAGCGCAAGCAGGCCAACATCGACCGTCTGGCGGCAGCGCCGCTCGAGGCGAAGATGGTGGCCATAGGTGACAAACTGAGCAACCTGCGCGCCATTGTACGCGACTACCGCCGTCTGGGCGATGCGCTGTGGTGCCGTTTCAACGCCCCGCAGGGCGGCAAAGATGTGGCCTGGTACTACCGAGGCCTGGGAAAAGCGCTGAAAGACCTCGCCGGCACACAGCCCTACGAAGAATATATGGCTTTGGTGGACAGATTGAGTTTTTGTCAATAAAATGCATTAGGGGCATTAAAGCCCTTAATGCCCTTAAAGCCCATCAATAAACCAAAACAACGGTAAACCATAAACAGTAAACAGTAAACCGATATGTACGAGATTATCAGCAAGCGGCTGCTCAACAGCCACGAGATTTACAGGATGGAAATCCACGCCCCGTGGATATCGCTCAGCGGCAAGCCCGGCCAGTTCGTCATCGTGATACCCCACGAGAACGGTGAGCGCATACCGCTGACCATCAGCGATATCGTCTATCAGCGCCAATCGGTGGTGATAGTGTTCCAGGTGGTGGGCGAAACCACGCGCCAGCTGGCACAGATGAACGAGGGCGACGACCTCTATACCATCGTGGGACCCCTGGGGCGGCCCAGCGAACTGATAGAGAAATTCGAGAAGGGTGAGTTGAAACGGCTGCTCTTTGTGGCTGGCGGCGTGGGCATTGCTCCCGTGTTCCCGCAGGTGAAATGGGCCTTCCGCAACGGCATCCCCACCGATGTCATCATCGGCGCCCGCTCCAAAGACCTGCTCTTCTACGAGGACGAGCTGCGGGCCGTGTGCCACAACCTCCACATCATGACCGATGACGGCACCTATGGCCAGCAAGGCTTAGTGACCGCCAAGGTGGACGAACTATGCACCAAGGGGGTGGAATACTCCCACTGTGTGGCCATCGGTCCCCTGCCGATGATGAAGTTCGTCAGCCTCACGACGAAGAAATACAATCTGCCCACCATCGTGAGCCTCAACTGCATGATGGTCGACGGTACCGGCATGTGCGGCGCCTGCCGCGTGAGGGTTGGCGACGAGGTGAAGTTCTGCTGTGTCGATGGTCCGGAGTTCGACGGCCATCTGGTGGATTTCGACGAGGCGGCACGTAAGCTGAAAACTCCCGATGCCCGCCGCTACCGCATAGCCACCTCCGAGAGCGGCCACCAGTGCAACCTGGCACCCGCTGTGGACGCCGCCATATCTCTAACCGAAAAAACCGAAGAAAACCGAATTCGGCTTAATTCGGATGATTCGGTTAGCAATAAAAAAACGGTTAGACAGAAACCTGCCGAGCAGGACCCCAAGGTGAGGGCAAAGAACTTCGACGAGGTCTCCTTCGGCCTCACCGAGCAGCAGGCCCTCGTCGAGGCCAACCGCTGCCTGCAATGCAAGAAACCGCGTTGTGTGGAAGCATGCCCCGTGGGAATCAACATCCCGCTCTTCATTCAGAACATCAAGGAAGAAAACTTCAACCAGGCCTATGTCACCATCTCCCACGACTCGGCGCTGCCCGCCGTATGCGGACGCGTCTGCCCGCAGGAGACCCAATGCGAGGGTTCTTGCATCATGGGCATCAAAGCTGAACCCATAGCCATCGGAGCCCTCGAGCGTTTCGTGGCCGACAACCATCGCGCGCAATCCAAGCCCCAGAGCCAGTGCTACCCCGCGGGCCGCAAGGTGGCAGTCATCGGCAGTGGTCCCAGCGGATTGACCTGTGCCGGCGACTTGGCCAAGCACGGATTCCAGGTCACCGTCTTCGAGGCGCTGCACCACGCCGGCGGCGTGCTCGTCTACGGCATACCGGAATTCCGCCTGCCCAAGCAGCGCGTCGTGGAACCCGAGATTGAGAACCTCCGCCGTCTGGGTGTCGAGATACGAACCAACGTCATCATCGGCAAGAGCATCACCATCGACCAGCTCATGAACGACATGGAATACGATGCCGTCTATATTGCCTCCGGCGCAGGACTGCCCAAGTTCATGGGCATCCCCGGCGAGACCCTCATCGGTGTCATCTCGGCCAATGAGCTGCTCACCCGCACCAACCTCATGCACGGCTATGACGAGCACTACGATACCCCCATCTATCTGGGCCGCAAGGTGATCGTCGTCGGTGGTGGCAACGTGGCGATGGATGCTGCCCGTACTGCGTTGCGACTGGGCAGCGAGGTGACTGTCGTCTACCGTCGCGGAGAGGTTGATATGCCCGCCCGCCGCGAGGAGGTGCACCACGCCATGGAGGAGGGCGTGCAGTTCCTCTTCCAGACCGCCCCGCTCGAGATTCTCGGCACCCCGGAAGGATATGTCCGCGCCCTCCGCTGCGTGAAGATGGAGATGGGCGCCCCCGATGAGAAAGGCCGCCGCAAGTTCAGCCCCATCGAGGGCAGCGAGTGCGACGTGGAGGCCGACACTATCGTCGCCGCCCTCGGCACCAGCCCCAACCCCCTCATCCGCACCTCCACCCCGGGACTCGACTGCGAAGTGTGGGGCGGAATCAAGGCCGACGAGAACGGTCAGACCTCCCGCAAGTATATCTTCGCCGGCGGCGACGCTGTCAGCGGTGCCGCCACTGTCATCCTCGCCATGGGTGCTGGCCGCAAAGCCGCCAAAGCCATCATGGAGGTGCTGGGATAATGAAGATCTCCCACCCTTTTCTGCGCCTCTTTTTCCTGGCATTTGCGGCGGGGGCCGGATGGCTTGTCATCTGGAGCTTCCCCTTAATAATGAAAACGGAGGATATCACCTCCAAAATCATCGCCATGGTGGTTTGCGTGGGCTTGTTTGGCTTCTTTGCCCTCTATTTGCTTGCATGGGCATTCTTCTACGACCGTATGGAGAACCAAGAACGGCTGCGCAAAGCGGATGCTGAACGCAAAGAACGTCGCAAACCGGCCAAGGAGAAGCTGACCGAAGCCAAGAAAGAACAACGCTCGGAGCGAAACGCCAACTATATTCTGGGAGCCGTAGCTGTAGCAACTGCCATCTATTTCCTGCTCAAAAAAGAATGGCTTGTGGCGGCACTGATGGTTGTCGTAGCTGTATCCTTGTTCTACAAGGCCGTTCGCAACATCGAACCCGCCAAAATAAAGCAGAAAAGAGAAGAAGCCACACGCAGGCAGGAAGTGGAAACCCTCATGGAAACCGCAAAGGACGACGGCGCCGTGGTCATCGTCGAGAACGTGGACAGCCTAACCGCCATCGAAGATGCAATAGAAACCTTCGGCGAGGAATATCATTGTCGCAAAAACGGACGCAACACCGTACGACTGTGGCAACTGGAGCGAGAGAAATATGCCCTCACCTTCCCTCTCGGCTACCAGCCCGAAGCACCGTTCTCGCTGATGTGGGAATTGGATGGATGGGGCCTGCAACCCCGGGGTTGGTTCCCTTCACACCGATTGAAGACACAGGGCGGATGGACGATGCTGACCGTCGCAGAGAGTGGCGCTACCCATGCGGTAACCGACAACGGGTGCTGCTACGAGGATGAATGCAATTTCCACCTGCGAATCTGTCCGAAGTTGCACCTTACCTTTCAACCTCGCCCCAACATCATGAACGACTCCCCCAAGAAACTCGAAGACTTCACCTAAAAAACAAAACCTATGAGGCAAATTTCAAATTTCAATTTTCAATTTTCATTTTTCAATGGAGAGATTCAGTATCGACACCGCACCGCAATATAATCGTCACTATGACGAGGACTCCTTATGGAAGAAGCTGAAACATCTGGCTTCCAACGTGGGTTCCAAGGTGCTCTACCCTGCCCTGCAGCTCTATTACCTACTGCAGGCAAAGAATGTGCCCGTGAAAGCCAAAACCCTCATCGTCGGCGCTTTGGGCTATCTCATCCTTCCCGTCGACATGGTGCCCGATTTCATTCCGGCACTCGGCTTCACCGACGACCTCTCCGCCCTCATGGTAGCCTTGAGGACCCTCAACAAATATCTCACCCCCGAAATCAACCAGAAAGCCAAAGAACAAACCAACAATATCCTCAAACAATGAAGAAAATCCTCATCCTCATAGCCTTCCTGCCACTCATAGGCCTGGCGCAGAAACCCCTGCTCGACTCCACCCAGATGCCCAACGCCGTCTTCTTCCTGCCCCCGCCACCCGACACTGCCAGCGCCGCCTTCCAATACGACCGTGCCCAATACCGTTGGGGTATGGAGCAACGCAACAACCCTGTGCGTCTGGCCATTGCTGTCAACGACGCCATCTGGAGCATCGACAATATCTGCAAGATCTATAGCGGAGTCCTCGGCATCGAGATCTCGGCGCAGAATACCCCCGCCATCTACCGCATGCTCACCCTCGGCCTCCTCACCACCGACCAGGCCGGCAAGCTGCCCAAGAACCACTACATGCGCACCCGCCCCTATGTCTTCTTCAACGAGCCCACCATCTACCCCAACGACGAAGCCTGGCTCCGCACCAACGGCTCCTACCCTTCCGGCCACACCATCCTCGGCTGGAGTGCCGCCCTGCTCCTCACCGAGTTGGCACCCGACAAGGCCGACACCATCCTTGCCCGTGGCTATATCTACGGGCAGAGCCGCGTCATTGCAGGCTACCATTGGCAGAGCGATGTCGACGCCGCCCGACTGGTGGCCAGTGCCGCTGTGGCTCGCCTCCATGCCGACAAGCGTTTCCTCAAGCTCATGAAGAAAGCCCGCAGAGAATACAAGAGATTGACCAAATGATAACTAGCCGGAAAGAATATAGACAATACGTCAAAGCCGACGTGTCAGCTTACGGGTTGGAGCATGTGAGTTTTTACAACTGGCTGCGTATTGACCAGCTGCGCTTCCAACTGAGGCTGCGGCGACTAGAGTACCTTGCCAACTGCCACCCCTGGCGCATAGTCTCTCGGGCAGTATTGGAAGTGACGAACCACAGGTTGGCTCTCAAACTGGGAATCACCATCCCCAAGAACGTCTTCGGCCCGGGGCTCTGCCTCGTGCACCGTGGCACCGTGGTCGTCAGTCCTCTGGCCAAGGTGGGCGCCAACTGCCGCATCCACCCCTCATCCTCCATCGGCGACTACAACGGTGCCCCCACCCTGGGCAACAACGTCTATATCGGCCCTGGAGCCAAACTCTTTGGCCCCATTGTCATCGGCAACAACGTAGCCATAGGCGCCAATGCCGTTGTCAACAATTCTTTTCCCGACAACTGCACCATCGGCGGCATCCCCGCCAACATCCTCTCCCGCAAAGGGGCTGTCGAACAAGGTGTATTCCCCAACACAACAACAAATGGCTGACGCACTCCTCACCATAGAAAATCTCACCAAGAGCTTCGGCGACAAGCTCCTCTTCGAAGACATCTCCTTCGGCATCAACGCCGGGCAGAAGTCCGCACTGATAGCCCGCAACGGATACGGCAAATCGACATTGCTCAACATCATCATCACAGCCACCGGCCAGCCCGGATACAACACCCTCCAGGATTCCGGCAAAATCACCTTCCGCAACGACCTCCGTCTCGCCTACCTCCCGCAAAGTCCCGAAGCCTATCCCAAACAGCTGGTGCGCGACTTCGTCTACAATATCCAGCGCCCCGAAACCGAAGATCCCTGGACATTCGAACAGCGCATCGAGGAGATCCTCAGCCGCATGCGCGTCGACACCCTCCTCGACCGACAGATGGAAACCCTCAGCGGTGGCGAGCAGAAGAAGGTGGCGTTGTGC
>JAEEGL015648932.1_pt1 | contig 11443 bp, 8 predicted proteins | sample 9134231 | NCBI WGS metagenome assembly JAEEGL01 (sample SAMN16246548, study PRJNA631951) | gut metagenome | biome: gut microbiome; feature: rumen; material: fiber-attached | host: Bos | place: Iran: Karaj | collected 2018-10
AATTTCCACGTTTGTTGTTCTTAATTAACATTATAGCTCGATAATTTTATATAGTCATTTATTGCGAAAGTAATGGATTTGGGACTTTTTCCGATTTTTTATTCTCAAAAAAGGGACTTTTTCCGTAATAGCATAGTTCAACAATAGAACTTTTTCCGAAATTCGGTGAAGTATAATCCTCCTCGCCGAGGAACTTTCCCTTCATCCATCGCCCTGCCACTCTTATTGTATAGCGATCGTTCTTCAGTAATTCCCTTTCTCTACTACTGATTGTAATAGGCTGATTATTTCAACAATTTCAGTAAAAACAAGGACCTATTTGCACCTAAAGTGTTAATCAAATGTTAAAATATGTATTGATAATTCCAGATTTCAAGAATTGTTAGTATATTCGCTCCCGAAAATGAGTGCTGCATGTTGGCCCATGATCTTCATGCAACTCAAAAGACGAAATAGTGTGATTCTACTTCGTTGTCTCTTTTTTGTAGCTTCATACGAAATACACACAAAGTATGTTATCACAACTATATTTCGCCAAGGCAAATAAACCTTATTCCAAATTTAATCTATATCTTTGTCCCCAAGACTAACAATAAAATCTTTACCCTATGCCCCTCTATCAAATAACCACCAAGTATCGCAAGAGCGTGAACGGCATCCGCATCGAGCCCGGTATGTCGGTTCAGGTTATCACCAATAGTTTAAGCAATCCCGTCTGCACCAATGGCGGCCAGTCCGTCATCGATGCCTTCTATCGCATCTATGGTATCGACATCAAAAAGGCAGGTTGCTTAAACACCGTGGACTTGAGAGTTGATAGAATTGGATAAGATCATCAATTTCAAAATAGTCAATCATTATAAAATCATGAGTTTTACGAAGAAATATCCAAGTTCGCATAACAACATCTTTGATAAAATCCGGCAAAACAGAGGGAATAGTGAGCCTTCGCTGACCACTAAGCAGGAAGATGACGTTTCACTACAACCCAAGTTGGAAGAAGCAGACGGCGTGAAAGACTCTGAACAAGAATACCTTGATGCCCTCAAGGAACTGATGGAATATGGTTCAGAGATTACCTCTCGTGAACGCAGGATGCTCGTTAGGCTCCGACAGGGTCTTGGTATCAGCGATGAGCGAGCCAAAGAACTTGAAGACTCTTTGCTTAATCCTCAATTTACAGAAGAGGAACAAGAATACCTTGATGCCCTCAAGGAACTGATGGAATATGGTTCAGAGATTACCTCTCGTGAACGCAGGATGCTCGATAAGATCCGACACGGTCTTGGCATCAGCGAAGCGCGGGTAAAGGAATTGGAAGCCTTCGTGTCACCCCAATCACCTTCCTTGCTGCCCATCACGGCGAATGGCGTCACCTGCAACATGGTGTACGTCGAGGGCGGCACGTTCCAGATGGGAGCAAGCGATAACGATAGTGATGCTTGCAATGATGAGAAACCAGCCCACCAAGTGACGCTCCCTTCCTTTTATATCGGTGAAACCGAGGTCACGCAGGAACTGTGGCAAGCGGTGATGGGCAGCAATCCTTCACACTTTACGGGGGACAATCGTCCCGTCGAAAATGTAAGTTGGAATGATTGTCAGGATTTCGTCAAGAAACTGAATGCTGCTACAGGGAAGATGTTCCGTCTGCCGACCGAAGCCGAATGGGAGTTCGCAGCGCGTGGTGGCAACAAGAGCAAGGGCTTCAAGTTTAGCGGAAGCAATAATCTTGGGGACGTAGCGTGGTATGATGGCAACAGCGGCAGCACGACCCACGACGTGAAAACCAAGAATCCCAACGAACTTGGACTCTACGACATGAGCGGAAATGTCTGGGAATGGTGCAGCGACTGGTTTGCCAATTACAATGGTTCGCCACAGACGAATCCGCAAGGTCTTGGAAGTGGGCAGGGCCGCGTGTACCGTGGGGGCGGCTGGGGCAACTATGCGAGGTCCTGTCGTTCGTCGATTCGCCGCAGCCACTACCCCGACAACGGGTACAACTACCTTGGCTTGCGCCTTGTCCTCTCCGAGTAACCCCCATTCTTCAGCGGAGCGGAGTTCATTCGGAGTTCTAAGTTCTGGAGGAGGGGGGGAGATGCACGCAGGGCAGCCCAAAGAGGGGCATGCATCTATGGCATTGACATCAAGAAAGCCAGTTGCTTGAACACTGTGGATTTGAAAGTGGATAGGATTGGATAATATGATTAATCTCAAAAATAGTCAATCATTATAAAATCATGAGTTTTACGAAGAAATATCCAAGTTCGCGTAACAACATTTTTGATAAAATCCGGCAAAACAGAGGGAATAGTGAGCCGTCGCCGACCACTGAGCAGGAAGATGACGTTTCACTACAACCCAAGTTGGAGGAAGCCGCTGGCGTGAAAGACTCTGAACAAGAATACCTTGATGCCCTCAAGGAACTGATGGAAGATGGTTCAGAGATCACCTCTCGTGAACGCAGGATGCTCGATAAGATTCGACAGGGTCTTGGTATTAGCGATGAGCGAGCCAAAGAACTGGAAGACTCTTTGCTTAATCCTCAATTGACAGAGGAGGAACAAGAATACCTTGATGCCCTCAAGGAACTGATGGAAGACGGTGTTGATATAACACCTCGTGAACGCAAGATGCTTGAGAGGATCCGACAGGGTCTTGGCATAAGCGAAGCGCGGGCAAAGGAATTGGAAGCCTTCGTGTCACCCCAATCACCTTCCTTGCTGCCCATCACGGCGAATGGCGTCACCTTCAACATGGTGCACGTCGACGGCGGCACGTTCACGATGGGAGCCACCGCTGAGCAGGTAAGTGATGCCGAAGATAACGAGAAGCCTGCGCATCAGGTGACACTTTCCTCTTACTACATCGGCGAGACGGAGGTGACGCAGGAACTATGGCAGGCCGTAATGGGCAGCAATCCTTCGGAATTTAAGGGTGCCAAACGCCCCGTGGAGAACGTAAGTTGGTACGACTGTAAGGTGTTTATTCGCAAACTGAATTTGGCAACGAAACGTACCTTTCGTTTGCCCACGGAGGCAGAGTGGGAGTACGCTGCACGCGGGGGTAATAGAAGCCGAGGGTACATTTTCGCGGGAAGCAATTCGATAGATGAAGTCGCATGGTGTCTTGAGAACAGCGGTGACTCAAGACTGAGTTGGGATGAATTTGAAAAAGCGAAATCTAACAATTGCCAAACACATCCTGTTGCCCAAAACCAGCCGAACGAACTTGGTTTGTACGACATGAGTGGTAACGTCTGGGAATTGTGCAGCGACTATTATTCCGAAGAATACTATTCTAATTCTCCCCAGATCAACCCGCAAGGCCCTGACATGGGGCAGGACCGCGTGAGACGTGGGGGCTGCTGGATCATCAACGCGGGGGGCTGTCGCTCGGCGCGACGTTGCCTCATTACCATCGGCAGCAGGAGCAAATACGATGGCTTGCGCCTTGTCCTCACCGAGTAACAACCTATCTTCAGCAGAGGAGCTCATTCGGAGTTCTATGCTCTGGAGGAGAGGGAATGAGAGGCACGCAGAGCAGCCTAATGAGGGGCATAGCGGAGCTGCCCCGAAAGGGCTGCACGAAGAGACTCGAAGCATAAATGCTGGCACGGTCGGTTGAAAGAATTAGGAAAATGCAAATCAAGATAAATTCAAACATTATTAAACCCAAATATTAATATCATATGAACAATCAAATTAAATATCAGGTCACCTTGGATAAAATATCTGAGGTAGCGCCATTGCTTATTGGTGAAGCGCAGGTGGAGCTAAAGGCTAAATCAGAAGACTTCATGAAGGAAGTTGAAGACTCGCAGTATGTCAAGGTGCCTCTTGTCGGTGTGTTTAGCGCAGGGAAGAGCTCACTGCTTAATGTCTTCACCCAGAAACCAGGAATGCTCCCCGTGGATACGCTGCCTGAGACGGCTGTAGCATACGAGCTGTATTATGCGCAGAAAGAATGTGTAGAATTGTATAGGAACGGGAAGAAGATTGAGACTCTACCGCTCACTGATATCAAGCAGTTGGACACTAAGCCAGGAGACATCGCAAAGGTATATTGTACAAGCGAACCAATCATGGAACTCATGCAAAGGGGAATCATCCTGGTGGATATGCCAGGCATCGGCTCCGGAATTGAGCGACACGATGCGGCTATTTTCAATTATATCCATAGCGGGACGGCCTTTATCCTGATTGTCGATGCGGAGCAAGGTTCACTGAGGGGAAGCACGCTTGCATTTATGCACGAGCTAAGTCAATATAATTTGTATCCAGCTGTTCTCGTTTCGAAGATAGATAAGAAGCCGGAAACCGATGTGAAGGATATTGTTGACTATATTCAATATCAGATGACACGGCTTGGCAATTCCAATCCGTTCATAGGTACGGTATGTGCGGTAAACAATGATCTTGATGGACTTAAAAAATATCTCGACGTTCTTAATCCCAGTGAACTTATAGCCGAAAAGCTAAACAAGAAACTAAAGCTTATCATAAACTCTGTAATTGATCAGATCAGAGTCCGCGTTGACATTCGGAGCAAAGATGTAGCCAACGTGGAAGAAAAGATCAAGAAGATTGAGGAGGAAATATCGAATGTCAAGCAGGAGCTGCCGGCCAATAACAATAACGCAGACACACCAGAGAAATCGACCCAGGACATTCTGGACAATGTGCAGTCTGCACTTGAAGCGAAGTCGAAAGATATAGCTCAGATGATAATCGATAAGGAAGATCCGGAGGCGATCAAGTCGGTCATTGTTAGTACAGTGCGTGTTGAAATCATCTCTTCTCTAAAGGAGGAAAGCGAGCAGTATGCTACGGCCCTTGGTTCTGCGGTGGAAGAATCGGTGAAAGACATTGCGACTATTGAAGTCGATACAGACTTTATGGGCGATTTCGCGGGAATCTTTGAAATCGTTAATGACTATATCGAAGCCCTGCTTTCCTTTGGTGGCATTTGGGGTCAATTGGCCCGCGTGCTTCTGCCTTTCCTGCCAAAGATGATTAATTGGCTGTTCGGCAAGAGTGACGAGGAAGTTCTTGAGGAAGTGCGTGCCAAAGTTATGGACAAGTGCGTGAACCAGGTGGTTACTAATATCCGGCCTGCAATCTATAAGATTACGATTGAAAACCAAAAGCGTATCCAGGAGAAGATCCAAGCCGAACTCGTCGCAAAGATGGAGCAAGTGAAGGAGGGACTGCGCGAAAAAATGAATGATGCAAACAAATCCAAAGAGGAAGTAGAGGCAGAGATTTCAAAGCTTACTTCTGCCATTTCTCACTTGAATACTATTTTAGGCGAAATCTGAAAAAATAACATTTGGAGCATGTTGCATCAGGAACATGCTCCATTTCCTATACAAAGTTCGATATGGCAATAAATAAGAAAAAAACAAATGAGTCAACGTCCACATCTGCATCAAAAAAGCAGGTGATACAGGTGAATCCCTATGAGAATCCTGAAAATGTATTGGACCTTATGGCCAAAATTTGTTCTGCCACACCTTCTGCTAGCAAGGAAATTTTCAATAATCAAATGGTAGAAAGTCTTTCTACTGATAGAGGAGTATTTTTAAATGAGTATTTCAGTCAGAATCGAAGCAGGCTATATAACTATGATTTTCAACATGATTTGGAGGAATGTCTAGATAATGTAGTTATTAATCTTGCCTGTCATGAAAACACAGATCATGCGCAGATAGTCATTGCAGGAGGCTTCTCTTCCGGCAAGTCTTCATTCCTCAATCGTCTGACAAAATGTACAAACCTCCTGCCCACAGGTGTAGAGCCGGTTTCTGTAGTGAAAACCTATTTGTATTGTTCTCGAAATAACAAGGGGATCTCGGTCAAGGGTGTCAATCAGAAAAATGTTCTTGTCAATTTGAATGTAGGTGTGTTATCGGCCATTCAGCATGCAAAGAAATCGAATATATACTTGGCCTCAGTACTCGACAAGCTATTTGTCAATATCCCGTCACAAGATCTGGATGGCATTGTCTTCATTGACACACCCGGCTACAATAATACAGATAAGCCCAATGAGCCGAATGGCAAAACGGATAGAGACACTGCTCTCGAAGCATTGGGTGAAGGAAACGTATTGTTCTGGCTGGTGGATTGTGAACGTGGCACTACGGTTTCGGACGATCTGGAGATGATCAAGCAATTTGGGGGTAAAAAGGTAATCATCTTCAACAAGGCAGACAAAAAGGGGCAAGAAGAATGTAAAAGAATAGTTGAGGAAGCTGCTCGTGCCTTATATAAAGAAATTTCACAAGAAGAAATAATAGATATCATTGCTTACTCCACATTGGATAACAAGATCTACTACTCCAAAAACAAGAAAAACCTTTCTCAAATTGTGAAAGAAGCCAAAAAGAGCGGAAATGGAAATACTGAAATGGAGGTGTGGATAGAACTCATTGAAGAGCTGTTTGACACAGAGATTTCAGACTGCCGTAAAGCATTGGAATCTATTAAAAATGAATATAAGGAAGCAGTCAAAGAAAAAAGTGAAAAAGAAACAATGTATCGTGATATAAAGTACAATGACGACGATTATATCACAAGCGAAGTCAGAAATGTCCTGGTCAACAGTTACAATGAAGTGCTATCTGCTGCACGTGATATTACAGCGGCCAGCCTTAATACGTTAGACAAATTTGAAGATTTCCTAAATGAAATTAACTATTGGGACAATAACGACCATGTATGTTGGGAAAATAATTTAAGGCCAAAGATAGATAGAGCTGCAAGTCAATATAACAGGTGTGTTGAGAATCATAATTCTGCAATCGATTATTCTTTCTACAAGGAAGAATATAGGAAGGATTTGTCCGATAGAATTCGAAACTACATTGCCGATAGAGTTAAGGAGCTGTATGATTCCGCTTGTCAGCATTGCGAGTATTTGCTTGAGAACAAAAACGATGCAGAAATCATGGAAAAGAATTTTTTGGAATATAAAAATTTGTTCATGAATGCATTGGAATTGGCCATCAGAGCTTACCAGAAGGCTGACAAGGCAGCAAATGTTCAATCCGAAGTAGCAACTCAGCCGAATGTGTTTGACTGCATCAGGCAAGATGATTACAAACGCTTCCTGAATTGTTTCGAGGATGGCGTTGATATGTCGGTTTGTAATTCGGAAGGTTTTAGCCCTTTGACATTGGCTGTGCAATCAGGTAATAACACGATGGTGAAATTCTTGTTGGACCATGAAGCAGACCCTTCCATGTTGGACAAGCGAGGATATAATGCCTTCCACACTGCCGTTGAAAACCAATTCCGTGATATTTGTCAGATACTTCTAGATAATGATCCCGAGTTGATTGATTCGAAAACAGCATCGGGAGAAACCGTTGGGGAGATATCCAAAAAGGATACCTTCGCCCGATGGATAGAAAAAGAAATAAACAACGCATTGTAATTATGAATAGGGATGAATTGCTGGACTTGATACAGAAGTCCGAGTCGAAACTCAATTATCTTAAGACCATCGATTATGACGGACTTAAGGAAAGAATCACTGAGTTGGAGAGCGTCTTCAAGGAATTCAAGGAAGGCGGTGAAAGTCTGCTCTCGAAAGACAATATTCTTCAAATAGGTATTGTCGGGCAGGTGAAAGCAGGAAAATCATCGTTCCTGAACTCACTGTTTTTCAATGGAGAGAATGTCTTGCCAAAGGCCTCGACACCCATGACTGCGGGTCTGACAATCTTAGAATATGCAGAGAACAATACCTTTGAGATAGAGTACTTCAATGAGAAGGACTGGGCCATCTTCGTGAGTCAGGACGAGGAATACACCAAGAGAGAAGAAGAGGTGCGTGCACAGAATCCCAGTGCTCCTGAAAACATCATAAAGAAAGAGATAGAGCATAGGACTACGGAAAAGATACGCTCTGCACACGAGATGGTCTCCACTTGCAACACGAAGGCCCAAAAGAAAATCGGACAGAAGAACGACGTAAAGGAATTCTTTGATTTGGATGATCTGCAGAATGTCCTTGAACAATATGTTGGCGCGAATGGAGAATATACGTCTGTCGTCAAGAGCCTTTATATCAAGATGAATGACAAAAGGCTCGATGGGCTTAGAATCGTCGATACGCCGGGTGTCAACGATCCTGTAGTATCGCGAGAGAACAGGACGCGTACATTTCTTCACGCGTGCCATGGCGTGTTTTTGCTGAGTGCTTCGACCGACTTCCTCGGAAGTGGAGATATAAGTTTCCTTAATTCGCGCGTTGGTGGCTCTGGCATCGGCACAGTGGTACTCCTTGCCAGCAAGTTTGACTCTGTATTGCAGGATATTGGTGCAGATCGAGAAATGAAGCAGGAGGAAAGGGGCGACCTAGCCGATACTGCCGAGATGCAGACAAAGAAATTCAAACGCAGATTGCGTGAGCTTTCAGATTCGATTGATGAGAAGCTGCGTGGAAAAATCAAACTGGACACCACAGCGGGCATCGGTTATTCCATAGCTCATAAGCCTTCGGATAAATGGGACAATGTAGAGAAACAGGTGGTTCAGCAAATGAAACGATACTATCCGGAATATTTTGCCACAGAATCTGATATCAAAGAATCTTTCGAAGGACTTGCAAACATCGAAGATATCAAAGAAAAATATCTTGATGGTGTCTTTTTGCAAAAAAAGGAGGAAATAATGTCCCAAAAGGTAAAAGATTACTTTGCCATGAATCGTCAGGAGATACAATCAACAGTCCTAAAAATCCTGAACGATTTCAGAAACAGGCATGATCAGATCAATGAGACAACCTTTGCGGAGATACAGCGACAGAAAGAAATGCAGGGTGAACTTTTTGACGGACTCAAATCCACCTTTGCAAGCATTTTCAACAACTTCAGCCGTAATATCCAGAATGACATCAAGCACATTGCCAATAATGTGAGATTTAATGATATTAGAACTATTCCTACCGAAAGAACGATAGAAAGTGTTACTTACAAGGGAATGCTTTGGGGACATAATACGGACGAAATGGAGTTCGACCATGTAAATACGTATGAGCTTAGCAGAATGATTGGCAAGGCTGTCGAGTCATACGGGATTGCATGGAACCAAGAGTGGCAGAAGCTATTCAGCAATGCGCGCAAGGAAATGTCAGACAAGTTGAACCAAGCCATATCTGAATTTGAAAAGCAGTTCATGAGCAAATCCTTCAAGGATTCTTATTATCGGAGTCTGGTGGACAAGGCTTTAGAAGAATTGAGTGATAATAAAGAATTGTCAATAGGCGACATAATATCTGATTACACTCGGCAGGGCGACGATATCGCAGACGACCAATTTTATCCTTCTGGAACAGATGAACTAAAAAAAGGTGAAGTTGCATCCTACCTTGCCAGAAGTCTGAGAGAACATATTTCCTATATGATTGGTAGGTTTAGGATACTGTCTGATTCAATTAAGGAAGATGTAAGAACAGAAGTAAATAAAAACCTTCAAAACGCCATTACCGTTATTGAGACGATGAAGTCGTCGTTTGCTGATAACCTGAAGAAAGAGGGCGAAGCCTATCTGGCTAGCCTCGAAAAGGATATGGAAGAGAAAACCACCGTGTTAAAGAAACTCGAAATTATTATAGAATGTGTTTCAGAAATAGCAACTTTTTATAGATAACAATATGAAAGAAAAAATTGATCAGATCGTTCTGTCGATCGAGGAGAAGCGCAGTCGATTGAAAGAAAAGGCAGATAGATATTTTGCATCTATCGAGATTCCTTTAGAGGATGCCTCTCAGTCATCAAAGCAGAAAAAAAATGAAGAACGCGTTCCACCAATATCTTTTGTGTTGTATGGAATCACTGGTCTTTCTATTTTAGGTGCTTTTTCAACAGATGATTATAAGGTATTATATCTATGTATTGCAGCTGCAAGTGCATTTGGAGGGTATAAACTATCTAAAACGGGAGGTGTCTCAACAAATTCTTCTTCACCAAAGACATTTGTTAATTTGGGTTCACTTAAAAATGAAATAATATCAAGAGTGTTTGATTCTGTAAAGAAAACTACAACTGAATGGGAAAGCTTTATGGAATTAAAACAGAAAGAAATACAATCCATTATTTCTATGTCTTCATTTGATGAAGCAAGGAAAGATGAGATGTTTTCAAAAACATTTGTTTTTGAGGTTATCGACATTAGCTTGTCAGAATTTTCAGCAATGATGAATTCTGCAATTAGTGTGTCTGATATTAAGCAAAAACTTACTGATTACAAGTCGAAGCTCTTGTCTTCAATTGATGCTGCTGCGGATAAACAAATTGCAAAATTTAAATTTTTATGTCAATGAAAGATTATAAGATAATTATTGAAGAAGGCGATTATTTATGGGATAATGACAATCAGTGCTTAGTCAAATATAAACATGATGGTTCGGTGATCATTGGATCAATTCCACCATTAGGTTCAAATACAGCATATCCCATTGGACTAAAAGAAGACGTGCTTAGTGCTATTGGTTTCCAAGGCAATGGGAAGGCAGAATACGTTAATGGCAATAATACTATAAAAATAGATGGTAATAATGCCGAAAGCATTCTAGTCATTGAAAATACACCTGTACGTTATGTGTCGGATATTCAACATTTTTTCAAGGAAAAAGGGGAAGATCCGGATATTGACGAGACTCAATTAGCAAATGTTTGCAAACGCAATAGTACAAAGTGTTAATAACTTTGGACAAATTAGCATTTGAAACAGCTAAGAATTTGATTTGAAAGCATTCTTGACGCTAGTTGAGTTTTCAATGTTATTTAGTGACTGTGTTGAGAAAAGATACCATGCTTTCTACCCATAACAATGAATGCTGAATTCGGGTATCTTATAGGTGTATTTATAGGAGGTAATATTATGCCACGTTGTCCAAAATGTAATAGTACCAATGTTGAGAAAATGGTTACATTTGATCTCATCGCTCCATCAATTTTTGATTTATTCCTAAATCGAAAGAAAAGATTTATTTGCAAAAATTGTGGTCATGAGTTTGAAGCAAAGTAGAACATCCTACCAATGCAAAATCAGTAAATTTAATTTTAATTTTTTAATTTTTGATACGTCAAGAGGCACGCTGGAATAATGTAATACGTGCCTCCAAACAACTTAGTGTGTAGAATCGATTCGTGTTCTTACAAAAAAATTTATGACCAATTCGTGATCCATTCATGAGTATTCGTGTGGAAGAATCAAGTCGGCCGTGAGAGTATTTCCGCCGTTGTGGCGAGTACTCTGACGGCCGATAGAGTATTCCATCCTGTAGCATCGGGTATTCCGTCGGCGGAGGGTGTTTCCCATCCAGTAGCAGCGGATACTTTGTCGGCCGTCACGATGCTGGCTTAGAGTGCGGAAGTACTCTGTCGGCCGTGAGCGTATTTCCGCCGTTGTAGCAAGTACTCTGTCGC
>JAEEGL010557915.1_pt1 | contig 11442 bp, 7 predicted proteins | sample 9134231 | NCBI WGS metagenome assembly JAEEGL01 (sample SAMN16246548, study PRJNA631951) | gut metagenome | biome: gut microbiome; feature: rumen; material: fiber-attached | host: Bos | place: Iran: Karaj | collected 2018-10
CGGATGAAGATGTAAATGTCCTTACCCATGAGGCGGGACATGCATTTCAGGGATATCTTGCCATGAGAAGCATTGATGTGGAGAGCCTCTGGGCATCAACTTCCGAGATCAACGAGATCCATTCCATGTCCATGGAGCACTTCGCTTACCCCTGGATGGAAATGTTCTTCGGTGAGAATTCGGAAAAATACATTGCCCAGCATCTCATCGGTGCCATCAGCTGTATTCCTTATCTTGTCTGCGTTGATGAGTTCCAGCACAGGGTTTACGACAAGCCTGAGATGAGCGCAATGGATCGCAGAAGCGTATGGAGAGAGATCGAGCTTAAGTATATGCCCTGGAGGGATTATGACGGAAATGAATTCCTCGAAAAGGGCGGTTTCTGGATGCAGAAGCAGCATATTTTCCTGTATCCTTTCTATTACATCGATTATGCGCTGTCACAGATCTGTGCTTTCCAGTATTACGGCCGCATGAAGGAAAACAGGGAGAAGGCGTGGAACGACTATCTCAAACTCTGCAGAGCCGGCGGTAAAATGGGATATTTTGACCTCCTTAAAGAGGGCAATCTGCTGAATCCTTTCGAAAGCGGAACCGTGGAGCAGGCAGTGGGCCATGTGATAGCAGAAATTGAAAAAAGATATTGATATTATGTAAACCTGAAAAAAGAAGCCTGCGGGCTTCTTTTTTTGACTCTTTTAGCCGCAAAACGTATAATATATAAGGATTTTTCTACATTTTTAAGCGAGGGGAATACTGTGGAAGATTTTTTAAGCAGGAATTTTTCATATTTCTTTATAATGGTCATTTTGTTATATACCATCACCGTAAATCGGGCGATGTATAAAAAGGTAAAAGGCCATTTTTTCCTGATACTTATCCTGGTGTTTATGGAGATGATCGGTTCCGAGGCAGAGATCCACTGCAGATATCTTCCTTACAGGACCGTATGGAGAGATGTTTTTTCAACTCTCTGTTATATACTCAGGCCTTCCATCATGTATGTTCTTTTGCTGATCATTTCAAGAACTGACGGCAAAAAGAGAAAGTTTCTTTATGGAGTGCCTTTATTTATCACATCTCTGATCCTTATAACGAATCTGTTTGTTCCCTATACTCTTGTTTTTTCCTACAGTGAATCCAACAATTTCCGGACAGGAACTCTGTTTCCCATTACTTATCTGGTCCTGTTTATTTACCTTGCCCTTATTCTGATAATGACGTTTGTAAAAGCAGATTCCGACATAGGCTTAAGCGAGCTTATAACCATCTACATCGGAATAGGCTTTATTGTTCTTAACATAATCGGAGAGCGTACCGGTTATATCAAAGATAATTCCGAAAATGTAACAGCCCTTGCCATTCTTATCTACGCCATTCATTTCAAGAGCGTTGAGGACCGCAGGGAAAAGAAACTCCTTGAGACCACGGAAAGAAAAACCGGACTTCTCAATGAGAATGCATGTAAGGCCAGACTGAATGAACTGATCCGTGAATCAAAAGCATCCGAATATGCTGCACTCTATTTTGATCTGGAGAGATTCGGACTAATCAACGACAAATACGGAATGGAGATCGGTGACAGGGTCATTAAGGTGTATGCCGATATTCTCAAAGGTTATGTGAGGGATGACGAGCTCCTTGCAAGACAGGGAGGAGACCGATTTATCGCAGTTGTTTTGAAGAGAAATCTGGATGTGTTTCTGGATCAGATCGCATCTACAAGAGTTAAGTTTACCGAGAACGAAAAGGATTATGATCTGACCATCAGTTCTCATGTGGGAATTTATCAGATAGAAAAGGGTGACAGAAAAGGAGATGAGATCATTTCCTGTGCCCACTCGGCTCTGTCTGCAGGTAAGGCTTCCGGTAACAGTGTGACATACATGACTCCGGAACTGAGGATGAATCAAAGAGATGAGAAGGAATTCGAATCCTCCATACCTCTGGCAATGGCAAATGAAGAATTCGTGGCCTATTACCAGCCCAAGGTTAACAGCAGGACCAGTAATCTCTGCGGTGCCGAGGCTTTGGTAAGGTGGTCCAGAAACGGAGAACTGATACCTCCCGGACGATTCATTCCCATACTTGAGACCAAGGATCTCATGTGTGAGATGGATTTCTATATGCTGCGGAAGGTTTGCTCCGATATATCCGGATGGATAGAAAGGGGACTGGTGCCTCCAACCATATCCGTCAACTTTTCAAGAAGGAATCTTTCCAACGAAAATCTTGCGGCTGATATAGATGCCATTGTTATGGAATATCATGTCCCAAAGAAAATGATCGAGATCGAGATCACCGAGACCATAGACGAATTCCCCATCAGCGTTCTGAAGAAGTTTGTTGATGATCTTCATAAGCTTGGATATAAGGTTGCGGTTGATGATTTCGGAAACGGAAGTTCATCCTTAAGCCTTTTGAGAGAAGTTACTTTTGATACCCTCAAGATAGATAAGGGCTTTGTGGACAGGGCATATGCCAAGGACCTTGCAATCCTCAGCCATATGATAAAACTTGCAAAAGCCATTGGTGTTGAAACCCTGGCTGAGGGTGTTGAACACAAAGAACAGGTTGAAACTCTGGCAACTCTCGGATGCGAGATAATACAGGGATATTACTATGACAGACCGCTTCCCAAAGACAGCTTTGAAAGAAGAATAATTAACAGGAGATATAACGTTGAATAAAACAGACAGTCTGAGAAAAGTTATCAAGATCCTTTCCCTTGTAATGCTTGGCTTCACCGCTCTCATCACGGTGCTGTTTATCATACATATTATAAAGGTGGACAATTTCAACAAGGAATGGAGAGTCATCACCAAAGATTCAACTTCCGCACAGGTCATGGTAGATATCCATCCCCGCGGCGGTGTCACCGACTCCTGGGAAAAGGTTAACTCAGGATTAGGTGCTGTTCTCAATGCCAAGATCTATGACATGGTAATAACCAACAATGCCCATACATATGTTGAAGACTGGTTCTTAAGGGTCAATATCACTGACAAATGCTATCTGAACAACGGGTGGTGCGGAACCTTTGAAGTCCATCAGTTTGACGGAACGGGAATAGAAAAGTCCCAGGAACTGGATCTTCGTAACTTTAAATATTCCGACATCACGATCGACTATCATCAGGGCGGTCAGGACCTTCTTATTCCTCTTAACTCCGGTGATTATTTCATTTATCATCCCGATTCGTCCGCTGTATCCGGTGAAGTTCCCATTAAGGGTTCAGAAGATCTGTCCGGAACATGTGAATGCGGAATCATCATGTACAGCCTGTCCGGAAATATCGATTTTACAAATTATGAATTATCTTACAGGCTTAATAAATCTGTATGGGAAGGGGCTCAGGGCGGATTCTTTATCATCGCATACTTCCTGATAGCTCTTTCCTTTGTCATCCTTGCAACCATATTTGTTGTATCCGTCCGTTTTGAAGGAAGGATCATAAGACAGAGCAGGATCCTTGAGGATGCATTTAAGGTCTGCTGCGGACTGGCGGATTCAAGAGATTATTATTCAAAGGGTCATTCCGAAAGAGTTGCGGAATACTCCAAGATCATTGCCGAAAAAATGGGAATGGATAAAGGGGATTGCGAACTGGTCTATACTGCGGCTCTTCTTCATAATGTTGGAAATGTCTTCGTAAGTGAGCAGATCCTTCGTAAAAACGGTAAGCTTACCAGAGATGAATTTTCCGAAGTAAAGAAGCACACCGTCAGGGGTTCTGAGATTCTTAAAGATATCACCAATATTCCTTTGGCTGAGGAAGCCGCTCTTTTCCACCATGAAAGATTCGACGGAACCGGATACCCTTACGGCAAGAAGGAGGACGAGATCCCTCTGATCGCAAGGATCGTTGCCGTAGCGGATGCATATGATGCCATGAGCAATGACAGGCCATATCGTTCTAAACTCATGAGGGATCAGATAAGAGAAGAATTTATCAAAAACAGGGGAACACAGTTTGACCCTGCCATTGTTGCTGCATTTCTTGATGTAATGGGTGAGAGGGATCTTTGATAATGAACAAGTGGAAAAAAGGCATTTTAACATTGGCTGCTGCTGTATGTTTGAATGTTGGCGGACGTCTGATCGCACTTCATTTCGGACTTCCGGCATATCTTAATCTGTGCGGAACCATCCTGGCATCTTATCTGGCGGGACCTGTTGTGGGAACTATAACCGCAGTCCTTAGTTGTGCTGTATGTTCCTTGTTCTCTTTTTCGGACTGGTACTTTCTTATAGCAGATATTGCGGTTGCCATATCCTGCGGATTGATCGCAAAGAAAAACAAATTCTTTTCCAAGTTTTCACTTATATTCAGCGCCACAGCTTTTTTTGCCATAGTAAAAGCGGTTGTTCTCGTCCTTATAAACTTAAGCCTCTATGGGGGTAAGAGCGGACTGTTTATTGCAGATGCCATCATTGATTACCTGGGCAGTCTGGATGCACCCTACTGGCTCAGATATCTGCTTACAGCTATCTGCATAAGCTTCACGGATTCCTTTGCCGCTGTTTTTAAGATCTATATCGTGCTGCATATCGGAAGGTCCATAGGAAAGAGAAAGAAGGCCAAGGAACTTAAGAAGCAGCTTATGAGAAGGGCTGTGGTGGGTATCCTTGCGGCTGCTTTTATTTCCTCTGCACTGGTACCCATGAAGGGAACCGCTGCAGGAAGTACTCCCGATGAATCTATCAGTTTTGTAGAGAAACTTTATAACAGTGATAACGGACTTGTGGGTGGCTGTGTTAACGATATGGCCATGACCAAGGACGGATCCATGTGGCTTGCAACTTACGGAGGATTGTTCAGATTCAACGGCTCAGGTTTTATCCTCATGGATAATCTTAAGAGTGTACGTTCCGTCCAGTCTCTTTATGTTGACGGTGATGACAGGCTCTGGGCAGGTACCCAGGATGCGGGACTTACTCTTTTGAACATCGACATGACCTGGCGTACTCTCGATATGAGTAACGGTCTTCCTTCCAATTCCGTCAAATGTATCTCCAGGGACAGTAACGGTCTTTATTATTTCGGAACCACCGCGGGTCTTGTCGTCGCAGAATACAATAACGGTGAGGTCAGTATTGTCAAAACCGATACCGATGCAGGCAATATCAAGGATCTTGCACCTGATAAGGACGGACATATGATCGTCATGGATAATATCGGCGGCGTGTCCTATTATGAAAAAGGTGTACGCATGGCAGAACTTAAAGACCCCGATGTTTTTGCCAAGGGCGTTAACTGCACCGATAACGGACTGGTTTATGTGGGAACCGATTCAGAAAGGATTCTGATCTATGATCTGCATAATGGACGTTTTTGTCCGAAGGGGCATCTTATTATTCCCGGTTTAAAATCCATCAGGGATTTCTATTTTGATGAAAGCGGCATTATCTATGTTGCTGCAGATAACGGTATCGGATATTTTGATACTTCCAGGCGTTTTACCGGGATTGAGACGGGAGAGTTCAACAATTCCATCGATCATATCTATAAGGATTATCAGGGCAATATCTGGTTTACTTCCTCAAGATGCGGCCTTTTGTGCCTCGGAAGATCAAGCTTTACCGACGTATTTAAGCTGTGCAATGAAAAATCCATAGTCTGCAATGCTGCAAGAATGTGGAACGGATATCTGTATGTGGGTTCCAATAGCGGTCTTAAGATACTTGATGTAAAAAACGGAAAAAGCATAAAAAATGAGATCACAGATGAACTTGACGGCATCAGGATCAGGAGTATTGAGATAAATGCTGACGGAAATCTCATTGTTGCAACCTACGACAGAGGTGTGGCTGAGATCGCTCCTGACAATACACTCTCCGAATATGTTTCTTCAGATGAGACCGGAAAGCAGATCAGGGTAGTGAGCTGTCTTTCAGACGGTACCGTTATTGCATCAAGCGATGCGGGAATGACCTTTATGAAGGATCATAAGGTTCTTTATAAACTTAAACTCGGGGAAGATCTTGGCGGAGGAACAGTCCTTAATATCCTGGAAGTTGATGATCATAGTATTTTATGCGGAACCGATGGAGACGGTATCGCCATAATAAGAAACGGAAAGCTTGACAGGTATATAACCAGGGATGACGGCCTTTCTTCAGGTGTTGTATTAAGAGTGGTAAAGGATACACGTTCCGACGGATATTTTATTCTGACGGGAAGCGGTCTTTGCTATATGAATGCAGATTTTACCATCAGAGAACTGGGGATGCCCTATTACAACAATTTTGATATAGCGATGAATTCCGACGGAGAGATATTTGTCCTCGGCGGAGCGGGAATCTATATCAGCGATTATAACTCTCTTATGAATGAAGGCAGGATGGAAACCTATACCCTGCTTGACTCCAGGGCGGGACTTCCGGGCTCCATAACCTCCAACGCATGGAACTGGGTCACCGATGATGAGCAGATCTATATCTGCGGTACAAGCGGAATATATCTTCTTGACCTGAACAATTATGAGATGACGGTGAATGATTTCAGGACCAAGATCACTTCCATCACCTTCAACAATACATATCAGGATGTTACGGAGATAGGTATCATCGAGATTCCCCGTGGTACGGAAAAGATTGATTTTACTCTTGAGATCAATAACTACACATCGGCAAACCCTTACGTCAGTTATTTCCTAAGCGGTGTCGATGATGAGAAGACTATTGTCCTGTCCGACAAGCTGGGAACCGTGACATATTATGACATTCCTTACGGAAATCATGATTTTGTCATAAATGTCATAGATGAAAAGGGAAGGATACTTTCTACCCAGACTTACGTATTTGCCAAGGAAAAAGAACTGTATGAAACCATCGGTTTCCTTCTGTATTTTTACCTGGTGCTTTTCACCTTCTTCGGATTTATCGTAACATCCATTGCTCAGGGCGCTCTGTGGAGCCAGCAGAAGAAGGAAAAAGGCAGACATGAACTTGTGGTCAATCAGCTGGAAAGAGAAAAGGCTGAGGCACTGGAGAGAGCTCTTCACATGGAGGAAGATGCCAACAGGACCAAATCCGAATTCCTTGCCAACATGAGCCATGAGATAAGAACTCCCATCAATGCCATCATAGGCATGGATACCATGATCATGAGGGAGTCTTCAGAGGCCAATATAAGAAACTATGCCCGGGATATACACAGTGCAGGTAAGACTCTGCTTTCACTGATCAACGATATCCTTGATTTTTCCAAGATCGAATCCGGAAAGCTGGAGCTGGTTCCTGCGGAATACAATCTGTCCGGACTTATCAACGGCATCGTAAATATGATCGCACCCAAGGCTGAAGCCAAGAAGCTTGAGCTTGAAGTTAACGTGGATCCCGATATTCCAAACGGCTTATACGGTGATGAAGTAAGGATCGAGCAGATCATAGTAAATATTTTGAACAACGCCGTAAAGTATACGGAAAAAGGAAAGGTTTCCTTTAATGTGGGCTATTCCGAAAGCGAGGGCGGTGCCATCCTTTTACAGGTTAGCATTAAAGACACCGGTATCGGAATCAAGGCAGAAGACCTTGAGAAGCTCTTCTCACCTTATGAAAGGATCGAGGAGCAGCGCAATAAGAAGATCGAGGGTACAGGACTGGGTATGAGCATTACCAAGAATCTGCTGGAGAAAATGGGCAGCAGACTTGAGGTGGCCAGCACATACGGAGAAGGCTCAACCTTCAGCTTCGGGATAAGTCAGCTTGTGATAAATACCGATAAGATCGGTGACTACAGGCAGAGAGCAGAAGAACGGGATATCACTCACAATGATATGGAGAAATACCACGCTCCCGATGCAAAGATCCTTATTGTAGACGATGTGGAGATGAACCTCATTGTTGCTAAGAACCTTTTGAAGAGGATTCAGATACAGATCGATACGGTGATGAGCGGAAAAGAGGCCGTGGAGATGGCGAAGGAAAACCAGTATGATATCATATTCCTGGATTCCATGATGCCTGAGATGAACGGTGAAGAGACAATGCAGGCCATTAAGAAGGAATGCCCCGTAAATGCGGAGACCCCCATTATCGTTCTGACCGCTCATGCCGTAAAGGGTGCCAGGGAAGAGTATCTGAGACTTGGTTATACCAACTATCTGTCCAAGCCTCTTGACGGCAACAAGCTGGAAGCAATGATCCAGAGTTACCTTCCCGATGAGAAGATCAGTTTTGTCTATGAAGAGGAATTAAAAGCAAAGGAAGCCGAAGCCGCATCCGAAAGCGGTGAAGAGCAGGCAGGATCTTCTGAGGAGATAGCACGTATTTCCGCCATTGAAGGAATTGATGCAGTAAGGGGCGTTGAGACCGCAGGCGGAGAAGATGCATACCTTGTCATATGCCGCAACTTCTACGATACGGCGAAGATGCGAATAGATCTCATAAAGGATACCTTTGAAAAAGAAGATTATGAGAACTATACCATTCAGGTTCATGCTCTTAAGAGTTCCGCAAGACTCATAGGTGCCTTTGGACTTTCAGCAAAAGCCCTGGAACTTGAGACAGCAGGAAGAGAAGGGGATGCGGAGAAGATAAAGGCTGACACTGCCGGAGTTGTTAAGGAATACGAGTGGTTCTATAACAAGCTTGATGAGATCTTCGGAGAGGGCGACGGTGAGGAAGATGATGACCGTCCTCTTATAGATGAAGATGAGCTTAAACAGTGCCTGGGTGAAATGGACGAGCTTCTGGAAGCCTTTGATATGGATACAGCGGGAGAGCTGTTGGAATCCCTGTCGGAATACAGAATGCCGGATGATTTTAAGGATACTTACAAACAGATAAAAGCAAAGATGGCAGAGCTGGACAGAGACGGAGTTTTGAAACTGATCCGCGGAGGAAACGCTGATGGCTGAAAATAAAGTATTATTTGTATCGGACAAGGAAACATTCATTGTTCAGTCCATAATAAAGAAACTCCAGGCAGAAGGTGTGGACTGTATTTTTTCCACAGCTGATGTGGACAGTCTTTCTGCTGTAAGGACTCAGATCGGACCTCTTGTATATTTCTACATCGGAGACAAGAATGATCTTAATACAGAGGGGCTCATATTCCTGAGAGATATGTGCATGGATAAGGATTCCGAGATATTTCTCATAGGTTATGAGGATGCTATCGCAGAACTTAAAAATGCGATCTTCCATGAGCAGGTGGCGGGAGAGTTCTATCGTCCCGTTAATGCGGGCCAGCTGGTTTCCGAGGTTTTAAAGGAAGTAAAAAAAGAAATAATAAACGGACAGAGGAAACATATCCTTGTGGTGGATGATTCGGGAACCATGCTTGCTACAATTAAGAGCTGGCTTAAGGATAAATACAGGGTGACTCCCGTAAATTCCGCACTTAATGCCATAACCTTCCTGTCCAAGGAAAGCCCGGATCTGATACTTCTTGATTATGAGATGCCGGCCTGCTCCGGAAAACAGTTCCTGGAAATGTTAAGATCCGATACGGAGACCGGTGATATTCCCGTGATCTTCCTTACCGGCAGGGATGATATGGAGAGCGTAAAGAGCGTTTTGGAATTAAAACCTGCGGGGTATCTGTTAAAATCTCTTCCCAAGGATAAGATAGTGGGAGAGATAGATGCCTTCTTTGAAAAGAACGGATAAAAAATAACCGTGAAGTCAGTTACGACTTCACGGATTTATTTTTGGTGATCAGCTTATCAGCCGAGAAGATCCTTGATAAGAGCAACTTCGTTCTTGGTAAGCTTGTCATCGATAGCACAAACAGCTGCGATGAATACTGCCAGAGAAGCTCTCTCAGAGGTATTGAGGGTATCCATGAAATCAGCGAGTACTCTGTATACGTCGATATTCTCGCAAACACCTCTCATTGTCTTGGGAAGCTGTGAATCGGGAATGTCATAACCGATGGCACCCATAATGGATGAAACAACAGCAGCCTCATACTGGTCAAGCTCACCGTCAGCGGAGATAGCTGCTGCAAGGATGATCATGGTGGTGTAGTGGCCGTCTGCATTGGGCTCATTGTCGAATCTGCAGAGCTTGGGATAAATGTCCTTGTAATTGGATGCGATGAGAGACATCTTCTCCTCGTCGGACTGGTTTACAAGGTCCTGTAAAATCTCGTTGATACTAGCCATTTGTGTCCTCCTTAATTGTTTTGAAATACCAATATATTATAGCATAGGCAGTACGGATTACTCAATTCAAACAGTCTTTGGATCCGCATTTTTTTATATGATCCTTGATGGCTTTGAAGGATTTGTCGCTTATATAATGCTCGATCCTGCAGGCATCTTCGGTTGCTGTTTTTTCATCCACACCGATACTCATGAGTAGTTTTGAGAGGACAGTGTGTCTTTCGTATATGGTCTTGGCGATCTTTTCGCCTTCTTTGGTTAGTGTCAGATTTCCGTCTGAATCTCTTTCAACCATTCCCTGATCTCTGAGAAGCCCCAGAGCGCGGCTTACGGAGGGCTTGGAATAGCCCAGTTCCTCGCCAACGTCAATGGCACGGACTGTCTTTGAAGTCTTGGACAGAACATATATGGTTTCTAGATACATTTCGCCGGATTCCTGGATTGCCATATCAAGCCTCCCTTAGATTTGTTAGTTAAATATAACATACCATAAATGGCTCTATATCTCAATGTGGAACAGGAGTCAGGGGGACGGTTCTACTGACTCATTTTTTTGGATGGGACAAAGATGTTTTCAACGCGCACTCGCCTTGCGGCTCCGATCACGCACGTAACGGTACTAAACTCAAACAGCGCTTCGCTTGTTTTCGTTAAGTACCGACGGCGTTCAAGGGTGCGCTTTTGAAAAATCTTTGCCCATCCTTTATGAGTCAGTAGAACCGTCCCCCTGACTCAAAATTTATTCTTGACAAGTTAGCACGTACTAACTATACTGATTATCGGTTAGCAGGGTCTAACTAATGAAACGATTAGTCAGCATGCAGCTGACATATTTTTTGGCAAGGGATTAGCCAAGGCTAACCCAATAGATAAACGAGGATAAACATGATGAGTTTAAACGAAGCGGAAGTAGGAACGGATTATGTGATCACGAAGATCGACACCGGTGGAGATGAGGAGATAGAAAGCTTTCTTTTTTCTCTCGGGTGCTACAGCGGAGAGATGATAACCGTTGTTGATAAGAAAAAGAATCTTGTTGTGTCCATCAAGGATGCAAGGTATAACATCGATCCGGAGCTTGCTGCTTCAATAGAGGTGTTAAAGCCTTTTATGCAAGCTTGAGAGCTTCATGAACCAAATGGTATGTAACGCGGATAAACGCTTTACAAATATAGGAGGATAAAAATGAGAATCGCACTGACGGGAAATCCCAACAGCGGAAAAACAACAATGTATAACGCGCTGACGGGAAGAAACGAGAAGATCGGCAACTGGGCGGGAGTTACAGTTGACAGAAAGGAAAGCCGTATCAAGGAAAAGTACAACG
>JAEEGL010831981.1_pt1 | contig 11442 bp, 9 predicted proteins | sample 9134231 | NCBI WGS metagenome assembly JAEEGL01 (sample SAMN16246548, study PRJNA631951) | gut metagenome | biome: gut microbiome; feature: rumen; material: fiber-attached | host: Bos | place: Iran: Karaj | collected 2018-10
ACCGCCGGCGTGTGGCGCAAGCAGGCCATCTACGGCGGTGGCGGCTGGGAAGGCGACACCCTGACCGAAGACATGGACCTTTCCTACCGTAGCCAGCTGGCCGGTTGGAAGATGAAGTTCGTGTTTGACGTGATCGTACCTGCCGAGCTCCCCAACGACATCAACGCCTTCAAGGCTCAGCAGTTCCGCTGGGCTAAGGGCTCTATCCAGACCGCCATCAAGATTTTGCCCCGGGTGCTCAAGTCCAAGGTGCCCTTCCGCGTGAAGATTGGCGCTATCTTGCATACCACTCACTATTCAATTCACCCCTGCATGCTGTTTACCGCCCTCTGCGCATGGCCACTGCTCGCCTTCTTCGAGCCGGTGGCACACCTGCCGGGTTGGGCCTACACTATCGGCTTCAGCTTTATCTTCCTTGCTGCTATCGCTCCTTCCGTACTTTACTTTGTGGCCCAGCGCTGCTCCGGCTATACCGGCTGGAAAATCCGTCTGCTCAGCCTGCCTATCTTGATGGCACTTGGTGTGGGCATCGCCGTGAGCAACTCCCGCGCTGTGTTCTCTGCCGTTATCGGGAGCAAGGGCAGCTTCGTCCGCACCCCCAAGAGTGGCGGTTCCAAGAAGAAGGCCAAGAGCCACTATGCCCAGAAGTTCCCCTGGCAGGCGGTCATCGAGCTGATCGTGGGCGTCTACTGTATCTTCGGTCTTCTGGAATATCTGGGAGCACAGAAATTCATTATCGGACCGTTCCTCGCCCTCTATGCCGTCGGATTCCTTTCCGTGAGCGTGCTATCCTTTATGCACTATATCGGAAACATCATCGAGATGCACAGGGCCAAGAAGAACGGCTAAGCTTCAAAAGCGAGTCTGGATAGTATTCGGGTCGGGGTTAACCACGACCCGATTTTTAGTTTGTATCAAATTCTGCAGCATCTGCCCAGAACTGGTCTGGTAATCCCTTTGCAGCCTGACATAGTCACCGTGCAAGTGTTTCCACACGCCCAAAGCCACCAGGGTGACGATGCCAGCACAGGCCATGGCAACCACCAGTTCCATCAACGTGAAGCCGTCTCTACGCATTTCACAATCCTTTTCAAGGTCAGGTCTTTCCAATAGCCTGACGTTTCATTGACAACAACCCATTGCAGAGGAGCACCGCCTGGAACACGTTCATAGGACAGGGTAAAATCAATTCCCTGCCGCGATACCGAAACCGTAACCAACGATGTATCCGCAACATCTTTCTTGGATTCAACACAGGGGTTCGGCGCGGTCACCTGTTCTTCCATCAGCGCCACGGACTCCAGTAGCGCCCGGCCCTTTTTCGCCTCACGCTCCTTTAACTGCAAGAAGCCTCCTATGACCTGGCCGATGCCCGCCGCCCCTATGGAAAGGACCACCGTGGCCACCAGGACTTCCATCAGGGTAAACCCGCGTTTCATAGGCGACCCCAGATTTTACGCCGGCCTTCCACAAAGGCCGGGAGCATAGTCTGCCGGACATTCGAAGGGTTCTCTACACCCAAAAAGCCGCCTGGGGCTTCTTCCGCACCGTCCACCGAAGCATCACCTAGAATTTCGCCCCAGGGGACATTCATACCGAACACCTCTTGCCTAGAGGCCATTACTATCGTCGGAAACAGTCCCTGAACTCGGTCTCGCATCTGAAAACTTGAAGCAAGAACAATTCCGCGAAAACGCACATCATCTTCAGCACGAAAAACGCCTTGCGATACAAGTTCCAAATAATCAACGGACACCTCACCCTGCATTACCACATCTCCTAGTGCATACAGGCGAAGGGTATCGAAATGGGCTCGCCCACGAACAAGCACCGTACCTTCTATCCAAAAATTGGCTGAACGGACAGTATCTGAAAAGTTCATTTCCAAATCGCCATGATGAACGGATCCTGTCATGACCAGTTCACCCTGAAAATAGCGACGATTTCCATATAGAACTTTTTCCGAAGCGGCCTCCTGAATCCGTTTTTCCAGACCAGACCTATAGCCAGACATTCCATTGGTCCAGTCCCAGAAAGACACCCCTTGTGGTTCTACGCCGGCCACAAAGCAGATTTTTTCGGCACAAATTCTTTCCCAAGGCCCAAACGGTTCCGCCTGCACCTGGGGCAGCTCCGGATAGTATCCCGACGGAAACCCCTGCAAGTGCAACAACACCGCAGATTCAGCCCTGTAGAATTCTTCAAAGTCAGACTTGTAACGGACCAGCACGGGATTTAGGTGGCCCGCCGATTTCAGGAGCGTGGTGAAAAGCAGGCTCAAGGCCAACAACAAGATTGCCACCAGGGGCAACACAAATCCACGGGAACTAGGGAACCGCGCCATTAACTACCTCCCATTCGTTGCCGCCGCATTCCAGCACCACGCGATCCCTAAGTACAGACTTTACTTGATAGCGTCCCAGAGAATCTCCCATCTTTTTTGCAATCCGTTCACCACCGAACACCCCAGAAAACAGTCTATTCCCCACGATGCCGCTGATCTCCAACGATGGCCTTGGGCAGTCGGGAGCAGCATCTGCTGATTTCGGATGCGACGATTTCATTATATCGCCGGACCTGGGCTCTTTTGATACGACTTCTGTCGCAGGTGGAGTAAGCGCAGGGGCTTTAGGACCGGGCTGAACACCACAGTCGACATCAAAGATATTCCACAGCAAAGGTCCAGCCATCATCAATAAGAAAAATAGCATTACGGGAAAAACAAAACGCCTACCTGTATTTTGTGATTCCAGGTGCAGGCCCTTCCAGAATGGATCTTTCGCGGCTTTTTGGAACAAATCTGCCCAGACTCCCACCGAATCATCGTAATTTACCTCTAACTCCTCCAGTTCACCATACCGGAAAGAGTCCGCTGCCGAGAACAACGAATCTAGGCGCAGGAATTCGTCTATGCGCAACAGGCGATTACGGGCCATTTCTTTTCCACATGTGCCTCCATAGCCCCGCTCTTCGGACCAATGGCAAAGTCTCCCCTCGTAAAAGACCAGCACATAGAGGGCTCCACCAACAAGGGCCGCATAGCGAAAATTTCCATTTCCTTCACAGGCACGCATCAGTGCGTCAGCACGAGCATACAGGAATAGAGAACACGGCAAGGTACGACGTCTTTGAAACCGTCGTCTGCTAGACTGATCAAGCGACCCTACAAGAATCACCAGGTAACGATGACGACGACCTTCCGATGAATTGAAGGAAAGCAGTTTCCAAAATTTCGGTTGACGATCAATCCCCGGAAAATCCCGACAAAACCATCCCGCCAATTCCTCCTCTGTCGGGTTCTGCCCAAATCCAGTCACCAGTTCCCATGTACAAATACGGGCAGATATTCCCTGAACGCGAGCCATCAGAACTTCACCTCCGGTGTAATGAAGATGGCAAGCTCGCTTTCCTCTTCTTCCTCACTCTCATAACTGAAAAGCCTGCCGATAAACGGGATGCTTCCCAAAAAGGGCACGGCCGTACGCACCTCGGTGCGGTTCTTGCGCACGAGCCCGCCTAGGCAAAGGGTCTCGCCATTTTTCAGCAGTACCACCGTCTTCAAGTTCCGGGTGCTGATATCCCGCGGTCCATCTCCGGAGCTACGGCCCGCCGTCTTGATTTCAGGTGCCACATCCAGGGTAATGACCCCCTCCCGAGTTACAGACGGCGTGAGTTCCAGAGATATACCGTCGTTGAAGGAACGATAGTCCGTAATGGGGTAACCCTCGGCGCTCACTTGGCTTACCAGATAATAGACCGTATTGGTCACGTTCAGTTCCGCCTTGTTGCCATTCAGGGTGGTAAGCCGCGGGCGTGCCAGAACTTTAGCCTGGTTGTTCTCTTCCATAGAGGCAAGCTCCATCTCGAAGCGGTCCGGCAGTATGCCTATTTTTCCGACAGCCCCCTTGCCGGAGGCGTCCTTTCCCAAAAAATCCAGAAAGCCCTTCAGCCCAAGGTCGCCTTCTTTTGTCCGCCTGCCAGAACCTCCCCGTAACCCAAATTCAAAAGCATTCCCCTTCCGGAATTCCACGATGACGCAGGAAAGAGTCACCTGCATCAGGGGAACGTCTATTTTCTGAAGCAAGGAAACTGCTAACAGAATCCTGTCGACAGAACCCGAAAGCAGTACCGCATTCTGCTCCTTGATTTCGGATACCACCAGTTCATTACCCGAAAACACCTTGCCCAGCTGCTGCAGGGCCTTCTCACACTGGATATGTTTCAGCAGAAAAAGCCTTGTTTCAGAAAGGGGATTCCTTACCCCACCTTCTGACACAGACAAGGTGTTTGATTCCAGGCGGAAAGTGTAACGACTCCCGCGAAAAAGGGTCTGCAAAAATTCTTGAAGACTCACCTCGTTATAATCCAGACGAACCTTTTCGTCCATGCTCCCATACAAGGCCAGGTTAAGGCCTGCAAGCGAAGCCAGTTCCTTCAGAACCTCACCTACGGAAACACCATCCAGATGAGCCTCGTACAGTTCGCCATTTTTCCAGATTCTTGGAACGGTCGACGACACCCCCTGAGAATCAGCGCCAGCCTGTGTCGTAGAGACCCGCACCGTCAAGCACCCGTTTTTCTTATCTACCGAAAAGCCGTTGACTTCCATCAGGGAACGGAATGCCCGTTCCGGAGACAAACTGCGGATGCTGCCCGAAATCTGCCCCTGAACATCGGCACTCCATAATATGTTCAGCCCCGTAGTAGCGCTGTACTCTTCCAAAAATTCCAGAATATCCTTATCCTGAATTTGCACCGAAACAAGGGTATCCTGAAGCCGGATGTCGCTTTTACCCCGGAGCTTGCGGATTTGTATGACAAGCAAATTTTTTTTCTGGACTAGTTCCAACCCATTGGACTCGCACAGGGTCGAAAGCCCTTCCATCAAGGAGACCCCTTCCAAATGGAAGGTCACCCGACGATCCACCGCCGCATCCACTACAATTGGAACATCGTAAGCCAAAGACAAGGTACGGGCTACCTCCTGCACGGGGATATCCACAAAATCAAGAGACAAACTATCCACGGAACCAGGTACAGCACCGGGAGCAGCATTGATTAACAAAAAAATGGCAAGGGGAACAAGGGCACGCACCGCAAGATCTCCATGAAAGACATATTCAAAAGAGATTCCTACGGAATCCGCCAAAGAACGCCCACGGGCATTCCGAAAAATAAACTACAAAATTAAAATCCCTGAGACAACTACATCCAGCCGCGTTCCGAAGTTCCGGTAATACCACGAATCTTCAGTTCGAAGTCATCCCTGTTGGTAGCCGCATTCAGGGCTACATCCAGAGAAATCTTGTCCTGGTTGTAAAGTTCCAGCAAGGATTGGTCAAACGTCTGGCTATGGTACTGCATGTGGCCTTCGGCAATGGCCGTTTCCACCATGGCAAGTTTATCCTTGTCCTTAATGTATTCCTTGATGGCAGCCGTATTCACCAGGATTTCCGCGGCAGGAACACGGCCGTTTCCATCCTTGGTGGGCAACAGACGGAGCGAAATGATGCCCGCAAGAACTTCGCCCAACAGCAGGCGGATTTCGTCATGCTGGTGCGGCGGGTACATGGAAAGCACACGCTGGATCGTTTCGGTTGCATTGGTGGTATGGATAGTAGCAAACACCATATGGCCCGTATCCGCAGCCGTAAGCGCAATGGCCATGGTCTCCAGGTCACGAATTTCACCCACCAGCAACACATCAGGGTCCTGACGGAGTGCGGCGCGAAGGGCGTTGGCATACGACAGCGTATCCACCCCAAGTTCGCGCTGGGAAATAATGGCCTTGTTGTCGTTGTACAAGTATTCGATAGGGTCTTCGACCGTAATGATGTTGACTGACTCGTTCTGGTTGATGTAATCAAGCATAGAAGCCAGAGTCGTAGACTTACCGGAACCCGTTGTACCCGTCACCAGAATAAGCCCACGGCGAGTCAAGGCCAAATCCTTAACCACCTCGGGAAGCCCCAATTCCTCGAAAGGAGGAATCTTGGCCTTGATATGACGGATCACTACGGCAATTGTACCGCGCTGACGGAACACGTTCACACGGAAACGACCCATATCGCGGGCACCCACAGCAAAGTCGCATTCCTTGTTGGTCTCAAAACGCTGTTTCTGATCCCTATTCATGATATCGTCCAAGAAGGAATCCATCATGGCAGGGTCAATACGGGTGTCGAAAATTTTTGTGAGAGAGCCGTTGATGCGGAAAATAGGAGGAGTGCCGACGCGAATGTGCAAGTCCGAAGCCTTGCTCTTTACCATTTCACGAAGAAGTTGTTCTATCCTCAAATCAGCCATCTACTAGCCTCCAAACTTTTCATCATACAGCTTGCGAACCTGATCCAAACGTTCCTGGAGTTCACTGTTTTCAGGATCTTTCTGGGCCAAGTCCTGATAAATTTCCAAAGCCTTGTCGTATACACCCTGTTCCAGATAAATCTCTGCCATGGTACGCGTATTCTGGCTTGCATCCAAGTCGGCATTCACGTTGTCCAGAGTGGCAGACGGATCCTTGATGAGCCCTGCAGAGACCTCGTCATCGGAGTCGCCAGACATCAAGAAATCTACGCCCTTGTTGGAAGGCTTTTCTTCGGGAAGGTCGTCGTCACTTTCAAAGAGGCCCTTGAAAGCTCCGGACACCTCGGATTCCAGGTTGTCGAAATCCGGCTTCGAAGCAGGGGGCTCGACCTGGGAGGCGGCGGGTTCTTCTTTTTCCTCTCCGAACAAACTATCAAAGGATTTGTCCAAACCAGCCTCTAAGGACTCTGTCGGGATTGCTTCCTCTTCAACAGCGGCGCCGGTATTTTCTTCTTCGTTCCCGAAGAGACTATCAAATGCACCGCCCATTTCTTTTTCAAAATCTCCGGCACCAGCCGAGAAGGATTCCGCATTGGCAGCCGGTGTTTCGGCTGGCAATTCTACAGCAGGGGTTCCAGCCTCTTCAACAGGCGCAGCTACAGCCTCCTCCGTTTTTTCATTGGCCTCTAAATCTTCTTGCGGCAATTCGTCATCATCGCCGAAAATGGAACTGAAGGCGTTACCCACGCTGCTTTCCACTTCCTTGTTCTCTTCGGCAGGCATTTCTAGGTCTGCGGCGGGTTCTACGCTCCACTCAGCAGCGGGCATCTCGAGATCTGCCGCTGGTTCTGCAGCAGGTTCCGCGGCAGGCATTTCGAAGTCTGTGTCAGACTGGGTCGCAGGCTCGGCGGCAGGCTCCACCACGTCCAGAGTTTCCTCTGCGGGAGTTTCGCCTGTCAGGTTCATCGAGACATCGGCAGACTTCTGGAACAACCCGGATTCTTCAGGCAGGTCATCTTCTGCACCGAAGATAGAATCAAAAGCTCCGCCAACACTGTCAGACGATTCTTCAGCAGGCGCAGCGACATCGGCAGCAGGCTGTTCCACTTCGGCAGACTTCTGGAACGGGGACCAATCACCCGCAAGCTTCAGTTCGTCCTCTGCAGGTTCAGCAGGTTCTTCCTGAGCGGGCGTCACAGTCTCGGCAGGAGCAGCCACCTCAGCAGACTTCTGGAATACCGCAGGTTCCTCGGGCAGTTCGTCTTCGCCAAAAATAGAACCGAAGGCATCGTCAACGCTCTGAGGCTTGTCCTCGGCCGCAGGAGCGGACTCCTCCACTGCCGGTTCAACTTCGGCAGGCTTTTCAGATGCCACCGTTGCCGAAGCATCGGCAGACTTCTGGAATACAGCGGGCTCTTCGGGCAATTCGTCTTCGCCGAAAATGGAACCGAAGGCATCGTCAACGCTCTGAGGTTTGTCCTCGGCCGCAGGAGCGGGTTCGCTTTCAGCAGACTTCTGGAAGGCTGCAGGTTCCTCGGGCAATTCGTCTTCGCCGAAAATAGAACCGAAGGCATCGTCAACACTCTGGGGCTTATCCTCTTCTGCAGGTGCACTGAACACCTTGTTCGCGTTCTCCGCGGCGGCAGGTTCATCGTCGATACCCGCAGAAAGGTTCAAGTTGGAGAAGGGCGAAGCCGGAGCGGCAGGCTCTTCGGGTTCCAGGTCATCATCCACGCCAAAGAAATTGGACATGGCGGAATTCACATCGCCGCCGGAAATATCGTCGTCAGCAGGGAACACCTCCGGAGCAGACGGCTCCTCGGCACTGATAGATTCCATGGCCGAATCCAAGGAAGCCTGCAGGCTATCCATGGCAGCCTCGTCGCCCGCATCGGAATCGGGAATCAAAGCAGAAAGGGCCGCAAACGGATCATCCGCATCACCAGCCAGAGCCTCAAAAGCGTTCGTCTCTGGAGTCGAAGAACCATCCTCAGTCGCAACGTCTGCAGCAGTTCCGGCATCACTTGCGACAGGCTCTTCGTTCAAATATTCAAAGCCACTACCAAACTTGGGACCCTTTTCTTCAGGTACACCGGACTCCTCAGGAGACTTTTCAAAGAAGGGAGCATCATTACCCAAGGAGAATTCCGAGGACGAACCTGCATCTGCCGTTTCCAGTCCGGGCATAGACAAGTCCATTTCCCCCAATTCCACACCGGCCGTAGCGGCGGCGGCAGCAACCACGACATCGTATTCGTCTTTCCAGAACTGATCCAGGGGATCCATATCATGGACCTTGCGGTAGCACTGGTTGCGCTCGTTAACCTTTTCCAACTTGTCATAGGCGTCACCCATACGTTTCTGGGCAGACAAGCAGAAGGGGTCAATCTTGAGGACCTTGGCGCATTCCTCAATACACGCTTCGAAATCAGACTTTTCAAACAGAATTTTAGTACGGACGAGACGAGCAGCCAGATCTCCAGGATACAGAGTCAAGCCGCCATCGATACGCTCCAGGGAGGTGTCCAGGTCACCGGATTCCCTCTCAAAATCGGCAAGCCAGGCAAAGGCCTGAGAATTCACCTTCTTCTTACCGATGGACTTTCTCAAAGATTCCAGCGTTACCGTCATTTTTCCTCCAATGAGAGCAAAATCGCTTCGTCGGCCAGCAAGACCGGAATACCCTCACGAATAGGGTATACCCGCTTCCCATCCATTGTGACCAAGGCTTCTGCCAAAATTTCTGTCACTTCCATACCGCCAACATTCTTCACCGTACCGGCAGTAATGGCACCATTCAGCGTCGAAAGCAGGCTTTCTTCCGCCATCTTGAGTTTACCCCTAGTTTCGGGGCAACATAGGATATCTAAAAGGGACTGATCGAACATAACACCTTTAAAGTCAACAACTTACACAAGAGTAAAAATAACTCTATTTTGGGCAAAACGCAAAATAGAGTTGAGGTTTAGTGCAAATTTTTTAGGTTTATCAGGGCAAAATCGCCATTTCGGGGTGTTCCAATAAGCAAAAACACCTTCAAACCTATTTTTTCCAGCCAGTCCAGGTCAAAATTCTCCCTAACCCCCGAGAAATTGGAAACCACCAGCAGTTCGTGGCAGTCCGTCCTCTTGCAGATGGAATCCATTTCGGAATAATTCCCCAGAAGATGCTTTCGATTTTCCGGAGATACGGAACAAGGTTCACGGCTAACACAACCCAGAATTTCCATACCCGGAATCACATTATGGCTATCAAACCAAGGCTGGAGGGAGTCTTCGCCACCGCCTAAAAGAATAGAACGATGACGTTTTTTTGCAAAGATCCGGTAGAAATAGTTGGTCCAGAACAAAAAGCGACGCCAGACCAAAAATGCAAGGGGAATCAAGACTGACGACGCACAGACAACACCCACCCAAGAGGCGGTGTATTGCCCAGGGTGCACCAGCATCAGATAGCCGGCACAGGCACCCACCGACAACAAATTGATAGGCAACTGAAACCTAAGAGAACGGCCCTCATCAAGACTTGCACTGGCGTATTCGCCACGAAGGATAAAGAACAGCAAATTTACCACGGCGGCAACAGCCGCCACCTTCCACTCACCTAAATTATCAAAGTCTAGAAGCAACAGAGCCCACAAGGCCACCACGCCCAAATCCAGGAAAATCTTCCAGAACTGGGGCACCAATCGGGAAAACACGCCCACGCAAGCCGCTATGACAATTCCGATAAAAATCAGGAATCTGGGAACCAGGTAATAGGACTTGTGCTTCTTTACGAAAATCCACATGGCATTGTAGAAATCGATATAGGACTTTATGCGACGGGTACGGCTGCTCTGTCCCCTAAAGTGAAGCACGTTGGTCACCGGAGTGTAGTAATTCTTGAAACCAGAAGCCTTGGCCCTAAAACACAGGTCCAGGTCTTCGCCGTACATAAAGAAATCTTCATCAAATCCATTCAGTTGTTCGTAAAGCTCACGGCGGATACAGAAGAAGGATCCACTGATGGCGTCCACCTCTGTAATTTCGTCGGGATTGGCGTAAGTCATGTTGTACGAAGACAACAGCTTGCTCTTGGGGAACAGGCTGGTAAGCCCCAAGGTCTTGGAAATGGCGGAAAGCTCTGTCGGAAACGAGCGGCGGCAGGACCACTGCATGCTTCCATCCTCGTTCAAGATACGGCAGCCCACCGTACCGGAATCAGGGTGTTCCTCCATGAACTGAAGGACTTCGCGAAAGGCGTTAGATGAGACAATCGTATCCGGGTTGACAAAAAACAGGTATGGATTTTTCGCCCGCTTTTCGGCCAGGTTACAGCCCTTGCCAAAGCCCAGGTTTACGGGAGAATCAATCCATTCCACCTTGGGAAACACGGCCTTGATTTCTGGTGTAATCGGGTCTCTGGAGCCATTATCCAGAACGATTACCTGTGCATCATCCAGGCCCACAAAAGCGTCTTGCACCGACTTCAGGCACGCCGGCAAAAAATCGCAGGAATTGTAGGCAACGATGATGACGGAGCAAGACGGCATGGGCGCTAAGCAAGTCCTAGCCGAAGTTTCAACACCAGGAAGAACGCCTCAGAAATGATGCCACCGCTCATCTTGGAGGTGCCGCGAGTACGGTCCGTAAACACGATAGGGATTTCCTTGACCCGGAGCCCTTTCTTCCAAATCTTGAAAGTGGTCTCAATCTGGAAGCAGTAGCCATCGCTCTTCATCTTGTCGAGATTCAGGGCCTGCAGGGCCTCACGGCGGAAGCACTTAAAACCGCCGGTCGCATCGCTTACCGGAAGTCTTGTAACCAGGCGAGTATACACGTTAGCACCATAGCTTAAAATCAAGCGGCGCAAGTCCCAGTTCACCACGCTAATACGACGGTCCTGGTAACGGCTGCCAAGAACCAGGTCGGCATCTTCGGCCGTTTCCAAAAAGCGGTTCAAATCCGTAGGAGAATGGCTAAAGTCCGCATCCATCTCGAAGACACGTTCGTAGTCCCGTTCCAGGGCCCACTTGAAGCCTGTCACATACGCAGAACCCAGGCCCATCTTGCCCTTACGGCGAATCAGATGCACCCTGGGGTTCTTTTCCGATTCCGCCTGTACCAAATCTCCCGTGCCATCGGGAGAACCGTC
>JAEEGL011833715.1_pt1 | contig 11442 bp, 11 predicted proteins | sample 9134231 | NCBI WGS metagenome assembly JAEEGL01 (sample SAMN16246548, study PRJNA631951) | gut metagenome | biome: gut microbiome; feature: rumen; material: fiber-attached | host: Bos | place: Iran: Karaj | collected 2018-10
CCAGGTACAGCCCCGGCTCGTCGGAGGTGATCATGCCCTCCTCCAGCACGGCGTCCTCGCTGCGGCCGGGGGACACCTTCCAGCGGAAGGCGTTGGGGCCCTCGTGGACGTTGAGGATATGACCGATGCCGTGGCCGGTGCCGTGCTTGTAGTCCAGATCGGCTGCCCACAGCGGCCCCCGGGCCAGCACATCCAGGTTGATCCCGGTGCAACCGTAGAGGAACCTTGCGGCGGCAAGCTGCAGATGAGAGCGCAGCACCAGGGTGAAGGCTCTCTTCATCTCGTCGGTGAGAGGGCCCAGGGCGACGGTCCGGGTGATGTCAGTGGTGCCCTCCAGATAATGGCCGCCGGAGTCCACCAGCAGCAGCCCCTCCGCCTTCAGGGGCACGTCGGTCTCGGGCGTCGCCCCGTAGTGGATGATGGCCCCGTGAGGGCCGTAGCCGCAGATGGTGGCGAAGCTCAGCCCCAGGAAGCCCTCCTGCTCGGCCCGCCGGGCCTCCAGATAGTCCGCCGCGGAGATCTCCGTCATGGGGATCCTGCCCACGTTGGTTTTGAGCCAGCGGAGGAAGCGGATCATGGCGGCGGCGTCCTTTTTATGGGCCCGCCGGGTGTTGGCCAGCTCCGTCTCGTTTTTCATCGCGCGCATGAGCACCGTGGGGTTGGGGCGATCCAGCACCTCCACATCCGGCCCCAGACAGCGCAGCAGCCGGGTGTTGCAGGTCTTTTTGTCCAGCAGGACCTTTTTCCCGGCGGGAACGGCGGCGGCGTAAGCGTAAAAATCGTCGTAGGGCCGGGTCTCCGCGCCGATGCGGGAGAGATGGTCCCGGACCTCCGGGGTGAGCGCCTCATCCCGGACGAACCACAGGCATTTGTCGGCGGTGAGGGCCAGATAGCTGAGCGCCACAGGCACGTAATCGATGTCACCGCCCCGGATGTTCAGCAGCCAGGCGATGTCATAGAGGGAGGTGAGCAGATGGACGTCCGCGCCTTCTTTCTCCATGGCGGCGCGCACGTCCGCCGTTTTTTCGGCGGCGTCCTTCCCGGCGTATTCCGTCGGCAGGACCCAGATTTTTTTGTCCGGCAGGCCGGGCCGATCCTCCCAGATGAGCCCCACCAGATCCTCTTCCACGTACAGCGAGGCCCCGGCTTTCTGCGCCAGCGCGCCGAACTGCTCCCCCAGAGCTGCGTTGATGACCCGCCCGTCGAAGCCCAGTACGTCCCCGGTCTTCAGCACGGAGCTCAGGAACTCCGGGATCGTGGGCACTCCCTCCTCGCCCATGCGGTAGAGAGTGACGCCGGCGCCCTCCAGCTGGGCTGCGGCCTGGAGGAAATAGCGCCCGTCCGTCCACAGCCCGGCTTCCTCCAGAGTGACCACGGCGGTGCCCGCCGAGCCGGAGAAGCCGGTGATGTACTTCCGGGCCTTGAAGTGCTCGCCCACGTACTCGGACTCATGGTAGTCCGCGGTGGGGACGACGTAAACGCTGATGCCGCGCTTTTTCATTTCGGCCCGCAGCCGGGCCAGACGCTCAGGGATCATGTCAAATCTCCTTCTTATTTTCTTATCGCCGTGACGAAAAGCCGCCCCTGCTGGTGCTGGGGCCCGTCCGGATACAGCCGCAGGTCCGCAAAGCCCGCCGCCTCCAGCACTCGGAAAAGGGTCTCCGCCGTGTGCAGATACTCCACGTGCTCCTCCTGCTCCCGCCGCCACAGCCGGCCCGCCCGGGTGAACAGGTCCATCCCGTATCGCAGCGCCCCGTCCTCCAGGGAGGCCCGCCACAGGCACAGGGTGTCCTCCCGTTCGTCCACAAAGCACTCTCCGTCCAGGGAGGCCAGCCGCTCCGGGTCGAGAAAGTCGAAGCACAGGACCCCTCCCGGGGAGAGGAACAGCCGCAGCCGGCGGGCGATCTCCGGCAGACTCTCCGGGGGGAAGTAGTTGAAGCCGTCCAGAGAACAGACCGCGGCGTCCACCGTGTCGTTGAGATCCAGCTCCTCCGCCTCCTGGCACAGCAGCATGGGAGGGATGGCGCCTTCCGGCAGAGAGGAGAGCTTTTGCTGAAACACGCTGAGCATCTCCGCAGAGGCGTCGACGCAGATGAGCTCATAGCCCCGCTCCGAGAGCAGCAGCGACAGCGTCCCGGTGCCGCAGCACAGGTCCAACACCGTGCGCACGGCCCTGCCGGACTGTGCGAAAGCGTGTTCGTACCAGTCTGTCAGGGCCGGGTAGGGGACGTCGCCGGTGAGGGCGTCGTATCTCGCTGCAAGGGGGCCGTAAGCGGCGCTCACGGCGCCTCCTCCGCTTCCTGCTGCTTTTTCATGCGCTCGAAGGCTACCGCGTAGCCGTCCGCGCCGTACTGCAGTGAGCGGTTCACACGGCTGATGGTGGCGCTGGATGCGCCGGTGCGCTCCAGAATATCGTTATAGATCAGCCCCTCATTGAGCAGCACAGCCACCTGGAAGCGCTGCTCCATGGCCTGGAGCTCGGACACGGTGCACAGATCATCGAAAAAATGCATGACCTCCTCCACAGTCTCCAGGGTGAGGATCGCCTTATACATGTTTTCGTTGCGGGTCTTCCGTATCTTTTTGTTCATCTCACGTCATCCTTTATGGTTTTAGCGATTTAGTTGCTGCAAGTATTGTAGTCTCTAAAAATGTAAATGTAAATAGGCCACTTTAATGATTTAACGGGTGATTTTTTGGTGAGAATTGTATATGGTAGCCTGTACGGCAGAGAGAACGGCCGGGCCGCCGGGAGGAGAGGGCGATTTGTCCGGCATTTTCAAAAGTGCCTATTGCTCCCGGGAGAAAAATAATGTATTATAGCAGGAGCAAAGCACTATAAAAGGAGGCGATCAATATGCCTTTATCCGGCGATGCCATTTTCTGGATCGCAGCGCTGATCCTGTTTGTCGTCGTGGAAGCCGTTACGGTCGGACTGGCGTCCATCTGGTTTGCCATCGGGGCGTTGGCCGCGCTGATCTGCGCGCTGCTCCACGGCCCGGTGTGGCTGCAGGTAGTGTGGTTTCTGGCGGTCTCCGTGGCCACGCTTGTCCTCACCAGGCCTCTGGTGAAAAAGTATATGAGAGGCAAGGCCGTTCCCACCAACGCCGACAGGAACATCGGCCGCACCGCCGCCGTGACCGAGCGTATCGACAACCTGGCCGGCACCGGCGCGGTGAAGATCGACGGGGTGACCTGGACAGCCAGGAGCGCCGACGAAAACCAGACCATAGAAGCCGGCGCCATGGTAACGGTTCGCGAGATCCGCGGCGTCAAGCTGGTCGTCGTGCCGAAAGAAGAGTACTAATATATTTTCCGTCAGGAGGTAAATAAAATGGGTCCATTCATCGCACTGGCTGTGATCATTGTGGTCGTTCTGCTGCTGGTCGTGCCCAACATCTGCATCGTGCAGCAGGGGCGCGCCTATGTCATTGAATTCCTGGGCGCTTACCGCACCACCTGGCAGATGGGCCTCCACATCAAGATCCCCTTCGTGGAGCGCATCGCCCGCAAGGTGTCGCTGAAAGAACAGGTGGCGGACTTTCCGCCCCAGCCCGTGATCACCAAGGATAACGTCACCATGCAGATCGATACGGTGGTGTTCTTCCAGATCACCGATCCCAAGCTGTATACCTACGGCAACGAACAGCCCATGACCGCTATCGAGAACCTCAGCGCCACCACGCTGCGTAACATCATCGGCGACCTGGAGCTGGACCAGTGCCTCACCAGCCGCGACATCATCAACAGCAAGATGCGCATGATCCTGGACGAGGCCACCGATCCCTGGGGCATCAAGGTCAACCGGGTGGAGCTCAAGAACATCCTCCCGCCCAAGGAGATCCAGAACGCCATGGAGAAGCAGATGAAGGCCGAGCGCGAACGCCGTGAGGCCATCCTCCGCGCCGAGGGCGAAAAGCGCGCCGCCATTCTGGAGGCCGAGGGCGAAAAGGAATCCGCCATCCTTCGCGCCGACGCCAAAAAGCAGCAGCAGATCCTGGAGGCCGAGGGCCAGGCCGCCGCTATCCTGGCGGTGCAGAAGGCCACTGCCGACGGTCTGAAGCTGCTCAACGAGGCCGCTCCCAGCGACCCCGTGCTGCGCCTGCGGGCGCTGGAGGCCTTTGCCAAGGCCGCCGACGGCAAGGCCACCAAGATCATCATCCCCTCCGAGATCCAGGGAATCGCCGGTCTCGCGCAGGGCGTGGCGGAATCTCTCAAGACAGAGTAAACTCCGAGCTGCAAACGCCGTCCCGCCGGTAACGCGGCGGGACGCTTTTTATCCCCGGGAGCCGACCGCTTTTTCCTCTCCCGATGGCCACTTTGTTTCCGGAATGATCCCCCCGGAACCACAATTTGGCAAAAAGACAGGAAAAATTGTTGCAAATATTACAAGGAGGCTTTGTAATCCTGTACAGGATTTACAAAATAAACGCAAACGGTTGACACCTGAGGAACAATGTGTTACATTTTGGTTACAAATCGAGGTGATTTGAATTGGCTTCTGCAAAGAAGACCCTGGTGTACAAGGGGCATCCTCTCCGCAGGAAGGACAACATCCTTTACTACGGCAGCATGTCCGACAAGTACATCATCATGATGCAGATCATGGACACCAAGACCGTCCTTCCCGCCGCCGGAGCGGACAACGCCCAGGAGCTGAAGGTCGCGTCCAAGGTCTCGGTCCAGCTGCAGCTTACCGACCCCTCTGTCAAGTCCAGGGACCGGGTCGTGAAAAAGACAGAGAAGGCCAGCCTGTACACGGCCATGGATGTGGCTTCCGTGTGGCTGGAGCGAGCGCTCAGGGACTGATCTCCCCGAGCTGACCTGAAGAGGTAAGGGGATCATGAATAAGACCAGAAAACTGTTTCAGACAGTTACGTTGATCGTGGTCATGGCAATGATGCTGACGACCAGCGCATTTGCCGCCTCGGTGGAGGCCACCGTCAATACCCACATGCTGAATGTGCGTGAGGGCAAGGGGATGGAGTACACCATAATCGACGTGCTGTACGAGGGCAATACCGTCAAGGTGGTCAAGGACGACGGCTCCGGCTGGGTCAAGGTCAAGGTCAACGGCCAGACCGGCTGGGTAAACAAGCTGTTCCTCACATTCAAGGAGGAGCCGGCAAAGCAGGAAGAGCCCGCCGTGTCCAAGGAAGTCAAGATAACCGCCAAATCCACGGACACCACCCAGACGGTCAGCACCAACGGCAAGGTGACGGGGGACGGCGTGTACATGCGCAGCGGCCCCAGCACGGAGAGCACCATTCTTGACACGCTTTCCAAGGGAACAAAGGTCAAGGTCAACGGCGCGTGCGGCGACTGGTATGAGGTAAACTGCAGCGGCATGACCGGCTATATCCACAGCAAATACGTGAAGGTCAAGAGCGGCGTATCGGTCACTGCCGTCCAGGCCCCCGCAGGCGCGGCGGACACAGCCCAGGAGGTGACCGCGCCTCCGGAGGCGCAGGTCCCCACAGCCACGCCCAAGCCTACAGCTACGCCCAAGCCCACGGCGACACCCAAGCCTACGGCAAAGCCCAAAGCCACGCCCAAGCCCACAGCTACGCCTGCCTCCGGCTCCGTCACCGGACAGACCATTGTGGACACCGCCATGCAGTACATAGGCGTGCCGTATGTCTGGGCGGGCACCTCCCCGGAGGAGGGCTTCGACTGCTCCGGTCTGGTCTATTACTGCTTCAAGGTCAACGGGATCACCGTCAACCGCGTGGCCCAATCCATGTACTACAACGGCAAGGCCGTGGACCTCAACAAGCTCAAGCCCGGCGACATCCTGCTGTTCGGCAGCAGCGTGTACAATATCTGGCACGCCGGCCTCTATGTGGGCAACGGGCAGTTCATCCACTCCCCCCACAGCGGCGCCAATGTCCGTGTGGAGAGCCTCAGCGACCTGTACGGCATGCGCCTGGTGGCCGCCAGACGGGTGACAAAGAAATAAGATAAGACCTCCGTTCCCGGGAACGGAGGTCTTTTTTGCCGTAAACCTGCCGGAATGATTATACGAACACCAACTGTACCAGCAGCATGTAGCAGATCGTGCCCCCGGCGATACTCAAAAGCGAGCTGCGCCGCCACAGATAGAGCCCGGTCGTCACCCCGCAGCCCAGCAGTTCGGGGAGCCCGTATGGAGAGGACAGGAGGGTGACGTTCCGCAGACAATAAACCACCAGCATCCCCATGACCGCACAGGGCAGCAGAGCCCCCAGCCGTCCGATGACGGGAGGGGCATCTTTTCCGCCCCGGAAGGCCAGAAAAGGGGCAAACCGCAGCAGCGCCGTCACAGCAGATACCACCAGGGCCAGCAGGAAGGAATGAATGGTGTTAGCCATGATTTTTTCTCTCCTTTCCGCCCAGCAGGAGCAGCGCCGTAATGCCGCCCATGGCGGGGAGCAGAAACCTGTCCGGGCCAAACAGCAGCAAACAGACAACAGACACCCCCACGCCGGTCAGAGCGGGAAAATGGCTGTCTGAGGAGAGCCACTGATCCGTGAACACAGTGACGAAAAGAGCTGTCAGGGAAAACTCGATTCCTTTTGTATTGAAAGGGATCAGCGCGCCTGCCAGAGCGCCTATAGCGGTGCCGGATACCCAATAGCAGTGATCCAGCAGGGACAGGCGGAACCACCGTTCCGGCCCGCCCTCTCCGGTGCATACGAGAGAATAGGTCTCATCGGTGAGAGAGAAGATCAGATAGGGCTTCTTTTTCCCGGCGCCTCTGTAATGCTCCAGCATGGAGATGCCGTAAAAAATATGGCGGGCATTGACAAGCGCGGTGGTCAGTGCGGCAGTGAGCAGACTTGCCCCTGTGGTGAGAAGCTCTGCTGCCACGAACTGCATGGAGCCCGCGTAGACAAAAATGCTCATTCCCACCGACCAGAGGAAACCGTAACCTTTGGAACTCATCAGGATCCCGTATCCCGCGCCCAGAACCAGATACCCCGCCATCACGGGCATACTGTCCCGGAACGCGCTGCGCCAGTCGTTTGTGCTCTCCATATTTTTCACCTCCCGGCGGTTATTATGCTGATTATATTGCATACGATCGAATAATGCAACAAAAAAGGACGCACCCGAAGGTGCGTCCCGGTCCGCAATGTCGTGGGGGCCCAATTAGAACCTGCACGTCTCGGCAGGTGGGTCGCCGCCCCGCCGCTTCCACGCTTCCAACGTCCGGCCGGTGGCCGGGAGGCCTGCAATTCACGGAGGGAGCCAAGCATCCCTTATATCTAATGTGGGTTTAAAAGGGCCCGGAGTAAGCCACGGGCACCGCAGAGCCTTTCACGTTTTATTCCCCGGAATCCTCCTCCGCGTCGAGGAGCTGGTTGTACAGCTCATAGACACGGTTGAGCTCCTCCTCATCGTCGACGGAGTCAAAGAACTCCTCGCCGTTTTCCTCCCGATTGCGCAGGAAGATCAGACCGTAATCGGGATCATTCACGTCCATCTCCTCGATGTTGGCGGGGACGAATACGGAATAGCTCACCCCATCCACGTCCAGCACGTCCAGCAGCTCCAGCTCGAACTCATTGCCTTCTTCATCGGCGATGGTGATCAGATCGCCGCCGAAATCCTCACTCATATGCGCACCTCTTTTCTCTTGTTCGGTGATTTCATTATACCATGCGGCGCCGAAAAATCAAGTATATCCGGGCGACGGGAGCTGTCTGTCAGCTGCCAAGATCCTCCAGCAGCGCCGCCAGGGCGAGCTCATTGGCGGCGCTGATGCCCTTTTTCAACGCATTTCTGTCGGCGGAGGGGAGATAATGCACCCAGATGGAGGTGATCTCCCGGGGCGGGGCGTCCGCCTCCGCGCCGTAGACCGCCACCCGTCCCCCGTACTCGCCGAGGACGAAGCCCGCGGACCGGGGCGTTTCCGCCGGGGCGCCGGCCATGGTCTCCACAGCCCGGGGCGTCTGGGTCCGGGAGAGCAGTACGGCGGCGCCCAGCAGTCCGCCTGCCGCCAGAACGATCAGTATCAGTCGTTTCATACCATCACCTCAAGGCGAGTATTCCCTGAAAATGAACATTTTAGCCCTGCGGCGCGTCAAATACATAACAAAGCGCCGGAACGAGAAAAAAGGCCCAGAAAAAGTTTTCGTTTCGGATACAATAAAACCATAAGATGTGTTATAATTCATTATCAGTATCTCTTTTCGGCCGTACCGGAGGAAGCCATGGATCAGAACTCCTCACAAAACAAAAAGGCCGCGTCCAAACGCAGAAGACGCCGCACCGTCAGCCGCTGGACCACCCGGCAGAAGCTCCGCGCCGCGGGACGGGTAGGCGACGCCGCCCTGACTACGGTGGGGGATGTGGTGCGCATTGCCCTGAACATCGTCATCTCCGCGATCCTTGTGCTTGTGACGGCGGGGCTGATTTTTGCGTGTATTTTTGCCTATTATGTGAAAAACAACCTGAGCACCGATCTGAACATCACGCTCACCGACTACCGCGTCAGCCTGTCCAGCACCATCTGGGCCTACGACAAAACGGGCGCCCCGGTGGAGCTGGCGGTGCTCCAGACGGATGAAAACCGTGTCTGGGTGGACTATGAGGACATCCCGGAGTGGTTTGAGAAGGCCGCCGTGGCCATTGAGGACAAGCGCTTTTACGAGCACAAGGGCGTGGACTGGTACCGCACCGCCGGCGCTTTTGTCAACATGTTCCTGGGGATGAAAAACGACTTCGGCGGCTCCACCATCACCCAGCAGCTCATCAAGAACACCACCGGCCGGGACGACGTCACCGTGCAGCGCAAGCTGGCGGAGATCTTTCAGGCCCTGGACATGGAGAAGACCTACACCAAAGAGGAGATCATGGAGTGGTATCTCAACCTGGTGTATTTCGGGGAGGGAGCCTACGGTGTCGCCCAGGCGGCGGACACCTATTTTGACAAGGAAGTGCAGGACCTGACCCTGGCCCAGTGCGCCAGCATCATCGGCATCACCAATAATCCCTCCAGATACAGCCCCTTTGCCAGCTCCGCCAACAACAAGACCCGCACCAAGGTCATCCTCTATGAGATGTACGACCAGGGCTATATCACCCGCATGGAGTATGACGACGCCGTGAACGAGGTGGAAAACGACGAGCTCCATTTTGTCCGGGGCGAGAACGAGATCTACCAGCAGGAGATCTACTCCTACTATGTGGAGACGGTGATCCGGGACGTGCTCAGCGATCTGCAGAGCAAGCTGGGCCTGTCCGAGGAGGCTGCCCGGCAGCTTTTGTACCACGGCGGATATCAGGTGTACGCCTGTATCGACCTGGATGTACAGCAGGAAGTGGACAAGATCTACAAGGATACCGCCAAGCTGCCCCAATCCTGGTACAAGACGGACCAGATGCTGCAGTCCGCCTGCATGGTGCTGGACCCCTACACCGGTGAGATCAAGGCCATCGGTGGCGGGGTGGGAGAAAAGAACCGGAACTTCGGCTGGAACTATGCCACCGACGCCCACAGACCCGCCGGCTCCTCCATCAAGCCCCTGGCCTCCTACGGCCCGGCTATGGACCTGGGCCTCATCAGCGAGACCACCCTGGTCAACGACAGCCCCAACATCACCCTCCGGGGCACCCGCTGGTATCCCCGAAACGCAGGCGGCTACAGCGGCATCATCACCATCTGGGACGCGCTGGTGCAGTCAAAGAACACCGTGGCCGCCCAGATCATCGACAAGCTGACTCCCAGCGTCTCCTATGAATACCTCACCGATCGCATGGGCTTCGACCTGGTGGAAGCCGACCGGGACTACGCGCCTCTGGCCCTGGGCCAGTTCACCAACGGCGTCACTGTCCGGGAGATGGCCCAGGCCTACACCACCTTCCCCAACGACGGCTGGATGAGCTATGCCCGCTCCTATTCCCTGGTCACCGACTCCAACGGCGTCACCATCCTGGAAAACGGCGTCCGCTCCAATTATGTGTTCAACACGGACGCGGCCCGGTGCATCACGGAGATGCTGGAGGCCGCCGCATGGTACGGCACCGGCTATGAGGCCTACCTGGGCTACGGAAAGATCCCTGTGGCCGGCAAGACCGGCACTACCTCCGACGATTACGACCGGTGGTTCTGCGGTTTCTCGCCCTACTATGTCACCGCCGTCTGGACGGGCTACGACAACCCCGCCCCCATGTACTACTCCGGCAACCCGGCGGCCCAGATCTGGCGGCGGATCATGCTGAAGATCAACGACGGCCTGCCGGTGGTGCAGTTCAACGACCCCGCCAGCCGCGGCTCCGCTACGGGCATCTTCGGCAATCTGGAGGTCACTCCCGCCCCGACGCCGGAGCCCACCTCTACGCCCAGCCCCACCCCGGCGCCCACGCCGGAGCCTGTGTACACCGAGGAGCCGGTGGAGGTCCCCTTCGAGCCCATCGAGATCGAGACCGAGGGGTAAGAGGATAAAACGAGAAACGGACAGCCGATCCCGATCGGGATCGGCTGTCCGTTTCTTTTTTTGCTTATACCGGTCACTTTTTCTTTTTGAACAGACTCTTTCGCAGCAGGATCACGTTGAACACCGCAAAAAGCCCCGCGCAGATCCCCAGCACCGTCCAGGCCTTGCCCGTGCTCTGGGGGGCCACGCCGATGAGCAGGAACATAGGCGCTCCGAACAGGATGGCCCAGGGCATATGGTAAACGATGTTGTCTGCGGCCTGGGTCTCGAACCGGGGGTCCAGCTCCCGCAGCAGGATCACGCCGGTGGAGGCTGTGCCCGTCTGCATCCCGTACAGGGAGAGAAAGGCCTCATGCTCGTAAGAGGGGAAGACCCGCCGGCAGACGAAACGCAGGTAGAAATATGTGGCCACCGCGCCGACGACGCAGATCAGCGTCAGCGGCAGGGCGAAGCGGTGATCCCGGAAAGCGGAGAGGTCGATGGCCGCGATGGAGGCCACCACCATCAGATCGAACATAAAGCCCGCGATGCGGTTCTGCATGAAGTTGTTGGTGTACTCCCGTCGGATCACGCTCTTTTTCATCAGCGCGCCCAGCACTGCTTTGATGAGGAGGGCGAACACCGTTCCGAACAGGAACTGGAAGCCCCAGATCATGCCCTGCACCGTCCCGGCGAGACCCTTGGCCCCGGTCCCGGCGGGATCCAGCAGCTTGTTGACGCCATTCATGAACAAAAAGGCCAGAGAATAGGCCATGAATACCAGGGCAAGCTGAACGGTGAACTTGTCCAGAGACTCGGACAGGGGGATCTCGTTTTCGTCGGTAAAGGTGGACACGCTCAACTCGTCCTGTACGTCACTGCCCAGGTCGCCCTTGAAAATGCCCTTCCGGCGCAGCCAGTTCAGGTGCAGCACGCCGCCCACGCTGGCGGAGACGAAGCCCATGGCGGCCACCGTCAGGCCGAAGCTTGTGCCGTTGACGAAGCCCCAGCTCATCTCATAGGTGTGGCCCCAGTTGTAGGC
>JAEEGL012148856.1_pt1 | contig 11442 bp, 8 predicted proteins | sample 9134231 | NCBI WGS metagenome assembly JAEEGL01 (sample SAMN16246548, study PRJNA631951) | gut metagenome | biome: gut microbiome; feature: rumen; material: fiber-attached | host: Bos | place: Iran: Karaj | collected 2018-10
AACTCAAAGGAGTAACAGGAAAAATGTTTTTAATATCGGATTCGTCAACTTTTATTTCAGCCTGCCCAGTTGATTCCAGAAATTCCTGATTTATGACATTTAATACTGTTTCTCTTATAGTTCCGGAGGGTTTTTCCGCAATTTGAGTTAATTCATGCAATACCCCTGCCGTAACAGAAGGTCTTGTTGTTAAAATGATTGCCTGAGTGCGCTCAAGAGCTAATTTTTCAACTTTTACCTTCGGAGCATTTTGCAGGGCTTCAATTGAATCGAAATCAAGATTGCCCGATTCAATATCTTCAACAGCTACTTCTTTATTGTAAAATTCTTCGTCTGTTTGTTTGATATCATTTGTTGCACCGATATTTAACATAATTTCAACATCGGGAACAATTGATTTCAGTGTTGTTAAAAATATATTTAAATCATCTTCTTTTAAAGGTAATTCAGGTACAACATTTAAAAGACCCTCGAGCATAGCGTCCGTTTCTTGTTCGTCTTCTTTTTGAATTAATTGTGCAATGGCGCCTGTGTTGAGTGATAGTGTATCTTCTAAAATTGATAATTGAATATTTACACCAACACGCTCTAATTTAGCGGGTGCATATAGAATTGGAGTTAAAAATTCGTTATTTTTTCTTGATTTTGTGTTTTTACCAACCAGAAATAAAAAGCCATATATTAAATATTTTTCTTTTTGATTCATTTCACTTTGAATCATAAGTTCTGTTATATAGCTATTTGTGCCATCTAAAAGTAAAGGCTCATCAAAAGAGGAAAAAACTTTTTCTTCATTATCCAAAAATACCCACTTGTTATCTTTGTCGCCTTTTAAGTTTCTAAAGGTGGATGATTTTACTTCTTCTCTTACGCAATCGTGTAAATAATTACACACTTTTTTAATGAAGCTTCCTCTGAAAGCATTTTTAATTGCTGATGGCACACTCTGTAACATTTTTATTCCTCTAAATTATCTTTATTGTGGTAATTATAGCACATATTATGTATTTTTAATTCCTATATTTATGCTAATATTTGTTTGAAAGGATATAAAAATGTCTGAAACTGTGTTTATTTTGCCAATCAGAAACAAAGAAAATTTAATAAAACCTTTGACAGATAAAATAATAGGTAAAATTAAAAAACTGATTCAAGAAGAAAAAATTAGCGAGACAAGCTGTCTTTTAATGATTGATAATTCTTCAAAAGATAACAGTTGGTATGAAATAGGTAAAGTTGTTGCCAGAAATCCATATATTGCAAGGGCAAAAAAACTTCAATATAATACAAAAACAAGTATAATCTTAAAAAATGTTTCAGGTATTATTATAGATTTTGATTCGGATATTGAAGATTGTATCAATAAAAAGCCATCCAAATTCTTTATAAAAGATATTTTTAAAAGTTCAAAATACAGTGTTATTGATGAATTTCAATAATCTAGCTTTCTTCTTCTAATTTTTCTTTTTTAAGTTCTTCTTCTTTTGCTTCCTGAACTTCTTTTTCTTCTTTAGATTCTTCCATATTATTCGGTTCTTGAATAAAGAAGTTATTCATCATATTATCTGCTTTTTTAATTGCTTTTTGGCTATCAAGTTTTGCTTCTTGTCCGAGTTTAATATTTTTATTTATATCATTTCTTAAATTAAAGAAATTAAAACTTAATGATGAATTATTTTTTACTTTATTACCTTCTTTATTATTTTCAGATAACATTTCAATATCATTATCACTTAATTTCTTATGCCAGATATCAGCATATTCGCGTGTCTCACCATTAACAACAAATGTTGCACCTTTTTGTCTCATTAATTGGTTACCTTGACCATCAAAGTTATCAATTAATTCCGTTTCATCTGTTGTTGATAGATTAATTTCTGTTATACCCGCATCCTTAAATGATGATGTTTTATCTAAGTAACCATCTTTTTTAATACCTAAACCATATTTTTCTTCTAATAATTTAAGGTCTTTTTCATCTAACTTATTATCATCAGATCCGTTTATTAAACCTTCTTTTTTAGCTAATGCTTTTAGGGCTTCAAAACCATCTTTATACCCATCAGCTTTACCATCACCATCTAAATCGGTATTATTACCAAAAGCTTCAGAGCCATCTTCGCCTGATATTCCGTCACCATCTTTATCAAATACCAAAACCGCATCAGCCGAATCATTAATTTTATCTAATTCACCATCACCATCAATATCATAATCAATTACATTGCTTGATGTTTTTACCCCGTCACCGTTAAGATCAAAAGAGAGTGGAGAATCGGTGGCATAGCTGCAATTACATCTTTCCTTAACTGTATTGCAATCATCTAAAAAGTAAATGTCACTGGTTGTGCCATGGCCATAATGCGCGCATTTGCCGGTCATTAGCCAACCATTTCCCATTTCGCATATATCGAACCCTCCTTGGTACCTGTTTGTAGCTTTATTTGATTCTGCCGCCGCTTCCTGACCAGGTATTGGATTACCATATAATCTTGCAATTGAGCGATACGTTCCAGGATCTTTATTAGAATTACTCCATCTGTCTCCCAAATCATAAACATGGTATTTTCCATCTTTTCCACCTTTAGCAAATACATATCTTGGGCTTCCGTCACAAAGTTTTTCTGTTAAGTCAAGATTATTATCTTCAATTAATTGTCTTTCTTCGCAAGATAAAAGATTCATAATATCTTCTGGAGTTTTAGCTGAATCTGTTGCATTTGCCTGAAGCAACGGACCAATTTTAGAAGTTGAATTTACTGGGCCAGTTAAAGCACTGTTCTGCGCGGCAATCTTTTGACTTAATTCAGTATTTAAAGTTTTAAGTTCTTTGTTTGCACTGTCTTTTAAACTTGTAGTTTCAGATATATTAGCTTTGGTTGCTGCAATTTGAATATTTAAATTTTCAATTTTTCTTGCTTGAGAAGATAAAGAGTCTGCTAAAGATGACAGATTAGTTTGAATAAAATCTGATTTTTTGACTAATGAAGAAAGATTTGTTTTTAATGACGAATCTATTTCAACATTACTCATATAATTTTGAATATATTCATCCCATTCACCATCTTCATCAGGATTATATTCAGCAACAGCATCAATTGATGCTTTCTTTTGTTTTGCTTTCATATCATCTTCCATATCTTTTGTAGCATCATCAATGGAAGATATAATTTGTTCTAATTTTTTATTCTGAACCTTAGCTTCTTGTTCTAATTTTTCATATTTAGATTGTTCTGATTCTAATTGGGTGTCTAAAAGTTTCAAAGATGAATTAAGATTAGTTAGTTTTGTATCATAACCCGATATCTTATTTTTTAATTCTTTAATTTTTGATTTTAATTCGGATATTTCATCATTATCATTATTTGTTTCATCAGCATTATCCGCTTCATCAACTTCAGATTCATCCATATTATCTTTTAATATTTCGGATAATTCATTTTCGATTTGATTTGTATCAATATCTAAAGATACAAATTCAGCTTCATTTGTTTTAACAAATTCCTTAATTTCTTCTTTGGTAATGACTTTATCTTCATCTTGTTCCAATAGCTTATTGGCTAATGTTGTTAACTTACTTTGTGAAACTCCGTCGATACTCATAATAATACACCCTTATCTTTCTCTATAACTTTTAAATCGTTAATTTCTTCAAAAACTTTAGGCTTTTAGGGTGTTTATTAATAAATATTTACAATTTTTTATTTTTCACAAACTCCATATGGGACGGAATTTAAATCGTTTATTACAAGATATTTTTCTTCATCAATATCAAAATCAACATTTTTATCTCTTAAAAAGTATGTAGGTCCCGAGCCTGACATCTGAAGACCTTTTGAATGAAGGTATTGAAGCTCTTCGTAATTTTTAATTAAAGCAAATTCCAAATCATTTCTCATGTTTGATTCTTCTTTTAAATTATCAAATGCTTCATAGGCATCTTTTGTTGATATTTTAAGGTTTTTAGGTTTAACAAGAGATAATTTAAAATCATAAAAGGGCATTTCAACCATTTCATCTCCTTTGCCCTGACAAAGTTGTGTTCCTCCTCTGAGGCAAAAGTTAAGATCGGAACCCAGATTAAAAGCTAATTTGTAAATATCCTCATCATTTAAAGGTTTATCTAAAAGCTTATTAAGCCCATATAAAACTCCGGCACCATCTGTTGAACCTCCTGCAAGACCCGCTTCAACGGGAATATTTTTTTCGATAAAAACTTCAACTTTATATTTTTTATTTATTTTATCTAAGAATGATTTTGCAGCTTTGTAGCATAAGTTTTTTTCATTATATGGAATTTCATTACTTGTGCCGGATAAAATTATTTCATCACCATCGCTTAATTTTATTGTTAAATAGTCAAAAAGATTAATTGTCTGCATAATGCTTTTAATAGGGTGAAATCCTGTTTTTTCGTCTTTTTTAAAAATCCTCAAATCAAGATTAATTTTAGCGGGACATTTTATTTTAATAGATTTTTCCATTTAATTGTACTCCTCAAGAGCGAGTGATAATTCTTGAATCTTATGAATTGATAATTTTTCGCCTCTTGTATTTATATCAATATTAGCGTTATTTAGTGCTTCAACAACACCTAAAAATCCTGCATTTAATAATGAATTCTTAACATTTTTTCTTCTTGCCATAAATATTGCTTTAACCGTTCTTTTAAGCAATTTTGTAATTTCAACTTTAGGTTTATCGTTAACTTTAAATCTTACAATGACACTATCTACTTTGGGGCTTGGTATAAATGATTTTTTAGGCACGATTTTAATGATTTCCGTATCGCAATACATTTGAGATAATATTGAAAGCTGGCCATATTCTTTGTTTTGAGAATTTTCATCGGCGCAAATTCTTTTCGCAACTTCTAATTGAACCATTAAAATAAGCTCTGTAATTTTGCTTCTGTTTGCATTATTTATGTCATCAATTTCACCCAACAGATGAACCAAAATGGGGCTTGTAATGTAGTATGGAATATTTGCAATAACTTTAATTTTATTTTCAAAAGGCAGTGAATCAATTTGTGTCTTTAAAATATCCTGCTCGAATAAATGAAAATTCTTATAGCTTGATAAATTTTTATTTAAGATATTAATTGCATCTTTGTCAATTTCAAGAGCTACAACATTTTTAGCCTTTTGAACAAGTTGTTCTGTCACAAAACCGAGTCCTGCGCCAATTTCCAATATTTCATCATTTTTATCAGCGTTTGAAGCAATAAAATCAATGGTTTCTCCATCTATTAAAAAATTTTGCCCCAGAGATTTTTTGGCTTTATATTTTTTCGCTCTTAAAATGTAGTTTAAATTATCCATAGAGTTATTTTATCATTAAAAGAATTAGCTAAGATGAATAATTATTTAATTATTATTTATGTTAATATTTGAATATGCAAAAATTGTTAAACAAACAAGAAAATACAATTAAAGAAAATAAAAAGCCATTATCAATATCGGAAATTGAGAAATTTTATTTAAAAGGTGCTACGACTGACCTTAAAATAGGCTTGGAATATGAAAGATTATCATTAGATAAAAATACATATTTAAATGCAAGTTACGATAAAATTGTAAAAATTATTGAGCATTTTGCTTCAATTCAAAATTGGGAATTAATTTATGATATAGATACAATAATCGGGGCAAAGGATAATTTCGGAAGTTCAATATCTTTAGAGCCCGGATGCCAATTTGAATTGAGCCTTGCGCCAAAGAAAAACATTAAAGAAATCAAAGAAGAAGCATTGGAAATTTGTAAACTGCTTGATAAAATTGCTTCAATTTATGATGTTATTTTTTTAAGCTACGGTATTACTCCAAAATCTGCGGCAGACAGTATTACAATTTTAAATAAAAGACGATACAAAATAATGAATGAATATTTGCCGTATTGTTCAAAAGGTGAGCTTTGTCCTAAAATGATGAGACAAACAGCCGGTATTCAAATTAACGTCGATTATAAAGATAAAAAAGATGCTTATAACAAATTAAAACTTTTTAACCTTATTATGCCTTTTATTTCGGGTTTATGTTCAAATAGCCCTATTGAAAATGATACGATTAAAGAATTTAAATCTTCAAGAAACCATGTATGGCGCTTTACGGGCGAAAACAGATGTAATTTATTTTATAAAAATATTTTTTCAAAGAAATTTTTTAAATATAACAACATTTTCAAAAACTATATTAATGAAATCCTTGATGTTCCAATGGTTTATATTGAAAAAGACAAATGTATCCCGATAAATGGGCAAATAAATTTTAAAGAATTTATAAAACATGGATTTGGAGAATATTGCGCCAATTATGAAGATTATATTAATCATCAAAGTCTGTGTTTTCCCGATGTAAGATTAAAAAATTATATTGAAATAAGAAACCATGATTCTAATTCTTTGGATTTTGCCATTGCTTTATGCGCACTATATAAAGGAATTTGTCTTGGTAATATTGAAAAATTATTAAAAGAACTAAACTTTTTGAAGATAGATAATACTGATGAGTATTATAAAATGTCATCTTTAAGAGGTCTTGATTTTAAAATTGAAAATACGGATGCTTGGCAAATAATATCAACTATTTTTAATTTTTCTTTTGAAAATTTAGATTCCGAAGAGTGTAAATATTTAAAACCTATACTGGATTTAATAAAACAAAGAAAAACACCGGCCGATATTTTAATTGAAAATAATATTAAAAATGCCCCCGATTTAGTTAAATATCTTAGTTGAATTCCTTTAGAATTTCCCTTGTGCATTCATATGCAACTTGAACAACAAAATCCATATCGGGCTTATCAATAATTAATGGCGGATTAAAGTATATAATATCCCCTAATGGCCTTAAAAGCACACCTTTTTTAAGAGCTTTTTTATAAATTTGATAACCAAGGCGGAGTTTTGAATCAAAATGAATTTTGTTTTTCTTATCTTTAACAATTTCTATTGCATTAATTAAGCCTAATTGACGTATCTCGCCGACATTATCCAAGTTTAAAAATTTTTCTTTAATCAAACTATTAAAATATGGTGTGACATCTTTTAAATGCTTTTGAATTTCGCCTTTTTCCAAAACATCCAAAACTCCAAGTGCGCAAGATGCGCCTAAGGGGTTACCCGAATAGGTGTGAGAGTGCATAAAGGCTTTGTGGGTATTATATTCATCATAAAATGCGTTATATATTTCATCCGTCATACAAACAGCACTCATTGGCATATATCCGCCCGTTAAGCCCTTTGACAAACACATAATATCAGGAGATATATCAGCATGATTAGAGGCAAACATTTTACCTGTTCTTAAAAACCCTGTTGCAATTTCATCTAAAATAAGATGGACATTATATTTATCACAAATCTTTCTTAATTTTTTAAGATATAATGCCGGATAAATTTTCATACCGGCTGATCCTTGAAGTAAGGGCTCTGCAATAAATGCGCAAGTTTCATCGCCATATTGTTCAAATTGTTTTATAGCATCTTCAAAACAAGGACAATTGCAATTATCTCGCTTTTTATTATAAGGACAGTGATAACAATCAGGAGCCTTAATTCTTATAACGTCCATTAAAATAGGCTTATAAATTTTTGTATATAAATCGCAATCTCCAACAGATAACGCTGCTACCGTTTCACCATGGTATGCATCGGTTAAAGCCATAAAACGAGTTTTTTGAGGCTTGCCTGTTTGCTGAAAATATTGAAAACTTAATTTCATAGCCATTTCAATTGCGCTGGAACCGTTATCTGCAAAATTAAACTTTGTCAAACCCTTTGGCAAAAGTTTTGATAATCGCATACAAAGCTCAATTATTGGTTTATGGGAAAAATTTGCAAAAATAACATGTTCAAGCTCATCTGCCTGTTTTTTTAAACGAGCTGAAATAACAGGATTGCAATGACCCAATAGGTTGCACCACCATGAAGATACCACATCCTTGTAGCATTTTCCTTCTGTATCATATAAATTAATTCCTTCCCCCTTTTCAATTACTATCGGAGGAAGTGTTTCATAATCTTTCATTTGAGAACAAGGATGCCAAATATATTTTAAATCTTCTTTTTGCCAGTCAATATTTTTCATAGCCTAATTTTAGCACTTAAACATTATTTGTTAATTGAAAAATATACATCCCTCAATGCTTTTTTAGAAATGTGGGTGTATAGCTGGGTGGTTACAATGCTGGCATGGCCCAACAGTTCCTGCACAACTCTTAAATCTGCTCCATTTTCCAATAAGTGAGTTGCGAAACTGTGACGCATAGTATGGGGTGAAATTTTTTTATTAATTAACTCGCCCTGACGTCTTATAATTTTATAAACCTTTTGTCTTGTTACGGGTTTTCCGTTGTCTTCTAAAAATAAATTGTTATTTGAATTAAATTTTAGAGAAATAATTTCCCTTTGTTTTAAATATTTTTTTATTTTATCAACGCATTTTTGATTAATGGGAACCAGACGTTCTTTTGAGCCTTTACCAAAAACCTTGATTAACTTTTGGGACAAATCAACATTTTTTATATTTAAATTAACAAGCTCAGAAACTCTTATTCCTGCCGAATACAGAAGCTCAATTATGGCCGATTCTTTAATATCCAAATCCGCTTTTATCATTTTATCAATTTCAGATATTGTTAAAACTTTAGGTAATTTTTTTGGAAGTTTTAAAGCTGTAATTGATATTGCGGGATTATCTTTAATATATCTTTTATATGATAGAAACCTGAAAAAACCTTTTATAGAAGCTATTTTTCTTGTAATTGAACTTGGTGCAAGTTCTTTCTTTGCTAAATGTTTTGTATAGTTAGAAAAATCTTTTCTTGAAACAGAATTTAAATTATCGTTGTTTAAAAATTCAAAAAAAGCAAACAAATCAGAAGCATATGCTGAAATTGTATTTTTGGACAAGCCTCTTTCAATTTCTAAATAATTTACATATTCACTTATAAATTGTTCAGTTGTTTCAAAACTTTCAGGCATATTTTATATTGAAAGTGCAAATTCTTCCACTTCTTTTCTTTTTACCTTTTTTGTGGCCGTTTTGGGTAATTCTTTTTTAGAAACTATAATATTGGTAGGTCTTTTAAATTGGCTTAATTTCAAGCTCAACTTTTTAACTTCGCTTATAATAAGATTTTTGACCGTATTTTCATCATATTTTTCATATAATTCATCTTTTGGAACAACAACGATTGTAACTTCTTCGGCGCCCTTTTTTTCACCTGTTTGTTTTTTAACGGATAACGCACACTTTTCTTTAATTAAATCGCTTTCATCCATCACAGATTCAATTTCTTCGGGGAATACTTTTTTACCGCCCGGTAAAACAATCATATTTTTAATTCTGCCTGTAATAAATACTTCACCCTTTTTATTAATGTGGGCAACATCGCCAGTATGAAGCCATCCGTCTTCATCAATTACTTCGCGTGTTAGTTCCTCCTGCTTATAGTAGCCTTTCATAACAGCAGGACCTTTAACAAGTAATTCTTTTGTCTCAGGATCGATTTTTGCTTCGAAGCTTTCCAGTAAAGTTCCGACCGATTTAATATCAACCCCTTTTCTTAATCCGTATGTTACAACAGGGCTTGCTTCAGACAGACCATAACCCTGATGAACTTTGATACCTATACGGTTAAAATATTTTGCCATATCTAAATCCAAAGGAGCTCCGCCTGATAAGAATCCGTAGAAATTGTTTCCAAATTCAGAGTGGATATCTCTGAAAAGCATTTTCTTCAACGGCATAAACGGTAAAAATTTTGCAATATAGTGGTATTTGATATCGTATAGAAATCTTTTCCATTTAGATTTTTTAGAAACATCAGATTCAAATTGCATTTTAAGCATCTTAAAAAAGCTTGGCACTGTACACATAAATGTGATGTGTTTATCTTTCATAACACTTAAAACATCTTTTGGGCGCAGTGACTTTGTATAATATATTGAATAGCCAAGACTTAAAAATGTTGAAAAACTTGCGGTAAATTCAAACAAATGATTCATAGGCAGGATAGACATAACATTTATGTGTTTGTTTGGTTTGAAAACCCTGTTCATTTCAATTTTAATATCTTTGATTTGAGATAATATATTTTTAAATGTTGTCTGAACCCCTTTTGGTTTTCCTGTTGTGCCTGATGTATAAACAATAAGTGCTGTTGAATTTAAGCCTCTTTGTCTGTATTTTGATTTTTGGCTTGTTTCGGGCAGATTATATATACTCATATAATCGGAGTCTTCATGGGTATCATCAAGTAAAATGATATTTTTTATAGAAGTAATTGTTTCTTTGATTTTTAAAACAGTATTTAAGTAGTTATTTGAAACAAAAATCGTTGTAGGTTCGCAATTAGACATTATTGAAATTAGCTCATGTTCGGTTAATTTAACATCTAAAGGAATAAAGGTAGCTCCGGCAATAACGGATGCAAAAAATGCTGCGCCAAATTCAATACGCGATTCTGATAATATTGCGACATGTTCTTCTTTTTTAATATTAAGGTCATATATTAAATAAGAAGCAATCCTTTTAGCCATTGCACTTAGGCCGTCATAAGTAAACTCCGACCATCCGTATTTGCTTCTCATACCGAGAGCAATTCTTGAACCATATTCATTTGTTTTATCTTGAAGAAAAGATAATACGTTATCTTTTATTTTTTCTGTCATATAAATCCTCAAACCTATAACTAGATTATTTTACACTACATTTTTAAAAAATCAAGCAGGTAAACATACCGTAAAACAAGCTCCTTTACCTTCAACATTCTTTGCGCTTATTTTACCTTGATGCGCCATAACTATTTTATTTACTATATATAGACCTAATCCTATGCCTATATTGGAATATTTTTTTGAAGCAGAATAGTATTTTTTAAAAATTGTATCAATATCTTCTTTTATTCCATCCCCCTCGTCTGTTACCGATATTTCCACTCCTTGTTTTGTTTTTGAAAGTTCAATGTATATATTTTTGGAATTTTTACCATAAAATATTGCATTTGAAATTAAATTATTTAAAACTCTTTTTATTAAGAATACGTCAATATTGCAAGGGGTGTTTTTTCCTTTATATATAATTTCTTTGTTTTTGATTGATAAGATGCATTTATTTTGTTCTATTACTTCCTTGATTAATTTGTCTAAGTTTGCCTCTTCTTTATTTATTTCAAATTCGCAAGTTTCAAGTTTGTGTGCATCTAATAAATCCATAACAAGATTTTTAAGATCGTTGTTTGAAACTTTTAGATTTTTAATCGCGTCTAATTGAATTTGAGACAATTCTCCAAAATTACCGTTTAAAAACATATCGTAAGTATTATCTTGCGCAATTATAGGCACTTTAAAATCATGTGCCAGAGTTGAAATAAAATCCTGTTTTAAATTTTGACTTTGTTTTTCGCGTTCAATGTATTCATTAATCATCTTGTCTC